>Ga0208879_1000606_pt1 | contig 36440 bp, 37 predicted proteins | sample Knorr_S15_td_Bot_FD_185605 | JGI IMG/M metagenome (GOLD analysis project Ga0208879, IMG submission 185605) | Marine microbial communities from Southern Atlantic Ocean transect - Knorr_S15_td_Bottom_ad_5009_LV_A (SPAdes) (version 2) | ecosystem: Environmental > Aquatic > Marine > Oceanic | place... | reverse complement strand
CACTTCTATCAACACCCTGTCATTATGACAAAATGCCTACCCCAAACTCTAATTATTTTTACAGGATGCCTGAGCAAAAGCCCTCGAAGCGACTGTTTCTGAGTCAGGCCGCCAGTTTCACACACCGAAGCTATCTGCGATTGAGTTTCCCCCCCCTCCTGACGGTTCAGAATTGCCAATTCCTGTTGAGAAACTGCTTTTCACCGCCAAGGGGTTTCGTTCAAACATCACCAAAAAATAGCTGAGTTTGTAGGCATAACTACTGTAGTTTACAGCTTATAAATACAATGTCAAGAAAAAAATCACTTTTTTTAATTTTTTTGAAACAGTGATTAAGAAGGCAATTTCACAGCTGATCGGTTATCATACTAAAATACAAACGGTTTGCTCAAGGGTGCTGTTGAATCTCTTCATATCTGAGACAGTCGTAATTAAGTTGTCATTCCCGCGAAAGCGGGAATCCAGGAACTTGTAAATATCTGAAAAAATGGATTCCCGCTTTTGCGGGAATGACAAACGAGTGTTTCATATTTACTTTTTCTTACTCCACCAATCATATCTCACCAACCAAAAAAGACAAGTTGATTAAATTACTACTGGATGTGGACACTGGCATAGATGATGCGCTGGCGCTTTTTTATCTAGCCCACGCCCAACAAAAAGGTCAAATCGAAATATTGGGCAGCAGCACTGTGGGCGGAAATGTTGAAGTTGGGCAAACGACGCAAAACACGCTTAAGATATGGGAGATGCTGGAACTAGATATTCCGGTTGCTTCCGGTGCGGAAAAGCCCCTGATGGTTCCTTTAAATACTGCGCCATTTGTTCATGGTGATGACGGACTGGGAAATACTTTCCTACCGGCGCCGGAAAAAAAGCCTTCAGAGGAATCGGCTACGGAGATGATATTGCGGCTGAGCCGTAAATATTCCGGAGAACTGACTTTGCTCACAACCGCGCCTTTGACAAATATCGCGGTGGCCTTGCTGCAGGATCCCGGTCTTGCCAAAAGAATCCGCAAAGTTGTGATCATGGGCGGAGCGGTTTTCACCGGAAATGTTTCCGCAGTCGCTGAAGCTAATATTGCCAACGATCCGGAAGCCGCACGAATTGTTTTCCGTTCCGGAATGGAGATGACACTGGTCGGGCTTGATGTGACCCATGAGGTTTATTGGGAAGAGGAAGATTTGCTGGCATTAGTGAAAATCGCTAATGAGCGCTCAGGATTTTTGCTGCAGATAATTGATTTCATTTCCAGTGCATACGAAAGTCTTTCCGGATGGAAACGCTGTGTGCTGCATGATCCTCTGGCGGCAGGAGTTTGCCTCTTTCCTGATTTGGTAAAAACCGAGAAACGTTATGTGGACGTGGAACTGACGGGTGAATTAACCCGCGGAATGACCGTGGTGGATCGTCGCGGCCGCACACCTTTGGGTGAGGAAAATATGCTGGTGGCGCTTGAAGTTGACGCCGAACGCTTCAAAACTCAGCTGATGGAAAGTTTGCTGGCTTGGGCGCGGGTAGGATGAGATTCTCAGGCGCAGAGAATAAACTGTTCATCTTCCATCAGTTCCAGTCCGGAACCCACCCAGTCTTCGGGTTCAAAAGCCTTTAGAAGATCAATTATTTCCTGTCGAGCCTGCAGATCAACCGGTGAGTAAGGCAACCGAAATACAGGTTGTATTGCGCCTGTCATGCTCAGGACGGTATTGAGAGCATTTGGGCTGGGCACATGAAAAAGCCACGCCATCAACGGCTGTAATCGAGCATCCAGTTCAGGATCATCGGAGTCAATCAGACGCCTCATCAGTCCAGGAATCAAATTGCTGGTGACTGAAATCACACCGTGCGAACCGTGTCGGTGTCGTCCCTCAAAACATTGATCATCATTTCCGGACCAACAGGCGATTCCTTGTGCTTCATAGTGTGCCATCCGTTCGTTTCCCGCACATTCTTTCACACCGATTAAATTTGGATGTTGCGCCAGTTCTTCAATTAAGTCCGGCTGCAAATCCTGCCCGGTTCTACCAGGAACATTGTAAATGATGGTGGGACCTAAATCTAAAACTCTTTGGAAATGCTCTTTTAGACCTGCTTCCGAGGTTTTTCCGTAATACGGATTTATTTGTAGCGCCGCGTCCATCCCAAAAGCAAATCCGTATTTGGTACCTTTGAGTGCTTCACGGGTGTTGTTGCTTCCGGTATTGCCGACAATTACAAGTCGGTTTCCAAATTTATTTACGCTGTGCGCAATCAGCATCAGATGCTCTTCCCAGTCCATCAAATGGCCTTCGCCAGTGGTTCCGCAAACTATCAAACCTTCCACACCATGTTTAATTTGTGCTTCAACCAGATGGTCATAGCTTTCCAAGTCAACGTCACCGTCCGGCCTATAAGGAGTTTTGATTGCGGTCATCAGACTCGCAGCTTTAATTTTTTTCATTTTATTTTGTAGATTATTTTCTTGCCAAAAGAGGCGGTATTTTAATTTTTTTAATTTATTCTGCGTCGCTTTCAGCAACACTGACTAGAGTTAAAGAGATATGAGAAGTTTAGCGCAAAAGGCAGAAACGTTCAAGACAGGCTAAGAACTTTTCTTCAAGGAGCTTTTTTCAAATTAGATTCGTAATAACGTGTGTATAGATTTCCGCGCTCCGAAAAGCGCACACCATAAACGTTACTCCTCAATCCCGGACGATAAAAACTGTTTTCTATCACACCGAGCCACTGATCGGTCAAATGTTTTTTCAACACGATCTGTACGCGCTCACCCTGTTGAAAACGGGGGTTGATCGCTTTAGGTGTCGGGCATACTTTTTTATACAAAGATGTGTCGCCGTAGCAAATCCAAGAAGCCCTGATAATAATGCCGATTCGCTGCGGACCACCATTCACTTGAATAAAGTCTGCTGGAGAAAAAGAGGTAATGACTTTACGTGAGGTGTTTACAATGCGGTCAAAAACCTCCAGTTCATAGGCACGGTATTCGGCAAAAGCTGATGTTGCACTCAGTAGAAAAAACAGTGCGCTCAATTTCCAGCGTAATTTCCGCTTCATCGGATTACGCCTTTCAGACTCGCACCGTCAAAAACGGTGTCCTGATCCAAAATTCCGTTCATGGTGGCGCCATCAAAAATACTGTTGGAAAAATCTGCTTTTGTCATGTTAGCGTTATTGAGGATTGCGTCATTTAGTTCCGCTCCGACGGCTTTTGCTCCCAGCAACAAAACTGCCTGCAAAATTGAAGAATTCAAACGCGTGTTGTGCAATGTCGCGGAAAAGAGCTTTGCTTGACTTAAATCGCATTCCTGCAAAGATGCTTCTGAGAAATTGCAAAAATTTAAAATTGCTCCCTGAAGTTGTGATGAATCCAACTGCGCACCCCTGAATTCTGAACCTGTGAAGTCAGCAGCGGACGCTTTTAGTCCTGGGGCACGGCAGGCGCTGAAATCACAGACTTGTAATTTTGCGCCGCCGAAATTTGACGCGGATAAAGTTGAAAAAGAAAAATTGCAGAGCTCGCCTTTGACGTCAATCAGGATTACTTCCTGAAGATAAGATCCGCTGAAATCAGTACTATGCAGAACTGACTGACGTAGGTTGACTTCGATAAACGCACTGTTTCGCAAATCGGACTTGCTGAAATCACACTCTGCAAAAGACGATTCCTGAACGTAGCATTCCTGCATTTCACAATCATTGAGCAGGCATTTTTCAAAACGCGCAAAGGCAAAATTGGAACGGTTGAAGCTGCTTCCGCTAAATTTGCACTTATTAAAAATTGCGCCTTCAAAATTAAGTCCGTCCAGATTAAGTCCGGTCAGATCGATTTCCTTCAATGAGTCACGGCGCTTTACTCGCCGCTCAACATCTTTTCTGGTGATATCTGCCATTAGTTCGTTTGAGTTGGAACTTTGATGATGAAGTCAAAACAGTTGGTAAATCTTAATAAATCACCACAGAGTCACAGAGGACACAGAGAAAATTATTTTACGAATACAGTTTTCTGTGCTAAATGAAAATATATTTCCCGATATTTTCGGTTTTTTACAAGTTCCTGGATTCCCGCGTCCGCGGGAATGACAACTTTTACTACTCCATCAACTTTGAAACTGTTTAACTGTTTAACTGTTTAACTTTTTAGCTCAGTACCTTAGTGCCTCAGTGCCTTTTTTTTAACTTTGAAACTCGGAAACTCTGAAACTTTGTACTGGCACGGCACGCCGTGCCCCTACTATGAAACTCTGAAACTATGCCGGCATCTTGAGAAAATATTCATGGTAACTTTTCAAAAGGTCTTTACAGGGGCTGGCCTGAATTCCGTTTTCGGCAAAGCTGTAAGCTTTATCAGTCGTGTCTGCACGCACATTGAAGCGTGAACGGCGGACGTTAATGGCGGTTCCGGCTGGGATTTTTCCTGTAATGAAAACCGCGCCACCGTTTGTAGTCTTGTTCAAATCATTGATCCCATCATGTGTTTCCCGTTTACGGAGATCAGAAAATGTACTCGTGACATTTTTTTTGGCCTTTGTCTCAAGTTCAATCAAAGTTTCGATTTTTGATTCATCCCAGCCGATCTCCTCCAATTCGTTGAGAATAGACGTAATTTCTTTGAGATCATCCTGTAGCGAATGCAGCGATTCAAGTGCCATCTTTTCAAGATCATTAAACTGCTTTCGGTTTTTGAGTGAGATACCAACTTCCAAAATAGTTTGAGGAACATCACTTAGGGTTTTTTCTGCATCCCCTTTTTTAATTTCTACACCAGGCAAACCGACATTCGCCAACCGGATTAGATTTCCTGCTTGCAGAACTCCTCCTGAAACAAAACCGGAAGCAGATGTGATCTGGAGAGTTGAACCGCAAAAGACTTTAGAGTTGATTACGAATTCATCGATCACAGCATGTTCACCGACACTGACGTGAGAATCAGTCATGTTATTTACATGCAGTGAACTTCCGCACTGAACAACGGTACCTTTCAGCCCTTGTCCGACACGGATTTCACCGATCGAGCGTATACGAGCTTTGCCGACGGAACCGCCGATGTCAATCCTGACAGCCTCTACACTGCAACGATCCGCGACATTTCCGCGGATACTGACAATTCCATCGAAACGCACATGTCCGGTCGAGGCGTCAACTTTTTCGACGACCTTCATTTTTTCAACAGAAATGCTGTCATTATTGAGACAAACAACTCCGGATTTTGTCGCAATGATATGTGTGCCTTCCGGATTATATCTGGTGTTACGTCCCGGACGAATACGATACTGTTTCCCCGGCGCATGGGTAATCAGTTTTCCGGTAATTGTATAGCCGTCTTCACCCATGGTGCCCATTTCAATCCGCACAAGTGGTTGCCCCTCTTTCACATTCTGTAAAACCGGTACCTCTTGAAGATTTACTTGGGTTCCCAGAGCCGGACGTGACTTCTCCGGAAGAAAAAGTAATTCCGGGAAACCGTGCTTTCCCTCTACAGTCGCCTTTCCGGCAGCTACCAGAACCGGTTCGTAATAAATTTTTTTCGCAATAACTTTTTCAATAATTTTGTTTTTGATTCCCTGCAGAATATTTTTTTCTTTGAGAGCGGCAATGACCTGTGCCAGTGTCAAAGGTTCTTCTTCTTCCCGCGGAGGAATGATGTTGATGTAAGCCTCCGCTTCATTGTTACTCAGTTCAATTTGCAGAGTGAAACCGCTGGTCTTTAAATCCGTCAGAAAATCAAACTCACCGCTGGTGCGATTGTAGATTTCAAGTAATTGTTCCGGAACATAATCAACACCCATCAAGTGCAGTTCCGCCTGAATATCGTCCATATTGGCAGTTTCCGCTCCCACCAACTGCTGCGGAATCCGCACCAGAACCTTATCTTCTGAAATCGAAATTTTATATAAATCGGCCTTGGGCATGGTTAAAGTGAAACGTCTTGGAAAAGGGATGGAGGTCGGATATAACTTTTTGATTTAAATCATAATTTGTTTTAATTCTTCCGGAGCCAGGGCTCTGCATTCTCCGGATTGCAAATCACCCAAAGAAATGGGGCCGACCTGGAAGCGTTTAATTTTTTGTACAGGATTACCAAGGCTCAAGAGCATTTTTTTAATTTGCCGATTTGTGCCTTCCTTTAGAAAAATCTCCAGCCAGGTTTTGTCATTAACAGTGTGTAATATTTTTACTCGAACAGCTTGGTGTTTGCGTTTTTCAATCACCGGACCCCTCCGCAGAGCAGCCAAAGTTTCATTTTTTACAAAACCGCGTACCTTGACAAAGTAACCTTTCCAAACCTTGTGACTGGGGTGCATCAGCTGCTGGGCCAAATCACCGTCGTTTGTGAGCAAGATTAAGCCTTCTGCGTCATAATCAAGTCGTCCAACCGGAAAAAGTCTGACAGAAGTCTGCGGGAAAAAATCACTGATTGTAGTACGTCCCTCAGGATCGTTGAGAGTCGTGATGCAATTTTTAGGCTTGTACAGAGCATAAACCTGCGTTTTTTTGTGTTGCGAAATTTTCACTCGCCGACCTTCGACACTCAAATGATCTTTTCCGATTATCATTTTTTGTCCCATCTCTTTAACAATTTCACCATTGAGCATCACTACGCCGGACAGAATTAATTTTTCCGCGGCACGTCTGGAAGCAATTCCGGCCTGGGCGATTACTTTTTGGATTCTGATTGGTTCTTGTACGTTAGAATTTTGCATCAGCTGAAATTTTCGGATTCGAGAAAAGAAGGATCTTGCTGAATTTGCAGCAAAGCATTTTCCGCGGCTAATTGGCTCGCCAGTTTTTTACTTGCTCCACTGCCTCTGCCACACTCTTTTTTCCTGACAAAAACCGCCATCGTAAAATTCTTTTCGTGATCAGGACCGGATTCTTCCATTAGTTCGTAAGTTGATGGAATGCCAAACAGTTTCTGAACGTGTTCCTGTAATTCAGATTTATAATCCCTCGTAATGTAACCCTCCGCGTCTTGTGGTAAATGAGGCAGAAATAAAGTTTGAATTACACGTGTGATTTGGGTAATTCCGTGTTTTTCCCGACTGTCAAGGTAGATGGCCGCCATGACTGCTTCAAAGGTATCAGCCAGCAAAGATATTTTTTGGCGTCCTCCGGTAATTTCTTCGCCCCGGCCAAGCAACAAACATGTGCCCAATTCCAGCTTCCGTGCCTGTCTGCTGAGCCCCAATTCACTAACCAGACTTGCCCGGAATTTCGAGAGTCCGCCCTCGTCTAATTCCGGAAATTTTTCCATCAGAAATTCACTGATTACGAGGTCCAGAACAGCATCACCGAGGAATTCGATTCTTTCGTTATTTCCGTAATTCTCTTCTGTTTCAGGAGGCAGAAAAGATTTATGTGTCAGTGCCTGGCGCAGGATTTGCGGATCATCAAATTGATAGTCTAAACTCTGACAGAGGTCGATCCATTCTTTTTTCATCATTTTACCTGTTTCTTCGTTTGCACCAGACTCGAACAGTTTGTGGACTGTATAAGCCAAGACTCAAATAATGCTTCAAACCGTCCAATGTTGTTTGCTCAATTTCGACCAGAGAAGCACCGCTGGGACAGGCAGAACGAATTTTTGCGGGGCCGCCGATTTGGCTGTCCCTGAAAATCATGCTGATGCTGGAAATTTCTCCATCGTGCTTATCTCGCAACAGATCTGAATCATGGTAAAAACGCACTGTATAACAAGCAGGAATCAGCATCAGCAGAGCGGCAGCGATTAGTAAACGTCTGCCTGCCGAATGATTAAAGTTGAAAATTAAGTTGCTCATTTTCAAATAATTTGATGAGGTGCAGGGCAGTTTGCAAATTCCCGCAGCTGGTTTAGAGGCAAAAAAATAGCCTCAGGAATCAGCGACAGTAAACGGAAACATTAACAATTAAACTTATAAATTTAGCTCATATTAGTGCTCTATGACAAGTTTTATCGATACACACTGCCACTTGGACAAACTGGAATCAACTCCTGAAGAAGCAATTCTGGAAGCAAAAGAGGCGGGAGTTCAGCGTATGCTTACCATTTCTGTGGATGAGGCTTCCCTTGATTTTGTCTCAAATGCGGTGAGACAATTTCCGGAAGTATACGGTTCTGTGGGCTTTCATCCGCATGATGCATCAGCAATGACAGAATCTCTGGCAGACAAGATTCGTCAATTGGCAAAAGAAGAAGATAAGCTCGTTGCAATTGGAGAAACCGGACTTGATTATCATTACATGTACAGTCCTGTTGAAGTACAGCATGACGTTTTCCGCACACAACTTCGGCTGGCTGACGAGCTAAATTTGCCTGTTGTTCTACACAGCCGAGAAGCAGAAACTGATACGCTAAAGATCCTGAAAGAAATTCCGCTAAAGCATTTTGGAGTTGCACACAGTTTCACAAGTTCGTTTGAAATGGCACAGACTTTGGTGGAAATGGGATGGTATCTTGGCATTAACGGAATTGTGACTTTCAAGAATGCGGAAGATTTACGAGAAGTCGTCCGCTGGCTTCCTTTGGATCGTTTGCTTTTGGAAACAGATTCACCTTTTCTGGCTCCCATTCCATTCCGTGGAAAACCCAATAAACCCGCGCACATTCCCACAATTGCAAATTTTGTTGCAGAGTTACGAGAAATTTCTCTGCAGGAGTTAGCAGAACAAACTTCAGAAAATGCTCAACGCTTGTTTAAATTTGAGGTTTAAAAGCTTTTGCACTACTAATTCTTACTTCAGTCAAACTCTCCCAAAAATCATAATATAATCTGTAAAAACAAATAGTTGTGATTTGTATGTTAAAAACACAATTGTTTTTTAAGCATTTTACGCTCGGCTCAAAATAACGTAAATATTTTCCAGGGATCATTTGAAGTCATGAAATTGAATGCATGATTCGCAGTGGTTCAGGATTTAATTCGGGACAACTGCCGGAATTTTCACGGATATTGCTAATCTAAAGCGTGTTGCAAAAATTGACACTTTGTTAAATTTAATTAGAGGCTTAAACAACCTCACATCCTTGACATCTGGAGAATATATTTTATGGAACAGGGAACGCTAATTGGGACCATTTTAGCATGGTTCATGTTGTTGTTTGGCATGACATTTGATTTTGCCACTTTTACAGTCAAAGCAGGAAACGTAATTTATTTCTGGGATGTTCCTTCATTAATGATCGTTTTTGGAGGAACAATCGCGTCAACATTTATTGCGCATCCAATGGTAGACGCAAAAGGTTTTATGGGTTACATCGGCCAATCATGGAAGAAGAATCCGGTTCAACTGGTAGAAACACTGACCTTGATTGTGGACGTGTCCAAAATTGCGCGGAAAAATATTCTGGCGATTGAAGACGCTCTGCCCAGCATTGAAAATCTTTTCTTGCGTGGAGGTTTAAGACTGGTGGTAGATCGTGCTGACCGCGAAGCAATTGTGGACATGATGGCCCACGAAGTTAAATATACAATGGCCGGCAAGGACAATCAGATTGCGGTGGTTGGCACAATGGCTTCTCTTTGTCCTGCATGGGGGATGCTCGGAACGCTGATTGGACTTGTACTGCTCCTTCAGAATCTCGATGATCCTTCTGCGATTGGACCGGCAATGGCTGTGGCATTGATTACCACATTTTACGGATCTTTATTTTCGAATACGATTTTTGCTCCTGCCAAAAAGAAACTGGAACTCTACCAGGGTGAAGAAAAAATACTAATGGAAATGATCCGTGACGGAGTGCTTTATATTGAAGGTGGACAACGTCCGGATTTTATTGAAAACGATTTAATGAACTATCTTCCGCCTTCACAAAAAACCATGTATGAAGCACTTAAATTTGAAGGTGGCGATGGCGCTGCGGCTGCAGAAGGTGGTGGGTGATCTGAACCTGAAAAAGGAGTAAATCATGGGTCAGATGATTGATGAGGAGGAATGTGAAATTTGTATTCCATTCGAACAGGAATGGATTTTTACTTATGGAGATTTGGTTACGCTCCTGCTTTGCTTCTTCATTTTACTCTTTTCGATGTGCAAGACTGATGTCGAAAAAAGTAAACGAATTTCAGATAGTTTCAAAAGTATGCCGCCGGGCAGTCCTTTTATTTTCAGTGGACAAAGTTCAGCTTTAGATAAAGCGTCCAGAGAACTCGAGCAATTGGAGGTTCCGGATGATGTGTCAATCAGTGCCTCCAAAGCAGGAGTTGAAGTCAGTTTCAGCAAAACGGTAGCCTTCGCGCAGGGTTCAGTAATTTTAACGGAGAAAGCAAAAGGCGCGTTGATTAAAATGTTGCCCATTATCGGGCAGTTGCAGAACTATATTGAAATTTCCGGACACACCGATGAATCAGACGCAAATCAAAAATATCCTTCAAACTGGGAACTTTCTGTTGCACGGGCGAGTGTGATTGCAGCTTTTTTGGAATCAAAACAAATTCCCGCAGAACGTATCCAGGTTGCCGGATATGGAGATTCCCGCCCAAGATTTTTTCCTGATACCGCTTACAAGCGCAACCTGAATCGTCGTGTGCAAATTGTGCTCATGCCTGAAGATCAAACACGCTAGTTTTGCTGCAACCCTCAAGCCTAATGGTCAACTGAATAACTGAAGATGGGACAACTCATTGATGAGGATGATTGTGAAGTTTGTGTGCCGTTCGACCAGGAGTGGATTTTCACTTATGGTGACTTGGTAACACTGCTGCTTTGTTTTTTCATTTTGCTTTTTTCGTCATGCAAATATGAAACAATGAAGTTCAAGAGTCTTGCCGCAAGCTTTAAGCCACTTCCGGCAGGTACGCCTTACATGAATGAGGGAAAGGATTCTATTGTTGAGCAAATTGCCCAACAACTGGAAGAAAGTGAATTAGGAGATGACGCGAATATCAACGTTGAAGAAAAAGGCGTTGTAGTTTCATTCAAAGCCAGCGCTTATTTTAAAGCAGATTCTGCCAAATTGAATGCAAAGGCAGTCAAGGAAATGAGTCGCTTCTCAAAACTTATTTTCCTCCTGCCCAACAAAATCCAAATCGAAGGACATACGGAAAAAACACAACCTGAAAATTGGGATTCAACTTGGGAATTGGCTGGAGCACGCGCCTCGAAGGTTGCACGCTTTTTTATTGAAAACGGGCTAGACCCCACTAAAATTTCCGTCAAAAGCTTCGGCTCAACGCGGCCACGTTTCCGCGAAGCTTCTCCTACTCAACGCAAATTAAATAACCGCGTCGAGGTCGTAATCTTGCCGGAATAAAAGCAAATTCAAATTATATTACGTCCATAAACGATCGACTCCTGGTAGTCGTAGTTTTTTCGTTTTTCTTCCGGAAGTTCCTCAGTACCAATTTCGCGGAATCCGCATTGAGTAAAAACATGAGAAGAAGCTGTACTTAAAGCAAACGCGAGTTTTCCGCCGCCGGTGCGGATTTTTTCTGTTGCCGCTTGGACGAGGTCACAGCCGATTCCCTGATTTCGGTAAGATTTATCAACCGCCAAACTGGCAATTTCCGCAGCGGAATCTTCCGAAAAATTAATAATTTCGCAGCATCCAACTACATCTTCATCCACACAAAACACCAGATAATTTTCAATTTGCTGCTCTAAGTAAGACGCAGAACGCAGGACTAATGCCGCATGCTGAACCGGAGTGTGAAGTATTTTCAGAATTGCTTGCAAATCGCTCAACCTGGCGGGACGAATGCGTTTGTAAGAACTGTTGGTGATCATCACTCCTGCGCCTTTTGGTGTGAGCAGTTCTGCGAGAAGAGCACCCTCAATTCTGCCGTCCAGCAAATGACAGCGTTCAACCCCGCTCACGCAGGCTTCAGTCAATGAATTTAATTGTAAACGTTGGGAAAAAGGCAAATCCGGATTTTTTTTCAGCCATTGCAGGAGACTTTCGGTAGTCATTTCTAATGAATCAGTTTCGCCAAAATGCGGTAGTGGTGCAGTGTCCAGCACAATCAATTTTTTGGCGCGTAAACGTGTCGCGACTTCAAAGGCAATCTGATTCGGATCCAGGATCCACAATCGTCCCTTTTCTCCAAGCGAAAAAGGTGGTAAAATAATAAGCTTTGAGTCTGTGATTGACTGACGGAGGGTTTCCAGTTCAAGTCCGCAAACGTTTCCGCTACAGTGTGAAGGAAAATTTCCGGCAAATGCTTTTTTTTCTGCAAACAAAAAATGACCGGAAATTGGTTGCATTTGTCGGCCGCAACTCCGGAGTTTGGAAAGCAAGTGCCAGTTGGTCGAAGAAATTGCCTGTTCAATCAGCGGTAAATGATTTTTTTCTGCAACGAAGATTCCATCTTCTGTTTGGTAATCATGGCCTTCTGCGGAAAGTAGTTTTCGGATTTGTGCTTCTGCTCCATGGACGAGGACGATTCGAATGCCGACTTGCTGAAGGAGCGCCAAATCTTCGATGACTCTGGAATTGTGAATTTCAAGCAAATCGCCGCTGATTTGAATGACGAAAGTTTGCTGATAAAACTCTTCCAGATAAGGCAATGCGGCCCGTAAATTATGAATAAAACCGGATAATTCCGGATCAAGAGAATTCTGAGGCATGAGTTACAAGGATAAAAATGTTTTGCCGGATTCAATTCCGGAGAGTAAAACAAAAGCGGAGATTTTTTCCATTGTTATTCCGTCTTTCAATAGTGCAAAGTTACTTTTACGTTGTCTTGAAGCATTGGAAAAACAAGTTGCGCAAAAATCCGAGTTTGAGGTTACAGTTGCGGATGACGGTTCCACAGACGAAACGGTGGAAATGTTAGCAAAGTTTCAATTACAGACTGAACTAAAACTGCAATGGACCACCATTCCGAATTCCGGACCAGGCAACGCACGAAATGCGGGAGTCGCCAAATCTTCCGGTTCATGGATCGGCTTCATTGATGCCGACGTCATTCCTCATCCGGACTGGGTGGAAACCGCAATTAAACTGACACGTCAAAATCCGGATGCCGGTGCATTTGAGGGACGCACCGAAGTTACTCAGCGTAACCGTGCGACACCATTCACGCATCAAACCGAAAATATCGACGGCGGACGCTACCCAACTTGCAATTTTCTTGTCCGCCGAAGTCTGGCACATTTCCATCCGGCATATCGAATTCCTTTCCGGGAAGATACGGATTTAGCCTTCAGTATTTTAGCTTCCGGATTTGCGATCATTTTTGCACCGGAATTAATTGTGGAGCACCCACCTCTTTCTTCGAGCTATTCCCGTCCACTGATTTTGGCGCGTCGATACTATTATGACGGTTTACTTGCGAGGAGATTTCCTTCGCGCTATCAACTTGAATTGGACGCGCACCGGATTTTTGGTTTAAAAATTCCGCATTTAAAGAGAAAATTATACGCTATCTTTGCACTTTCTCAAATTATTTTTATTGTCATGTTGCTGTTCGGTTTTTCAGGAAGTGGATTCATTCTGTCTCTGAGTGCGTATTTTGCGGGATTAGTGATAACCGCAGGAGCAAGTCTGCGCTATGCAAATTTACGCGATCTTTCGCTTAAAGATTGGTTAGTGTTTGTTTGCCAATTACATGTACTTCCATGGGTTATGGGCTTTTCATTGTTAAGAGGATGGTTTGATTTTCGCGGAGAAGCAGAATTTTCTGGGGTGTAAATTTACGCAAGCTAGTACGAGAATTTGACTATTTGCTTCAGGCAATTCACACTATTAAATTACACTTTGCAGAAAAGAGACAAACTCGGAATTAATTTCAGTTACATTTATACAGAATTCCTGACTGAGAACAACAGGCAACTTAGCCGTTTATCAAATTCTGACCAATTAAGTACAGTCAAATAAAAGTCGTCAACCATTAATTTTTTGTGTCAAAATGTTTGTAACTTACAAACTTTCAGATAAGTCGTTTAACAAATTGCAGAAAAAAGGCCTCAGCGAAGCAGCGCTGAATGATCTTGAAAAACTGAAAAGTAAGGTTTACAAGACTCCGGAAATCTTTTTGAATCGTGTCAGGAAACTTTCTCAAGCAGAAGAAATTTTGCAGAAAGAGGATGATCTATTGAAAATCGCAAAAGGATTTTTGCGCTTGGATTATATAATTCCGAACCGTACAATTAGAGAATGGATCGAGGCCTTGATTTTTGCGGTTGTAGTCGCGACTGTAGTCCGGACTTATATGTTCGCGCCTTTCCAAATTCCCTCCGGTTCAATGCTGCCGACAATTCAGATTGGAGACCACATCTTTGCCAGTATGTATTCCTATGGCTCACCGGTTCCGTTTACCGAAATCAAATTGTTTAAAAAGCCTATTCTCAGAGGTGACATCATTATCTTTCCATATCCGCGTGATCCTTCGATTGACTACATAAAACGTGCGGTGGGACTTCCCGGAGAAACACTGGAAATTCGCTTAGACAAGGTCTATATCAACGGAGAACTGCTGGATGAACCATACGCTTTTTTTGAACCAAAGGAGCGAATTTCCCGGCTGGCTCTTGGATTATCGTCTGCTTCTCCGGTCAGCAGTTTTGGGCCAATTTCTATTCCGGAAGGAAAATTGTTTGCAATGGGTGACAACCGCTACAACAGTGCCGATAGCCGCTACTGGGGTTTTGTGGATATTAATACGGTTTCCGGAAAGGGACAAATAATTTACTGGTCGCATGATCCTGGCGAAAATTTATTAAACGGTTATCAATTAGGTCGTATTTTTGATTTTTTAAAATAACAGTTTACAGAGAAATTTATTTAAAGTGAAGGTATGAAGACAGCAGCAAATACAACCTCGCGTAATGATCCATGCTGGTGCGGAAGTGGGAAAAAATATAAAAAGTGCCATCTGCCGGCAGATCAAAAACAAGTGCCAGCTTCCAAGGAAAAAACTAAACCGAAAGGTCGAAATATTATTTTAAAAACGGAAGAGCAGATTGAGGGAATCCGCAAAAGTTGTCAATTGACTAAAGATCTGCTGAATATGGTTGAGGAACGGATCGGCGAGGGGGTTACAACCAACGAAATTGATGAGTGGGTTCACAGCGAAACTTTGGCCAATGGGGCACTACCCGCGCCGCTGAATTATGGACGTGGTCAGGGGAGGCAGCGAATGCCGTTTCCTAAAAGTGTTTGTACTTCTCTGAATGAAGTAATTTGTCACGGAATCCCAAACAGCCGCTCATTGCAGCATGGTGATATTGTGAATGTAGATGTTACCTGTGTTTTAAATGGATATTTTGGTGATGCCAGCCGAATGTTTATTATTGGAGATGTTCCGGAAAGAACACGTGAACTGGTGGACGTTACCCGAGAATGTTTGAACCTTGGAATTGATCAGGTGCGCCCACAGAACACGCTGGGAGACATTGGAAACGCTATTCAAGTTCATGCGGAAAAACATGGCTTTTCAGTTGTAAGAGATTTTGCCGGACATGGAGTTGGTATAGAATTTCACGAAGCTCCCCAGGTGCTGCATTATGGTCAGCCGGGAGTTGGAGAAGCTTTGCGGGAAAATATGATTTTTACTATTGAACCGATGATCAACATGGGTGGTTTTGAATGTAAAGTTTTAGGCGACGGTTGGACTGCTGTCACCGTGGACGGAACGTTATCCGCTCAATGGGAACATACTTTGCTGGTTACTGAAAACGGAGTAGAAGTACTGACCGCATAATAGTTTTCTCACACAAACTGACATCTTTTTGTGAGGGAATCATCAGAAGTTTTCTTTAAAGACGAGACTATTTCACTGACACAATACACAAATCCCAGTCGGATTGATTATAAGCAAGTATTTGCACTTGTATTTTCTGTATGTTTCTCATAGCATACAAACTAAACGATTACACTTTAAAATATAATGGATAAATATGGGCACTTGGAACAAACCACCAAATAAATCACCTTGGGAAAAAGGTCAAAAACCTCCGGATATTGATGAACTTCTCAGCAATCTTCAGGATAAATTTAAGATTGGTATGCCAAAAAAAGGAGGGATAATTTTCATCATAATTATTGCGGTTGCCTTTTGGTTTGCAACAGGAATTTTCATTGTTGATCCTGAAGAACAAGCAGTAATAAAGCGCTTTGGTGAAGTTACAGATGTGGTTGGTCCCGGACCACATTATCATTTTCCTTCTCCAATCGAAACCGTTCAGATTGCCCCTGTAACAGCTGTACGGAGACTTGAGATTGGATTCCGGACAATACAGGTTGGGCCTCCGGCAAAATATCGGCGGGTCTTAAAAGAGTCATTAATGCTAACGGGAGATGAGAACATCATTGATGTACAATTCATTGTTCAATACCGCATTTCTAACTTAGAAAATTATCTTTACAGTCTGACTAATCCGGATGAAACGGTAAAATCTGCGGCAGAATCCGCAATGCGAGAAGTGATTGGTGATACATCTGTTACCGAAGCACTGACTGTCGGAAAAGGAGTAATTGAAGATACTACTCAGCAGCTTCTTCAGCAAACTATGAATAGCTATCTTGCTGGAATCAAAATTGAAAATGTGAAGTTGCAGGATGTTCATCCTCCGGATGCGGTTAAGGAAGCGTTTAAAGATGTGGTGAGTGCCCGTGAAGATCGTGAAAAAATGATCAATGACGCAGAAGGTTACAGAAATAATCTTGTTCCAAAGTCAAGAGGTGAAGCTGCGCAGGTAATAAACAATGCCAGGGCTTATGCCAAAGAAAAAGTGTTGGTTGCCTTAGGTGAGTCTGAACGCTTTAATCTTGTCTATGAAGAGTATCGGAAGGCCAAAAAAATCACACGGGAGCGCATTTTGCTTGAGACGATGGCCAGTATTCTTCCCAAAGTAACTAAGGTGATTGCAGACAAGTCTGTCGGCGGAAACATCCTTCCTTTTTTACCAATCGGGCAATCGCTGAATCTGTTGAACAAATAAGCTGAGCCTGAAAAAATAGTTTGCATCCAAACTATACGTTAAGTGCGAGGCCGGTCACAATTTTCATTTGCTCTGAAGGCATACTGTTTTTAGAGATTTTTAAATAAATCAAAGGAGATAGATTATGATTGCAGTAGGATCAACAGCTCCTGATTTCAAACTGGCCAGCCAGTCTGGAACAGAGTTTTCCCTGAGTGAGTTCAAGGGAACTAAGAACGTAATGTTGGTGTTTTATGTGCTGGATTGGACATCCACTTGAAGCAAAGAAATACCCAAAATTGAGTTGATGATTGATCGATTCAAAGCGGTAGACACTCAAGTTTTGGGTGTAAGCATTGATAGTAGACATTCACATAAAAAGTGGGCTGAATCCCTCGGCGGTGTTTCTTATCCGCTCCTGCAGGATTTTCATCCAAAAGGCGAAATGGCAAAGGCGTATGGAACTTATTTGGAGAATGAAGGATACATAGCACGAGCTACAGTTATTGTTGACAAGCAGGGAGTAGTTCAGTTTTCCGTTACTGCAAACGGACATCGTAATATTTCGGAACTTTTAGCCGAGTGCAAAAAAGTAAACGGATAAACCAACTTGCCGGAACGTACCATTTCTAAAAGTCCCATTAGCCCCAGGAGACTTTTAATATAAATTATCTTTAGTGTTATTTATTTTAGATCTTATTCATCAATCGGTTGGACCTCCTGCGTCCTTCCAGCCTTTGAAACTTCCTACATTGAAGACTTTCTGATATCCCATATCTATGAGTGTTTTCCCAGCTAAAGCAGCCTGTCCTCCTGCTCCACAGTAGAGAATCACTCTTTTTTCAGGTTTCATTTCTTCTTTTCCCAATTCATGTTCCTGATCTGCAAAAAACTCAATCATTCCACGTTCAGCATGAATGGCTCCTTTCACTTTCCCAGTATCCTGGATAGACAAAGTATCTCTGACATCAACAAAAATTGTATCTGAATCATTAAGCCATTCCATAGCTTCTTTAGGTTCTACCATGGGAACTTTTGCAAATGCTTCTTCAAGCATGTTTTTTACTGTTTTTGACATAGTACTCCTTCAAAGAAAAATGTTACTCAAAAATGATGCATTCGTAATTAGTTGTCATTCCCGCGAAAGCGGGAATCCAGGAACTTGTAAGTATCTGAAATAATGGATTCCAGCTTTCGCGGGAATGACAAACATTGGTGTCGTTATGACTTTTTACGGGGCCATCAAAAATAGTTTACAAATAAAAATACTTCTTAATTCTGAACTATCTAATTCAATATATCAAATTAATAAGATTCATCTAATCTAATAATCATATTAGGATACAGGTATCAAATGTAAGGTTTTGGAGGGTTATCCTTACTGTGAAGAATTAGTGTGGGTCAATCAAAGGAGATGAGGGTTTTGGTTTTAAGGTGTTCCTTACTTTTTATTTTCTACCACCCACTTTCTGAAGATGTTATTGCCTTATAAGTCGCCCTTATTTGAGTTTTATCTTCTAATTTTAGATAAAGATGCATTGGCAAATCAAGCCATTTGGTCAGTTTCTCATCTCTTTCAGCAGGATCATCAATTTTCATCAAAAGAGTACATCCCAACTCACCGGACTTTCCAAGAATTTCATTGTAGGATTTTATTTCATGCTGGATGTCTGCCTCTTTTACAATACGTTCCACCCGCATCATTTCCTAAATTTAGTAAAGATCTGTATCTTTGTTTTCAAAAAGGAAGGACAAAACACTTCAAACATTAATTCTGCTTGTTCCTCACATTGCCGTCCTCGTCATAAACATCGCTTGCCGCATGTCATTGGAAATCGCAAAAGGACATCGCGACCAAGTGACAACAGGACAAGCGTTTTGCCTCGCGCATGAAACCCGCCGCACCGCCGTACGTAAATCGCTGGCTGGAACAAGGCCCTCACGCGAGCGAAGGATTGGGAAGATTGATTTTACGTGCTGTCTTCTTTTTCTTCATCGCCGTACAACAGCCCACAGCCGAGCAGGCCACCAACGATGGGTGCCACGATTAACACCGGCAGGACCTTCCGTGCCGATGTGTCCTTCCCAATTATATGCACAATGGCCGGGCCAAAACTGCGCGCTGGGTTGAACGAGGAATCTCCGATGTGCGCGACAAACATGAAGCCGCCAATGGCGAAAGATGCGAGATTCGTGGGACTGCAAGGACCCTATGATCCATTCCGCAGAAATGGATCATAGGTCGAAGCGATCGAGATTCATGACCTTGTCCCACGCAGCCACGAAGTCACGCACGAATTTCTGCTCGGCGTCGTCACTACCGTAGACCTCAGCGATCGCCCGGAGCTCAGAGTTCGAACCGAAGACGAGGTCGACGCGGCTACCGTTCCACTTGAGCTCACCCGTTCCGCGATCGCGACCCTCGAATACGTCCTCGGTGTCCGAGGTCGCCTTCCACTCCGTCGCCATGTCGAGCAGGTTCAAGAAGAAGTCGTTGGTCAGCGTCTCGGGCCGCTCGGTAAAGACGCCGAGTTCTGACTGCCCGACGTTCGCGTTCAAGACACGCATGCCGCCGAGGAGGGCCGTCATCTCGGAAGCCGACAGATTCAACGTGAACGCCTTGTCGACCAGCAGGTGCTCTGTCTGGAGGTTATGGCCCGCCCGGAGGTAGTTACGGAACCCATCTGCGACCGGCTCGAGGAATGCGAACGACTCGACGTCGGTTTGCTTCTGTGAGGCGTCGGTGCGCCCCGGCGAGAAGGGAACCTGCACGTCGTGCCCGGCGTTCTTCGCAGCTTCCTCGACGGCCGCGCAGCCGCCGAGCACGATCAGGTCGGCAAGAGAAATTTTCTTCCCCCCGGTTTGCGAGTTGTTGAACTCTTGCTGGACCCCCTCTAGGGTCGCCACTACCTGCGCTACGCCAGAGACCACGTTAACATCCCATTCAGCCTGTGGCAAAAGGCGAATCCGCGCCCCGTTCGCGCCACCACGTTTATCTGTATCACGGTAGATTGAGGCCGATGCCCAAGCGGTCGAGACTAGCTGGGAGATCGACAGATCTGAGCCGAGGATCTTGGTCTTGAGAGCCCCGATGTCCGCGTCGTTGATCAGAGCGTGGTCGACGGCCGGAACGGGATCCTGCCAAAGTAGTTCCTCGTTGGGAACCCACGGTCCGAGGTACCGCACGGCGGGTCCCATATCTCGGTGTATTAGCTTGTACCAAGCGCGAGCAAATGCGTCGGCGAATTCGTCCATGTTCTCGTAGAACCGCTTCGAGATCTCTTTGTAAATCGGATCGGTGACCAGCGCGAGGTCCGTCGTGAGCATCGTGGGGGGGTGCGTCTTAGACGAATCGTGGGCGTCAGGCACGGTACCCTGCGCTTCGGAGTTCTTGGGGGTCCACTGATGCGCACCGGCCGGGCTCTTCGTCAGCTCCCACTCGTAGTCGAACAGATTCTCATAGTAGCCGTTGTCCCACTTCGCCGGCTCGGTGGTCCAAGCGCCCTCCAGCCCGCTGCCGATCTGATCGCCGCCTTTGCCGCTGCCGAAGCTGCTCGTCCAGCCGAAGCCCTGCTCCGCAATCTTCGCGCCCTCTGGCTCGGGACCTTTGTAATGTTCCTCGGCAGCACCATGTGTTTTGCCGAACGTGTGTCCACCGGCAATGAGCGCCACGGTCTCCTCGTCGTTCATCGCCATGCGGCGGAACGTCTCACGGATGTCTCTCGCCGCCAACATCGGGTCCGGATTACCGTTCGGTCCCTGTGGATTGACGTAGATCAGGCCCATCTGGACGGCGCCGAGCGGTTCGGCCAGCTCCCGGTCGCCGCTGTAGCGCTTGTCGTCGAGCCAGACGTTCTCCGGTCCCCAGTACGTGTCCTCGTCGGGGGCCCAGATGTCCTCGCGGCCGCCGCCGAAACCGAAGGTCTTGAAGCCCATCGTCTCCAGGGCGCGGTTGCCAACGAAGATAAGCAGGTCGGCCCAGGAGATCTTCCGGCCGTACTTCTGCTTGATCGGCCAGAGCAGCCGGCGCGCCTTGTCGAGGTTAACGTTGTCGGGCCAGCTGTTCAGTGGGGCGAAGCGCTGTGCGCCCGCGCCGCCGCCGCCGCGTCCGTCCGTGATGCGATACGTTCCAGCGGCGTGCCACGTCAACCGGATGAAGAGTGGTCCATAGTGGCCGTAGTCGGCTGGCCACCAGTCCTGCGACTGGGTCATCAGCGCATCGACGTCCTTCGCCAGGGCTTCGAAGTCGAGGCTCTTGAACTCCTCGGCGTAGTCGAACTCCTCGCCGTTGGGATCGTCCTGGGGGTGGTTCTGTCGGAGGATCCGCATGTTCAACTGGTTCGGCCACCAGTGTTGGTCCGCTGTAACGCCGACGGCCTGGTGAGTTCTGCCCATAACCGGGCACTTGCTTTCAGTAGTCATAATTCTCCTTACTTAGGTGGAAAGCTCCCTCAGGAGCGTTAGGGGATGAACGGTAAAACTGTGATTAGGCAGTAGTGTCATCCTAGACAAGAGACGCGATTTTGTCTAATCGTTTGTTTCGATGACTATGAGAGGCATTGACTATCAATCGGAATGATCGAAAGTGAGCAGGGCAGGAATGAAGGAACAACAAAACGCCTTGCTAAAGTCATCAAAACCTCTCCAATAAGAAGGTGTTTCTTGTACTCTGCGTCTTCCGACCAGAGCAAGCGCAGAGTGAACACCCAACCGAAATAACGAAGGAGACAACGACCATGCCCATTTCCAATGGAGATCAGATGCCTGAAGGCAGTTTAAAGGTGATGACAGACAGCGGGATCAAAGACATGAGCACTGCCGACCTGTTTAATGGTAGAATAGTTACGCTGTTTTCCTTGCTTGGCGCGTTCACGCCGACCTGCTCCAACAAGTACCTGCCGAGCTACCTCGAAAACTATGGCGCCATCAAGACCAAGGGGTTCAACACCGTCGCCTACATGGCCGTCAACGATGCTTTCGTGATGGATGCTTGGGGTAAGGACCGTGGGGTTGGATACAAGATTGTCATGCTCGCCGATGGCAATGGCGATAACACCAAGAAACTCGACCTGGAGCTGGATGTCTCTAGGGCTGGGCTTGGAATGCGTGGCAAGCGCTTTTCCATCATGGTCAATGACGGTATCGCCGAACAGGTCAACATTGACGAAAGCGGATACGATCTGACCAGCGCGGAAATGACCTGCGGGATTGGGTGATCGTCCACACGACTTGAAGCGGACGGCGCGACGCCATCAGCCTGCTGACTGGAGTTCCGTCGCCCGCTTTCTCCAGCTCAAGTCTGCTCCGCACCCCGGGTATAAACTCCCCTTGAGTCCTTAATGAACTCAGTGTAAATATAAAATATTTAAATTGATTTGTTTAATCGTTTGATTTTATTATTCTGATTGGTAATATCAATTAATACAGATTAACCTTTTGTTTGAGGAGTGTTTGATGAATTTGAGAAATCTGGAATATCTTGCAGCCATTGACGAACTAAAACATTTTCGAAAAGCCGCAGAGAAATGTTTTGTAAGCCAACCTACTTTGAGTGGACAACTAAAAAAATTAGAAGCTGAGATTGGCGCTCAACTGGTAGAACGAACCACCAGAAATGTCTTTTTAACCCCCATTGGTGAAGAAATTGTAAAAATAGCGCGGACAATTTTAGCTGAAGTGGCATCCATTGAAGATTTGGTTAAAACCCATTCAGATCCGATGAGTGGCACAGTCAATATTGGTCTAATTCCAACAATAGCACCTTATCTTTTGCCCTTGATTGTGCAACCTATAAATCAAGCCTATCCTCAACTGGAAATTATCTTACAGGAAGTTCAAACAGAAGTTATGTTGAAAAAACTGAGTGAAGGGACATTGGATGCAGGAATCTTAGCAGTTCCTCTAGAAATGAGAGGACTTGAAGAGATCATTCTATACACAGAACCATTTTATGTTGCTGCTAACAATCAGCACCCATTTGCTGCTAAATTATCTATCAAGATAGAGGATTTGCAGGATGAAACTCTATTATTACTGGAAGAAGGTCATTGCTTGAGAGGGCAGGTTATGGATGTTTGTTCACAAGCCATGACCAAAGAAAGAAAAGATTTTCAAGGTACAAGTCTGGAAACAATCAGACATATGGTATCTACTGGTATTGGAATTACCCTGATTCCACAAACTGCAATTGATTATAATAATCTAATTCAAAATGCTTCTATCAAATATATTCCGTTTAAAAACCCTGCACCTGCCAGAAGAGTTGGATTATTATTTCGGAAAACTTCCAATAGAAAAGTGTGTTTTCAAAAATTAGCTGCTTCGATTCAAAGTATCATTCAAAAAGAATTTTTACTGAAAGAAACTGTAGAGGTTCTTCCAGTAAAATTGAACAGATAGAACTTCACCAAATTATGTACGGGAAAGGGCAGAGTGGTTCTCAAGTTTCTTCAATTCCACGCTTCATAATCAACTTTCCGGAACGCACCATTTCCACCAGCCCCATCGGCCCAAGCAACTTCTCCAAGGCATCAATTTTCAGTGAATCGCCAGTTGTTTCAATCACCAGTGACTCATCGGTGATATCAACTGTTTTTGCACGGAAAACTTCAACAATCTGAAAAATTTCTGCACGCTGATTAGGATCTACACGTACTTTAAATAATGCCATTTCCCGATCCACAACATCAGCGGACTCGTGACTGGTCGCATGAACGACATCAACTAATTTGTTCAGTTGTCGAAGAATCTGGTCGTAGCTACTGGGCTCACCTTGTACTACAACTGTAATTCGTGAAAAAGCTACATCGTGCGCTGGTGATACAACCAATGAGTCTATGTTGTAACCACGACGCGTAAAAGTTTGCGTGAGCCGGACGAGAACACCTGGCTTATTGCAAACGTAAATACTGATGGCAAATTTTTCTTCCATAAGGTTCTGGTTTAGATTAAATTTGTTCGAATTTTACTGGTGCACCAATTGGAGAATAAAACTTTAACTGAAACAAAAAAATAGTTTCTACCTTTTCCCGGATCAGGTACTGCCGACTGGCTTTTTCAGTTTCTTGCTTGCTGGAGGTTCATCAATTAACATTTCGCTAACTGCAGCTCCTGCCGGAATCATTGGAAAAACATTATCAGCCTTGACCACTTCAGCTTCAATAATGCACGGGCCATCGTTATAGGCCAACGCTTTTTTTAAGACTTTAGTAACATCTCCTGCACGTCGCAGATGAAATCCCTTGATTCCATAAGCTTCACCAATTTTAACAAAATCCGGATTTCCTTCCATGTCCACGCCGCTTTCACGGTTATCAAAAAAGAGTTGCTGCCATTGCCGAACCATGCCGAGGTAACGGTTGTTTATGATCAGAATTTTTAGCGGTAATTTGTTTATGGCCGCTGTTGCCAATTCCGACATAGTCATTTGGAATCCACCATCTCCAACGACAGCCACTACCACTTCTTCAGGTTTTCCAAGCTGTGCGCCAATTGCCGCAGGGAATCCATAACCCATAGTACCAGCGCCACCACTCGATAACCATTGACGTTCCCGAGTTGATTTGCAAAATTGGGCGGCCCACATTTGATGCTGACCAACATCTGTTGAAATGATTGCGTTTGAACCGGTTAAACGGTCTAATTCTGCTAAAACATGTTGAGCACGTAAACCTCCCCGCTTTGGATATTTTAAGGGATGTTTCTTTTTCCAAGTCTCAATCTGCTTCAACCATTCTTTGGTATCAAGCCGTTTGACTTGTGGAATAAGTTCATCGAGAACAGTAGCGGCATCGCCATTTACACTAATGTCAGGTTGAATAATTTTTCCAAATTCTGCAGGATCGATGTCTATATGTATCTTTGTCGCATCCTTGCAAAATTCACTAACTTTACCGGTAATGCGGTCGTCCCAACGTGCGCCGATCGCCATGATAAGATCACAGTCAACAACCGTTTTATTTGCGTAAGCCGTGCCGTGCATACCGAGCATTCCCACAGAAAGCGGGTGATGTTCAGAAAAAGCACCTTTGCCGAGCAGAGTTGTGGTAACAGGTGCCTGAAGTTTTTCAGCCAGTTTTAAGACTTGTTTTGCTGCTCCGGAAATAACAGCACCGGCACCGACATAAAGCAAGGGACGTTTTGATTTTGCCAACAGCTCTGAGATAATTTTGATGCCTTTGGAGCTTCCACTTGTCTGCACCTTATAGCCTGGAAGATCCATTTCCGCAGTGAAATCCTCATCCCAATCCGCAGAGACAACATCTTTGGGCAAATCAACCAGTACTGGCCCAGGACGTCCTGTTGAAGCCAGGTGGAAAGCTTCTTTCACAACTCTTGATAAATCTTTAACATCTCTCACCAGATAGCTGTGTTTGACAACAGGCATAGTGACACCAAACACGTCGGCCTCCTGAAAAGCGTCTTTCCCCAAATTTGGCGTAATAGTTTGCCCCGTTAAGATCACAAGCGGTACGGAATCCATGTGGGCAGTAAGTATTCCGGTAACAGTGTTGGTTGCTCCAGGTCCAGATGTCACCAGAACAACTCCGGTTTTTCCGGTAGCTCTTGAGTAGCCGTCAGCCATGTGAGTTGCACCTTGTTCGTGGCGTACCAAAATCATTTTTAATTCGGGAGCATCTACAAGTGCGTCAAATATCGGCATACAGGCACCTCCTGGATAGCCGAAAATGTACTCAACCCCTTGTTTTTTTAAAACTTCAACTACTATTTGAGCGCCGTTCATACGCTTTTTCATGTTCATGGTTAATAATTATGTCTTGTTTTATATAAAATATAGCAGTATTTCTTTGTTTACTCAAGTAAAAACCTAAACTATCTATAATAAATTTAGCTAAGAATCCCATATCAAAAAATTAGTTGTCGTTTAAGATCGAAAAAAGTGACTAAAAGGTATTGTCATATAAAAAGAGAGTCAACATTTGGCAAATAATGTAAAATATTATTGGTTTTTATAACAATAAAAAATGATATGCACTGGAGGCACAAAGTATTTACTCAAAAAAAACACCTTTGATAAACGAATTTGATTGATTTTTTAGCAGTATTTGATAGAACTGACATTCGGATTATTTAGTAAGCTCATCATTAAAAGAGATTTATTTTGTTTTCTAAAGACATTCAGACTCAGGTGGACAAACTACTGAGCCGTTATCCCATCAGTCAAAATGCGCTGATTCCAATTTTGCTTCTGGCCCAAAAAGAGAATGAAGGCTGGCTGACTGAGTTGTGGATGCAGCACGTCGCGGATATTTGTGAAGTGCCACTGACACACGTAGAAGGCGTGGTGACGTTTTATACAATGTTTCGTTTGAAACCTCCCGGCAAATACCACTTACAGGTTTGTACTTGCGTGCCGTGCTGTCTTGTCGGCGGAACAGAGTTGTTGGAACACACGGAAAAAATACTGGACATTCACGCAGGCCATACTACAGATGACGGCGTATTCAGCATTGAAGAAATGGAGTGCATTGGAGCGTGCAGTTTTGCACCTGCGATAATTGTCAATGAAGATTATCATGAACAGCTTACTCCGGAAAAAATGGAAAAAATGATTGATGAGCTGAGGCAGTAAAAATGCTAGAAGAAACCCTTGTTCTTTTCAAAAATATACGAAATCCAGATTACGATAAGTCTTTGGCCGCTTATAAAAAATCCGGCGGTTATAAGTCTTTGAAAAAAGTATTTGCTATGAAGCCCGAAGACGTCGTTCAGGAAGTCAAAGAGTCCGGAATACGCGGACGAGGCGGCGCCGGTTTTCCGACAGGACTGAAATGGAGTTTCATGGCCAAAGGAACCGGAAAACCAAGTTATCTTGTTGCCAACGCGGATGAATCTGAACCGGGAACTTGCAAGGATCGTGAGCTGATGCTCAAGGATCCACACCTTTTTTTGGAAGGTATGCTGATCGGCTGCTATGCAATCGGCTGTCATCACGGTTACATTTATGTTCGTGGAGAATTTTTTCCTTCCATCAAAATTCTGAATGACGCAGTAGATGAATTATATGTAGACGGGCTTCTCGGTCCAGATCCACTGGGCAGCGGTTTTAATTTGGACCTCACTATTCACACCGGTGCTGGTGCATATATTTGCGGGGAGGAATCTGCCCTGCTGGATTCCCTGGAAGGCAAACGCGGGCAACCTCGAGTCAAACCTCCATTTCCGGCAGTCTCAGGTTTTAACGGATGTCCAACAAGTGTGAACAATGTTGAAACGCTGGCCTGTATGCCCTTCATTTTAAGCGATGGAGGAGTGGATGCATTCAAAAGTTTTGGTCCACAAAATAATTCAGGAACACATTTAGTTAGCTTGAGCGGTCATGTCAATCGTCCGGGAGTCTATGAGTTGAGGATGGACGTCAATATGAAAGACATTATTTACGACATCGGCGGAGGTATCCTAAATGGAAAGAAGCTCAAAGGAGTTATTCCCGGAGGCTCGTCTTCTCCAGTTATGAAGGCTGATGAAATTGATGTTCTGTATAATTTTGATGATTTAGCAAAAGTTGGTACCATGATGGGCTCTGCAGCAATTATGGTTTTTGATGAAGATACTGATATAGTAAAATTACTCCACCGCATTACCCGTTTTTACGCTCATGAATCCTGCGGACAATGCACACCCTGTCGCGAAGGAACTCAATGGTCAAAACAAATTGTCCGGGACTTTCTCAGCGGAAACGGAAGTGACGAAAAATTGAAACGTCTTGACAGAGTCGGCGGAAACATGTTGGGTACCTCTCTTTGCGCTTTGGGAGATGCCGCCGCAATGCCGATTCAAAGTTTTATTAATAAATTTCCGGAGGATTTCCGGAAATATTACGCTACTGCTTAAAGAGTTTTCCATGCCTATTTTTCATATTGATGGTGAGCCGGTTGAATTTGAACCCGGTGAAAAAATCATTTCTGCCGCTTTACGCTGTGGAAAAGTTATTCCTCATTATTGCTACCATCCCGGAATGTCTGTAGTCGCCACCTGCAGGATGTGTCTGGTTGACGTGATCGATCTGGGTAATGGCCGCCCCGCCCCAAAACTTCAAACCGCCTGTTCAATGGATGCCGCGGAAGGGATGAAGATCGAAACTCTTAATAAAAAAGTTGAAGAGGGACGGAAACTTGTTAACGAGTTTCTGCTGGTGAATCACCCTCTTGATTGCCCAATTTGCGACCAGTCCGGAGAATGTGCCTTACAGGATTATGCCTTTGAATATGGTTCCGGAAAGTCGGAAATGGATTATTCCAAACGGGTTAGCGGTTGGCGGGACATTGGGACTTTTGTGGCGTTGGAAAGAAACCGCTGTATACAGTGTTCGCGCTGTGACCGTTTTACCAGAGAAATTACAGGAACCAATGAATTTGGGATGTTTAACCGCGGGCATGAACTGACGGTGGATACTTATGCCGACAGGCCGATGACGAATAAATTTCAGGGAAATATGGCAGACATCTGTCCGGTTGGCGCCATTACAGAGAAGGAATTCCGCTTCAAACGAAGAGTATGGAAACTGAAAAAAAATCACTCAATTTGTACAGGTTGCTCGACCGGCTGCAATGTCACGATTGAGCATGATCGTAATGAAATTTTCCGGCTCAAGCCTCACGAAAACCAAAGCGTTAATAAATGGTGGATGTGTGATGAGGGACGCTTGACTTACCGCATGATGAATGAGCGCAAAACGAGGATTCATCAACCTTTAGGTCGTGTTGACGGGAAACTGGAAGGGATTTCGTGGGAAGATGCTTACGGCGCGATTGCTGAACGAGTCGGCGATATGTCGCCTTTACCGCAAGAAGTGCTTGCGCTGACAGATACTCACGCAAGCAACGAAGAGTTATTTTTACTTAAAAAACTGCTCAAAGACATCTTTTCCGCAGATAACATCTTTTGTCCCTTGCCGACATGGGAACAATATGAAAGTGATTTTTTCATCAATACCCTCATCACATCAGACAAAACTCCAAACAGGGCGGGAGCACTTGCTCTCAAGATCAAGGGAGACACGAAAACCGCAAAACTTAAAAAGGCAATTGAGGGTGATTTGAAAGTGGTTTTTGTTTTAGGAAACCCTTTTGAAGCAGAATTGGAAGTTCAGGAGAAATTAAAAAGAGCACAGTTGGTGGTGCATCTTGGTCTTTTCCACAACTCCTGGAGCGAGATTGCGGACGTTGTACTTCCTGGACAGTATTATTCTGAGAAAGAAGGGACATATACAAACAAGAATCAGCGTGTTCAGGCAACTGAAATTGCTGTTCAGGCTTTGCGTAGGACTCGTCCAGAGTGGCAGATTCTTACAGAATTGTCTCAAGCACTGGGTAAAACAGGATTCTTTACGAGTGTGCCACAAGTTTTTAATGCAATGAGCTGGGAGGTAAAAGCATTCTCCGGACTCAGTTATGAAAGTCTCGGTGGAATCGGCAAAGAACTGACTCAAAAAGCAAAAGACACAGGAATGAAAGTTGTCCGGGCACAGACTTAGTTTGTGTGAACTCACAATTTTTTTCGTAACAGAAAGATGTTAATAATATTCTACATATTTGCCGCACTGAGCGTGCTGGGTGGATTGGGTGTACTTTTATTGCGAAATCCAATTCATTGCGCACTTTCACTGGTGGGCACATTTTTTTGTTTAGGTGCAATCTATGTGATGCTCAATGCAGAATTTGTAGCGGTCATTCAAGTTTTGGTTTATGCAGGCGCGATTATGGTACTTTTCCTTTTTGTGCTGATGCTGCTTTCCTCAAAGGATTCTGAAAAATATGCCAACAAATGGCCCATAGGTAAAATCCTCGCAGGACTTCTCTCTTTGGGAATTTTTGTGCAAATTGCCAGTCTCTTTAACGCAAGTGAATTACAACTTGGACCAAAAGGAGAATACCCGCTGGAGGTTGTTGAAGAAGTTGGTTCAATTGCATTGATCGGCCGTCTGCTCTTTACCGATTACATTTTGGCATTTGAAATTATTGCTATTCTCCTGCTTGTTGCCGTAATTGGTGCGGTAGTGATTGCAAAACGTCGTTTTCAGTGAAACTGTTTTATGATACCCATTGAACACATTTTATTGTTGAGCGCAGTCCTTTTTACATTAGGGGTGTTAGGTGTAATGCTGAGGCGCAATGTGATTATTATCTTCATGAGTATTGAACTGATGCTGAATGCGGTCAACTTATCGTTTGTGACCTTCGCCAGGAGTATGGACTCCATGACAGGTGTGATCTTCATCTTCTTTATCATTGTCGTTGCGGCGGCGGAAGCGGTGGTTGGACTTTCGATAATTCTTTCAATTTTTCGAACACGCAAAACGCTGAACATTGACGAATTTAATATTTTAAAGTGGTAGCTATGTCGCAAATTTGGCTTGTACCGGCGTTCCCTTTGCTGGGATTTTTGCTGAACGGATTTTTTGGCAAACGTTTCGGAACACGTTTCGTAAGCTTTGTTGGACCGTTGGCCATTGCACTTTCGTTTGCTCAGTCTCTGGTCTTGTTTTTTCAGATGCTTGAAGCTGAAGGAAACATACTCAAGGAGCACCTTTACACTTGGATTGCGAGTGGAAATTTTGAAGTCGGAATTAATTTTCAAGTCGATCAACTTTCCGCACTTTATTTGCTTGTGATCACCGGAGTCGGATTTTTAATTCATGTCTATTCTGTGGGCTACATGGATGGTGAATCCGGATATTACCGTTTTTTTGCCTATCTGAATTTGTTTGTATTTTTCATGCTGATTCTTGTTCTTGGCGACAGCTTTTTGCTGATGTTCGTCGGCTGGGAAGGCGTCGGTCTCTGTTCATACCTTTTGATCGGCTACTATTTTGAAAAAGAATCTGCCGCAGAAGCAGCAAAAAAAGCGTTTCTTTTTAACCGAATTGGCGATTTTGGTGTGCTGTCGGCAGTCTTGTTGATTTTCTTGTCATTTGGTTCCATCGAATTTGCCACAGTGAATGCAGAAGCCGCGACTCGACTTGAATTTGGCGGTACGTTGGTGACAGCAATTACCTTGCTGCTCTTTCTGGGTGCAACAGGAAAATCAGCTCAAATTCCACTTTTTGTCTGGCTACCGGACGCAATGGAAGGTCCGACTCCGGTTTCTGCCTTGATCCACGCGGCCACGATGGTTACTGCGGGTTTGTATATGGTTGCGCGTTTGAGTCACTTGTTTGTACTTGCACCATTCACGATGAACGTCATTGCGGTCATTGGAGCTGCCACCGCCCTTTTGGCGGCAACTATTGCCATCACGCAAACTGATATCAAGCGGGTTCTGGCTTATTCAACTGTCAGTCAATTGGGTTATATGTTTTTGGCCATGGGAGTCGGTGCTTTTGGCGCAGGAGTTTTCCACGTCATGACACATGCCTTTTTTAAGGCACTTCTCTTTTTGGGTTCCGGTTCAGTAATTTTGGCAATTCACCATGAACAGGATATGCGCAAAATGGGAGCACTCAAAAACAAACTGCCCATTACCTATATCACCATGCTGCTTGGGACATTTGCTATTTCCGGAATTCCTTTTTTCTCCGGTTTTTTCAGCAAGGACGAAATTCTCTGGAAAGCATTCAGTTCACCCTTGGGAAGCCCGTGGCTTTGGGGAGTCGGTTTTCTGACTGCGGGGTTGACCGCATTTTATATGTTCCGGATGATCTATTTGACATTTCACGGAAATTCCCGCTTGGATGCACATACTGCGGAACATGTCCATGAGTCTCCTTTTACGATAACCGTTCCGCTGATGATTCTTGCGGTGCTTGCTGTAACAGGCGGATTTTTCGGGGTTCCGCATGTTTTTAATCTAATTCCAAATGGTATGGAAAATTACTTCCATGGTTTCTTTGCCGAAATTCCAAGCGGACATGGAGCTGTTTCAACAGAGTGGACGCTGATGGCATTTTCCGTGGGCTTTGCTTTGTTGGCCTGGTTTGTTGCCAGCCGTCTTTATCATTCCGGATTTGAGCTTGCGGCCGGATTCAGACGCAAATGGGAATGGGCTTATCAACTTTCACTCAATAAATGGTATATCGATGAGCTTTATAACACGATAATCATTCAGCCGGGGCGTCTGATCTCCACCTATTTACTCTGGCGTCTTTTTGATCAAAATGTGATTGACCGTGCTGTCAACACAACTGGAACAGTCGCGCGTACCATCGGAAACACTATTCGTCCCTTTCAAAACGGGTTAATCCAGAATTATGCCCTCGTCTTCACTCTTGGAACTTTCCTGATTCTTTGGTACGTGATGTAAAACCATGTTTTGAGTTTTACCTCTTCTGCTGGAAAGATAATTAAACTAAAAACAAAGTCATGAAACATTTTCTTTCACTTTTCCTGTTAGCCTTTTTTTGCACGATCTCTCCTGCTTTTGCTCTGGAAATCGGTGTCGTAGATTTGAATGAAGCACTGAATCGATCTGAAGCGGGAATTCGTTCCAAAAATGTTCTTGAACGACGAGGGCGTCAGAAACAGCAGGAATTCAAACTTGAAGAGTCAGAACTCCGTAAACTTGCTAAGGACTTACGCAACAATCCTTTGCTTACTGCCAAAGCAAAAGCCGACAAGGAGCAGGAGTTGATTTTACGGCAGCAAAAGTTGCGTGAAAAAGTTCGTACTGTTGAACAGGAAATGAGGCTGGAAGAACGACGTTTAACTGAAGTTATTTTCCTGGAACTAAAAACTGTGATTCGCAGCATTTCCATCAAGGAGAAACTGGATTTTGTACTTGAAAAAAATGCAGCGCAAATTATTTTGTACATGAAAGAGGATACAACTGATTTGACGCAAAAAGTGATTGATGCCTATAATGCACTCAAACAATCTGGAGGAAATTGATGTTGAATTTAGAAGAAATAAAAAAGATTCTGCCGCACCGTTACCCTTTTTTACTGGTGGATCGTGTGTTGGAAATTCGTGCTGGTGAATACTGCCGGGCCTTAAAAAACATTTCCGGAAACGAGGCGGTTTTTATGGGACATTTCCCGCAACAAGCTGTATTTCCGGGTGTGATGATTATTGAAGCATTGGCCCAAACAGCGGGTATTGTAATTGACTCCGGAAAAGATGAAACGGAGTCCGGAAGCATCGTCTTTTTTGCCGGAATCAATAATGCCAAATTCAGGGTTCCTGTCGCTCCGGGTGATCAATTGATTTTAGAAACAACATTGAGTAATCAACGTCGCAATTTCTGGGTTTTTGAAGGCAAAGCAAGTGTTGATGGAAAACTGGCGGCACAGGCAGAAATCAAATTGATGCTGCAACCAACATGACAACCAACTTCAGCACAGAGGATGTACGCAAGATTGCACGGCTTTCTTCATTGGAATTGACTGACAAAGAAACGGAAGTTTTTGCGGAACAGTTTTCTGTAATTCTGGATTATTTTGAATTGTTGAAAACAGCCGAAATTCCAGATGTTGCAACAGATACTGACGAGAGTCATTTATGCGGAATCCGTGAGGATAAGATGCAGAAGTCTCCGGTTTCTCCGGAACAGTTTAGTCCGTATCTGGAAAATGGTTTTTTCAAAGTGCCGAGGGTAATTGAGCAGGGAAATTGAAAATGACCGGCAAACAAAAACGATATTTACGCGCCTTGGCGCATTCGCTTAAACCTGTGGTAAATCTGGGCAAACAAGGGCTTTCTCCTGAAACCAGACGTGAAATTGAATCGCAGTTGCTCGATCATGAGTTGATCAAATGCAAGGTGCTGGACAGTTGTCCTTTGTCGAAAAAAGAATGTGCTAACGAATTGTCCGGGGAAAGTGAGATTGATGTTGTACAGGTTATTGGAAAAACACTCGTCCTTTTTAGTCCGCATCCGGAAGAACCAAAAATCAAATTTCCTTCTGCATGAGCATCTCTTAAGGTGAAAAGCAAACATGTCCGGAAGTAGAAAAACATCAGTGTTATGAGACATTTTTTGAAAAGTTCCTAGGGACTCAAGCAGAATGAGCAAAATATTTTATATAACCACGCCAATCTATTACGTCAACAGTCATCCGCACATTGGACACGCATACTCCACAATTGCGACGGATGTCTTGACGCGCTTCCGGAAACTGTTTGGCGATCAAACATATTTTTTAACCGGAACAGATGAACACGGCCAAAAAATTGTTGAATCGGCAACTAAAGCCGGAATTGAACCGCAGGAGTTTGTGGACAAGATCAGTCAGGAATTCCGTGACATGTGGCCGCATCTGCATATTGAAAATGATCAGTTTATACGTACAACTGATCCTGAACATAAAGCATGTGTTCAGCAAGTTTTGCAAAAGATTTATGATCAAGGTGAGATTTATCTAAAAGAATACGAAGGTCTATATTGCGTCGGTTGCGAACGTTTTATGGATGAAAGTGAGTTGCTGGACGGGAATTGTCCGGATCATCAAACTCCTCCTGAATTGTATAAGGAACAAAATTATTTTTTCAGAATGAGCGCTTATCAGGATTGGCTGGTTGCGGAGTTGGAGCAGAATAAAAACTGGGTCTATCCGGCACGTTACCGAAATGAGTTGACTCAGTTTCTGAAAGCACCACTTCAGGATTTGTGCATTTCACGTCCAAAAAGCCGTTTGGAATGGGGGATTGAACTGCCTTTTGATAAAAACTTTGTAACTTATGTCTGGTTTGACGCACTGCTGAATTACGTAAGCGCGCTTGGTTGGCCTGATGGTGAAAAGTACAAAAAGTATTGGCCGCATGTTCACCACACGATTGGCAAAGATATTCTGAAAACGCATGGTATTTATTGGCCGTGTATGCTCAAAGCCGCAGGGATGCCTCTTTTTAAAAAACTGGTGGTTCACGGTCATTGGGTTGTGGGCGGAAGTAAAATGAGTAAGTCGCTCGGAAATGTAGTTGACCCCTTGGCCATGAAAGATCAGCTAGGAGTGGATGCACTGCGCTACTTTTTGATGCGCGATATGAGTTTTGGGGAGGACGCGAATTTTACTGAGGAGTTAGCGATCACCCGTTACAACGGAGATTTAGCCAATAATTTCGGCAACCTGCTCAACCGTTCTATTAGCATGAGCCGGAATAATTTTGAAGGATGTGTGCCGCCTTTGGGTGAAGTTGGCGAACTGGAAAAAGATCTTCAAAATTCGTTCAGCAAAGGCGTAGAAACTTGTCAGGATTATATTCTTGCTTTTCAACCGCACCGTGCGCTGGAGCATGTGGCATGGCTCAGCAGTCAGGTCAATAAATATATCGACAACTGCAAACCGTGGAGTCTGGCCAAAAAACCGGAAGATCGGGAGCGTTTGGGAACAGTACTTTACTCTGCCCTCGATATGGCAAGAATCCTCGTTGGCCTGCTCGATCCGGTGATGCCGGAAAAAATGAGTGAGGCACGTAAATCTCTCGGACTTGGAAAAGAGGCGATTCCATTTGAAAAACTCACTCCAGGATTATTGGAGTCTGGGACAGTACTTCCGAAACCAACACCGCTGTTTCCTAAAATGAAACCCTTGGCTCAGGAAAAAACTGCCTCAGAAGTAAAACAGACTGAAAAATCTGCAGGCACAGTTGCTGATGAGAGCAAAGAATGGTTTGCGTTTGATGATTTTCAGAAAATGGAATTGAAGGTTGGTCATATCAAAACTTGCCGGAAAGTTGAAAAGTCAGCCAAGTTGCTCTGTTCCGAGGTTGATTTGGGCGAGGGACGATTACGTTCAATTGTTTCCGGAGCAGCGGAATTCTACTCGCCGGAAGAATTGACTGACCGGCGTGTGCTGGTTGTGGCAAACCTCAAACCGGTTAAATTGATGGGTGAAATTTCGGAGGGAATGATTCTTTTTTCAGACGATCAGGGAAAACTTGTTTTGATAGAGGCACCTGATCAGGTAAATCCAGGAGTAACGGTACGTTGAAAATTCTTGAAATGGGTTGACAAACTGCGCTTTGAGTGAAATACTTCTGTGTTCAGGACAATATTTAATTAGCAAACAAAGAGACTTTTTAACAATAAAATCACAATGACAATTGCTTCCGGCTACCTGCCTATTTTGATCATGATTGTTCTGGGTGTTATTCTTGCTGGAACATTCAGTTGCATCGGTCTCTTTTTAGGCCCAAAATTGAGAGGAGAGGCCAAGCTGGCCCCCTTCGAATCAGGCTTCGTTAGAGACGGAATGGAGGGACAGCGATACGACGTCAAATTTTATATGACGGCATTGGTTTTTCTTATCTTTGACGTGGAAGTCGTATTCCTCTATCCGTGGGCCGTACAGATACGTGAATTAGGCTGGTTCGGCTTTGTGGCCGCCTCAATCTTTTTGGGGATACTGATTCTGGGTTTGGCTTACGATTGGAAAAAAGGCGCACTGGAGTGGGAATAATGCAGATGGAGCAGTTTTCTTTAAACTACTTTCATCCGGAGCCATCGGACCAGACTTTACTAAAAACAGTAAAGTGGTAAATGAACGATTATGAGTGAATCAAGAAAGCCTGCAAAACCAACTGTTCAACTGGAGAATGATCGAGTAATCGTTACCGAATGGAGGTTTGCACCGGGCGCAGAAACAACCTGGCATCAACACGAGTATGATTATGTTGTTGTGCCTCAGACTACCGGTAAACTGCA
>Ga0208879_1000604_pt1 | contig 36552 bp, 37 predicted proteins | sample Knorr_S15_td_Bot_FD_185605 | JGI IMG/M metagenome (GOLD analysis project Ga0208879, IMG submission 185605) | Marine microbial communities from Southern Atlantic Ocean transect - Knorr_S15_td_Bottom_ad_5009_LV_A (SPAdes) (version 2) | ecosystem: Environmental > Aquatic > Marine > Oceanic | place... | reverse complement strand
TAAGCGAGGAGGTATGCCACGGGCAACGAAATGCGAGATTCTCCGTCCGGTGAAAATCAATCTGATTTTTCAGAAGAGTTCTACCGTGAGCATGCGGGTCAATACGCACAAGTATTCAATGATCCGGCGTACGGAGTAGACCGCACATTTCAGCTATATGACGAGCAGGAATTACTGGAAGCGCTGGAATCCTACGGACTGAATTTAGTTGAAGCCGAGGATCCAAACCAACTCGGAGGCATCATGTACTTTACCGACCCCAAGCCCATGGAACATTGTGTCTTTTACGTTCGAAAAGAAAAGTAATTTTTTTAAAACCGCATGGTTTCCTATGCGGTTTTTTTAGTCACCTTGACAAAACTAATTCTATTCGGTAATATTACAGCCATAAGTTTTTGCAGTAAGCTCAAACTTAAAGTACATTTAAAGGAGGTGTATGCATGGGCGAATCCATGAAAGTTGTTGCCGTTCTTTATCCTGGCGGTGAGGCGGCAAAGGAAACTCCGGAATTGTTGGGGTGCGTGGAAAACTGTCTTGGGATACGCGATATGGTTGCCTCATACGGGCATGAACTGGTTGCTTTGAGCGATGCCGGCGCCGGGCTTGATAAGCATATTCCAACAGCTGATGTAATCATCGCTACTCCATTTTGGCCGGCATATGTAGACAGAAAGCGGATAAAGAATGCGGCGAACCTTCGCCTTCTGCTTACCGCAGGGGTCGGATCCGACCATTTTGATTTGGCGGCTGCTGCCGAGCGCGAGATTACCGTTGCCGAGATTACGGGAAGCAATGTGGTCAGCGTAGCCGAGCATGTGGTGATGCAGATTTTGATTCTCGTCAGAAATTTTCTGCCCGCTTACAGGGATGTTATGGACGGGGGCTGGAATATAGGAGAGGATGTCGGCAGAAATAGGGAAGGAAACGCAGGAGCCCATGACCTTGAAGACAAGACCGTCGGCATTGTTGGCATGGGGCGCATTGGCCAGAGAGTAGCCGCGCGGCTTAGGCCCTTCGATGTTGATCTGCGCTACTATGATTTTCGGCACTTGAGTACCGTTGAAGAGCAGTACCTTGGCGTTCGCTACATGACGCTTGATTCCCTGCTTAAAGAATGCGATGTCGTAAGCATCAATTGCCCGCTTACACCCGAAACCGAAGGATTATTCAATCGGGAGCGCTTAGGCAGTATGAAGAAGGGCGCGTATCTGGTAAACACCGCGCGCGGCAAGATTGTCGATACGGATGCGCTGGCCAAGATTATGCGCGAGGGGCATCTGGCCGGATACGCGGGCGATGTCTGGTATCCTCAGCCCGCGCCATCGGACCATCCCTGGAGAAGCATGCCAAACCACGCAATGACGCCGCATGTGTCCGGAACTTCTCTGGAGGCCCAGAAGCGTTACGCGGAAGGGATACGGGATTGCCTTGAATGCTTTTTCGAAGGACGCCCCCTTGATAGGGATTACCTGATTGTTGACGGCGGCAAAGTCGTAAGCCCAAGCTATAGTTACGCTTATAAATAACATCAGAAAAGCCGGATTAATCCGGCTTTTATTTTTGTAAATATATATACGGATTCCCGTTACAAACACAGTAAAAAATGCTATGATGGCATCATAATATGTTAGCTTGGATTATACTTTTTTCACTTGCTGGTTCTATACTCTCCATGGCTGGGGGGCTTGTTTTGCTATGGAAGGAGCAGCTAGCTAAAAAACTTTCATTATTTTTGATTAGCTTTGCGGCGGGCGTGCTTCTTGGCGTGGCATTTTTGGATTTGCTTCCGAAGGCCCTTGAGGAAATCGGTGATATACATAAAGTCGCGCTCACCGCTGTTGTTGCTATTGTGGTGTTTTTTACATTGGAAAGATTCTTATGGTGGTATCACCATCACAGAATTCATGCCGCGGAGCATACAAAGCACGGCGATCATCCCGAGGAAAGCGGGATTGCCGCGAAGGCATATCTTTTGCTTATTGGAGACGGCCTTCATAATTTCGTGGACGGGGTCTTGATAGCAGTCGCTTTTCTTACGGATTTTTCGCTGGGGGTAGGAGTGGCGATAGGAGTAATAGCGCATGAGCTTCCCCAAGAGATTGCGGATTTTGGAGTAATGCTTCATGCCGGATTTTCAAAAGCAAAAACACTTCTCTTGAATTTTGTAACGGCATCAGCGACGCTTGTCGGAGCCGTAATAACCTTTTTCATCGCGCCGGCTATTGAAGGTTTCACCCCTTTTGTAATAGCCTTTGCAGTTGGAGTATTCATATATATTTCTCTCTCGGATCTCATTCCCGAGATACATCACCGCAGTGAGCATAAGTACGATCTCGTGCACCTCGCGCTCTTTGTAGGCGGCATCGTGCTTATCGGGTGGGTCGTATAATTGCATTTTTGTCAAGATTTTGGTAAACTTCGCCTGAAAGACGAAGTTGTTTTTTGAAAATTCACATCTGTGGTCCGATGGAGGAACTATGATATATAAGAAAATAGTAAGCCCAGTTCTTGATAGATTGGATTCGGAAACTTGGCATATTAAGGCACGCGAGGCGCTTCATTGGGCGGAGATGATGCCCGGCGGGCTTAAGCTTGTAGAACAATTTGCCTATAAGCGCAAAAGGTTTTCGCATCCGAAGCTGCATATTAATGTAGCAGGGGTTGAGTTTGATAATCCTTTGCTTGCGGGAGCCGGTTGGGATAAAGAAGGAAGAGCGGTCAGGGGGATTTGGCAGCTTGGCGCGGCAGGCGGTGAATTCGGCGGGGTTCTAGCGCATCCGCAGTATGGCAATCCCAAACCCCGGCAATTTGTTGCTGCGCCCGGAGTAGTTATAAATAGATTGGGGTTCAATAGCGGAGGCATGAGCAAGGTTTCTACAAATCTCCGGAAGTATTTTGAGTCCGGTATTCCTGTTGGTATAAATGTGTCGGAAAATAAAGAAGTTGTGCAGTCCGAGATACCGGAAGATCACGCAAGGGCTTGCGTTCAAGTTGTGTACAAGACGTATCATGTCGCGTCGTGGTTCACGCTTGGCTTAAGTTCGCCCAATACACCAAAAATGAGAAGGCTTCAGGGAAAGCAGTGGCTTGAGTGTATAGTTGCCTCGTGCCTTAGGGCAACGGGGACGATGGGCAGAAGGAAGCCGCTGTTCATAAAAATTGCCCCCGACCTTAGCTGGGAGGAGCTGGACGAAGTTATTGAGGTGGCCTGCGGGTACGGCGTTGGTATAGTCGCTTCCAACACCACCATTAATACTGATATAAAAGGGAAATACGGGTTTGCAGACGAAGCAGGCGGCCTTTCCGGAGACGATCCGGATTTTCGTGCGATGAGCGTCATGCAAATTGCGTATATATATAGAAAAACGGGAGGAAGTATCTCTATTATGGGCGCAGGGGGGATCAAGGATGCCCCGACAGCCCTTGAAAAGATAAAAGCTGGCGCCCTGCCCCTACAGATTGTCAGCGCAATCAGAGGAGAAGGGCCCACTGTATTTGGCAGGATAAATAGGGGACTTGTGGAATATATGGACAGGGAGGGAGTCAGCTCAATTCAAGAGCTTGTAGGTGTTGATGCGGCTAAGTATACGACTTAGCCGTTTTTATTTCCCTTGTTTGCATTGTCCTTGCGGTTTATAATACAATATATGAACACAGCGTTGCTGTTTATTTTTACAATTTTTTCACTTGTTTCGTTTGGCGCGATCTTGTGGGGTTCTGATCCGCATTCGGCAGATTTATCTGTCCGCGCGTTGTTTTTTGGAAGTATGTTTTTTTCTTTTGTGGGCATATTTACACTCTTTGGCATTTGGGGCTCAAAATTGCTTGGAAGGCCTCTTGAGTTTAAAGGGGCACTGCGAAGGGGGTTTCTATTTTCCGCGCTTGCAATTTCAATCATAATACTTGAAACATTTTCTGTGCTTAATATAGGGAATGTACTTGCGGTTTTTTTAATAGTCGTGGCGCTTGAAATGGTAGCGATATATAAAAAATAATGGAAGAATTGGATAAAATAAAAAAAGAAATAAATTCCGCGTCCGATTTGAAAGAATTGGACGGCATTTATAAAAAATATCTTGGCAAAAAAGGCGAGGTTGCGCTCGCGCTTCGGAGTATCGGGGATCTTTCGGAAAGGGAGAAGAAGGAGCGAGCTCCCCAGCTTCAGTCCCTGAAAAAAGAGATAGAGGAAGAAGTTTTAAAGAGGTCAAGCGAGCTCAAGTCCTCCGGCGCGGAAGAGGCCCTCAGGGGCGAGTGGCTTGACGTTACTGCTCCCGGCAAGAAAGCGGAGCTGGGGCATCTGCATCCGCTCACGCAAATTCAGCAGAAAGTGAATGAGATTTTTTCTTCGCTCGGATTTGAGATTGTTGAAGGTCCGGAGCTTGAGACGGAGTGGTACAATTTTGACGCCCTGAACATTCCCAAGGATCATCCTTCCCGGGATATTTGGGATACTTTCTGGATGCAGGACAAGGAGCTGCTCTTGCGCACTCATACGAGTCCCGTGCAAATTCGCCATATGGAAAAGCATCAGCCGCCCATTCGCATAATTGCCCCAGGCAGGGTGTTCCGCCACGAGGCGTCCGACGCTTCGCATGATATACAGTTTTATCAGCTTGAGGGCCTTATGGTGGACAAAGATATGAGCGTCGCAAATTTTAAGGCAGTGATCAATGAATTTTTGTCACAGCTTTTTGGAGAAAATGTGAAAATTCGTTTGCGCCCAAGCTTTTTTCCGTTTGTGGAGCCGGGTTTTGAAGTTGATATGTATGGCCCCAAGGGGTGGATGGAAATGCTCGGGGCAGGCATGGTGCACCCGAATGTTTTCAAGGCGGCAGGATATAATCCCGTTAACTGGCAAGGGTTTGCTTTCGGAATAGGATTGGATAGAATCGCAATGATGAAATACAAAATTGATGATATCAGGTTGCTTTATTCAGGCGACTTGAGATTTTTAAAACAGTTCTAATATGAAATTTTCATATAATTGGCTACAATCTTTTTTTTCTGAATCTTTGCCGGAACCGGAAAAATTGGCGGAACTTTTAACGATGCACAGTTTCGAGGTGGAGGAAGTGGAGAAAAAGGACGAGGACCATATTTTGGCTATAGATATTCTTCCAAACAGGGCGCATGATTGCCTGAGCCATTTGGGAGTGGCGAAAGAGATAGCCGCATTGACAGATTCAAAGCTCAAAAATCCCAGCCCAGGGCTGGCCCGCCTCGGGCGGGAGAGCAAAAAACTGCTGCAAGTTGATATACAGGATAAAAGTTTATGCCCCCGATACACTGCCTATGTTGTTGAAGGAGTGAAGATTGCGGACTCGCCGGAGTGGATTAAGGAGAGATTGGCATCTATGAATCAGAAGCCGATTAGTAATATAGTCGATATCACCAATTACATTATGTGGGAGCTTGGCCAGCCGCTTCATGCGTTTGATTTTGACAAGATTAACGGAGCGAACATGAATATACGCTTGGCAAAACAAGGAGAGAAGCTTGAGACGCTTGATGGCGCGGCGCATGATTTGGGCGCGGACGCGATAATCATAGAAGACGAAAGCCGCATCATCGATCTTGCGGGCATAAAAGGCGGCGCAAATACTCAAATCGATAGCAGCACAAAGACAATAATTTTTCAGGCCGCGATTTTTGACGCCGCGCGGATTCGTAAGGCCGCTCAGAAGCTGGGAATTAAAACCGATGCCGCAGTGCGCTATATGCATGGGTTTGACCAAAATTTACCGCCGCAAGCGCTCGAGAGAGCGATTGAGTTGTTGAGAGAGACGAATCCAAAAGTAAAAATTGTCCAAAAAATAGATATTTACCCAAGCCCTCAAAAGTCAAAAAAGATTGCCATTGATACGCGCTACGTAAACAGCTTGCTCGGCACTGACATTTCAAAAAAGAAGATGAAGCAGATTTTGGAGAAATTAGGATTTGGGCTGACTTCGCTTACGGGGGGATTTAAGATTAAGGATCTGGGATTTAAGTTCACTGTTGCTGTTCCCGCTTACCGATTGGATATTGATGCAGCTCAAGACGTAATAGAAGAAATCGGTAGGATATACGGGTATGAGAATATAAAACCCATAGCCCCGCAAGGAACTCTCGCCGTCCCGCGTAGAAATGAGCAGGTTTTTTGGCGATCTCGCGCACGTGATATATTATCCGGCTTTGGATTTTCAGAAGTTTACAACTATTCAATGATACCCAAATCTCAAGAGGAGGATTATGCATTTCCGCTTCTTGAATTGACAAATCCCATAAGCGACGAATTTCAATACTTGCGACCTTGGCTTATGCACGGAGTTTTAAAAAATATAGCATCGAATAAAAAATATTTTGAGGCAATCAAGTTATTCGAGATCGGCAGAGTATTTTTCCAAGAAGGCGAAGATATTATAGAGGAAGAAAATTTTATTTTTGCACTTACAGGGAAGGAGAACGCGGCAAATGGATTTTATGAAGTGAAGGGATATGCAGACGAGTTTTTAAAAAAATTAGGAATAAATGATTTTTACTTTGACCCGACGTTTTCAGAAGAAGACGAGAAGTATCACGGCTTACTTTTACATCCGGCGCGACGGGCGATTATACGCGCGGATAATAACTTTGTAGGGTTTGTAGGTGAAGTGCATCCGGATATACTTTCGAAGTTCGGCGTCGAGGGAAAAGTGTACTGCGCTGAATTCAATTTTGATAAAATCTCGGCGGCTGCCGAAGAGGAGCATATATACCAGAAGCCCTCTAAGTATCCGGAGGTCGTGCGCGATATAGCAGTGCTTGTACCTCGCGGCACGATGGTTGTTGAGGCGCTTAATGCGATAAACAGCGTTTCGGGTCCTTTGCTTCGGGACATTGATCTTTTTGATATGTTTGAGGGAGAAAATCTGCCCGAAGGCATGAAAAACTTAGCATTTCACCTAATCTTTCAATCAGACAAAAAAACCCTAACGTCACAAGAAGTAGACGAAATAATGTCTAAAATTACAAAAGTTTTGGAAGAAAATCTATGGGAAGTAAGGTAAAATAACCTAATAAAACTTCCGCCTTAAGGGGCGGATTTTAGTTGCATATAAGCGAAAATAGAGGTATAATCAATGTATGCCACGAGCTAAAAAACAAGATAAAACTGCGGGCTATACCGCCAAAGACATCCAGGTATTGGAGGGTCTTGACCCTGTCCGAAAACGACCAGGGATGTTTATAGGGTCCACAGGGACGGAAGGGTTGCACCATTTGATAAAAGAAGTGAGCGACAATAGTCTTGACGAGGCGATTGCGGGATATGCGAGCGAAATAATCATAACCCTGTTGCCCAACGATGTGATAAATGTAACAGACAACGGACGCGGTATCCCAGTTGAAAGGCACGCGCAAACCAAAAAATCTGCCCTTGAGACTGTGATGACAACCTTACATGCGGGGGGGAAGTTTGGCGGGGAAGGCTATAAGATTTCTACGGGGCTCCATGGGGTGGGCGTTTCTGTAGTAAACGCCCTTTCAAAATATATGAAAGCCGAAGTGTGCAGGGGTGGTGTTCTCTATGCGCAGGAATATGAGCGAGGCAAGCCAAAGAAGGCGGTGCGCAAAGTGGGAAAATGCCCTGCAGGAGTTTCCGGAACCTCTGTAACCTTTGAGCCTGATCCAGAAATTTTTAAGGAAATAAAATTTAGTTGGAAGTGGCTCATAAAGCATTTCCGACAGCAAGCGTATCTTGCGGGGAGGGTTCGCATAAAAATTATAGACGAACGCGATAAGCGAGAGAGGTCATATCAACTATACTTTGAGGGTGGGATACCATCATATGTTGATTATTTGAATCGCGACGAAACGCCCAAACACAAAAATATTTTTTACGCGAGCAAAGAACAGGAGAGTATTCAGGTGGATGTTGCATTTCAATATACAGATGATATCCAGGGACTTGAAATGGGTTTTGCTAATAATGTATACACATCGGAAGGGGGTATGCATATCACCGGCTTCAGAACTGCCCTTACGCGCGTGCTTAATGATTTTGGCAAGAAAAATAATTTACTCAAAGAAGGCGAAACATTTACCGGAGATGATGTGCGGGAGGGGCTTACTGTGGTGGTGTCGGTGAAGCTCCCCGAGCCGCAATTTGAGGGACAGACAAAGGCGAAGCTCGGCAATCCGGAGGCAAGGACGGCGGTCGAAGCGGTAGTTGCAGAATATTTACAAGAATTTTTGGATAAAAACCCGCAAGACGCGAGAGAAATTATAGGCAAATGCTCCCTATCCGCGCGCGCCAGAAAAGCGGCTAAAGCGGCTCGTGAAACAATTATCAGAAAGGGCGCGCTTGAAGGATTCACGCTTCCGGGAAAACTTGCCGACTGCTCTTCGCGGAATCCGGAAGATTCGGAGCTTTTTATAGTAGAGGGGGACTCGGCGGGAGGAAGCTCTAAGCAGGGGCGAGACCGCAGATATCAGGCGATTTTGCCTTTGCGGGGGAAAATTTTGAATGTTGAGAGGGCGCGACTTGATAAGATGCTGGCATCGAAAGAAATAAGGGCGCTCATTATTGCTTTGGGTACGGCAATCGCTGAAGAATTCGATATAAGTAAATTACGATATCATAGGGTGATTATAGCAACCGATGCCGATGTTGACGGATCGCACATCAGGACGCTTTTACTTACACTTTTTTATAGATATTTCCCCGAGCTTGTAGCAAAAGGCCATATTTATATAGCCCAACCTCCGTTGTATAAAATTCAATTGGGCAGAACCTCCGAGTATGCCTACACCGACGCGGGGAAGGATGCGATAATTGAGGAGTTAAAAAAGAAAGCCACTGCTAAAGGCAAGGCCAAAAAGGAAAAGGAAGTAGTTGGGGAGGGGGAAGCGGTTTCGGAGACAGGAGATTCGGGTGAAGAGGGCGAGGAAGCCGTCTCTGCTGGAGCTGTAGCGGGCGAAGGAAAAGTGCGGGGTATTAATATTCAGCGCTATAAAGGGCTTGGGGAGATGAATCCGGGGGAGCTTTGGGAAACGACAATGAATCCGGAAAACAGGGTTCTCAAGCAAGTTAATATTGAAGATGCCAAAGAGGCGGACAAAATTTTTGATATTCTTATGGGCGCTGAAGTCGCTCCCCGTAAGCGCTTCATTCAAACGCATGCAAAAACTGTTCAAAACCTTGACATATAATGTGGTTTGTCTATAATGGCGATATAGATGGGCCCCAGAGGCCTTTTTAAAAACGTGAAATTTGTATTTCAATTAATATCATTTCTAAAAGAAGTTCGCCTTGAGGCGAAGAAGGTAAACTGGCCTACAAGGCGGGAAGTTTTACGGCATACGATTATCGTAATTATATTTGCGTTTGTTGTGGCGGTTTATTTAGGAACGCTGGATATTGTGTTTCAATGGTTTTTAGGGCGCTTATAATATGGCAAGACAACAAATAAAACAAGGAAAGAAGTGGTATGTGTTGCATACTTATTCCGGATATGAGGACGCGGTGGCTCAAAATCTTAAACAGCGCATAGAGTCCCTGGGGATGGAGGACAAGATTTTTAGCGTGCTTGTCCCTAAAGAAAAAAAGATTAAAATAAAAGGCGGTAAGCGAACAACCGTAGAAGAGAAAATTTATCCGGGTTATGTGCTTGTTGAGATGATTGTGACAGATGATTCCTGGTATGTCGTGCGCAACACTCCGCGCGTGACAGGGTTTGTGGGTTCGGGAACTACGCCCGTTCCGGTATCGGCCAAGGAAATAGAGATACTTCAAAAGCAGATGGGCGTAGAGGAGCCGACCTACAAGATTGATGTTGAAGTGGGAGATCCGGTAAAGGTTACAGATGGGCCATTCAAGGATTTCGACGGTAAAGTTTCTGTTGTTGACGAAGAAAGAGGCAAGATAACCGTGCTTGTATCTATGTTTGGAAGAGAAACGCCGGTAGAACTGGATTATTTGCAAATTAGCAAAATTTAAACCATGGCAAAATCATTAAAGACAATTATAAAACTTCAAATTCCCGCGGGACAGGCAAATCCCGCTCCGCCCGTCGGGCCGGCCCTCGGCCAGCATGGGCTTAATATTCAGGAATTTTGTACGAAGTTTAACGAAGCAAGCAAGGAAAAGATGGGAAATATTATACCCGTTGAAATTTTTGTGTATGAAGACAGGTCATACGACTTTAAGATGAAAACGCCGCCTGCCTCTGACCTTCTAAAGAAAGCGGCGAAGATAGAAAAAGGTTCCGGCAATGCGCCGAAAGTCAAGGCAGGTAAAGTTACAAAAGCGCAAATACGCGAAATCGCCGAGACCAAACTGGACGACCTAAATGCTTATGACGTTGACCAAGCAGCGAAAATAGTAGAAGGCACGGCAAGGAGTATGGGAATCACGGTGGAATAAAATCAAAAATAACTGAAAAGCCCTCCGGCCGCGGCCGGAGGGCTTTTCAAATATCTATACCCTCTGATATACTGAATAGACATGAAACTCAGAATTCAAAAATTGGATCCATCCGGCAAGTTGCCATCATACGCATACGATGGGGATGCGGGAATGGATCTTTTTTCGTTGGAAGACACGCAAATTCCCGCTGGAGAGAAGATCGCCATACGGACAGGCCTGAAGTTCGCGATACCGCGGGGTTACGCTGGTTTTGTGTGGGATAAAAGCGGGCTTGCCGTGAAACATCATCTCAAGACCATGGCAGGAGTGATTGACTCAAATTATAGAGGGGAGCTATTGGTTGTTCTGACGAATCTGGGAAGAGAAATTTATAAAGTAGAGAAGGGCTCAAAAATTGCCCAACTTGTAATAAAGCCCGTAGCGAATCCGGAGATTGAAGAAGGCGAAATCCAAGATGAGACGGACAGGGGCGAGGGGGGGTTTGGAAGCTCGGGCAATAAATGAATTATGAATTCTAAATCCGATATAGCCAGGCCCTCATGGGACGAGTACTTCATGATGGCGGCAAAACTTATTGCCGTTATGGCAACATGCCCTAAATTGCGCGTGGGTACTGTGGTAGTAAAAAACAAGAGAATTGTCGCTTCCGGATTCAACGGTGCCCCTCCCGGGCATCCTCATTGCAGCGAGGTTGGCTGTCTTAAATTTGAAGAAGAGGGGACGTCATGTAGGAGGGTTATACATTCCGAGCATAACGCGATCCTCCAGGACTCGGCTAATTTGGCTGGGGGGACTCTGTATACGGCATATTTACCATGCATAGACTGCATGAAGGCAATAATAGGAGCGCGGATAGACGAGGTTGTTTATGAAGGGGAGTATGAGAGTCATAAGAGTAGATATAAGTCCTCAAGGGACTTCGCGGCGCTGTCCGGCATAAAGCTTCGTCAGATTCCTGAAGTGAATATTGTCAATCTTTTGGCGAGGTATTATGAACAGCATAACGAAGATAAACCTAGCGAAGCGCTGGAGTTTTAATATGAAGCAATATCTAGATGCCCTAAAGTATATAATGGATAATGGCGGGGATAAGCCGACGCGTACAGGAGTTGATACGCGGGGAGTATTCGGGATGCAGTTTCGTTATAATATGGCAGATGGATTCCCCGCGATGACCACGAAGAAGCTTGCATTTAACGCGGCAAAGGCGGAGCTTTTATGGTTTATAAGCGGAAGCTCCGATGTGAAGGAGCTCCAGAAGCTTGGCTGTCATATTTGGGACGCAAATGCCGAGGCGGATTACTGGAAGCCAAAGGCGAGATTTGAAGGCGATTTGGGAAGGGTGTATGGGGTGCAGTGGAGGAATTGGCAAGCCCCCGACGGAAGAACGATCGACCAATTGCAGGACGTAATAGAACGTATCAAGAAAAATCCCTATGATCGGCGCCTTATAGTAAGCGCGTGGAATCCGGGGGAGATCGATCAGATGGCTCTGCCGCCATGCCATAGTTTTTACCAGTTTTCCGTTGCCGACAATAAGTTATCCGTGCATATGTATCAGAGAAGCTGTGATATGTTTCTTGGAGTGCCGTTTAACATCGCTTCATATTCATTGTTTTTGCATATGGTTGCTCAAGTGACCGGTTTGGAGCCCGGAGAATTTGTACACACGCTTGGGGACGCGCATATTTACCATAACCATTTCGACCAGGTGAAAGAGCAGATATCGCGCGAGCCATTTCCCTTGTCCAAACTTCGACTGAATCCGGAAGTAAAAAATATAGATGATTTTAAAATGGATGACATTGAGCTAGTTGACTACCAGTGTCATCCGGGAATTAAAGCGCCAATGGCGGTATAGAATAGATTCTAATAGATTGCTTACCATGAAAATATTTATTATAGCAGTATTAACAGCTGACGGTTTAATTGCCGAAGGCACCGATCAGATTTCCACTGATTGGACAAGCAAAGAGGACAAGAAGTTTTTTAGTACACGGACAAAAGAGGCAGGTGTTATAGTTTTGGGATATAATACCTACAAAACAATAGGTAGGCCCTTGCCGGGAAGATTAAATATTGTTTATGCAAACCCTGACACAGTTATTGAAGGGGCTGAGGTGACGCAGTTGGCGCCTGCGGATTTAATCAAGGATTTGGAAGAAAGAGGTTATAAAGAGGTTGCCATATGTGGGGGAAGTACTACATACACTATGTTCATGGAGGCGGGTCTTGTTGATAAACTATATATTACAATCGAGCCGGTTGTATTCGGCGCGGGCATGACACTTTTTAATAAAAAGTTTGACGTAAAAAAGCTTAAATTAGTATTTATGCAGAAATTGGGGGAGGAGACGGTTTTACTGGAATATGATGTCAAAAGGTAAATTTATAATCATAGAAGGAATTGACGGCTGCGGCAAAGGAACGCAGACAAAAAAACTTGTTTCGTATTTTAGAAAGCAGAAAAAGGAGGTAAAGTCCTTGTCGTATCCCGATAGGAATGGTCCTATTGGAGCGCTTATAGATCAATATCTTCACAGAAAATATAATTTTTCAAAGGAGGTGCAGTTTTTACTGTACTTTTCTGATTTTTTAAAAGACAAAGAGGCGATAAAAAAATGGTTGAGCGAGGGCAAAATAATAGTAGCGGACAGATATTTTCTTTCTACTCTCGCCTATCAGAGCATTGGCGGTTTCCCTATTGGCAGGGGCCTTGAAGCCGCAAAATTATTTGAGCTCCCCAAGCCCGACGTTATAATATATCTTGATATCAACTCCACAACATCGCTGGAGAGAAAATTCGGCCAGAAAGGCATGCTTGACAGACACGAGGCGGACGCGAAATTTCAAAAAAATCTCACCCGGGTTTATGGAGAACTTGCAAGGAAAAAAGCACTTGCGCGATGGGTGACTATCGATGGAGAGAAATCGGAAGAAGAGGTCTTTAAGGAAATAAAAAAGGCGGTAAAATAGCACTTTTACAACAAGAGAGGCATCATGGATACGAATGTAGTACTCGTTTTCGACGGCGACGATACGCTTTGGATGAACGAGTGGCAATACTCCAAGGCAAGGGCAGAGTTTTTATCTTTTCTCTATACCGAATTCGGGGATTTAATGCCGAGCATCGCCCTCCTTATGCCGCGATATTTCGCTATAGACCATGACTTGTTTTCTATATGGGGAATAGAGCGGGGAAGAGTATCCCGGGCAATGCAGATTGCGTACCACGAGTTACTGGAATATTTTAAAGAAAAAACAAGCCCGGACAGAATGGCTGAGATTTTAGAAAAACAGGAGGAGCACGAGAAGCTAATTTTTAAACTAGGCGATCAGCCGTTTGATTTTTATGACATGCGTTGGGTTGAAGGCGCGGAGGAAATGCTCGCGGAGCTGAAAGAAGACGGAAGATTTACTCTGCGTCTGCTCACAAGCTACGACGCGAAAGTTTGGCGGGAAAGGAGCAAATACCTTGGCGTCGATAGGTTCTTCGACGGAATAAAAACAGTTTCGGGCAGAAAGACAAAACACGATTTTGTAGATGTTAGTGACTATTGGCGCACGCTTCATAGGTCAAGATTTTGCGCTATAGGCAATGGCGAGAGCGATATACATCCCGCGCTTGAGATTTCTCCGCTGTGGTATGGGATATACATACCCCACGCGTCATCTTCGCCGGTATTCAATAACAAGCAGGGAGCGGATGCATATATACCTCCTCCGATTGATGATAAAAGAGTTTTGAACCTTTGCTCAATAAGGGATATTCTGTCGGTAGATTTTGATGATTTTTGCTTAAAGGGAGTAAAGCTTTCTTAGAGACGAGCGTTGATTAACTCAACAAAGGCATCACGGTGCCTTTTTTCTTTGAGGTCAATTTTATCCATTGGGATTATTATTTTTTTATCTTTTGGATATCGCCTGATCCAATTTTTTTGAAATTTGAGGAGTGTCGCGATATAATCACGAGGAACTTTTTGTTCGTAATCCCTTGCCCTGCCGGCTATTCTTTGGAGGATGAGATCCACCGGCGCGTCAAGAAATATCAGGGGATCGGGAAGAATGATATGCGGCTCATATAATTTTACAATACTTGCGATTAAGTTGTATTCATTATTTCTAATGTTGCCCAATTTTTTATTGGTTTTAAGGTAAATCATATCCTGCCCCGGGGGGCCGTCGTGTATTACGCTTGTGCGCGAAAGCATATTTTTTGCACGAATGTTCTGGCGTATTTTTATCAATGCAAAGGAAAGCTGGGAGTGAAGGCCCCATCGCTCCATATCCTCATAGAACAGTTCGAGGAAAGGATTTTCTTGCGGTTTCTCTTCAAAAAGCGGGAGTCCCAGCTCCTTTTTTAGAATTTTTGAAGCAGTTGTTTTGCCGGAACCCATGACTCCGGTAACTGCTATATAGCGGTTTTTAGATGCGGACATTGTAATTTATTATCGCGTAGAAATCTTATTTAGACAACTTGCCATGCCCGCAGGGCCGTGATATCGTTATTGTGCTGTGAGGAATTAAGCGCGCTCTTATTATAAAAAGGAGGCAGTATATGAGCGAACGATGCACGGGAAAATCAGTCGGTGGAATTTGCGAGGATAACGGCAGGATTCTGATGATTTTCCGGAGATATGAGCCGTATGGCTGGGCATGTCCGGCGGGGCACGTAGAAGAAGGCGAGCATGTCGAAGATGCCCTAATTAAAGAATTTGACGAAGAAGTAGGCCTCAAAGTTGTAGGCATGGAGCAGCTGGCAAAGGAAGAGGTACCTTGGAATAATTGTTACCAAAGTGAAGGGGCGGGTCACAGATGGTGGGTATTCAAAGCATTTTGTCTTGGAGAATTAAAAGTCGGCGAAGAAGAGACAGTGACAGATCCAAAGACAGGAAAAAGCTGGGGATGGTTCACTCGAGAAGAAATAGGGGATTTGGAACTAGAGCCAGTTTGGCGCTACTGGTTTGAAAAATTGGGATATATCAGGTCCTCGCAATAAGCGGGGATTTTTGTTAATATGATTTTATGGCAAAGTATATACCTACAATAGGTTTAGAAATACACGCTGAACTAAAGACGAAAACAAAGATGTTCTGTCCTTCCCTGAATGATCCCGAAGAGAAAAAGCCAAATGTTAATGTTTGCCCGATATGCATGGGGCATCCGGGTACTTTGCCGGTGCCGAATATAGAGGCAATCAAAAAAATTATACAAGCTGGCCTTGCGCTGAATTGCAAAATCGCGGAATTTTCAAAATTTGACCGCAAAAATTATTTTTATCCTGATTTGCCCAAGGGTTACCAGATATCTCAATACGATAAGCCGTTTTGCGAGGAAGGGCATCTAGAGACATACGAGGGTAAAAAAATACGTATTACGAGAATACACCTGGAAGAAGACGCGGGGCGGCTTATCCATCCCAAAGATGTCGACTATTCCCTGGTTGATTTTAACCGGGCAGGAGTGCCGCTGATGGAGCTTGTGACAGAACCGGAGATGCACACTGCAGAAGAGGCGCAGAGCTTTGCCGAAGAGCTACAGCTAATTTTAAGATATCTTGGCGTGTCTGATGCGAATATGGATAAAGGTCAGATGCGAGTAGAGCTAAATATTTCTCTGGCGCCTGCGGGATCGAAAAAACTTGGAACAAAAGTAGAAGTAAAGAATTTGAATTCGTTTAATATTGTGGGTCGGGCCGCGGCTTATGAAACCAAGCGCCAGAGCGAGCTACTGGATAATGGCGAAAAAGTTATACAAGAGACAAGGGGATGGGACGAGAATGGCCAAAAAACTTTTTCACAGAGATTGAAAGAGGAAGCGCATGATTATAGATATTTCCCCGAACCGGATATACCGCCAATAGTAATCAATAATAAACAATCAGCAATAAATACAGAAAAATTAAGGTCTCTTATCCCGGAGCTTCCCCAACAGAAACGAAAAAGGTTTATTGAGGAATACGGCATTGATACAAATCTTGCGGAAATTTTTGTGAAGGATATGGATATTGCCAATTATTACGAAGAGGTGGTAAGCGAACTTCTTTCATGGGAAAAAGCGCAGGGCCACGAAGAAGAGAAGAAGGATATAAGACAAAAACTATTGACGCTTGCCGCGAATTATCTGACGACAGATCTGCGGGGACTTATGTCGGGGGATGCGATGCCGATATCAGAACTCAAAATATCCCCTGAAAATTTCGCGGAATTTGTAGATCTTATTCATATCGGGAAGCTCTCCAGCAGAGGAGCAAAAGACCTGCTTCCCCAGATGCTTAAAACCGGAGGCGACCCTCATCAGCTGATGCTGGACAAGGGCCTCGGGCAGGTGAGTGAAGCAGGGGAACTGGAAGTTGCGGCTGACAGGGTTATCGCGGCAAATCCCGAAGCTGTTACAAAATATAAGTCCGGCAACGAAAACATTCTCCAGTTTCTTGTCGGCCAGATGATGAAAGAAACAAAAGGCGCAGCCAACCCGCAAGTAGCGGCCGAGATTTTGAGGAAAAAAATTGTGTCATAACCGGGTCATAATCGGGTTAAATAAAAATGACCCGGTGCAGGTCGGGTCATAGTAAGGTCATTTTCAATGCCCTTATTTTATTTCAGCTGTAGTCGTTGTTTTTCAAGCTGGACGAGATTGTAAAAAATCATAGCCACGGTCATCGGGCCGACGCCGCCGGGGACGGGGGTAATATAGGAGGCCTTGGGCTCTACGGATTCAAAATCCACATCTCCGTGTATCTTTCCGGTTTCGGGATCTGTTTTGGTGCCTGCGTCTACAACAATGACACCGTTTCTCACCATGTCTCCTTTTATTATTCCCGGGGCACCTGCTCCTGAAATTATAAATCTGGCCCTCTTATATAACTTCTTATCTTCCGTGTGGCTGCAAGGGTTGATAACGGTTGCATCCTTATCATCTTTTCGATTAAAATATGATGCGGCCGGTTTGCCTACTAATTTTCCCTGACCCACTACTATCAAGTTTTGTCCTTTGAAATTAGTAATCCCATACTCGGCAAGAAGCCGTATGATTCCGGCAAGCGTAGAGGGGATAATAGGGAAGTCCTTATCGTTTACGTAAAACTTGCCGGATGCGGCAGATCCAAGAACATCCACATCTTTTTCAAGAGGAACAATGTCTAGAATGGGCTGTTCTTCGATATGTTCGGGCAAGGGGAGCTGAATTATTATTCCATGCACTTCGTTGTCCGTGCCCAACTCCGATACCTTTTCCGCTAATTCGTCCGCGGTTATATCCTCGCTGAAGTGATGCGCATCTACCTTTATATTTATTTTTTCACCGGTTTGTTTTTTGTTTTTTACGAAGATAGCCGATTCGGGATTATCGCCAACCATGACAATCGCAAGACACAACTTGCGCGGCGCAAGCATTCCGTTTATCTTTTCTATATCCGGTTTAAGTTCTTCTAAAACCTTTCTGCGAGTTTTTTTACCGTCTAATATTTTTGCCATACTTCCTCCTGTTTACTCAAATCCCGGTGGCGGGAATTTTTTGCAAAGTGCTTTTACCTGATTTTTTATTCTTTTCAGATTTTCTTCGGAAGGGTTGTTAATCGCCCCATGTATCCATTTTGCGAACTGTCTCATTTCTGTAACGCCCATACCGCGCGTTGTCACGGCCGGGGTGCCAAGGCGTATTCCAGATGCTTTCTGAGGGGGCAGCGGATCATTGGGAATAGCGTTTTTATTCACCACTATGCCTGCCTGGTGCAACCACTCGGAGGCATCTTCGCCGTTCACAGTAAATGGCCGCAAGTCCACAAGCATCAAATGGTTATCGGTGCCTCCAGAGATGATATCAAAGCCATATTTTTTGAGGTTTTCGCAAAGCGTGTTTGCATTTTTTATAACCTTTTTTGCGTAGGAGCGGAATTGCGGAGCGTTCGCTTCCCTTAAGCACACTGCGATTGCCATTGTCTGCTGATTATGCGGGCCGCCCTGGAGGCCGGGGAAGACCCCGGAGTTTATAAGCTGAAAAATGGTTTTCTCACCATGCTTTATATCTTTTCGCGCGAATATTAGCGCGCCGCGCGGTCCGCGCAGGGTCTTATGGGTAGTTGTCGTTACAATGTCGCAGTGGGGGAATGGCGAGGGGTGTGTTCCGCCTGCAATGAGTCCTGCGATATGCGCGATATCTGCCATTAGGAGGGCGCTGTGTTTCTTGGCAATCTTGCCGAATTTCTCAAAATCTACAACACGGGAGTACGCGGACGCGCCGCATACTATAAGTTTTGGTTTGAATTTTTCCGCAAGCTGCTCAACTTCCGCATAGTTTATATATCCCTTTTCATCAAGGCCGTATTGTTCAAAGTGGAATAATTTTCCCGAGAAGGAAACATGAAAACCATGCGTGAGGTGGCCGCCGAAATCAAGCCGCATGCCAAGGGCAGTGTCTTCGCCATTGGCATGGCCCTTTGCTTTGAGCAATGCGCCATATACCGCAAGATTCGCCTCGCTCCCGGATGCGGCTTGGACATTTGAGCCCCATATATTTTCATCAAGTCCGAAAAGTTTCAGGGCTCGTTTCTGTGCGAGTATCTCTACCGGGTCTATCGCGGCATCACTGCCCTTATAATATCTTGCGCCCGGGTATCCTTCGGAATATTTATTGGTGGCAACGGAAGAGCCGGCTTCCCGTACAGCGGGGGAGGCGTAGTTTTCCGAAGCAATAAAATCCGCATACCAAAACTGCCTGTCTTCCTCCAGAAGATTTAGCTCCGCTATTTCCGGGTCTGTTTTTTCCAGATTTGGATATTTTATAGCACGTTTCATGGTAGGCTCCTTTTGGGTACCCGTATTTTTGAGGTACCGTCTTCACAGTATAGCGTGCGTAAAAGCGTTAGGAAATATTGACAAAATATCAATAATGTGATATAATACTGCATATGAATAAAACACGAAAGACACGCGTTTCGCGGAAGAATTCAAAAAAACTTTCGCGAAAACGAACTTCTTTTCTGCGGGGCTTGTTTATTAAAAGCAGTAATGCTTTTAAAGTGGGCCTTCGCGGATAACCGTTAATTGCGCTGGGCAATTCTGCCCAGACATCTGGAGGAGGGTCAGAAAAATACTTGGGACCTTGATCCTCCAGATGTCTGGGTATTAAAATAATACAGCCCCTTAGTTGGGGCTGTATTATTTTTGTTATAATCCGGATCAATTTCGTATTTACGGCATAGACGGAGGAGTGAGTGTGGGTGTCGCGGGTACCAAAGGTATCATAGGAGGCAAAAGTTCTATATCGAAAGGAAGCTTCTGCTTCTCTGGGGGCAGTGGTTCCGGCGCTGGCGTTTTTGGCCTCAATTCGTTTTTGATTTGTCTTTTTGGAATACGTGGTGTTTTTTCTTTCTGCAAAAATTGCTCTTGCTGTTCATTAACCCATTCTCCTATCTGCGGAAAAACTTCATCTGCCGGGGTTTTTTCTTCCGGCGATCCAAGTCCAGGTGCCCGCAAGGCGCGAGGGCGTCTTTCTTTTTGTTGGGCGTCAAAATCCTTCATTTGCCTTTCCATTTGCGGTGCAAAGCGCCTCATGTCTTCGCGCGTATTGGGATTTTCTTCAATTTTTCTCTTGAACCTTTCCGCTTTTTCCAGAAATTCCTCGCTTTCGGAGCTTTCCGGCAGTCCTTCTGCTTCATCCGCAAATTCACGGAAGTGTTCGAATCTATCTTGAATCCGGTCTGCCTGCTCTCTTCTCATGTCTTGGAAGAAATCGACTTGCGGCCCAAACTCATCTTCAAATTCATCAAGTATGGACATATGCTCGGGCTCGGACCCGGCCATCATGCGCATTTTATCCCCAAGCCGTCCGAGTTGCCGGGCCTCATTAACCTCCTCCTGCATCTCGCTCATCGCTTTTTTCTTCATCTCCTGCCAGAGATATTTTTTGTCCGGAGGGATTATTCCTTCCATTTCGCTTAGAGTTTGCAACATCTGGACGTCACGGAATTTTTCCATTTCTCCAAAAAAGTTATCAAGGTCTCCGGTCGACTCTGCCTGCTCAAATCGCTCGCGCATTTTTTGCTCCATCTTGCGCTTGACGTCCAAGACCGCTGTTATGGTATTGGGATCAAGATTGGTCTCGAGCTCCCTGATGATGCGCGCATTTTCCATTTTTCCGCGCTCAAGGTGCGCGATAAATACTTTTTTACGGGTTTCATCTTTTATTTGTTTCATGCGATGCTCCACCCGTCTGCGAGATTTTTCGCGGGCTCTTTCCATTTCTTCGAATATCCCTTTTTCCATGCTAGTAAATGCCCCAAGGGAATCGAATGCCTCAAGGTGGCGGACTTCGTTGCCTCCTATTTTTTCTATATATTTGCTGAATACTTTTCGTTCCTGTTCGCCTATTCTCCTAAATTCCTCCTCAAAAGCTTTCGAGGATTGTTTGATGGCGTTTTGGATAGCGCCTCTCGCCCGCTTCGGTACAAAATCCTTCATCTCCTCCAGCATCTCTATGTGCTTGAAGTGGCGGAACGAACTTCCTTTTTGTTCCATGATGGCCTCGCTAACTTTTTGTTGGAGTACCTCCGGCTCAACAATGGCGGCCATGCCCTGGGAAAAATGCCTCATTGCCGCGATTTTTGCTTCCTCAATTTCGGGGGCGATGTTTTCGCGTCTCTTCATAACCGCACCCAAAATTTTGTGATGCTTAATCTGGTTACCGGCAGTTCTTTTGACAATCTCTTCCACCCTTGCTTTATCGGGAACAGTTTTTAATTTGTTGAGCTCGGTTTTTGTGCGCTCAACTTCTCTTTCGTATTTTTCTACTGCTCTTTTTACTATTCCATCGTCAGCCCCCTTTTCCTCAAGGGTTTTTGCTATCATGAGATCTTCACTGGCGAATCTTTCTTTAAGCTCCACCCGTTGTATGGGGTCGCGCGTGGTAACTGTCTGGACTGTCCTTGTGAGCCCCCGAAGGGCTCTTCTGAACGGGTTGGTGAAGTTTCCTACCGATTGTTCCGCCACTCCAAGATCTGCGGCTGTAATATTTTCATCTAGGGCTACGAGTTGTTCTGCCCGGGAATCTGCGGTGGCAGCTTCCGTTTGGGCCGGTACTCTGATGTCTCCTATGGGCGTAGGTATGCCTCCGTCTTCATCTTCGTCCCCGCCTTCTTCTCCCGGTTCTTCGTCGGTTACCCTATCTCCGCCGGGTGATGGTCGGTCTTCCTCTACTTCTTCGTCTCCTTGCCTTTCCTTTCCGTCTCCGTCTCCTCCGTCTCCGTCTTCTTCCCCTTCTTCTTTTGGTTCTTCGTCGGTTACTTTATCTCCGCCTGGTGATTGCCGGTCATCTTCTACTTCCTGCGCGTTTACGGGTAAAATCGCCATGGCAAAGAGCAGGACGAAAGATAAGGCAAAAATGCTAATTACAAAACGCAAACTATGTGTTGTGGGCATAATCGTAAATTAATTTTAATGTAATTCTATTTTAACATTTTTTACGAATTCTTCGAGTGTGGATAGTCCTATATCGCCCATTTTACGGTCTCTGACAGAGATTTTTTTGGACTTTTCCTCTTTTTCACCGACTATGAGAAGGTAGGGGATTTTTTGAAGCTGTCCTTCTCGTATTTTTTTGCCGAGGGTTTCATTTTCTTCCCGGATACTCACTCTTAAGTTTTCGTTCAGCAGGCCCTCTGCCACACTTTTTGCGTATGCATTAAACTTTTCGCTTACGGGGATTACCCATATTTGCTCCGGCGCAAGCCAGAGAGGGAAGGCGCCGGCGTAGTGCTCGATGAGCATGGCCATAAAGCGCTCCACAGACCCCATAAACGCGCGATGCATCATAACAGGCGTTTTTTTGGAGCCGTCCTCTCCCGTGTATTCGAGATTGAATCTGCTTGGCAGATTAAAATCCAGCTGTATAGTGGAGAATTGCCATTGCCTTCCGAGGGAATCCTTAGCCATAAAGTCCATTTTGGGGCCGTAAAATGCGGCCTCACCCTCCACGGGCTCGTATTTTATTTTTTGTTTTTTGAGCAGGGCTTCCATCTCCTTTTGGGATTTTTCCCATGTTTTGTCATCTCCAAGATATGCTTTTTTGTTTTTTTCATCGCGAAGAGACAGCCGGACCCAATAATCTGTCAGATCGACTGCCTTTGCCAGTTCCTGCTGTATTTTTAGATTTATTTCAAATTCCTGCGCTATCTGATCTTCGCGCAGGAAACAATGGCCGTCATCTTGTGTGATGCAGCGCACTCTTACCAGCCCCCCAAGTTCTCCTGCTTGCTCATCGCGATATACAGTGGTCGTCTCGAAGTACCTGACGGGCAAATCCTTATAGCTTCGCATTTGAGATTTATAAATCTGGATGTGATGCGGGCAATTCATCGGCTTGATAACAAACTCGCTGTCAGCGCCCTTCACATAAAAGAGGTCTTCTTTAAATTTTTCCAGGTGTCCGGATATTTTGTAGAGCTCCGGTTTTGCAAGGTGGGGGATCCACACTTCTTCATATCCGTATTTTCTTTCAAGATTTTCTACAAAGTTGGTTAGAATGTTTCGTATTATTGTGCCTTTTGGTGTAAAGAGGGGGAGCCCCGATCCCACTAGCTCCGAAAAGGTGAATAAGCCAAGTTCTTTGCCGAGCTTTTTATGATCTCTTTTTTCTGCTTCCTCTTGTTGTTTGATATATTCTTCGAGCTCTTTTTTTGTATTGAATCCTACGGCATAAATGCGGGTAAGCATTGGATTTTTTTCACTGCCTTTCCAGTAGGCTCCTGCAACGCGTGTAAGCTTAAACGCATCAAGCGGCAAATCCTTCGTATTTTTTACATGTCCGCCGCGGCAGAGGTCCAGAAACGTTTCGCCCATATGCACCATACCGACTTTGGATTCACCTTCTTTTTCAAGGTCGTCAATTAGCTCAAGCTTGTATGTTGCCTTTTCTTTTTTGAAATGCTCCGTTGCTTTATCGGCGGGCCACTCTTCTTTTTTAAACTCATGGCCTTCTTTTGCGATCTTTATCATTTCCTTTTCAATCTTAGGCAAGTCCTTTTCGCTTATTTCCACATTGTCAAAATCATAATAAAAACCATTTTCAATCGTCGGCCCAATACCAAATTTAACGTCCGGATATAAGCGCTTTACCGCCGCAGCCAAAAGGTGGGCGAAGGAGTGGCGCGTATTTTCTATGGAGTTTGACATAGCTTTATATTACAACTCTTTTACCTCTTCGCACAATATCTTTAGCTCCCCATCCTTGTCCGAGAGGCGGCCTTTTACCCGGATTGTTGCCCCGTCCCGGAATATATCAGGATTCTTTGCAAGAAGCGAGGGGAATACGAGACCTTCTATCTTGGCTGTTAAGTCCTCAATGCCTATAAAAAGCATTGGCTGGCCGGCCTTAGTTACAATTTTTTGAATCCCCGAAATTATCCCCCCAATAGAAATCATCTTGCCGGCATCCTTTGATTTAAGGTTTTTTACTTTTGTGAATGATGCAAGTTCCGCCTTATGCTCCTCAAGGGGGTGGCTCGAAACATAGAACCCCAAAAGTTCTTTTTCCCAGGCAAGGGATTGCTTCTTCGGGGCGGGTTCTGTCTCCTCAAGGCGAAGCGAGCTTGCAAATGTGGGCTGATCGGCAAATAAACTTATTTGCGATGAATTTTGTAGAGTTTTTTGATTTTTTGAATATTTAAGAAGCGTGTCTATATTCGCAAGGAGCTTGCTGCGCTCTGCAAGATTGTCAAACGCTCCGCATTTTATTAAGCTCTCCAGGGATTTTTTGTTCAAATCTTTATCGCGCACCCTCTCGAGAATATTTTCAATGCTTTGAAATTGGCCGTGCTTGTCTCGTTCCTTGATTATCTCCCCCACTATATGCTCACCGACATTTTTTACCGCGGCAAGCCCGAACCGTATCCCTGCGGGGCTAACAGTAAAATGCTGGTCGGACTCGTTGATATCCGGTGCGAGTACTTTTATGCCCATTGTTTTGCACTCATCCATAAGGGAAGAGATGCGGTCAATGTTTTTCTGCTCCGCGTTTAGGATCGCTGCCATAAACTCGGAGGGGTAATGTGCCTTGAGGTAGGCGGTCTGGAAGCCGACAGTTGCGTAACAGGTAGAGTGGGCTTTGTTGAAGCCGTATCTTGCAAACGGCTCCACGAAATGGAACAGCTGTTCCGCGGTGGCTTTTTGAATTCCCCGATCCATCATGCCCTGTACAAATTTTTCGCGTTGTTCGTCTAATAATTCTTTGATTTTTTTACCAATGGCTTTGCGGAGCACATCTGCTTCCGAATAGGTAAACCCGGCAAGCTCCCGGGCAATCTGAAGGACCTGCTCTTGATAGACCGCGATGCCGTAAGTGCTTTTTAGAATTGGCTCAAGGTCCGGATGAAGGTAGGAAATTTGCGTTCTGCCATGCTTTCGTTCGATAAAGTCGGGGATAAGCTCCATGGGACCGGGCCGGTACAATGCTATCATAGCGATAATATCTTCAAACGCCGTGGGCTGGAGTTCTTTAAGATAGCGCCGCATGCCCGCTGATTCCAGTTGAAAGATTCCAACAGTGTTTGCCTGGCGGAATAATTCAAGGGTTTTTTCGTCATCCAGGGGTATTTCGTCCATCTTGATTTCTTTCCCATAAGCTCGCTTTATTTGCTTCCTCGCGTTTTCTATAATGGTGAGATTTTTGAGTCCCAGAAAGTCCATTTTTAAAAGTCCAAGGTCTTCGATTGCGTGCATTTCGTATTGGGATATTTGGGCTGTGCTGCTTTGAGAAGATAGCTGAAGGGGCACGGAATTTGTCAGAGGTTCTTTTGTGATTACAACTCCGCAGGCATGGGTGGATGCGTGCCGCGCAACGCCCTCTAGCTTTCTTGCGGTATCTATCAAGCGGCGAGCGTCCCTGTCGCCTTGATAGAGAAAAGCAAATTCTTGGCTTTCGCGCAGGGCTTGCTCAAAATTCATCATCATCGGGATGGTTTTGGCGACTTTATCGCAAAATTCATAGGGGTAGTTGAGCGCGCGCCCGACGTCGCGCACTGCCGCGCGCGCAGCCATAGTCCCGAAGGTTATTATTTGGGCAACATTTTCACGGCCGTATTTTTCCGAAACATATTCGAGCACCTCGTCGCGTCTGATGTCTGCAAAGTCAATGTCTATATCAGGCAGCTCGTTTCTATCTATCTGAAGGAATCTTTCAAAAATGAGATCGTATTTTAAGGGATCTATATCCGTAATATTGAGCAGATAAGAAGCTATTGAGCCCGCGGCAGATCCTCTTCCGGGGCCAACCACTATACCCCTGCCTTTTGCCCAGTTTACAAAATCTTGGACTATAAGGAAGTATGAGGCAAAACCCATTTGCTTGATGACATCAAGTTCATAATCCAGGCGTTCTATTACCTTGGATTCGTTATATTTACTCCCGTACCGTACCGCCAGTCCTTTTTCGCAAAGTTCTCGCAAGTATTCATCTTGGGTTTTTTCTTTTGGCACCTCAAAATACGGCAGTTGATATTTTCCAAGCTCAATATCGGTGTTGCACATATCCGCGATTTTTTGCGTGTTTTCGAGGGCACTGGGAATATCATTAAAGGCCTCGGCCATTTCCTGGGAGGACTTCAAGGAGAAATCCTCATCTTTCATTGTAAGTCCCCGTTTTTCGTCGGTGATTTTGTCGCCTGTCTGAATGGCAAGAAGGATGTCTTGAGCTTCCGCGTCTTGGGGGCGTAGATAATGTGAATCCTGTGTTGCAACAACTGCAAGGGAAAGTTTTTTGCTAAGCTTTCTAAGTTCGCTGTTTAGTTTTATCTGCTCCGGTATATTGGGGTGATGCTGGAGCTCAAGATAAAAATTTTCTTTGCCGAATATATCGGTATATTCAGCTATCAAGCTCTCGGCTTCGCTTTTGTTTCCGGACAATATTGCCCTTGAAATTTCTCCGCTCAGGCATCCCGAAAGCGCAATCAGTCCTTCGGAGTGCTCCCGGAGCAGTTTTTTGTCCACTCGCGGTTTGTAGTAAAATCCTTCAAGATGGGATTTGCTTGAGAGTTGTATGAGATTTTTGTAGCCCGTGTTGTTTTTGGCGAGAAGTATGAGGTGGTACCGCTTGTCGTCAATGCCGGGCTGCTTATCGTGCATTGACCGCGCGGCTACGTACGCCTCCATTCCAAAAATCGGTTTAATGCCACGTTTTTTTGCTTCTTTATAAAATTCTATATTGCCGTAAAGTACACCATGGTCTGTAATCGCAACAGAGTCCATGCCAAGTTCCTTTGTGTAGTCCAAAAGATCGGGGATTTTTGAGAGGCCATCCAAGAGAGAGTAGTGGCTGTGCACATGCAGATGAGTAAATTTTGGATTCATTGTTTCGATTATATCACCCAATAGCTTATTTACAAATTCTTAGCTGGTGATACTATATAAACAGTAATTTTACAGATTTTCTTAATGCAGAGAGGTGGCTTGATGAAGAAAATGAGCTGGGGAGTAGTTTTCGATGCGTATCTAAAGAAGAGGGGAGGCTGGCTTTGGGCGCTGTTTGCTGTAATCTGGGGGATTAAGATAGCAGGGCTTGGCGGGGCATTGCTTACCGCGATTCTCGTGATTATCATGGGTTGTTTGATGACGCGTCTTTCGTTTATTATCTGTAGAAATTCCTACGGCGCTGGTGAATGTGGCGAGATTGTCAGCAGGGCGAATAATTTTTGCGGGAGATGCAGAGGAGAAGTTCCTGAAAATCTCAAATATTTATGGAGGAGACAAGGACCCCCCGAAAACCCCTGATAAAATCAGGGGTTTTATTTTATGTGGTAAAATTAAATAAATATGTCGCCGGATTTTACGTTTGAAAAACAATTGAGAAAGAAAGGATATAGAATTATATTCGGGATTGACGAAGTCGGAGTCGGCCCGCTTGCGGGGCCGGTAGTAGCATGCGCGGTTACGCTCCCTGCGTTTTTTGTGTTTGGGAATATCGGGGAAAAAATTGAGGTTATCAAAAAACTTAAGGATTCTAAAAAATTATCTCATAGTCAGAGAGAGGGATTTTTATATGAGTTTGATGGGGAGGGGGAGCTGGCATGGGAGACTGCTAGCGTGTTTCCAAGGATTATTGACCGTATAAATGTTTATGAAGCAAGGCGGCTTGCGGCAAAGCGGGCAGTGAAAAAATTGGAAAAAGCAATCGGCAGGGAGGCGGACATGCTTATTCTTGATGGCAGGGCAGGGCTTGCTATAAAAAGGGAACAGGAGGTAATTGTGAAGGGGGATGAGAAAATTGCGTTGTGCGCCATCGCCTCTATAATTGCGAAAGTAAAGCGCGATTCTATGATGCTGCGCTGTCATAAAAAATATCCGGAATATGGATTTGATTTACATAAGGGATACGGTACAAAATTGCACTTTGCGATGCTAAAAAAATATGGCCCCTCTGCAATCCATAGGATGAGTTTTCGTCTTGGTAAGAAGCGTAGGAAACGGCTAAATAAACGGCTAAATGGCTAAATAAATGGCTAAATGGCTTAGCCGTTTATTTCAGGCTAAATCTCTTGACAAAATGTTAGATATGTGCTACAATGGTGGCATAGAAGACGGGGAGAGTCAAAATATAAAGTTGTCCCCCTACGGGGGATCATCCGCAGGGTGATTAAGCATTTGAGGTTAGCGATGGTGAGGTATTGGGCTATATGCTTCTTTATCCCACCATCGGTGGCCTTGTAAAAGATCACCGCTTTACAACTTTATAGGAAACGGCTCTCGCAAGAGAGCCGTTTCCATTTAAGGTTAGAAAGTAAGTTCGTTAAAAATTTAGTTTCCGGAATTCAAGCTTCAAGCTTGAACGATCCGGAATGGAGTGGAAAATAGTGATCACCATCGTCTCAACCCAATTTTTTGACAGTTTGTTTGTTCGTCAACTGTGGCGCATAAACAAACCGCCAAAACTAAACAAAATTTATTGGCGGAAGGAGGCCCTATGCTTGCTAGGCTGTTGTGCCGCATGGGAATATTGTGGCATCAGGGGGTTCTCGGGGTTAACCCCGAGAACGAGAATAGCGAAGTCCAGTGCCGCAGGTGCGGCACGTGGACTCCAGCCCGGGGCATCGTTATGGAAAATGGCGATGTAGAACACTGGGGGTAAAAGAGGGCGAGTTGACTTTTTTCCTGCCGGTATCGGCCCGTTTGAAAGAGCGGGCCTTTTTCATTTGCCAAAAATAAGAATATTTGGTACAAACAAGGTAATCCCTCGGCAAGCTCGGGATGGTTGCCAAGTTTGTTCAAATCTTGGATTTGATAACAAACTTGAGTATCCCGAGGAGCGAAGCGACGAGGGACTACCAAAAAATTGGCATGGGAGTACCAAAGCAGAGAAAAACTAAAGCCCGGCAGGGCAATCGAAGATCGCATCACGCGCTTAGCGCCGTGACTATTTTGAGTTGCCCGAAATGCGGGAAAGAGGTCTTGCCGCATCGCCTCTGTGAAAACTGCGGCACCTACAAGCAAAGAGAGGTTGTGAACGTACTTGCAAAACTTGACAAAAAAGAGCGAAAGCGGAGAGAGAAGGAACAAAAAGAATATGAGAAGGAGCACCCACAGGAAGAGTCACCAGCTTCGGGAACTATGGAAGAACTTAGTAAAAAATAATGGCCTCAAGACATTTATCAAGAAGCATTGCCATGCAGTCCCTTTATGAATGGGATTTTTGGGGGAGAGATGACTCCAAGATGGAGGGCATTATCGAGACAAGTATTAAGGAATTTGGGTCGGGGCTCGAGGATACGAGCTTTATTCATGAGCTTATAAACGGCGTGATGGAGCATCTGGATAAAATTAATGAAATTATAGAGAAATGCGCGCCGGAGTGGCCGCTTGAGCAGGTTACAATAATAGACAGAAATGTGCTTCGCATCGGGATTTATGAACTTCTGTGGGGGAAAAGAGACGAGGTGCCTCCGAAGGTTGCGATAAACGAAGCGATAGAGCTTGCCAAGAACTTTGGCGGGGAAAGCTCCGGAAGATTTATAAACGGGGTGCTGGGCACCATATATAGGGAGATAGGAGAGCCGGGGAAAGACGAGACGTCTAAGAAAGACGAGGTGAAAGAAGAAGAAAAAAGTGAAAAAGCAATGCCCAAGGAAGATAAGTAGTTTTTGTATATTGTATATTGCATGTAGTATATTGGGGTGAATTATACAACATACAATATACAATATACAACATACATAATGATGAAGGATCTCTCTCCTCTCGAGAAATCCCTTGGAGTGGATTTCAAAAATAAAGACCTGCTTCTGCAGGCGCTTACTCATCGCTCTTACATCAACGAAAATCCCAAATTTTATTTGAACCACAATGAGCGCTTGGAATTTTTAGGAGACGCTGTTTTGGAGCTTGCGGTTACGGAATATCTGTATCAAAAGTACGAAAACCCCGAGGGAGATCTGACATCATGGAGAGCGTCTCTTGTAAACAGTAAGATGCTTTCAAGAATAGCTCACGATATAGGAATAAATGACTTCTTGCTTTTATCGCGCGGAGAGGCAAAAGATACCGGTAGGGCTCGCGAATATATTCTTGCGAATGCCACGGAGGCGGCAATTGGCGCGATATATCTCGATAGCGGATTTAGTGCCGCGGAGGAATTCGTAAAAAGTCACATTATTTCAAAGTTGCCCGAAATCATAGATAAAGAATTGTATAGAGATCCCAAAAGCCGTTTCCAGGAAGAAGCACAAGACAGAGTAGGTATTACGCCTACCTACGAAGTGCTTGACGAATGGGGGCCCGATCACTCAAAGAATTTCGTGATAGGAGTGTTTCTGGGCAAAGAGATGGTGGCGAAGGGCGAGGGGAACAGCAAGCAGGAAGGGCAGGAAAAAGCCGCAGAAAAAGCACTTGAAGAAAAGGGTTGGTAGGTCGAGCTCAGCCCTGCACCAGACGGTGCGGGGCTGAGCTCGATAGATTAGCGACATGGCACTTTTACAATAACCAAAGACCAGGAAAGGAGGTGGGATAAATTGATAAACAACAACCAACTTGTCCGGACATTGTTGATACTGGGCGGTCTTCTTATTATTGCGTTTGTTCTGTCTTCTTCATGTGAATCGCGTACAGGCGCAAGTGTAGATAAAGACATGCCTCTAACAAAGGTCATTGCGATGGCAAAGGCCAAGCAGATTAGAGAGATTGAAGTATCGGGCAATAAGCTTACTGTTTATCCGCGCGCAACTAGCGGTAGAGACGAAGGCCTTCCGTTTAAAAGCAGAATGGATTCGCAGACCGACCTTGTGAGCCTATTGTTAGAAAGCGGCGTCAATGTGGGCCCTCCGTCGGGAGTAGAGGTTACTTTTAAGGGGTCCAGCGGAATGAGCTCATTCTTTGGGATTGTTCTGATGTTTTTGCCTATTATTCTTATCGGTGGTCTTATGTTTTGGATGATGCGCAGAGGCCAGGGAGGAGGAGGCCAAAATCCTATGAATTTTGGCCGCACCAAGGCGAAAAAGGCGGCTCCAGATGGCCCGGTAGTAACATTTGCAGATGTTGCGGGCGTAGAGGAGGCTAAGGCCGAGCTTGAGGAAGTTGTTGAGTTTTTGAAATTCCCTCTTCGGTTTCAGTCGCTCGGAGCAAAAATTCCCAAAGGGGTACTGCTCGTGGGACAGCCGGGGACAGGAAAGACCTTGCTTGCAAGGGCAGTCGCGGGTGAAGCGGGAGCGGCATTTTTTCACATTAGCGGAAGCGAATTTGTGGAGATGTTTGTCGGGGTCGGCGCGGCGCGTGTCCGGGATCTGTTTGACCAGGCAAAGCGCAACAAGCCCTGCATCATATTTATAGATGAAATAGATGCCGTAGGCCGGCATAGGGGAGCGGGCCTTGGCGGCGGCCATGACGAAAGAGAGCAGACCCTAAACCAGATACTCGTTGAGATGGATGGATTTGAGGTCAATACCGATGTTATTGTCCTTGCGGCCACCAACAGGCCTGATATTCTTGACCCGGCACTGCTTCGTCCGGGCAGATTTGACCGCAGGGTGACGCTGGATCTCCCGGATATCGTGGGGAGAAAAGCTATTTTAGAAGTTCACGCCAAGGGGAAGCCATTGGCACCCGAAGTGAATCTTGGGGTTATTGCCAAGCAGACCCCCGGGTTTAGCGGGGCGGACCTCGCTAATTTGCTAAACGAGGGCGCTATTCTTGCCGCAAGAAACGACAGGAAAGATATAACTATGGTGGAGCTTGAAGAGGCAACAGAGCGCGTTACGGCAGGCCCGGAAAGAAAGAGCCGGGTTATAAGCGCGAGGGAAAAAGAGATGGTTGCCTACCACGAAGCGGGACATGCTTTGGTAGCATGGTGCATGCCTCACGCGGATCGTGTGCACAAGATTTCGATTGTACCGCGCGGCGCTATGGGTGGGCATACCTCCATGCTGCCCGAAGAAGACAGATATCTTTGGACCGAAAATCAGTTCAAGGACCTGATGGCTGTTGTTATGGGAGGGCGCGTCGCCGAGGAATTTATTTTTGATGAAATTACAACCGGGGCAAGCAGTGACTTTGAGCGGGCTACAAAGATAGCCGAAGACATGATTAAGCGCTATGGCATGAGTAAAAATCTTGGTCCGCGTACGTTTGGCAAACGACAGGAACTTATATTTTTGGGACGCGAGGTAAACGAGGAGCAGGACTACAGCGAAGATGTTGCCGTCGGCATTGATGAGGAAATTAAATATCTACTGGACGAGGCGTATAGAAGGGCAGGAAAGGCCTTGGCCGAGCATAAGGCAGGGTTGGTGAAAGTGGCCGAATACCTTCTTGAGCACGAGATCATGTCCGGGGAAATGATGGAAGAAATTCTTAACGAAGAACATGATTAGCCATAAATAATGCCCGATTAAATTTCGGGCTTTTTTATTTACTCCATGAAGCTTTAGCGAAGTGAGAAGTTGACAATTAAAGCGTTTTCGTCAATAATACGGCATATGCTTAGAATTCGATTTCTTCGTGTAGGAAAAAAGAATAGCCCAAGCTTTCGTATAGTGGTAACACCGCGACGTTCTGCTGCAAAAACAGGAAGGTTTTTGGAGGTGCTTGGATTTTATAACCCTATAAGACATGAAAGGGGCCTTAAGCGTGAGCGCATACAGCATTGGCTCTCTCAAGGCGCTCAGCCGTCCGACAGTATGCGGAACATGCTTGTTTCTGAAGGGATAATGGAGGGAAAAAAGACCCCGGTACACAAAAAATCTAAAAAGAAAGAAGAAGAGGCAGTCCCAGAAGCTCCGAAAGCAGAAACCAAAACTGACTCAGCGGAAGTACCTGCCTCATCGGAGGGCGGGGAGGCTCCGGAAAAGGCAGCCGAAGAGGGCGGTGAATCTACTACCCCGGCAAGCGAGCCGGTTGTAGAAGAGGCTGAGAAAAAAGAGGACTCACCTGGCGAGTCCGAAGAAACCGCGGCAGTAGAAGATAAGAAGGTCTAAGATTTGGTTGTCCCTCGCTGCGCTCGGGATGCTCAATTTTGCGGCCAATAGGGCTGCGCCCTCTTGGGCAAAATTGGCAAATGATATTTGATGTCCTGACAATTTTTCCCGAAATGTTCGAGGGCTATTTTAATAGCTCTATTTTGGGTAAGGCGCAGAAGAAGAAATTGATAAGAATTCGCGTACATAATATACGCGATTACGCGACGGATAAGCACAGCATGACGGATGATACTGCCTATGGCGGGATTTCGGGAATGGTGATGAAAGTGGAGCCGATACATAGAGCGGTCCAGGCAGTAAAGCGCAAGACGCGTTCTCCCAAAAAACGAGTAATTTTAATGTCCGCAAAAGGAAAAGTTTTGACACAGCAAAAAGTGAGGACATTGGCAAAGTATGACCAAATTATTTTGATTGCCGGGCACTATAAGGGGGTGGATGAGAGGGTCGCAAAGTATGTCGCGGATGAAGAGATGTCTATTGGGGAATTTGTGATAACGGGCGGTGAGTTGCCGGCGATGATGGTAGTAGATGCGGTCGCGCGTATGTTCAAGGGAGTTATAGGCAAAGAGGCCTCAAAAGAAGGAGAGTCGTTTTCCAAGGGCGTCCAATACGAGCACCCCGTCTATACCCGCCCAGAAGTTTTTTCGCCAAAGAGGGGAACAAATTGGAAAGTCCCCGGAGTTTTGGTGTCAGGAGACCATAAGAAGATTGAAGAGTGGCGGAATAAGAATCGTACTGCCCTTGACTAGGATGGGTGCTTTGCGGTAAGGTATATTATAAGTTCATTAATAAATGAATAAGTATATTTTTTTGTGCTTCATACGGTGCATACCGTATAAGTTTATTTTTTTAGAGAGCTTAATCTCTCTCATTTTTATTGAGAGTTTGATCCTGGCTCAGGATGAACGCTGGCGACGTGGATAAGGCATGCATGTCGAGCGGTCCGGCTTCGGCCGGGCAGCGGCAAATGGGTTAGTAACACGTAGGAACATACCCCACTCACAGGGATAAGCCGTCGAAAGGCGGTCTAATACCTGATGTTCCCGAAAGGGCAAAGGTTTAGAGTAATCTATTCCGGAATGGGAATGGCCTGCGGCCTATCAGCTTGTTGGTGAGGTAACGGCTCACCAAGGCTATGACGGGTAGGCGGTGTGAGAGCATGACCGCCAACAGGGGAACTGCGACATGGTCCTCACTCCTACGGGAGGCAGCAGTCGAGAATCTTCCACAATGGGCGCAAGCCTGATGGAGCGACGTCGCGTGCAGGATGAAGGCCTTCGGGTCGTAAACTGCTTTTGGGGAGGAAGAAGTCGCCTTTGGCGACTGACGGTACTCCCAGAATAAGGGGCCGCTAATTTCGTGCCAGCAGCGGCGGTAATACGAGAGCCCCGAGCGTTATCCGGAATTATTGGGCGTAAAGGGTCCGTAGGCGGCTTTGTTAGTCTCCTGTTAAATTTCAGGGCTTAACCCTGAACCCGCGGGGGAAACGGCAAAGCTCGAGAGCGTGAGAGGCTAGAGGAACTCATGGTGTAGGGGTGAAATCCGTTGATATCATGGGGAACACCAAAGGCGAAGGCATCTAGCTGGCGCGACTCTGACGCTGAGGGACGAAAGCGTGGGGAGTGAATGGGATTAGATACCCCAGTAATCCACGCTGTAAATGTTGGAGACTAGCTGTCTGAAGTGTCGACCCTTCAGGTGGCGAAGCTAACGCGTTAAGTCTCCCGCCTGGGAAGTACGAGCGCAAGCTTAAAACTCAAAGGAATAGACGGGAATTTGCACAAGCGGTGGACCATGTGGTTCAATTCGTCAACACGCGAAGCACCTTACCAGGGCTTGAAACTCCGACGACGATGTTCCGAAAGGAATATCTTCTCACAAGGACGTCGGAGCAGGTGTTGCACGGCCGTCGTCAGCATGTGGCGTGAGCTGCTCCCTTAAATGGGTTAACATGCGCAACCCCCGCTGTCTGTTATACGTGTCAGGCAGGACTGCTCGCATTCAGTGAGAGGAAGGTGGGGACGACGCCAGGTCAGCGTGACCCTCTGACGCCCTGGGCGACACACGTGGTACAATGGCCGGTACAATGCGTTGCAATACCGCAAGGTGGAGCCAATCGCATCAAAACCGGTCCCAGTTCGGATCGAGGTCTGCAATTCGACCTCGTGAAGCCGGAATCGCTAGTAATCGCGGGTCAGCCACACCGCGGTGAATACGTTCCCAAATTTTGTACTCACCGCCCGTCACATCAGGGAAGTCGGTAGTACCCGAAGTCTCCGCGATTTATCAAGGGGCCTACGGTAAGATCGGTAACCAGGATGAAGTCGTAACAAGGCATCGGTAGCGGAAGCTGTCGATGGAACATTACTTAAAATTTTTTTCGTTTTTCTTTCCATTTTATGGACGGACTGGCGAGAGAGATTTAGTCGGCCAAGTCGAGGGTCTGAATTCAGCCCTTAACTTGTTGGTTTTGGTCTTGATTCCTAAAAGAGACCACTCATATAATGGTATGCACCGTAGGAAGTATAAAAACAAAACCCCGCAATGCGGGGTTTTGTGCTTTGTGATATAATTTTAGAAATGGCAGATATTTTTTTTATTTTTGGGGCAAAGTATCTTTATATTGCGATAGCGGTTATTGCTTTTATTTATTTTTTCACAGAGACATGGGCAAGGAAGAAGCAGATTGCTATTTTAGGCGCTATAGCGTTACCGAGTATATATATAGTTGCTAAAATCATCGGCCTTTTTTACTATAGTACTTTACCGTTTGTGGAGGGCGATTTTACGTCACTCATTCCCCACGAAGCCGATAATGGATTTCCATCAGACCACACACTTCTTGGCGCCGCTATTTCGTCCGTGATGTATTTTTTTAGCAAAAAAATAAGTGCAGTATTATGGGCACTTACTCTAGTAGTTGGCGCGTCGCGAATGTATGTAGGAGTTCACCATCCCATTGATGTTGCGGGGAGTATTATTATTGCGATTGCAGTTACTGTATCTATATACGGCTTGATTTTGGCATGGAGAAAGGGTATGCTAAGGAAAAATAAGGGTGTGTAGCTCAGCTGGTTAGAGCACTTCACTGATAATGAAGAGGTCCCTGGTTCGAGTCCAGGCACACCCACTATTACAATTAAAATTTAAAATTATGCGAAAACTTATACATAAAATTTTAGGCATTAAGGAAGTCCATGCTCACTGCGATCTGATGTGCGGGGTTTATGATCCTGCGCAAGCAAGGATCGAAGCACAGTCGGTTTACAATGCCGCCAAAGTTTATGAAGCGTCGGACGATGAAACTTTGCGCCAACGGGCGCTTGCCATCAAAGAAGAGCGCGCCGAACTCGTGAAACATCATCTTTGGGTTCTTTGGACAGATTACTTCAAGCCCGAGCATGTCGAAAAGTTTGGTAACCTGCATGACTTATTCTGGAGAGCCACAAAAGCAGCGGGAGATGCCAAAAAAACAATGGATGTCTCGGCCGCCCAAAAACTCATAGATTTAATTGACGAGATAGGGGCGGTCTTTGAGAAGACAAAAGAGGGGTATAGTTACGAAGCAGTGAAAAAGAATATGGAAGGACAGGCGAAATAAAAAGGTAGCCCCTCGAGTTCGCTCAGGGCGCTATTACCGGCAACCAAATTAAAGATTTGGAGATTGTAGTCCCTGCACATACGTGCGGGACGCTAATATTTCTTACCAAATCAA
>Ga0208879_1000603_pt1 | contig 36564 bp, 19 predicted proteins | sample Knorr_S15_td_Bot_FD_185605 | JGI IMG/M metagenome (GOLD analysis project Ga0208879, IMG submission 185605) | Marine microbial communities from Southern Atlantic Ocean transect - Knorr_S15_td_Bottom_ad_5009_LV_A (SPAdes) (version 2) | ecosystem: Environmental > Aquatic > Marine > Oceanic | place... | reverse complement strand
CTACAACAACTCAGGGACCGGCGAGACCCACACAGTTACCTCTGATTTCAATAGTTCCGAGGTCTTTGACAGTGGTACAATGAATCTGGGTAGCACCTTTGCCTACACCTTTGATACTGCTGGAACATATTACTACCACTGCACTAACCACGGCTTTATGACCGGTAGTATCATCGTGACTTCAGGGGGTTCAGCTACGTTCACCGCCAATGGAATCAATGTGATTTCCTCCGGCAACAAGGTGTTGACGCTGAATGGTACCGAGGTCGGTGGCTACAGCACCGGCGTTTCTATGTCCGGTGGCAGCCTTGAACTGACCGGCGGAGCGAGAATTGCTGGTGTCGGATATGCCCTCTATCTAGATGGCGTTGACGTGACCACCAGTGGCGCCAACCTGGATGCTAACGAAGACAGCGGAATGGGCCTTTACCTGACAAACGGTGGAAGTCTGGACTTGAATGACTTGAGCACAGGAGCGGCGTACGGTGTTTACACCGATGGTGTCGACTTCAACTGGAATGGTGGAACCGCTTCCGGCGGAACTGCGCTGTATGCAGATAACCGCGCTGAGGGAGACTTCCAGAACATCACCTTCGACACGGACCTGACACTGCAGATATATGCTGGTTCGAACACCATCATCACCAGTGTCGGAAATTCTTTGGACAGTTCCAAGTTGGGACTTGACCCCACGGCGATAATTCACGAGGCCAACCTATTGACCTTGGCTACCGACCGCAACGAGGACTACAACGGATTAACGCCAGCAACTGCATCTGAGGACATCGGTTTGATGATCACCTCTACCGATGGCACCAAGGCGGCCTTCGTAAGTTCGACCTTCCGTGATACCTCACCCACAATAGATGGTAATGTCAGTGAATGGGCGGCTAACCCGCTGAACCCATCCGACGACATGATGCCTGGCGTCATGTCAGGAGACGGCACCAGTGACATGTTGGTTACCTGGGACGCAATGAACCTGTACCTCGCAATCACCGGTGCAGACATGGACAATGGCGACCTGCAGGTCTACATCGGTCACGGCGCATCAGGAACCTCTGATTCGCTGCTCTGGGATAATATGCAACACGGCTTGCCATTCCTGGCAAACTATGCATTCTGGGCCGAGGACGGCTCAAACCCACCAAAGGACGGAGACACCTCGTGGACCTGGGGCCTGAAGAGTTGGTCGACCGGAACAAATACCTGGTCTGACATTTCTGAGGGATGCACATGGAGCCAAGACAGTGCTTACATCGGCTGGTCTGCTAACGACGTCACCGAAGTTGCCATCCCCTGGTCATGTATCGGTTCGCCGATTGGCGATGTCCGCCTGCTGGCCACCGTGCTGAACGAGGACGATGGTGAGGTTGACACCGTACATCCGAATCCGGATGACTTCACTCTCGGCAGCGGAAACGAGTCCTTCAGCGGTTCGCTTTCAATCACCATCGGTCAACTCGACCTCGGCGATGGAAGTCTCGATGACTACCGCTTGATCTACCGCAGTTACATAGGTAGCACAACCGCAGGTCCAGCCAAGAATTACGACGTGATGGTGGTTGGCGATGCCCCTTGTGAAGAAGATTGGGGTAATATCTACAACATCAGCATGGGCGCGAATTTCGCCGGTAGCATCACTATCGAGCGCGCCTGTCCATTCATCGCCGCACCTTCCTTTGTGACCGTGACCACCACCGGCGACAATCTGACCGGTACCGGATACATGGTGGGCTTCGAGGATATGCCGATGCAGACCATCCCACTAACACCTTACGGGATTGATATGCAGACCTCTGCCATCGACATCCATTGGTCAGTCACCGACCATCCGAACCCAATGTTCGCCCCGACCACCCTGCTGACCTACTACCAGTGGGGAGTAAAGGGAGAGACCATTTTCCCGACGGGCGTGACGGTGGACCACGATGGTGATGACCCTGATGGCGACGGTTTCTCCGATTCCAGCGACGGAAATGGATCAGTAGCTGCGACACCAGAGTTACTCGAATGGTATGACCACGATGGTGATGACCCTGATGGCGACGGTTTCTCCGATTCCAGCGACGGAAGCGGTTCAGTAAATGCGACAGCACCTGTGGCACACTTCTTACCCGCTGGTGACGATCAGTTGGTGAATCTAACAGTTCTGCCAAATCAGTTCGGTAACTACAACGTCAAGTTGACCATTACCGATGAGCACGGTCTGAGCGATGTCGGTTACCTGACCGTCATCGTCCTGCCAATCAACGACGCACCAATCATCTGGAACTTTGCTCATACCAATTATGACCTCACCCAAGGATTCACTCCATATGGGACATGGTCGGCATATGGATTGGCTAACGTTCCGGTATTCATCACCGACAGCGATGGCAATGAGAACGTCGTCAATGAGGGACATGGAACCAAGGCTTACAAGTTGGGCAACAAGATTTTCGGTCTTACCGGCGATACCACCTACATCTACGACCAGTTGAACGAGCAGCCGCAATTCTACACTTGGGGAGCCAGCGTGGTAGCGGCTTGTGAGGCCTTCTCGGTGAGTATCAGCAACGGCTCAGAGATATTGATCAACGAGACCAGGACTTCCAGCCGTACTGATTTCAACGCCGACAACCCATATGAGAAGGGTGGCGAGTGTGATATCACGCTGACCTTGTCCGATGACGGTACCGATGCGTTCCCGATACATTACATACATCCACTGCTCGGTTTGGATATCTACGGTTGGACTTTCAACGACGCATCGCCAAAGGCGGTCAAGTTCCGAATAAACCCGGTTAACGACGCCCCGTACATCCACAGTTCCTTCGATGCGAGTTTGACTCCGGCACGAGAGATTGTCGATGGTAATGGTGAGCCAATCAACCTTGAATGGGCAATCACCGTGCTTGAAGATACCACTGATGCCGCTAAGTTGACTTTCAACCTGTCGCAGATGAAGGGCGATGTCGACCACGAAGACAGCGACTTGCATTGGACTTTCCAGCGCCATTACGTCGAGACCACAGGCTCGTCAGTGCCACAACTGCAGTGTGAGTATGATAACTACTTCAGCGCCATAATCATGGACGGCGACGAGATGTCTTTCACCTTGATTCCAGATGCGACCACCAACGCTCCTCCAGAGCAGGTCGATAAGATGGATGATGGTGGTATTCACCAATCGCGTCCAAATAGCCAGGAAGGATATTGTTTCATCGAGATGTATGTGCACGATTCAAACGTTGCACCTGCCTACATCCCGAACTATGGCTTCGATACCGCATCCTACAACACCTCGGTGGCATCAGCAGACCACACCTCGGGGAAGCAGATTCTGAAGATCAAGGTAGATAACACCCCTGAACCGGTGCCAAACTACTTCTTCGACGATGTAGTCGGTTTCAACTTCCACGGTGTCAGTTTCGTCATCTCTGGAACTGAAGTGCCGATGTCGGTCGAAATCGTAGCCGGCGGGGATGCACCACCAAACTCTGATGGAACCTACAAGTATGACCACATACTCGAGGTCACGTTCAAGTCGGACGGTCACGCAGAAGGTGACAAGACGGCTGGACGAACAATCTTCGTAGATCCACCAGAACACGGTGAACGCATCACCGTCAAGCACCCAGGTGTACCAGTCATGGATGAATCGAGGAAGGTATCGGTATATGTTGATATCAAGACCTGTCTGGCAGAAACCTGTCCAGCGCCATCGAATGTGTCCGTAACTGACTTTGTCAACGACAACCCTGAGGCACATGTCTGTACTGGTAACACCACTGCGTGGTCATGTCCTGGACAGTTCCAAGACCTAGCTGACCGTCGACCTCAACTTGAGGACCAGAACTTCAGCAACAACATCATGACCAACATGGTAGCTCCAGATAACCTGCTACCCGATGCGCAGTGTGGAAGTTTCCACCCATATCTATGTCTCTCGACCGGCCAAATTCTACCAGAGATAGTCGCCACCCGGGGACTAGCGTCTGTACCATCCTTTGCTCCGAGCATCATGGTGGTCAGCCTGATGGGAATGTTCGTCGGCGCCATGCTCGCCATGGGACGTCGTGATGAGGATGATGAAGATAGGGAAGAGTTGGAAGATGATGATGCTGCGGTCAGCCCGGTTATCGCCACCATCTTGATGGTTGCAATCACAGTGGTATTGTCCGGAGTAATCTACGTGTGGGCCAGTTCGCTGGCAAATACCGACCAGAAGACCGTACCCCGTCTGGGTATGAAGTTGGTTGAAGTCAACCCCGACTCGCCTGACGGGTACTGGAGACTCGATGTCACCAGTGCCAAGACCGAGTTGGCCAGTCAAGGTGTAATCGTACAGATTGAGTGGGCTGGTGGGGTTTATCAAACCGTTTTGACCAATACCACGAACTATGGTTTCGTTCCAAGCAACGTCCCTGATAAGTTGCGAGAAAACGCGCCGGTTATCGTCACCTTCGCCGACAATGTGAATTGTGACGACGATGGAAAGAACTGTGTTACCACATTCGGTGTCGGAGACTCGATTCTGATCGGTAGCCATGACACCAACGGCAACAAGTTGTCCGATGTCAAGGTAACCATCAGGTACGACCCAGGCGCAGGGACTGCAACACTGTTGCAGACCTTCAGGAACCTGCATTAGAGTTCTGGTTGAATATGCGCAGGAGTGAATCCTGCAAAGGAGGCGTGGGCGCCTTGAGACCCGAGGGTCTCGGGCGCCCATACCCCTCCCTACAAGCGGGGGGCCATTGGTGAGATCCACAGGGATTTCAATTCAGACCTCACCGACTTCAATCGCTTCTTGATTTCACACATCCCTTTGCCACTTCGTGGCCCGGTCCAGTGCCCAGATCCTGGCACTTGCACCATGCTGTATCTAAGAAGCCGGGCACCGACGGTCAAACCCCGAACAACCCTTATCCTGAAGGACGAACGTCATTACAATACTATGTGGCCCTCGGTGAACTATTCATATTCGCCACTGCTCCAATGGAATGGGGCGCAGGTGAGGGAAATTGTTGAAGTGCGTTGTCTTTGATTGCGATGGTGTCCTAGTTGATATGGTCTCATCATGGAGTGCCCTGCACGACCATTTTGGCACTAATAGTGACGAAGCATTCGCGGCTTTCCTGAATGGAGAAATCTCTGACGTTGAATTCATGCGCATCGATATTCAATTGTGGAAAAAAGTGTCGCCGCAGATTCATCGTGATGAGATATTTCGCGCCTTTCAAGGCGCTAAATTGATGCCCGGGGCACGTCAGGTAATTGCAGAATTGAAGTCCCGAGGAACTTACGTCGCCATCGTCTCCGCCGGTGTCGACATCTTCGTCGCATCGATTGCCGCGATGCTGGCGGCTGATGATTGGATCGCCAATGGTTTCGAATTCGATGACGAAGGTTGGTTGAAGGACGAGGGAATCGCCAGGGTACAGGGTTCTGGTAAGGGCTCGATAGTCCAGAGATTGTTGGAGATGAATGGATTCACCGCTGAAGAACTGGTCTGTGTCGGCGATAGTGGTATCGATTTGTCGATGCGGGTTGACGATTGTGCATTCATCGGCTTCAATCCGACCCGCAAGCACTGTATATCGGCCTTCAAGGATGCCGATGTGCCGATTGTAGAGGGCAAAGACCTGCGTTCCATCTGGCCGTATCTATTCCCCGGGGAAGACTTCCCCTCCCCCGGGGATGATTCAGAGTGAATCCGTGTGGTGGCTGGGCTGGCCGTGGTGGCTGGGCTGACCGGGGTGGTCGTGCTGGTCGTGCTGGTCGTGCTGGCCGTGCTGGGGTTGCCCTCTTGCTGGTATTGGTCATCATGATCCCCGGGTGTCTCAGTACTGGTGATGGTGCCGGGGGAGATGGCGCCGGCGGCGCCGGGGAAGATGGCCCCGGAGGCTCGGTGACCTTGGTGGTGTGGTCGACCTTTGAGGCTGATTCACTTGAGGATGAGGTTTTTCTCTCTGCTATTTCCACTTTTGATGCTGAGCACCCATCGATCACCATCGATGTCTCAAATCGGCCCTATATGCAGGCGGCCGATTCGTATCGGGTCGCGGCACAAGGTGGCGAGGCCCCGGATCTCATGCGTTTTGCCAGCGACCAGTTGGGGCAGGTCGGGGCGATGCGGGTGAATGGTTATCCCTTGCTCGAAGACCTTCGCCCGCACCTTACGCCGATGCAGAGGAACATCTACGACGCGCAGGCACTTTCGTCGATGCGGGTCGGTGATGACCTGCTAGCCCTTCCTGCCAGCCTCGATTGTGTCAGTCTGATCTATAATGCCGATATCTTCGCCGCCGAGGGGGTCGAGCCTCCCGGTTTGAATTGGACTTGGCAGGAGATGCTGGAAGCGGCCGAAACCCTGACCCACGGCAATCAGGTCGGATTGTCGGTTCCTATCAAAGACCCGTACCGATGGCTGGCCATTCAGCGTGGTTTCGGCGGCGAATTATTCTCTGCGAATGGAGTGCCGACCCTCGATTCCAATGGTTCAGCCGCAGGGCTGGAAGCATGGTTGGCGCTCGACCAGTCAAATGGCGGTATGGTGCCGACCGGTACCAGCATTGACACCATGAAAAATCAGTTCCGCGAGCGAGAAGCGGCGATGATCATCGACGGTCCTTGGAACTGGGCGACCTATTCACAGGCGCGCATCAATGTCGCACAGGCACCTCTGCCGATGGTCATTTCCAGCGGCGAGCGCATCTCGCCGATGGTCACCTACAAGGGCTGGTCGGTCAGCAAACAGAGTCTGCACAAGGAAGAGGCGGTGGAATTGGCTTTGTGGTTATCCAGCCCTGAAGTACAGAAGCAGTTTGCCCTACAGACTTGGACTCTACCTACCGCAGTCGCGGTGCAGAATGATTTTGAAGTGGTGCAGGATCCGGTTTTATCGGGATTTCTGAATCAGGCTGAATATGGTTTTCCCGCCCCCACCACCCGGGGGATGTCGATGGTCTGGGACCCACTTTCGGCGGCGATAGAGCAGGTCTATGCCGGGCAGATGAGCGCCGACGAGGCGCTGAGTGCGGCGAATCAACAATTGCTGGAGGAAATCGACGGATGAGGCGTGGTATTTCCCTTATTGCCGTGATGCCACTTATTGTGGCACTTCTCGCCATGCCCGTGGTGCAGGCGACTGCGGTATCGAAGGTCGAGGCGAGTGGTGAATCCTCGAGTTATCGCAATGTCAATCTGACTTGGGAGTTGGCCAGCCCGGCCGAGGATGGCGATGGTTTCCACATCATTTTCAGCGAATCATCCTTCTCCCACACCGGCAATGCCACCATCCATTCGACCGTTTTCACCGCGTCCACCGATGGTATGGCTCAGCCCGCAGTCGGAGAGTGGTACGATGATTGCCAGAGTAGTTCGGGAGATGACGATTGGGCGATGGTCTTTCGCAGTGAAAATGGTAGTGCGGTGGTGCCGCCCGGCACCGTTGCAATCCGATGTGACCTGACCGGCATGCCGGTCGGAGCGGAAGTGTTCCTCGCCATATTGCCGTTCGACTCGCACTGGATATCGGGTGACTTGTCAGAGGTCGTCGGTGCGACTTCCACCGCGGCCGATGAATTACCCCCGAGTGCCGATACCAGGCCGGTATGGTTTGCCATCGGCAGTATCGCTCTGTCACTGGTCGTCCTGCTCGCGGTGCTGGGTTGGAAGGAGCGAAGCGCGCAAGGCCGCTCGGCGATGCTCTACGTTGCCCCGGCGCTGATGGCCTTGGCACTGCTTACCTTCTATCCGGTCGGATACGGTATAGTTCTCTCCTTTACCGATGCAAATCAGAGTGCTCTGGGTGAGCAATCATTCAACGGTCTGGATAATTATGTCGAGGTGTTCACCAGCGCCGGATTCCTGCGCGTGCTCGGCTTCACCCTGCTGTGGACCGTGGTCAACGTATTCGCCCATGTCGGAATCGGTCTGGCCCTGGCGATGGCCCTGCAAGGGCGGGTGAAGGGTAAGGTCGCCTATCGCACGATTCTGCTACTACCCTGGGCGATTCCTTCCTATATCACCGTCTTGATATGGCGCGGTATATTCCAATACGATGGATTATTCAATGGTCTGCTGGGTACCCAGATCGATATTCTCGGCCTGCCGGTGCCGGCAGCTGCGGCGGTGATAGTAGTCAATATCTGGCTTGGATTTCCCTTCATGATGATGACCATCTCCGGTGCACTGCAGACCATCCCGGGCGATATCTATGAGGCCGCTGAGGTCGATGGGGTCTCGCCGATCTCGCAATTCCGCCATCTCACCCTGCCGATGCTCAAACCGACGATAGTTCCTGTCGCCCTGCTCGGATTCATCTGGACCTTCAATATGTTCAACGTAATCTACCTGATGACCGACGGTGGTCCCAATCTGTGGTTCGGCGAGCCCGGCTCAACCGACATTCTCATCACCTACGTCTACGATGTTGCCTTCCGTCGCGGCATGTACGGCCTGGCCGCGGCTTGGTCGGTGGTCATCTTCCTGATTCTATTGTGGTTCTCAGCCACTTACATGAAGAAGACCAATGCCACGGAGGCGGTGGTATGAGCGACCTGGCGATTCGCTGGTTCGCCCCACTGGAACTACGGATACTGAGTGGGATGAGTTTTCTTTCCTGCGCATTGTTGTCGGTGGTGCTGTTATTCGATTACTTCCGCGGCGATTATGATTCCATGGCTATCCATGGGGTGGGAATGATGGCCCTGATGGTGATGATTCTGACCGGTATCGACTTTACCGAGGAAGGGCGCACCAGGCGTCGCGATATGGGCTTGACGGCATCGGGAATAACCCTTGCCTGCGGAGTAATCGGATTGGCTATTCGTGGTGCTGAGTACTTGTTGGTCGACCTCTGGGCGGGACTGGTATTACTTATTCCCGGCCTATCCGGTCTGTATCTGCTATCCACTCCGCTGGTGTCTCGCTGGGTCGAATCAACCATTGAGCGCGCCGAGGCCGAGGACGGATTGGTGCGCAATCGCCAACTCCTGCCAAAGTGGCAGGCAGCACTGAAACATGTGGTGTTGTTGCATGTCGTCGCCGTGGTCATGATTCCGGTGCTGTGGATCATCGATGTCGCGATTTCGCCCGGCGATGCATTGCAGGGCGGGGCGATGTTCTCCAGTCCGACCGGTGAGCACTTCAGCAATATTCTCGGCGGCGACAACTTCTGGGTCTGGGCGCGGAACTCGGTGATAGTCAGCATAGGCACCACTTTACTGGGTCTGTGTCTGGCAATTCCTGCCGGCTATGCCTTCTCCCGCTACCGTTTCAAGGGGAGGGGGGTGATGATGTTCACCTTCCTCTTGGTGCAGATGTTCCCCGGAATCATCATCCTGGTGCCGTACTTCATGGTGATGAAGTCGCTCGGTCTTCTCAACACCGCCATCGGGCTGATTCTGGCCTATTCGGTCACCGCTCTACCGTTATGTGTATGGATGTTGAAAGGCTTCTTCGATACCGTGCCTAAAGAGTTGGAAGAGGCGGCATTACTCGATGGATGTAGTCAGTTTGGAGTGTTTTATCGAATAATATTGCCCTTAAGTCTCCCAGCAGTTGCTGTTACAGGGTTATTTTCATTCCTTGTCGCTTGGAATGAGTTCCTGTTGGCACTTACCTTCAATACCAGCGATGACATGTTCACGCTACCGGTCGGACTAGCCTCATATATTTCTGCGACTGATTCGGCCTGGGGTGACTTCGCGGCGATGTCGTTATTGGTGGCGATTCCAGTGGTATTGCTATTCATCGTATTCCAGAAATTCCTCATCGAGGGACTGACCGCCGGGAGCGTAAAGGGATGATGACGATAAAGGAGATGAGAATGTGAGTGGAGTGAATTTTGTTGATGTGTCGAAGACCTATGAGGATGGTACCGAAGCCGTGCGGGGTCTGGAACTCGAGGTGGTTTCGGGAGAATTCCTGGTCCTGGTCGGGCCCTCGGGCTGCGGTAAGACCACAACTCTGAGAATGCTGGCTGGCCTTGAGGAAGTCAGCGAGGGGGAGATAAGAATCGGCGGCGCCAAAGTCAATGACCTCCCTCCAAAAGCCCGTGATATCGGCATGGTTTTCCAATCATATGCGCTCTATCCGCACAAGTCTGTCGAGCAGAATCTGACCTTTGGAATGGAGATGATGAAGGGTGAGGAGGCACTTTCGAGCAACGAAATCGAGTCCCGTGTCAAGGAGATAAGTAATCTGTTGGGAATCGCCGATTTGCTGGAGAAACGTCCCAGGGAATTGTCTGGTGGTCAGCGCCAGCGAGTGGCGCTGGGGCGAGCTTTGATCCGCCGCCCGAAGGTCTTGCTGATGGATGAGCCATTATCAAATCTCGACGCAAAATTACGCAATCAGATGCGCATCGAATTGCGTCGCCTGCACGAGGAGCACGGCACCACCACGGTCTATGTCACCCACGACCAGATCGAGGCGATGACCTTGGCCGACCGCATTGCGATAATGAATGATGGTGAATTGCAACAACACGCGACCCCCGATGAGTGCTATAACAACCCGGCCAATGATTTCGTCAAGGATTTCCTGTGCCGGCATATCGATGAGATAGTCACGACCGCCAACCACATTGTCAGCAAGAGGTGAAGTGATGAGGAGCCGGCAGAAATCCATACTGTTGGTATTACTGCTCGTAGCCCAGTCTTGGCTGGTCATTCAGGTGCAACCGACCACATCTGCGGAAGGGGAAGGGGAGGGGGCTGGTAATCCTCTGCGAGTGCGTAGTGCGATGACTGAATTCAGGTGGCAGCCTACGGATGGTCAGTCACAACCGAGCAATGTCAGCCTTGTCGGGGAATGGAATTGGTCGGCACCGGTGATCATGGTGGTGAATGCTACTACCGGCATCTGGTTGGCTGAAATGAATCTTGCCGAGGGCCTATACTGCTACAAGTTTCTCCTGAACGGCACAGATTACATCTTCGACGCCAGTAATCCGGAGCGAATATACTGTGATGGAATGGAAAATTCTCTCGCTCGAGTGAAGAATCACACCCGCTCGACCTTCTCGCTCGAACTCGATATGGAAACCGGTTTGCCGGCGCGAATCTTGTTGTACGCCGGCTCCGATGGTTCACTCCTGGCGACCGGTGGGCCGCAACTGAAGAGTGGATACTATCCGGGGTTGTCCACCTATGACCAGTTGACCGAAGCGTGGGACCTCGACCTCAGTGTTCTGCCCGAGGGTAAGCACACCTTCCTCGTCAGTGGCCTCGATGACGACGGCTTTACCGCTGAGGATATCCTGATACCGTTCTGGCTCGGTCCGCAACAGGATTTCATCTGGGAAGATGCTCTCATCTACATGGTGATGACCGACCGTTTCGTCAATGGAAATACCTCCAATGACGACAACTCATCTTCCACCGCCTCGACAGGGGCTGGTTGGCAAGGTGGCGATTTTGCCGGGGTAACCCTGATGATTGAGTCTGGATATTTCACCAACCTCGGTGTCAATGCACTTTGGCTATCCCCCTTCAACAGTGCCGCACAAGGTACCGAGATGGCCGGGGATGGCGTGCACGAGGTCAGTGGTTATCACGGCTACTGGCCGACCGCTCCCCGCTCGGTCGATTCTCGCCTGGGAAGTGAGGCCGAACTCGAGGCAATGGTTGCCAGTGCCCACCAACAAGGAATCCGAGTGATGATGGATTTCGTCGTCAATCACGTTCACGAAGATCACCCGTACTATTCCCAGAACCCCGAGTGGTTCAACCAAGGCTGTCTTTGCGGCTCGGCCGATTGCGATTGGACCGAGCATCGCCTAGATTGCCTGTTCCGAGATTATATGCCCGACTTGGATTGGAAGAACCGGGATGCCAGCGAGCAGATGATTGCCGATGGTTTGTGGTGGCTAGAGCGTTTTGACCTCGATGGGGCGCGCCTCGATGCGGTCAAGCATGTCGATGATCTGGCAGTCTACAACTTCGCCAGCAGCATCGAGCAACGCTTTGAGTCTGGGGGCGTCGATTATTATCTCAAAGGCGAGACCGCGATGGGTTGGGTCGGTCATGAACTGGCCGACAATCTCGGCGAATATGCGACTATCAATAGCTACATGGGCGAGCATGGTCTCGATGGCCAGGCTGATTTCGTCCTTTACCATGCAGTGGTTGACAATGTCCTAGCAAGTGGAAATATGGATTATCAACATCTTGATTTTTGGACTAATAGAAGCCAAGACCAGTATGTTGAGGGTGCGGTGATGAATCCATTCATCGGTAGTCATGATACCCCTCGATTCATTTCACGTGCAGAAGATAGCGGTACACAGTGGAATCAATGGGTAGAGCAAGATCGGCCGGGCAATCCTCCTACTGAAGCATATGATAAGGCTCGCCAAGCCATAGGGTGGTTACTGACTACCCCAGGCGCTCCGATACTATACATGGGGGATGAATCTGGTCAACCAGGAGGTGCTGATCCCGATAACCGACGGATGATGGATTTCAATCTCTCAGGACATGGGTTAGAGTTGCTGAATTTCACCTCTGAACTCGCTCAATTAAGATTAGAAAATGTTGCACTACGGCGTGGAGCCTATTCCACTTACCATGTGTCAGAGAACCTTCTGGTATTCGAGATGACATTAGGGGATGATAGCAATATGGTCGTGTTAAATCGAGGTAATGTTGAGCAATTGGAAATCCCATATGATGAGGTAATATTTGGTGATGCTACACTTTTTGGTGATGCTCTAGCAATATCTGCAAATTCTGTGACAGTGCTTCGGCATTCTTCAGTTCCACCATCACTCACAGATTGTGTTACGCTTAATCTTTCGATCATTAGTACCCCTGAAATTTACGACTCGCTCACAGAACACTTTCCGAAAGCAATCTCAGTCTTTGGTGTTCATTTACTTGCTACTTCTGGTGTAAATGACGAAACTTTGCTCCATGCTGCTGCAGTAATGGCAGGCTATCTTGATGATGACAGTGACGGAATTGCAAACGACCCTGCTGTAGTTCAGGCTATGGTAGATGCTAACGCAGCAATGGTGATACCTCGGACTCAATATGAATTGGATATGATTATTGAACAACTACCGGAATCTTTCTATGTGAAAATGGATGAAGGCGAATTTGCCTTACAGGATCTCTATGAAGATGAAATCCATCCAGGTGGGCGAAGTGCTAACGCTTTTGATGCAACCCTTGAGGAAGTGCTCCATCTGATTACACATGTTGGTTATACTACCGCTTATCCAGATGATTTTGCTGAGGCTCCAGGATCAACTCTAACCATTGCAATGGATGAAGCTAGAGGCGGCCATTACGAAGAGAATGATATAGACGATTGTGAAGAGGAAGAGGGGCCTTGTGCGCTTCCAACAGGAGGATATTCAGAATCTTCATGGTATCATTATGATGATGGAACTTGTGATTATTCTTGTATGGCTACTGAGTACCTCTATTGGGCTTTGACCACACATCTAGGTGCTCAGAGCGATAGTGGACGTTGTTATTGGATAAGTGAAGAATGGGAGCCATGTACTCGAGAACAATTGGCACAGACCGATCCTGCAATTGTTTCACTTATTGAGAGTAGTACCTTAGCAAGGTCATTACCAAGTGGAGAACACTGTCCTGATAATCCGGGCAACAATGACATCCAAGGATGTGTGAATGTGAATGCCACGAACTATAATCAAAATGCTACAGTTGATGATGGCTCCTGCATAATGCCAGAACCAGAGCCCGAACCGGAACCGGAACCGGAACCTGAACCTGAACCTGAACCTGAGGAAAACACTGAATTAGATCCAGACTCGAAGGGCGAGAATTATTTCTCTGAATCCAGTTCTTTTACGGTAATCAGAATAATACTGCTGCTGATATTGGGTTTGATGATAATTCATTTTGCCATCAATAAGATGCGTGGAGGCGGATTGGGAGAGGGATGATTTGGCATACACCGAGTTCCCACCTAGGCAAAGTCGGCGTAGAACTCACAGTAGTCAGACAGCATTCGCTCGGCGGTGAAATTGGCCCCTGTCGATATCGCCCCGCGCACCAATTCCAACCAGGATTTCTCTCCCGCCTGCCAGACCGGTAATACCTCATTCTCCAACACATCGAGTACCGCTTCACCATCTCGGTCATCATCCCGGTCATCATCCTCCCCACCGATCGCCCAGCCATTGAGGCCGTGTTCACAGGCCTCGGGCCACCAGCCATCGAGAATCGAGCAGTTCGGCACCCCGCTCAAACTCGCCTTCATTCCGCTGGTGCCACACGCCTCCATCGGCCGCACCGGGCAGTTCAGCCAGATGTCGACACCATTGGTCATCGCCCTCCCCGTGTCCATCGAGTAATCCTCTAGGAAGGCGACCGGAATCTTCCCATCCAACTCCTTTCCGGCGCTGATGACATTGGCGATCAATTGCTTACCATCTTCGTCTTTGGGATGGGCTTTGCCGGCGAATACAAACTGAATCTTTCCTTGACCGAATTCGCTCAGGCGGGCAATGTTGCGGAATACCAGATCAGCACGTTTGTAGGTGGCGAATCTGCGGGCGAAGCCGATGGTCAGTGCCTTTTCGTCGAATTGCACCCCGGTACAGACCTTGACCAATTCGTGCAATACCGTCCGAGATTTATTGCGAGCTGAAATAAGAACGTCGACAGGGATTCGCTGAGATTTGCGCAATTCACCCGGGTCGCGACGCCAATCTGGCAGGTATTCGTCGTAGACTTCCTGCATCGCCGTGCCAACCCAGGTCAGGTGGTGCACGCCATTGGTGACCGGATGAACGGTGGTGGTTGGAAACATCTCTCCTGCGACCTTGGCATTCAATTTCGACACCGCGTTGACCTTGCCGGCGAGGTGTGCCGCCAAGTGCGACATCGAGCAGGTCGCCCCACCCAGGGCCGGACGCAGGTCATCGGGCAGCCCATCCCCTAGAATAGATTCAACCTCATCCCAGGCGAAGTGGTCATGACCGGCCGGAACCGGGGTGTGCGAGGTGAAAAGACAACGACGGGACAATTGTTCTCTCGACCATCCTTGTCGCAACATCTCCAACGCCGCAAAGGCGCAATGACCCTCGTTGAGGTGTATCCCTTTCAACGGCCAGATTCCCAAAGCCTTGAGCGCCCTGATTCCACCGATTCCGAGCAGGTATTCCTGGCGTATTCTGGTCTCATCACCGCCGCCATAAAGACGTGAGCCGAGGTCTGAGTGAATGGTATCGTTATCGGGATGTGCGGTATCGAGGAATAATACGTCAACCTGTCCACCGAATTCTGATTTCACCGTATATTTCCATATTCGGCTGTACAGGCTCTTGCCGTCGAGGGGAATGGCGATGTCGATTCCGGTATCTTCGAGAATCATGCGCGGGTCATAGGCTGGATAGGTCTCGGTCTGCCTACCGTCGCCATCGAGGTGCTGACGGCCGTAACCCCGGCGGTAGAGCAGGGTTATTGCGACGAAATCCAGACCCTTGTCGGCGGCCGCCTTGACATGGTCACCGGCCAGAATACCTAGGCCTCCAGAATATGTCGGCAGGTCGCTGCGTAGGCCGATCTCAGCGCTGAAGTAAGCGACCACCTCGCCCCTCCTCTCGCTGGCTCGTCCACCACCACCGCTCCGGCGCCCACCTTCCATTGCGTCATCGGCAGGGTCACCAGCATCAGTATCACCAATTCCGGCACTATTGCCGCCGCCACGGCCACGGACGTCACCACCTCCACCCGCAAGAGTACTTCCTTGTGGCCACCTCCCGGTCGCTTCGGTGGTTGCCGCGAGCCAATTCAGGTCGGTCTGGGCGATGTCGCTCCACATGAATTGCCAATTCCAGTTTCCTTCCTTGGTGCCCGGTGTGTTCATTCTCGCGCTAGAGTCCAGACCCATCACGTCCTGCAGTGGTAGAATGGTGAGTGCGGCAGGGCTTGCCATCCCGGCTCGCATCAGGCGACGATGAATCGGCCGCTCGCCCTTGTCGATGGTCTTCTCTGCGGACAGGGTGATGGTAATATTTTCCCGAGTATCGTGGTCGATGGCCGAATACCATCCCACAGCGGTATCATTGTCGTGGGTTCCGGTATAGCAGATGACATCATCACTGATATTTTCTGGCAGGTAAGGATTATCCCTGCTCCCATCGAATGCGAACTGCAGAACCGCCATCCCGAGCATCTTGTGACGACGGCGCATCTCGATTACCGTCGCCGGGATGATACCCAGGTCCTCGGCGATGAGTCTGCCCTCTCCTGCAACCTTACAAAGAACCGTGAGTAATTCATCTCCAGGGCCTTCCTTCCATTCACCGTATCTGGCATCTTTTGAACTTGCAGGTATCGACCAATACCTCTCAATAGCCCGAAAATGGTCGATGCGCAGGCGGTGAAAGCGCTGGAGCGCTACCTCCACCCGCTTTCGCCACCAAGAAAATCCTTCGCTACGGTGTTCATTCCAGGCGAACAATGGCGTGCCCCAATACTGTCCATGTTGGGTGAAGGCATCGGGTGGTACTCCTGAAACCTCACTCGGACGTCCGGATTCATCGAGTTGGAACAGGTGCTGATTTGCCCACACATCGGCGCTGTCGCCGGCGACGAAGAATGGCAGGTCACCGATCAACTCGATGCCACGCGCCTCAGCGGCGTGGCGTAAATCATCCCACTGGTGTTCAAAAGCCATCTGCTCGCCGATATGGCGCCAGTATTCTCTCAGATTCGTCTCGCGCATCTGCTCCAATGCCGATGTCTCACGGCGGCGAATCTGTTCATCCCACTCAGTCCATGGCGCGCCGTCGTGCAGTTGTTTGGCAATCTGGTACAGCGCCCAGTCATGCACCCAGGGATTGGATACACGATATTCGATCAGTCCACCTCGGGTGAATGGCCGGACCCGGATGGCGCGGTCGAGCAGGTTGATGTCGCCGGCGAATGCCGAGGTGCTGGCATAGGGTGAATCATACTGGTCGGGGGGGTGAATCGGTAACATCTGCCATACCGATTGCCCGGTGCTCTGCAGGATATCGAGGAAGCGAATCGCGTGATGACCCATGCAACCCTTGCCACTCTCGCTCGGCAATGAGGTCAGATGGCACAGGACTCCACTGTTACGCACGTTTTCTCGGGGGGTCGAGAAGGGGGTTCAACTTACCCCTCCCAGCAATTCCCAAAATCACTAATAGAGTAGATACCACGAGGTGATTCCATGACCGGCCACAGGAGTGTTTTGGCGGTACTTGGATTACTACTTCTCATGCCGTGGTCTGGGGTGATTTCCGAGACTCCAACCGATATCACCAGTGATGGTGCATTGGAAGATTGGGATGAAGATGCGATAATGGAGAGCGATGCCAATAATGTCTCATTTTTGCTGACGTGGAATGAAACCCATCTGAATCTGGGGTGGAATGGCACCGATTGGGACAGTGCCGGCGAGGGCGCCGATTGGTTCGTCTACCTCAATACCTCGACTGGGGGTAGTAATGCCGCCAAGTCGTGGGGGGTGCAACACGCATTGCCGTTTGCCGCCGATTATGGCTTCGTGTTGGAGAATAATAGTTACTATCGATTAATCTTGTGGGATGGAGGTGAATGGGTCGATGCCCCGACCCAACCAGAACAGAACTCAACCTTCATCGGCTACTCCGGGAATAAGAATACCGAAGTGAGCATACCTTGGTCGGCGCTGGGAAATCCGTACTCCTTTGATATCTTGTCTTGGGCACAGTGGGAGGATGGGGGCAGTGTGTGGACTTCCTTCCCCTCTCAGAATCCGGCCTCAAACTCTGGTCTTGAGACCTTCACCCATGCTTGGCATTGTGAAAATCGCAGTGTCAGCGTCGCCCCCAATACCCTCCCCATAATCGCCCTTGAGGCGGCTGAGAAGTTTGCCGATGCCCTCAATCTGGCCATCATCTTTCACCAGCATCAGCCCTATTACAAGAATAAGTTGACCGGGATGTATGAGATGCCGTGGGTGCGGGTCCATGCGATGACCGAATACGTCGATTCGCCGGGAATTCTCTCCCGTTACCCTGAGACTAAAATAACCTATAATCTGGTTCCCTCCTTTGTCGAACAATTGGTGGATTACCACACTAATGAGGCTCTCGATGTCCACACTGAGTTTGCTGGGCGTGCTTGGCCACTCGATGAGAATGGTACCGTGAGTGGCTATCCGAATGCCACGGCGCGTGAATTGCACACCATGCAATTCCAATCTTTTTGGAATTCGGGTTGGATTTACAATGTCTCTTCAGACGATGCAGAATTAGCTTGGCTCTATCCCTCGAGTCAGCGATATGCACAGATATACGGCATGACCTTGCACAATCTCAAACCGGCGACCATCATGAATGATGTATTGCTCGAGCCACAGGCTTTCCTTGACCTGCAGGTCTTGTGGTATCTGTACCAGTTCTCACCCGATTATGTGTTGGGACAATACCAGTCGATTGAGGATTCCACTGCTGATGGCCGCCCTGCGCATGGTGACGTCACCCTGCAGAATCTGTTTGCACAGAACGGCGGCTATGCCAGCGCCGACCTCGATTACGTCATCGCCGCGCAACTATCGCACATGGCCAATGTCCTGCCGATGTATTCGGCGCTGGCCGCCCGTGGGCAGATTGAATTGACCACCTCGCCTTATTACCACCCCATCATGCCACTGCTGATGATGGATGGCTGGACTTTTGAAGATGGCATCGAGGTCGACAAGGATTCGTGGCCTGATGATACCCGGAATCAACTGGTGAATGGGATGGATCTGTTCGAGGCCGAACTTGGATTCCGTCCCACCGGGATGTGGCCGAGCGAACAGTCGGTCAGTCCGGCGATGGTTCAGCCGGTCAGCGATGTCGGGATTCAATGGATGGTGACCGATGAGGTGAACCTCGCTGGGTCTACCGATGTGAACGGAGATTATATCGATACTTCAATCGCCTCAAATCTCGCGACCCCGTGGATTACAACCGGCGTGGACGGAGGTGAGGTTGTGACGATTTTCCGTGACCGCGTCATCAGTGACCGCATCGCCTTTGAGTATGGTAAGATGACACCTGAGGATGCGGTCAGCGATTTCATCAATTATGTCGACGGGATTCGCAATGAGATTCTCGCCGCGGGCAAAGATCCGAGCCAGCACCTGCTGACGGTGGCGCTGGATGGGGAAAATTGGATGTTCATGTCTGAATTCCAACACCATGACAATGCCCGCCCCTTCACCGATGAATGGTTCCGTGGCCTGGCCAGCCACCCCAGCATAGTCACCACCACCCCGAGTGAATTCCTGGCCAGGAATACCACCCTGCCGAAAATCACCACCATCTCGACCGGTTCGTGGATCGACGGCACCCTGTCGACCTGGGCTGGAGAGGCCGAGGAGAGTCTGGGCTGGCAGCGTTTGGTCGAGGCACGGCAGGCCTTGGTGGCATTTGAGCAGGTGAATCCAACCCACGCGGGGTTATCTGCGGCATGGGAATCGCTGTACATTGCTCAGGGGAGTGACTGGTTCTGGTGGTATGGGCTCGACCAGGACAGCGGTTATGATGAATTGTGGGATACCCTGTTCAAGGTGCATCTGTCCAATGTCTACAAGGCCATCGATTTGGGATTACCTCCCTACCTGCAAGACCTGTGGTCGAATCCAACCCTGCCAGTAGAGCCCTATTCGGGAATAGTCGAGCCGTTGATAGACGGGGTTGCCCTTCCGGGGGAATGGGAAGGTGCGGCGAAATACGACGCTCCGAACGATGGTGGGGAATTGGATTTCAGCGCCTTTTATCTCGGCTATGACGCGACCAATGTATATGTTCGAATCGATATGGCCAACATGTCGAATGTGATTTCTGCAACCGGTTCGCAGACCCCCGACATCGCGATTTATTTCATGCAGGCGAATGCCATCAATTTCAACGAGGTCGAGACTAATTTCCGTACCTATTACGGCAACGAGATTCTTGGCTTTCCCGCCAAGAGCATGGTCAGTTTGAACCTTGACGACCTGCGCAGTGATGGCCGGGCCTCGTGGATATTATTCACCGCCCAGGGCAGGAGTGGTGACAAGGAGGTCTGGGTCGGAAGTACCCCGAGTGCGCTGGGAACCGCCGCCGCTGACGAGGTAATTGAATTGCAGATACCGTGGTCCGACCTCGGACTGGCCCCGCGCTACTCGACTCGGGTCAAGGTGGTGACCAGCCTGGCCAATTCTACCGCTTATGGTGATGGAATTGATTTGGAAATGGCTCCCTCGGCGCCTGCCGAAATACAACTTCCCGACCTTGAGTCATGGGTGGAGATGCTCGACATGGCCGATGCTACCGGGGATGAGGATGGCTCTGGTGATATCGTCTACGGATTATCCGGTGACTTTGCCCCCGGCCACGGGTTATTCGATTTGACCAATTTCAGGATGATGCAATCCTCGTGGAATGTGCGCTACGAGTTCACTTTTGCCGAGATGACCAACATCTGGGGGATGAGCAATGGTTTCAGCCATCAGATCGTCCAGGTATACATCGACCAGGACCGGGTCAGCGGCTCGGGAAATATCGCCCTGTTGGAAGGTGCAAATGCCCAAGCCCATCCCGACTGGGCTTGGGAAGTGGCCATTTCAGCCACCGGCGAGCCGGGCGCGGTCAAGGCGGTGCTCGCCGCAACCGGCGAGACCACGGCAAAAGGTATCGAGGTGACAGCCGACCTAGCAAGCAAAATCATCACCATCACCGTCTCCAAGGATCTGGTCGGTGACTCACCGCAAGATTATGGCTACATCATCGTCGTTGGTAGCCAAGATGGCTTCGGCCCTGGAAAATGGCGAGATGTCGATGCTGACGCCGGCACCTGGGTTTTGGGCGGCGGCGATGATTCGGCAGATGACGGCATCGACTACGACCCGAACATTCTCGATATTCTGCTCGAGCCCGAAGTCGACCAAACGGTGATGTTATCGGCCTACAGCACCACCAACCATACATTTGCCCAATTATCGGGAATCGAGATTCCCGAAGTGCCACAGCAGATTTTCGGTTTGAGCATTGGCGTGGTGACCGGCACCAGCGCGGTGCTGACCTGGTTGACCACCCAAGCGGCGGCGGCGACTACCGAGTACCACATCGCCGGCCAGAGCGAGAATACGAATATTGTTCAAAGCGAGAATTCAACCAGCCACGGAATCACCCTCACAGGACTGTTGACCAACACCACCTACGTCGTGATCATCAGTGTAGATGGCGCCATTTCGGTGACCTTGAATCTCACCACTACCGATGAGGTTGACCTGACTCCCCCCGAGATTCTCAATCTCGCCGCACAGGTCTTGGAAAATGGTCAGGTAAGGGTTTCTTGGTTCACTTCAGAAGCCACCACCGAGCACCTGTCTTGGATTGGTGGCGAGTATAGTGGTGATACGGTCGCGCGCTCCAAGTCGCACCAGATCACCTTGACCCTGCCCGGCGGTGAATATGCTCTCGTCGTCATCGCGGTAGATGCCGCGGGCAATTCGAACACTTCGAGTTTCATCGTCAATATTCCCGGCGATGGCAGTGGTGGCACTGCCGGAAGCGGTGGAGATGACGAAGTCGTCTGTCCTGCCGACGGTGGTTGTGAGGATGAGACTGATGAGAAAGGCTCGGTTCTATTCGAGGTTCTCGCCTCTCCCGCGATGCAGATTGTATTGCTGGTCATAGCGATTCTTGTAGGACTGTCCTTCTGGCGCGTCGGCAGAACCGAAGGCCGAACGTCGTAACGTTTCGTAGTGGCCTTCGTTTTCAAGCAAATGGAATTGACGCGGTCTTGTGGGTACCTAGGTTTATCACCGTCAGGATACATGGTTTCGGCTGAAACCCGAGCATCTTCTGATATGAGGTCTGGTCCTGCCAGGTCGATGAACAGACCAAGGTCGTCCCCCTGAAGTCGACACAGGCATGGCCGTGCACGTGTCCGGTGACAAAAATATCGGGGATGGTGGAGATGACCAGATTATCCTCGGGCTCGGGTGAGAGCGGAGTTTTCCCCCCCCATTGTGGGGCGAGGTGACGTCGGGTCATCATTTCCCGCATCGCCTGCACCGGGTTGGCATAGGTGACATTCCGCATTCCCGCGACATAGTCGTCGATACTCTTGCCGTGGTAGGACAGTATGCGAACTCCGTGCAGGGAGAAATCACAGGGATTGCCGACGAAAGTGGTGGTGTTGTAGGCTTGCTGTATCTCCGGCTCTAGTGCAGGTTGTGGCTCTGCTGGCCTGACCGCATCGTGATTTCCGGGCAACATGACGCACTCCACCCAATCTGGGAGTAGGTGCAACAATCGGGCGAACTCGTCATACTGGTCATACAGGTCGAGGATGGCTAATTCCTTATCCTGATTGGGATAGATTCCAACCCCATCTACACAGTCTCCCGAGAGGATGAGATACTTGATGGTGCGAGCCAGTGGGTCGGTGTGAAACCACTGCACCATCTTATGCCATTGCGCCGCCAGGAAGGTCTTGCTACCGACGTGGATGTCGGACAGGAAGGCGACGCTGACGGCGGCATCAGGTGCCGAGGTGCGCTGGCGGCGAGGCAGTGGTGGGAAGTGCAGGTCATCGACATAGAACAGGTCACCGGATTGGCTGAACGAGCCCGAGACGCCGACGACATCATCGGGCATCAATCCGTGTTGGATGTAGGGGTTGGGGTCGACCTCGATCTTGCGCACCAGACAGGTCATCGCCGCCGTTTCATCCTCCAACTCGAAGATGAGATGGCCGTTCTTGGTATTGCGCGGCTCGTTGATGAGGCCAATGGCACAGGCGATATTGTCGAAGCCGGTAAAGGAGCGGCGATTGGCCTGCAATTTGGCGATTTCACCATGTCTGGTCGGTAGGCGCCCGGCGATTATCATCTTGCGGATTCTCTCCAAGCGGCTGTTGAAAAGTGAACTGATGTCATTCATCTTGCCCTCGGTGATGCTGTTTCCGGTGATGTCGAAGTGCACGCTGATGTCGGTCGACACCTCGGTGGCGGCGAGCGGAAAATCATCGAGTTCGTAATCGGGTAAGCCGTGCAGGCGCACCGGCGCCATCGGCTCGGGTGGATTCATCGGCGCAATCACCCGCCCGACCCGCTGTTTGCCCTCCTGCAGTGCCGGCTGAGACGCTTGCGACCCGGTATGCTCTCGCTGATGCGGTTCAGGTTCGGGTAGATGGTCCGCTTCCACCTCGATTTCATCTGTCTCATGCCGTGCTTCCTCATCTGAGTTCTCATGATGGGAAATCAGAATCTTCAGTTTGGCAGAATCGAGAATCCCTTTGTCGATGCCGAGGTGTGGAGCCCGCGCCAGAACCGCAACCGGGTCGTCCAATTCAAGTAATTCCTGCTTGACCGACTTGTTCACCAGCAAGCCAAGGCCACGGCACTGGGCAAATATTTCCGGCCAGCGCTCTTCGACCACAAGTACCGACTCAATACGACCGTCCTTGAAGGTGACCCCGGGCAGAGATGGATTATTGCCTGTACTTTCCGACTTGCTTGGCCGGAAGGTGAGAACTGGACTGAGGGCGAAGCCCGAGGGAAGTGTGAAGTACAGAAGAAGCAAATGTACTGAGGTACGAGTAACGAAAAACACGTATTAATGCTGACCACTTGTACTGGAAAAACGCTCAATTCGCAGGGTAGGACTGCTCGGCTTAGTCTCTTGCCTGAATTCTAATGTATAATGGCAACAGCCTTGCACTCGAATCCAGGTTTTTCCTCTCGGGCGAGATATGTGGTGAATTCTACTGTCCGGTCGCCCTCGCGCTATTCCTGATCAAAGATGGGTGGCTAATCACCTTCACTCCACTCGACATCGTCGCCGACAGACTCATCCCGACCAGATTCCGACCATACATCACCCTGCCATGGGCCTCTGGTCGCAGCCATCGCTTCCTCAACCGCTTTTTGCCGGGCTTGACGCATATTCTTTTCCATTTCCCTGCTCTCTAATTTCCGTTTCTCGTCATCTGCCTTGGCATCACGGTCGAGTAATTTATCCCACTGTTTGATGGCCGTGCGCAGGGCAAAGGTGACGAATGCGTCCTTATTTTCGGCTCTGGTACCACCGAATAGCGCTTGCTTGACCCGCCTTCCATCGGCGGTCGATACACCGACGTGGACGGTGCCGATCTCCTTGTCGGAATCGTCAGCCCTCGGCCCGGCGATTCCGGTGATCGATATCGCCAGGTCAGCACCCGAGGCCAGTCTTGCACCCTCAGCCATCGCCGCGGCAATGGTGGTGCTGACCGCGCCGTGTTTCTCTATCAGGTCGAGCGGTATTCCCAATTCACTGGCTTTGGCTTCGTTTGAGTAGGTCACCCATCCGTGGCTGAACCATTTGCTCGCCCCGCTGATATCGGTCAGGGTACTGGAGAGTAGCCCACCGGTACAAGATTCAGCTACCGCCATGGTGAATCCGCCCTTGGTCAGGCGGCGAGAAAGGCGGGTGGCCAGGACCGTGGGAGCCTCTTCCATTACAACCGCGTCGCGACCAGAGGTTTTGAGTTTGACCCCCAGTGCGTCCGAAACGAAACATTGGGATTCCAAGAACGCACCGCGAGGAGCCCGCACCGCAGGCGCATACGAGAGCAAAGCGAAGAGGATCGATTTTGGCAAAATCAATGGAATCCACCAAAATCGTGATTAGATGAGTGTCTGCGACTCGCTCAAGCAGGTTGAGCCAGCGTCAACAAGAGTACTGGGGATAGACGCTAGTGCATAAACCGTTGTCGTCATAAACCAAGTGCCCCCACGGGAGGTTCACGGGCTTGTGGTCTAGCGGTTATGACGTCACCCTTACAAGGTGAATATCACCAGTTCAAATCTGGTCAGGCCCACTTTACATCTCATAGCGTTTAGCGTGGACAGGCTAAACCTACAACCTTGACGTTTAGCGTGGCTATAAGTCAGGCTTTCAGGTCCGAGCCGGCGAGTTTCTCGCCCATTCCCAATAATGTGAAGCCCAGAGACTCCCACCTCGCTCGATCTCCCAGCCCGACCCCACCAACCGGAACAAAGGTGATGTCCGGATGATTCACTTGGCATTGACTCAGGGTTCCCTCATCCCAATCATGTTCTGCGTGAAACAGTTTGACCGCTCGCGCCCCGGCGGCTACGGCCTTGGCGACTTGGTCAAGGTCAGCCGCCCCGACCACCGGCAACATCTGCAAGTTCTCTGCCACCGAGATCATATCCTCGGGGAAATTCGCCGCCAGGCAGAATACCGCCCCGTGGGAATTCGCCTCTGGCAACTGTTCCAAGGGTCTGCTCACAGTTCCCACACCGAGCAGGATATCGGGTGGTAATTCGGCCCGAAGGCGTTGTAATGTGGCAAAAGCAGAGGTACTATCGAGGGTTATCTCGAGTGCGGTGATTCCCGCCGCGACCAACTCTTTCGCTCTCTCCACCATCAGATCTGGTTTCGTACCACGTAAGATTGCGATGGTTTTGGCAGATTTCAGGCGTTCGAGAGTGGCGTCGGTGAAATCCCCGTCGAGTTGAGACTTGGTGATGGTCGAAAGGTCTCCGGGTGAGGTCTGCACCAAGGCGGCATATCTGTCGGCGCGAATCAGGTTATCCTCAAGCGCCATGTCGTCCAGCATGCCGTCGAGAAGTGCGGCCAGCCAGGCATCGCCACCACCCAATGGCTCGACCGGACACTGCGAAGTGGGAGTTTCCCGGGTACTCACCACGCCATCAGGTCCAGCGACCGTCGACCAGCGTGATTGTGAGCCATCCGGCTGAGGTCGTTTCACCGTGCAAGCCACCCAGGTGACCAGCCAGCGCGAGCGCACCGCTTCGACCATTTCCTCGATCGTTGGAGTGCCATTGAGCAATCCACTCTTGCGGTTGATGTTCTCAAGGTCGGACTCGGACAGGGTGAGGAGATGAATTTTCCTCAGATGCGGCTCGACCACCCTCCACAATTCATCCCATTCCCCCAATCCGGAACGGTGATTGAAATCGAGGCTGATCTTGATGCCGTCGAGTTCGGCAGTGGCTAGTGCCGTCGACCAAACCCCTCTCGCCAAGTTCCCCAACAGGGGGGTTATTCCCGTGAGGTGTAACCACTTGGCGCCACCTAGGAGTTGGCGCAGTGAGGGCTTGAACATGGTGTGAGAAAGGTTGGCAAAGGTGGAATCAGCACGCTGGTATTCGACCTTTGTGGCGGCGTGATCAACTGAGTATTCGCCGGTCGAGTACTGCGGTAGAATCAGCACCGAAGTGGTATCGACGCCGACCCGGCTCGCCTCATCGAGGATTCGCCAGCCGGCAGCATCGTCGCCGACAGCCGAGAGCCATCTGGCTTTCCGGCCGAGTTGTGCCAAGGCGACGGCGACATTCAGTTCGGCACCGCCGACAGTCTGTAATCGACCGGCGGTGCTATCCACAGTTCGAAGCATCGCTTCACCCAATGTGACGACTTCGACCATCCTATCGACGCGGCCAAGCGGTCTCAGACCTTGAACCTTAGAAGGGCGACCGCACCACCGAATGAGGCCAATTGTGCACCCGAATCATGCTCGGTCGAGCATTGTAGCCACCGTGCTCCGATATCATCGAGTTCGTCCAACCAATCAGGCCAGGCCCGCCCGCCGATGCTGGCATCATCCTCGCGCAGAAGGTCAGCGGTGATGAGTAATATCTCAATCGCCCCCTGTTGCATCGCCAAAACCAATTCGGCCTCGCCATAGGCGACCGCACCATCGGTGCCCATCCGTCGCCAGACCTGCTCGAGCAGGCCGATTTCCTTGACCAGGGAATGTCCCGACATGATATTATCAGCCAATCCCTCAGCCAGCACCTCGTTGGCAGCAGCCCGCCCACCGATAGAGGTGGCGACACTTGAAATTGGTCGGCTGACACCATCGGCCCGCATCAACTCCAGCAGTTGGTCGCGCGCCAACCCCGGCCCACCGAGGATGAGGGGAACCTCGTCGGCAAGTTGTAAATCGATATCTTTGCCGAGGTTACGCAAGAAACTCGTCCGCACATCAGCATTTGCCTGACTGATGTATTTTCCCCCACCGCGCATCGTCCATTGGTGTACCTCGCGGATGCCGTGATTGGCGACTTCGTAGAGTATGACCTCATCGCTCTCGACCGCGGCGATGGCAATTCTCGGTTTTCCCCCGGCCGCGACCGCATCGTCGAGCAGTCGATGGTCTTCGGTTGGGAATCCCGCCAGACTGCGCAGTTCAATCTCATCTCCGGCCCCGACCAGATGGGTGTGGTGGCTGCCTTTGTCGACCTTCGCTTGCTCGATTATTCCATGAACCCGTAAAGTGTCCGAGAATGACCGATATTCGGTATTCTCGATATTGAGTAGAATCCACATCTTCTTGCGCTCAGCGGCCTTTGCTCTACCTCCTTCAATCCCTCCGGTACTCTGGTCTCGCCGCTCGCCGAGCATTCCGAACTGCTTACCCTTGCGGCAGATTCTCGCCAGTACCCATAGGTCGTCGGATGAGCGAATTCGCAAGCGCCACAGGTCTTGATCACGCTTGAGAATCTGCATTATCGTGCCACCATCAACTGAAGATACCCTTGAGATGACCGCGCTCGTCGATATCCATATCGATTGCCGCCGGCCTCTTCGGCAGTCCGGGCATCGTCATCATCTCCCCGAGCACGGCGACGATGAAGCCGGCGCCGGCGTTGAGTCTGAATTCTCTTATCGGCAGGTCGAATCCTTCCGGGGCGCCGAGAAGATTAGCGTCGTGGGAGAAAGAATACTGGGTTTTCGCCATGCATACGGGAAGATGGGCATATCCCCACTTCTCGATTTGCTGCCATTGGCGATTCGCCTTGTCACGGATATCCAGGCCGGCAGCCCGATACAGGTTGGTTGCGATTCTTAGGGCCTTCTCGGTCGCCGGCCGGCGATTATTGAACAGCGGCTTGAACGGCCGGCCGGCGGCCAGGTGGTCCTCACAGGCCGCGGCCACGGCTTTTGCCAGGTCTCGCCCGCCGGCTCCTCCCTCGGCGTAGACGTTGCAACGCACCACACTTCGCGCCCCGGATTGCCGGGCACATTCCTCAATGGTGGCCATTTCACTCTCAGTATCGCTGGCGAATCGGTTGATGCTGACGATGACCGGCATACCAAACATCAGCATATTACGGATATGGCGGTCGAGATTACTGCGCGCCCCCTTGCGTACCGCAGGGACATTCTTGGCGGCGATCTCTTCCGCCGTCGGTCGGTAATTGCCGCGTTCGCCAAATGCACCGCCATGTAATTTCATCGCTCGCACGGTTACATTGATGACGATACAATCCGGCCCTCTCCCGAGCAGAGGAGCCTTGATGTGCATGAATTTCTCGGCCCCCATCTCCGAGCTGAAACCCGCTTCGGTGATGACGAATTCACTGGTGGCCAAGGCCAGGCGGTCGGCGATGATACTGGAATTGCCATGGGCGATATTGGCGAATGGGCCACCGTGTACGAAGGCCGGATTATTCTCGACGGTCTGCACAAGATTTGGCAGGAATGCAGTGCGTAGCAGTAGTGCCATCGCCCCGGCGGCACCGAGGTCATCAGCCTTTACCGGATATCCATCGCGGCGCTGTCCGACGACGATCTGGCCGAGGCGGTGACGCAGGTCGACATAATCCTTGGATAACGTCAGAATCGCCATCACCTCGCTGGCGGCGGTGATGTCGAAGCGCTCTTCACGGGCCATCCCATTTTTTGCACCACCCAGTCCGATGGCCAGTTGGCGCAGACTCCGGTCATTGAGGTCGATTACACGGGGCCAGGTGATTCGAGCCGGATCGAGGTTGAGTTCATTATCGTGTTTGAGATGATTATCGAGCATATTTGAGAGCAGGTTGTGGGCACTGGTCACCGCGTGTAGGTCTCCAGTGAAGTGTAGGTTGATCTCTTCCATCGGGATTACCTGGGAATAACCCCCACCAGCCGCCCCGCCCTTGATTCCGAATACCGGCCCCATCGACGGCTCACGGATAGTGCAAACTGCCTGTCGTCCTACCCGGTTGAGTGCCTGGGTAAGGCCAATCGTCGTCACCGTTTTCCCCTCTCCGAACGGGGTGGGATGGACCGAGGTGATGAGCACCATGAATCCCTGCGGTTTTTTGAACCTACTCTCAAGTGCAGTCCAACGAATCTTAGCGATTCCATCACCGATGGGAATCAGTTCTTCGACCCCGATGCCGAGTTTCCATGCCACTTCCTCGATTGGAATGGCTTCGGCTGAATTTGCTATCTCGACATCGGAAGGCATGACCATGGCGCTTATCGGGCGGTATTCAAGTCTTGACCTAATATTGTGCAGAAAGATGCTAATTCGCACCCCTTAATGGGGTGCGGCCTTCGTCGGTACAAATGAACTCTCATATTGCTTCTTACTGCTTGATGGCAACAGCCTTGCACTCGGATTCAGGTTATCCAGTCACTTTAGGGCTCGGGCAAAGCGCTCATCAAATCGCGATTTCGGTGAATTATCTTGTATCATCGACAATCGATTCTCTCCACTTTGCCCTCGCGGTGCCTGTGGCTTGGGGCGACATACGTACTGACTGATTTTGTTCGGTCGCCCTCACTCGTCGGGCTTGATCGACCCGAGGAAGTCGGGCAATTCGACCCCAGCCATCTTGGCGACATCGTGCACCGGTGGCAGGCTGTGAATCAGGCTGGAGATGAAGTTGGCAGTACTGCCGCCCTCTCCGCCACCAGCGGAATCCCAGACCGTGATCTTGTCGATTTTCAGATTGGAGATGGCCTCGACCTGACGAGCCACAATCGGTTCCAACTGCTCGACCATGAGCAGGGTTGCGGCGGCAGCGGTATCGCCACCGGTAGCGGCGATCAGTTTCTCATAGCCGGCGGCTTTGGCACCCAGCACCTCGCTGATACCCTCGGCCTCGGCCTTCTTCACGGAGATGATTGCATCGGCCTCACCACGGGCGATTCTGCGCAGACGCTCGGCTTCGGCCTCGGCGGCGATTTCCATCTGTTGCTTGGCAATTTCCTCGCGCACGATCTCCTCGGCCCGTAGGCGCTCTTGCTCAAGGTCGTACTGCGCTGCTTGCACATCGGCTTCGGCCCTTCGTCGGGCGACTTCGGCACGGCGCATTGCTTCAGCCTCCTTTTCGGCCAAACTGGCGTTGGTATCTGCAATAGACGCCTTTGCCAGGTTCTCACCCTCGACCGCCATCGCTTCCTGCTCGGTTACGAATACACGGCGGTCGCGCTCGGCAGATTTCTGACCTTTTGCCGATTCTGCGACATTTTGTGCCACCTGGATTTCACGTTCGCGGTCGGCATCGGCTTTGCCGATAGCACCATCCCTCTCAGCGATGGAAACGTCGACCAGCGCCTTGTTTACTGCTACTGCGGCGGCCTTCTTACCTATGCTGTCGATGTAATTCGATTCATCGGTGATGTCGGTGATATTGACGTTGATTAGGAACAATCCCAACTTATGCAGTTCAGCGCCGACGTTATCACGTATCAACTCAAGGAAGTTATCTCGGTCTCTGTTAATGTCCTCAATCGAAAGACTGGCTACTGTCAAGCGCAGTTGGCCGAAGATCATCTCCTGTGCCATCTCCTCGATTTGCGGGGTGGTCAGATGAAGCAGACGCTCGGCGGCATTATTCATTATCAGCGGGTCGGTGCTGACACCGATGGTGAAGGTCGATGGAACGTGTATGCGAATATTTTGCAGAGACAGGGCATTGGATAGGGGAATCTGAATCGTCATCGGGATGAGTGAGATTTTCTTGTAATCTTGAAATAATGGCCAAATCAATCTCGCCCCACCGTGAATACACACCGAAGCCTGATCTTTCCCGACCTTGCCGAATACGACCAGGATTTCGTCCGAAGCACAGCGCTTATACCGTGTTATCAGTAATACCACCCCGAAAAACCCTACCAGTATCAGTCCACCAAATATTGCTATTAACCATCCAGATGCATCAGCCGCCATTTCATCACCTCATTCTTCTTCTTTTTTCTGCTCTTCTTCCACTTGGGAACTTACGTCTTTCAGTTCTTCCACTATCAGGGTCGAACCGATTGAATCGACCACTCGGATGAATGTTCCCGTAGGAATCAGCAAATCTTTGTCCTTGGCCCTGGCCGCAAGGGTTCTCAAGCCACCCTTGACCGGTACCTGCACCTCTCCGGTCTCCCCCGGCTTGATTCTCGAGTAGACCGAACCGCGCACGCCGACCGCTTCGCTGGTGTGCATGGTGCCGTCGGTCTGCAAGGCATAGATGCCCTGCATCATCACCTTCATCGCATATAGCGACGCGATTGCGGCGATGCCGCCGGCAAATACGGCAATTACTTCGGTATCGGTCGATTTTATCGCGAACATGCCGACCAGACCGAACATCATGATGGCGGCGGATAGCCCCTGCAGGGTGAATAACTCGAACGACAGGTCGGTATCCAATGTGAAATCGGCGTCAAAGACCGTATCTATCGCCCCACCGACGATTCCTCCGAGCAACATCAGGGTCATCATGATGATGAAAAATGCCGAACCGAATACGGCACAGGCGATGAAGATTACCTCAAGGGTCGAGGGGGCATCGATTCCCAGAACATCGAACAACCACATGGCTACCACTACCTACCGCACACAGGTGCTGCCGCCTTTGGTTCTTCCCTCTATGGTTTCTCATCTACAAGGTGCTTTTTGAGCATTAATTTCTCGTACAGGATCACCGGTGCCAGTGAGAATCCAGCCATCACCGAAGCCACCCATAATGGGGCTTTGGCGGCATAGAACAGCAGGAATACCCAGAACGGGAGTAATAACATGATCAGCCGCTTGAGAAACGGCCACATTCCCTCCAGCAAGTTATCAGAAGGGTCTTCCATCATTGGAAAACCTCAGAAGATGAATGACGATGTGGTCATCACCGTAAGCCACAATCCGATGATGAGCCAAAAACTATTGCCTTGCTTTTTCTGCATTTCAGCGTGTACTTCCTTATCCATCCGCAGTGGGTTTTCGAAGATATCCATCTGTTCCCGCTTGAACAAGAAAAGACCGAGCACAAAGCACGCCGCGGCACCGGCTCCAAACAGGGCTTCAACCGCCGCAGTAGCCTCATCCAGGATGATGAAGGAAATCCAGATCTGGGTCGCAGACATCAGAAACCAGATGAAAGAACCGCGTTCGACCATCTTCGCCATGGCCGTTGTTTCACTCACCTGTTCTTGTTTCTTTCTGTATTTCGATGGTTTGATGACCGTCTTTCTCGGACATCGCTGGCGCTTGATTCATTTACGGCCTCGATTATGCACCGCCATGACTCAGGTCCGCTACGGTGTTGGTGGAGAGCCTGTGACCCATTCCCTATCGCCGATGTTGATGGCGCTGGTAGCTGAGCATCTGCATGAGAATCGTAGTGATATTAATGCTAAAATCCGCCTCGAGACAAATCTGGAACGGGTCGAGGTGATACCTGCTACCCGGGTCGAAGACGCTCTAGCTTGGGGATATGTCGGTGCACTGCCCGGTGAGGTGCCGAATTGGGAATATACCGGCTCACCGATATCTGCATTCCGCGCCCGCACCATCATCGAACGTGTGGCGAAAAAGACCACCGCAGAAATCACCACGGCCCACGAGTCCCTTCAGCCACTGGGAGAGGCGATTCTGCCGGTGCGGAATAAGAGAATCCCCGGCTCACCCGAAGAGCGCTGGCTATCGCTGACATCGCCTTTGAAACACCAGTTATCATCCGCGGCGATGAAATTCGTCGATGCCGGCAAGGAAATCGACAGCGTCAACGCACTTCGTTGGAACACCAGGGAATGGTGGGTGGCATCGACCGATGGCATCGGTCTGGTCCATGTGGCACAACACCGCGGCATCGAAATCGAGAATGGTGCCATATTGTGCCTGCATGGCGGTGGTGGCGCGGCGCGCTCGTGCGCCGAGGCCTGGGCCAAAGCCGGCGGCAAATTGCTTTGGAGCGGTGGTCGTCGTGAATTGGCCGAGGATGGGCCCTGGGCCAGTGCCTTGTTGTTGCCCGGTATGGCGGTACGAGTTGCGGCTGGAACCCGGTCTGGGGACCGGGCTGGTGTAGCAGCAGGTGCGGGAGTGGAAGAGGTTGCGGAAATCGCGGTATCGATTAATTTTGACCTATTTGCAGACCACGATAGCGAATATGTGGGTGCCGGGTTACAGATGAGGCCATCATATACGAAAGCGAGCGGAACCTACGAAGAGAGAATCATCCGTTTGAACGCCGAGAAACTCGATGGCAGATGGTTGCTATGTGCTCAACATCTCGGCGCTTGGTCGACGCTTTGGTGTCCCGGACGAGCCGAAGATCTGCCGTCGTTGGAATTACTGCTCGACCGTCTTGTTTTCGCCGAATCTCTATTGGCAGAGTACTGATTGCGACCGCACATACCCGCGAGAGATTCAAGGCCCTCCACTTTGAGGGCGACACATGGGCCGAGTGGACGATGTGACCGTGAGCGCGCTGGCCCAACACCATGGTAAGGCTGCGGGCCGAACCAAGAGGGCATGGAGGTTGGTGCTTTGGTGAGTGCCACGTCGAGTACTGTGGTGGGTACTGGAATATCCTTACGCTCAAGGGCGATGTTCCTCACCATTCTCCTTCTATTTCCTCTGCTGATGCTCAGTTCCGCCGAGCCGAATGAGTCCGGTGAGTTCTCCCAGTCGCGTTCACTCAACCACTTCAGCACCGGTTTTATCGAGGGGAATGTGAATATCGGCGATAGCACCTCATTCGATGTACGAATCGATTATCCGAGCACCAATGGTTCTGGTGAAATGGCCGAAATGGCATGGGATGGCGCCCCCTTCCCGATGGTGGTATTCTTTGTTGATGAGGGCGAGGGATTCGACAATTACGGTTGGATAACCCAATCTCTGGCCAGTTCCGGATACATCATCGTCACCCCCGAAGCGCGCTGGGATACCGATGAGGTGGCGGTTCTTCTCGGGGAGATGCGAGGACTATATTCAGCCTTTGGCAATGTCAATGACAGCGGCTTTGAAGATGGTAATCAACCTGATAATTTCATCGGCGGCTTCGACCTTGACCACTGGGGTGTCGGTGGTCATGGCACCGGTGCAACTTTGGCAGCCACCGCGCAAGTGGCTTGGGATTTTCAAATCAATAATGATACCCTGGCACCGCCCAGAGCACTGTTCGGGCTCGGGTTGGACAAAGCCGATATGCCCTCGCTATCAAGTTTGATGCCGCAATACCCCCAGCCGGGGTATGCCCTCTTCATGACCGGGACGGTCGATGAGATTGCCCCCGCACATCAAAATGTGAAAGTAATGCTCGAGGATTGGTCTGGCGGCTGGCACCTGATGGAGGTGAGGGGGGCGGACCACCTTCAGTACCAAGACGACAGCGGTTTCCTGGAAGGTCTTTCCGACGGTGATGCCACGATTTCCGAATCGGAACAACAGAGTCATGCCCTCGAACACATCTCCCCCTATCTCGACCTGATTCTCAAAGGTGACCACAATGATTGGAGGTTGGCCAGCAATCGCGAGGTCGACACCACTCTTCCTTCCGATGCCATATCGTATCTGGATGAGGACTTGAGTGGTTCCCGACTCCTGCATGTCGCCGATGCCAGAGGGCCTGAAGATGATGTTGAATTGGGCAACGTCTCCGTCTTCTCGATGTTGACGATGCATCGTAACGGTGATTTCATCGCTGGAAATGATACCGGTTTTGACTTCAATTGCACGGTTATCGGCCATGAGTCGATCTGGGCTGTTGGCAGTATTGACCCATCCACCGCTCGCTCCTCATGTGAATTGAACCTCGACCAGTTAGCTCCGGGAATGTATCATGTACTGATGTCGTCATCACTTAATGGCATGCCAGCATCGCTGAGTGTCGATGTTGTGCGCGGCAATACCGGGCTGAACCAGACCGACCCGGTTCCCGTAATTATTCTCGACCAGCACGGTACGGTGTTGGTTTCAGCCTCGGCCTTTGCCACCGACCCTGATGGTCAGCCCATCCATTTCCAAAATGCTACTTGGATGGCGGTGGAAGGTGAAAAATTCTCTTTGGATCTCACCGGGGAAAATATGACCATCAGCCATACCAGCAGTCCCGAATGGTCCGGCTCAACCCTGCTGGCGCTGACCCTGATAGAGTCGAATACCGAGAACCCCGACACTATGGATCTGGTGACCCAGGTGACAGTGTTAGCGGTCGATGACCAAGTGGTATCCCTCGGGCAGATTCCCAGCCAACAGATGTATGAGGATGGCGAGCCTCTGGTACTCGACCTGGGTCAGTGGTATTACGACCCGGAGGGTGAGCCCCTGGTGGTCTCGGCCAGTTCCAGCGATGCACGCTTGAGCGTGACCGTGAATCACACCAACATCACATTGGTCAGTGCCGTGGATTGGAATGGCGCGGCGATAGTGATGCTCAACGTCAGCGATGGTACGACCGCAGCGCTCAGCCAGTCGATGCCGGTGCAGATCATCGCTACCGATGACGAACCAAAGTTCAACCCCGCGGCGTGGAACCTGACCTTTGCCGAAGATGAAACCACAATCGTCGATTTAACGACCTTGGCATGGGACCCCGACGGAGTGGAGATGTCCTACCTTTTTTCACCCGATGATTCAATTGGAGAATTCGCTTTACTAATTGAACAAGGAGTGCTGACGATACAACCCCCAGCCAACTGGAATGGCGAGATGGAATTGGGTTGGTTGAACGCCTCCGATAACGGCACCACAATCACTTACCGGCTGAAGGTTACCATCACTCCTGTGAACGATATTCCCACTACTCAGTGGCAAACTGCCACCTGGCAATCCGAAATGCTGGTGGTCGAGTATTCATATCTGGATGTCGATAGCGGGGAAAACCATTCCCTCCGCTATCGTATCGACGATGCTCAATGGCTGACTGTGGCCTCTATCTGCGGTGGAGTTGTCGACGACATTCGCCAGTGCAGTGTGATGTTTAATGGCAGTGAGTTGGCGGTTGGCGGCCATACGATCGACCTTGTGGTTGTCGACGGCGAGCATGAATTGAACCCCGAGCGACAGATTTTCACAGTTGCTGGCGAACAGTTGCCGAGTGGTGAAGACTTTTCCTCAGTGGTCACTAATCCTTCGACATGGATTGTCATCGTCGGGGTGCTGTTGGCCATTTTCCTCGCCAAGATGCTGTTCACCAGCGGCAGGTCAGGAGGTTTGGTCGGGGCGGTGCAGAAAGAGAGCGTCGAGGAAAAAGTGCAACCTCGCAAAGAGGTCATCGATATCGATGAAGTTGAATCAGCACCTCCGGATTCCGAGTCGGGTGGCCTATTGGCGAGAGCACAGCGTCTGAAAGGCCGATGAGCACAGCGTCTGAAAGGTCGATGAGCACACCACCTGAATGGCCGATGAGCACACCACCTGAAAGGCCTACTTGGTGGCGCGACATGGGAAAGGCCGAAGTGCACAGAGTCTGAAAGGTATATGAGATGACACCCGAGGAGATATTCCCTCAGCACTGAATGGAACTTCAGAGTGGGATGTTCCCGTGCTTTTTGCCCGGAGTGTGCTCTTTCTTGCT
>Ga0208879_1000600_pt1 | contig 36625 bp, 35 predicted proteins | sample Knorr_S15_td_Bot_FD_185605 | JGI IMG/M metagenome (GOLD analysis project Ga0208879, IMG submission 185605) | Marine microbial communities from Southern Atlantic Ocean transect - Knorr_S15_td_Bottom_ad_5009_LV_A (SPAdes) (version 2) | ecosystem: Environmental > Aquatic > Marine > Oceanic | place... | reverse complement strand
CCCATTATTTTCAATCAACTGAGTTAAGAAAAATTTATTCATAATGGTATTAAAGTCAAAAACACATCCATGGAGTTGGATACCTTCCCTTTATTTCGCCGAAGGCCTTCCATACGCATTTGTCATGCTGGTTTCCGTTATCATGTACAAAAAACTAGGACTATCTAATACAGACATTGCACTTTATACCAGTTGGCTATACTTACCATGGGTAATTAAACCGCTTTGGAGTCCCATTGTAGATATTTTCCATACAAAACGGTTTTGGATTGTAATCATGCAGGTTTTAATCGGCGCAGGATTAGCTGGTGTTGCTTTTACGATTCCTTCATCCGATCCACTTAAATATACCATGGCATTCTTCTGGTTATTGGCATTTAGTTCTGCCACCCATGATATTGCCGCCGACGGATTTTATATGCATGCCCTATCATCCCATGATCAATCATGGATGATTGGTATTCGAAATACCTTTTACCGTTTTGCCATTCTTTTCGGACAAGGACTTCTAATAATGTTTGCGGGCAAAATGGAACTACGGACAGGAAGCGTCACCACCGCATGGTCCATCACCTTTTGGATCTTGGGTGGATTATTCATAATTTTTGCAATTTACCATAGATGGATACTGCCTTCACCCTCTTCTGATCATAAACATTCAGATTTAAAATTATCTGAAGCAGTACATAATTTTATTCATATATTTATTTCTTTTTTCAAAAAACCAAAGATTGGTATAGTTATCATTTTTATTTTATTATACCGGTTTGGAGAAGCACAATTGGTCAAAATTTCACCCTTATTCATGTTGGATTCTCGTGAAGCAGGGGGACTTGGTTTGACCACAATTGAACTCGGGTTTTCCACCGGGACACTGGGTATGATTATGCTCACAATTGGTGGCATAACAGGCGGATTTTTTGCCGCCAAACATGGGTTAAAAATCTGGATATTTTGGATGGCTTTGGCCATGAAGCTTCCAGATCTTGTTTATGTTTTTATGGCGTGGGCCCAACCCGAAAGCTATCTCCTTATTAGTTCTTTTATAGCCATAGAACAATTTGGATACGGGTTTGGCTTTACTGCTTATTTATTATATATGATGATGGTTGCTGAAGGAGAGCATAAAACAGCGCACTATGCCATTTGCACAGGGTTCATGGCTTTAGGCATGATGATTCCCGGTATGTTTAGTGGAGTGCTTCAGGAATATATTGGATATTATCATTTCTTTATTTGGGTAATGATTGCAACAATCCCAGGACTTATAATGATTAAATTCCTCCCAATGGATTCTAATTTTGGGAAAAAAGAATAATAAATTTAAGCATTATACAAAATAAATTGGATTCTGGGAGCTAGAAACTGATGGATATTTTATTCAATGGGTAGCAGGAATTTTAATGATTTACGGATTCACATTTGGGATCGGAAATCTCATTTTCCAAAATTACAGTCTTTCCGTACTCCTATTTGGCTGTGCAGGGATTGGCTCTTATTTGGTATGGAACAGATCACTTTCAAAACTCAATTAACCAAAAATGGGACAATTATTTAAAACGTAAATATGTAATTAGGTTTATTCTTCTTTGATTATTTCTAAAGATTATGATTAGAATAATTACTTATTACATATTTACATAATTATTCAAAAACATGTCAGGACCAAGACGAATATATTCCATTGATATTTTCCGGGGGCTCACTATCGCCCTCATGATTCTCGTGAACAATCCCGGGACTTGGGGACATATTTATGCACCGCTTCGTCACGCCAAATGGCACGGCTGCACCTTAACGGATCTGGTTTTCCCATTCTTCCTTTTTATCGTGGGTGCCTCCATGCGTTTCGCATTTGTGAAATGGCATTATTATCCATCCGCAAAATTTTATAAACATATTTTTTGGCGATCATTTTCCATTTTTATGGCTGGGTGGCTCATTCATGCATTCCCATTTATTCGGCAAGAGTGGGACTTGTCTTCCTTTCGGTATATGGGCGTGCTCCAGCGGATTGCCATTGCTTACGGCATCAGTGCTTTGCTCATCATTCGCTATGATTTCAAACAACTTTTACCCATTTTGATGGGCATCCTTATTTTTTACTGGGGATTGCTCTGGTTCGGTGGAACGGGTGACCCGTTTGGACTGGATGGAAATTTGGTTCGGAAAGTTGATTTTTTTCTTTTGGGTGAAAAACATCTCTATGGAGGATTCGGAATACCATTTGATCCGGAAGGATTGTTAAGCACAATCCCTGCAGTGGGCACTGTCTTGATTGGCTACCTCATGGGTGGCATGCTGCATACCACAAAGAATTACACCGATTGTACAAAACGCATGGCCATTTTCGGTATTGGACTTGTGGTGCTGGGCTGGATTTGGGGATTTATTTTCCCTATCAATAAAGCACTTTGGACCAGTTCTTATGTTTTATTTACAGGCGGCATTGCCGCTTTAGTATTGGCAGGGCTTACCTATTTGATTGATATTAAACTCTGGAAAAAACCGTTTTGGGTCTTTGAAGTTTTTGGCACCAATTCCATTTTTCTGTTTGTGGCTTCCGGTTTCTGGACAAAAACTATTCTCGCCATCAAAATGGATCTGTACGGGAAATCGGTTAGCGCCTACACTTATTTGTACCAAAGCATTTTTGTCCCTTTTGCCGGTGACTTGAATGGCTCCCTTCTCTTTGCCATAGCCCATGTCGTTGGTTTTTGGCTACTTCTCTATTGGCTATATCGAAAAGAGATTCAGATTAAATTGTAAAATGCGATTTCTCTTTATCATTCTTTTTTCCGTCAGTTTGGGGTTTTCCGCCGATTCTCCCTATGTTGTTGTTTTAGGGATCGCCCAGGATGGCGGTGCGCCCCAGAGTGGCTGTGTAAAATTGTGCTGTAAGGATCTTTGGGAAAGCGGAGAAAAAGAAAAGGTTACGAGTCTTGGGATTGTGGATCCCAAATCCGGGAAAAGTTGGCTCATTGATGCCACACCTGATTTCCCTGAACAATATCGAATTCTGACAGAAGAACACCATACAGAATTGGCCGGGATTTTTCTCACTCATGCCCACATGGGACATTATACAGGACTCTTGCATCTGGGACGGGAAGTGATGGGCGCAAAAGATATTCAGGTATTTGTCATGCCACGAATGAAGGAATTCCTGGAATCGAATGGCCCTTGGAATCAACTGGTATCCCTGAACAATATTAAAATCCAGCCCATAAGGAATGATAAAGAAATCAAATTGGCGGATGGATTAATTATTGAGCCATTCCTGGTTCCCCATCGGGATGAATTTTCTGAAACGGTGGGTTACAAGATTATGGGGACGAGCCAATCTGTTTTATTTATCCCGGATATTGATAAATGGGAAAAATGGGATCAAGATATTTTTGAAGTGGTTCAGCATATTGATATTGCTTTGTTGGACGGTACATTTTACTCACAGGATGAAATGCCGAATCGGGACATGCGTGAAATACCACATCCCTTTATCGTGGAATCCATGGAAATATTGTATCAATTGAATTCACCCAACCGGAACAAGATTCATTTTATCCATTTTAATCATTCCAATCCTGCGATTAGAGATGGTGCTGCTTCTAATTTGATTCGCTCAAACCGGTTTAATGTTACAAGGGAGGGAATGGTTTTTAAACTTTGATTATTATTTTGACCCCCTGCAGTCCCCCTATTCCAGGTGGACATTACCGGATATCCTTTAATTATCCCCCCTGTACAGAGGAGAATTCCATGCCTGTCGGCAGGCTGGGAATAGGGGTAAAAAATAAATTATTAGACACCATTATAAAACCATTTCGATTGTATAATTTGGCGAACAAGTAAAATAGGGTATTGAAAAAATCATTATTAACCGTATCAACGGTTTTTTTGAATGGACTTAAAAACCTTTGCGGAAGTTTCAAACTTTCGCAAAGATTCTATGTATGAAAAAAGTATTTATCACAGGTGCATCCTCCGGGATCGGAAAAGCATTGGCGTTGGCTTATGCAAAACGCGGATTCACCATCGGACTCACAGCCCGACGAGAAGAGATTCTCCATGAGGTGGCACAGGAAGTAAAAGCATTGGGCGGCATACCATTCGTCTATCCATTGGATGTGCAAGATTCAGAACAATGTAAATCTGTCGCGGACCAATTCATGCAAGATGCTGACGGAATCGATATTGTCATTGCCAATGCCGGGATCGGTGGCGATGATGGATTATTTTCCGGAACGAGTGATCAAATAAACCTTATTTTGAATACAGATATTCTGGGTGTAACCAACACACTTATGCCCTTTTTACCAGCGCTAAAAGCGCAAAAAAGCGGTGCTGTGGTTTGTATTAGTTCTGTAGCCAGTTTCATGCCCCTGCCCTTCCATGGCGGTTATGCCGGCGCAAAAATTGCCATTCGTATGATCTTTGATTCATGGCGCCCCACCTTACAAAAATACAATATTAAGACCGTTTCCATTTGTCCGGGATTTGTAGATACACCCATCGTGAAAGGTCCCGCACGGCGTTTCCCCATGAAATCTGCTGAAGATGCTGCGGAAAAATTTATCGATGCTATTCAAAGGGGACGGACCACTTATGTTTATCCCTGGCCTTACCACATTTTGATTTGGATCATTCGGCTCACGCCGGAGCGATTTTACAATTGGATGATCAAAAAAATGTTTGGGAAACCAATTCAATAAATAATTCAATATATTACACTTATGAAAACAAAAACAATTTCATTAGATCAAGCAGGTATTCTTACTATCGGTGATAATATGGTAAACATTTTTAATATTTAGATGGATCATTTATGCATGCCCTTCTATCACAAATTTTCGATACCGTTTCCACACAATCCATACACAATTACAGGTATTCCGAAACTTTAATGTCCATCCGGGAGTTTAGTTCAGATAAAACCTCATAATTAGATATTTTCACACTAAATAAATCGGTTCAAAAAGAAGGAGAAATAATGATGAAGAATGCAGTATTAATCATAAGCATACCCATAATTTTCTTATCTGATTTATTATTTGCTGATATAATATTAATCCCTGCTGATTATCCTACAATTCAAGAAGGCATAAATGCTGCCAACGAGGGTGACACCGTCTTGGTTTCACCTGGCACCTACGCCGAAAACATTATCTGGCCAGTTGTAAACGGCATTAAACTCATTGGCGAGGACAGAAATACCACTATCATTGATGGAAATCAGAGTGGGAGTGTTATTTATTTTCACGATAGTACAATTGACACAAGCACCTTGGTTAGCAACTTCACAATTAAAAATGGTTCATCTTCTAAAGGTGGTGGGATTTATTGTTTTGAATCCGAGCCCAGTTTGATGAATTTGTTGGTTTCAGAAAATTCAACTTCTGAATATGGTGGCGGGCTTTATTGTATTACTAATTCTAGTCCCAGAGGCCTTCCTTTCGTATCAACAAATTCAACGCCATTGGACCCATCCGCATCAAAACGGAAAATCTTTCCACCCTCATAAGGCGCATAAATTCGCCCTTGATCATCTACATCAATATCTTCCGGGTCACCTCCCATTCCCTTCCCGAATATTTCCATTTTCGCCAATAAATTATTTGCAGCATATTCACCCGTAATTCCCGGCGCTTTTTTTGGGGTCCATGCTACAGGATCAATGCCTGTGGGCCAAGTTAATAAATATAATATAATTAATCCAAAAATGATTAGGATTGTTTTTCCCGTACATTTTAACATTCGTTTGTCTTTTTTGCCATTTCGATACAAGCAGTAGTTACGCCACCTTGATCATGGGAGGTAAAGGCAATTTCAATCTTACACCAACCCACTATCATATCAGGATGATGATTTGCTTCTTCTGCTAATTCAGCCAATCGATTAATGAAGGCAATGCTGTCCATATACGCATCAAATGTAAATGTTTTTCGGATGGCGTTCTCTTTTAATTCCCAGCCCTCCAAATTTGAGATTGCTGATTGAATTTCGGATGTGGATAAACAACTCATAAGGATACCTCGTAGCTTTTATTTAATTTTTTTAATTCTAGTTTAACCCAAGTCACAGCAATCACGAATGCAATTCCAGTAGAAATCATCATAGCATACCAGTTCCATTCTACCGGTTTATCTAGTACAAAACTGAAATACAGCGCCAAGGGTGCACTCACGCCAAGAACGCGAACTGTTGTAATAACCAATACTGGAATTCCTTTTCCTAATCCCTGCATCACTCGCCCAGCTGTAATTGCAATGGCAACGAAAGGATACATAATGCAAAGCAACCTTAAAAAGCCAACAGAAACATCAATAATTTCTTGATCCTGGGTGAACCATGCTGAAAATGTCTCTGCGAATATGTAAACAAATGTGGATGAAATAAGTGTAATAAAAAATGCACGGGTAATTCCATACTTCACAATTTGATTTAAGGCATCAATTTTTTTTGCGCCGTAAAACATTCCCACAAGCGTTGTCATTCCTCCTGCAATAGCAAAAATAGGCAGGAAGATGAGCATATCTAATCGTCCTGCAACTTGATATGCTGCAACGGTTTGTGACGAATAATGAATCAATATTTTATTGAAAACGCCCTGTCCCACGGCCATAATGATCATGGACATGGATGCGGGCAATCCTACTTTGACTATATCCCATAAAATTTCTTTAGACGGTGTAAAATCCTGCAGCCGAAAGGTAATATAAGCGTGTTTTTTAATAAAGAGCATATAAATAAATACAATGAAAACAATTCCTTGCGAAATAACGGTTGCCATGGCAGCGCCTTTCACACCCAATCCAAAACCAATACCGCCATACGCTTCTAAATCAAAAATGAAAATGGGATCAAGAATAATATTAAGAATTGTTCCCAAGCCCGCAACCATCATGGGAAATTTCATATCCCCCTCTCCCGCCAGAATAGATCGAAAAAATCCTGAAAAAATCATAAAAGGTAAACCAATAATTATAATATAAAGATAATCCCATGCTAAGGTTAAGATTTCTCCTTCTGCACCAAGAAATGTCAAAATATGAAATCCAAACATCAACCCTGCAGTGGTAAAAATAGTCGCAATAACTGCAGCCAAAGCCAAGGCATGTTCAGCGCTGTTGTCCGCGTGACTTTTTTTGTTTTCACCTATGAATCTGGCAATGGATGCGGTAACACCAGAACCCAAGCCCATGGTTAGCCCCAGCATAAGAAAAAAGACCGGCATATTAAAGGCAACACCGGTAATGGCATTGCCACCCAAGCGACCAATGAACATCATATCTACAATGTTATAGAGTGTATGAATCCCCATGCCAAACATGATGGGAATGGCCAGCGTCCAAAGTGCTTTAGAAGGGTTATCTAAAAAGGATTCAAGACGGGATTGTGATTTAGAATTGATTTCCACAAGCCTTGAATTTACAGGGAGAAACCAGTGAGTTTAAGAAAGAAGAGAAATGTTTTTGTAGGAAACTGAAATGTCTTATTAACCTCATTAATTCACCAGCTTTGAAATTAAGAAAAACTTTATCCAAACAATTGCAAATGCTACCGATGATAAAACGTAATTATGTAAAACGTAAAGGGCATCAATTTCATTTTTACGTTTTACATAATTATTTTGTGTTATGATTTCTCTATCCATTATTATTACGGCATTTATTTTAGGTATCACTTTTCTAATGAATAATCCAGGTTAAGATGAAGTAATTCGAATTTCGTTTACGACTTATACATACCATCAATCAAATCTTGATTATTCACAGTAACCACTTGTCGTTTCACCTTTAAAGTGGGTGTGACTTCATCTTTATCTTGATCTAATTCCTCTTTAAGGATTCGGATTTTTTTTATGGATTCGTAGGATGCCAATTCTGTATTCTTCTCTTTCACCACATGATTGATTAATTTTATTACTTCTTCTTTTTTGGTTAAATCTCCTAAATCCTGGTACAAGATTTTCTGGTCCCGGGCAAACTTGATGATTTCATCCTCATCCAAAGTAACCAGCATAGTTAAATAGGGTTTCTTGTCACCATGAACCATAGCCTGTGAAATATAGGGACTTGTCTTCATGAGATTCTCAATATTCTGGGGAGCCACATTTTTTCCACCGGCTGTAATAATAATATCTTTTTTCCGATCCGTAATAAACAAATATCCTTCTTCATCAATATGTCCCACATCGCCGGTGTGTAGCCAAAAACCGCCCTCACCATCGGGTTTTAACAATTCATTAGTGGCTTCCTGATTCTTATAATAGCCCTGAATATTTTGGTCTCCCCTACAACAGATTTCTCCGTCTTCCAGTATCTTCAATTCAGTACCTGGGATAGGAATGCCTACTGATCCAATTTTCGTTTTGCCCTCGGATTGTATGGTAATAACTCCAGATGTTTCCGTCATGCCGTATGCTTCATAAACATCCAATCCAACCCAATTAAAAAAGTGAATAATTTCCCGTGAGATGGGTGCCGCCCCTGTAAGAATAGTTCGAATCTTTCCGCCAAAAATATCTTTAATCTTATCGTGGATAAAAAACTTTGCAATCCTTAATCTCACTTTCATCCCAAATCCGGGTGTTTTTCCGGATTCTTTGATCTCACAGTTTTCTTTTCCCACGTTTATCGCCCAGTGAAATAACTTTTTCTGAATCCAGGTCGCATCCCCAATCCCGGTCAAAATACGGGCATAAAATTTTTCCCAAACTCGAGGTGTTCCAAAAACGATAGTGGGACCGGTTTGACGAATATTTTGTGGCATATCTTCTATACTTTCAGCAAATGCAGCAGGGTGTCCGGAGATGAACCGGATGAAATGGCCAACTAATCTTTCCGCAATATGCGCCAAGGGTAAAAAACAAACATAGAAGTCATCACGTGTTACACTGATAGCGTCTGGTAAATATCTTGCACTGGCTATAATATTCCTGCTGGTGTACATGCCGGCTTTCGGGGCTCCCGTCGTCCCGGATGTATAGGTAAAGCTAATAAGGTCATCGGGTTGGCTGTTTGTAATCGACTCTTCAAATTGATGTGGATATTTTTCGCCATATTCACGACCTAATTGTAAGAAATCATCTATCGAACTAACATTGGGTAAATTCGTTGGGAAGTAGCGATCAAAGACGACTATTTTTTTAATATTTGGCAAACGATTCCAGATGGCCAGCATTTTGTCTAGTTGTTCCTGATCTTCAACAAAAGCAAGAACACTGTCACTTTGATCGGCGATATAGAAAACTTGTTCTTCGGTATTGGAATGGTAAATCGGAACGGTGACACAGCCTGAACAAATAATGCCCATATCACACATGACCCATTCAGGCCTTGTTTCGCTCAAGATAGAAATTTTATCCCCTTTTTGAATCCCGGAAGCCGTGAGAGCATTCCCGATTTCTTTAGAATAATTTCCGTAATCTTCCCAATTTAATGATTTCCAAACCCCTTCCTGTTTATGCCAAATTGTTGTTTTATCAGCGAATTGCTGAACCTGACGCCAAAATAATTTTGGCAGGGTATTATATTTTTCATAATCAATATTTATCATCCACCGCCCCATAATTTGGCTCGCCGGGTATATTTCCCTTCGCCCAGATATTGCTCACGGACTTTTTCTTCTTCATAGAGCTCATCATAGGTTCCACTCAAGAATATTTTTCCGGATGTAAGCACATAACCGTAATCCGCAATTTTCAAAGCTTGATTCACGTTTTGTTCAACTAAAAGTATCGTCACACCTGATTGATGAAGGTCCTTTATAATTGCAAAAATTTCTTGTACCAAAATCGGGGATAAGCCTAGAGAAGGTTCATCCAATAGTAAAAGTTTTGGATTCAGCATTAAGGCTCGACCTATGGCCAACATCTGTTGTTCACCGCCACTCAATGTACCGGCGCGTTGTTTTTCTCTCTTGGATAAAATGGGGAATAATTCTGTAACTTTTTTAATCCGCTCTGCAAATAGGTCTTTGTCTTTAATAAGAAATCCGCCCATCATCAAATTTTCATAAACGGTCAATTCAGGAAAAATTCGCCTATTTTCCGGGACCAGTGAGATACCCATTTTAATAATGTCTTCGGGATCTTTGCGATCTATTTGAATATCATTAAAATGGATGGTCCCATATTCCAGTTCAGTGATTCCACAAATCGTTTTCAGAATGGTGGTCTTTCCGGCACCATTTGCACCCAGGATGCAAACCAGTTGCCCAGGTTCAACACCCAGCGAAACACCGTGAAGTGCCTTGATCTTGCCATAAAAGGTTTCAACCCCAATCATTTTAAGCATGGGCATCTTCTCCCAGATAGACTTTGATTACTTCAGGATGGTTTTTCACATCATCCGGATTGCCAATGGCCAGGATTTTACCGGAATCCAATACACAAATTTGATCAGAAATACTCATGACTAAATTCATGTCATGTTCCACAACCAATACCGTAATCCCAAGCACATCCCTGATCTCCGAAATAATATTCCCAATTTCCAGTGTTTCCTGGTCATTCATCCCGGCAGCGGGTTCATCCATAAGTATCATTTTAGGTTTGCAGATCAAAGCTCTCGCAATTTCAACCAGTTTTTGGATACCATAGGGCTGGCCGCTCAAATATTTATTTTCAAGATTAGCGATGCCCAGGAAATCCATAACTTCCAAAGCAAGCCCTTCTTCTCTTTCTCTTTCCTTTTGAGAAATCCAACGATTAAATGTATCTCTATTTGTTAATCGGTTGTGTGCTCCCAGTAGAACATTATCTAGCAATGTCATGTAAGGAACATTTTGCAAATTTTGAAACGTTCTTGAAATGCCATGTTGTATAATTTGATGAGGTTTGCAACCTAATAAATTAATCTCATTATATATAATTTCACCTTTTTGGGGTTCGCAAAATCTATTGATACAATTGAACAGGGTTGATTTCCCTGAACCATTAGGTCCAATCAATGAAAATATTTCACCTTCATTCACGGTAAAGGATACATCATCCAAGGCACGAACGCCGGAAAAATGCATTTGCAGATTTTGTATACTTAATTTAGACATACGAAAAAAAGCCTTCGGTATTTATACCGAAGGCTTTAATATTTTCTATCAATCAATCCAGTCACTAATAACTGTCTGCACACCCTCATTTACTTGAACAAGGATGACGGATTCATTTCCAGCATGATCTTTCGAATTATAAGTGATAGGCGGAAATGCACCTGAATCCCATTTTTTCAATGTTTCCAACCCATTAACCAAGCGTTGTCTCGTAGGATTTTTTCCAGCACGTTTAAGACCTTCTACCAGAACTTTTGCCGTTATATAACCATAGAAATGATACATGCCCATATACGCTTCCGGTACTTCATTTTTAGCGCATAATTCTCTATAATGGACTGCTTCTGGAGCATCTGAATTCCACAAATAAGCAAAATTAGCGGCTATAAATCCCTCTCCGGCTGGTCCTGCAGCTAAAGCGACACGATGATCCATAGTAGGACTGGTACCATAGAATTGTGGCGCGTAACCCATTGCAGCAGCCGTTTTCATTACTATAATGGGTTCTTTAACAACCCCAGCGATTATCACATGAGTTGCACCGCCTTTTATCAGGTTACCAACTTGCCCTGCAAAATCCGTTGCACCACGTTGGTATGCTTCTTTCTGGATTGATACACCTGTACGTTCTTCAACTTCCGCTGCACCTTTTAATACATTCGCACCGTAATCATCATCCTGATATATCAACCCAATTTTAGCATTTGAATCAATATTTAGAATGTAATCACCAAGAATATTCGTCTGCTTATCGTACCCCGTGTCTGTATGAAATATTAGGTCCCCTGCCATACGAGATAAATCAGACATTGAACCTGATTGAGTCGCTGGCGCAATGAGCGGAGTTCCGGTTTCAGCCAGAAGAGGTCTTATGGCTTCACATGGTGATGTTCCAATCACATTATAAAGGCAAAATACCTGATCTTTCTCAATCAATTTCTTTGCAGCTACAACCGCTTTTTGTGGATTATATTGATGATCTTCGACTATCATTTTTATTTGTCGCCCATGGACTCCACCTTGCTCATTGATATAATTAAAATACAGATTGGATCCTGCAGGTAATACGGCACCCAATTCTTTCATGGGTCCGCTCAAATCCTGTATATTTCCAATCAAGATTTCTGTATCAGTTATACCTGGTGTCGGTGCTTGTTTACCACAAGCAACAAATAACAGCAGAATACCGATCAATGACATTATTTTTTTCATGATTTTATCTCCTGGTTTTTTTATTAAGTAAATCGTTTTTTAGGGTTGAATGGAAATAATTTCCAATAAATTCTCATTTTAAGCCACATTCCATATAATCCTTGTGGCTGGAATATAATAAATAACAGCATTATCAACCCGAAAATAAACGCTTGAAGTTCGCCGGATTCAATGTGAATAACTTGAGCCAAACCATCTTCAAATAAAGGGATAAACATGTTTTCCATTAATACGACGAAAAGAGTTCCCAGAACTGCGCCGTAAATGGAACCAATTCCACCAACGAGTATCATAACTATAAAAAATATTGATAGTAAAATATCGAAATGATCCGTGGAAATGAAATGGCTCGTATGAGCAAATAAGACACCGGCGAATCCGGCAAACATTCCCGAAATAAAAAACGATATCAATTTGTATTTTGCTAAATTAATCCCCGATGCTTCGGCGGCTCGTTCAGAATCTCGGATAGCCATAAATGCACGGCCTAATTTTGACTTTATGATTCTTCGAGTCATTATAATAGCTATGATAACAAAGGTGTAAATTAAAAAATAGTTATCCCAGTCATTTTTAATGGAATAACCTAATATGGATGCACTTGAAACATGCAATCCTGCTGATCCACCCGTCCATTCACTAAGAGCAATAATGAGACGTTTTATTATAAATCCAAATCCCATAGTTGTAAGACCCAAATACATGCCTTCTATTCGTAATGCAGGAAATCCAATCACAAGACCAAATAACCCTACAATGACAGGTGTAATAATCAGGGATAATTCAAAAGGCAATCCAGCCTGGTCCACCAAGATGGCTGATGTATAGGCACCAATAGCGAGAAAGGCTGCGTGGCCCAAAGACATTAATCCTGTAAATCCGCTCAAGAGATCTAAACCTACCGTGAGAATGATATAAATACCGGCCATGTTCAGTATATAGAGATAATATTTATAACTAAACGTTGCCCCCTTTAGAATAAATGGTAAAAGAAATACTGCCAGAATTAAAAAAGGGATCCATTTCAGGTTTTCATCTTCATAACGACCTTTCATTAGACCCTCTTCACTTTTGCAATCCCGAATAAACCATCTGGTCTTATCATGAGTACGGCAATTAAAACAATCCAAACAATAATGTCATTAATCTCTTTAATCCATTCAAAATGAAAGGAAAGTGTACCCATACTAATTGTTTCAATGATCCCAAGAATAATTCCACCAATAATAGCACCAGGGATAGACCCAAACCCTCCCAAGATTGCAGCAGGAAAAGCCTTTAATCCAAGAAAACTCATTGATGTATCTAACAGAGCCATGCGTGGCGCCAATAATACACCACTAATTACACCGACAATTGCCGCAAACACCCATACCATTCGATAAACTTGTTTTACGGGTATTCCCATAAGTTGGGCCGCTTCTGAATCTTCTGAAGTGGCTTTCATGGCGATGCCCCAGCGGGTCTTATTAAAAAAGAAAAAGAATAAAGCCATCAAAATAAAAGCACAAATAATAATCGCCAGGTCCAAAACAGAAATAACGATTCCGGCAGTTTTTATGGTACTGTCACCAAAGGGTGACACAGGAATAAGACTTATTGGACCGGCTATCATGGCAGTCAAAGACCGGAGTATAATGGCCAGACTGATCGTTGCCATAATGATTGAGAATACCGGTTCATCTTTTAAAGGCCGATTAATGACATAATCAAGAATTATTCCAAATAAAACGGCAAAGATGATTGAACAAAATAATGCTGCCAAAAATACCCAACCTGTCAATTCACCCGCCATGGCGGAAAATTGGGTTACGAAAAAGAAATTGATGTAGGCGCCCACCATCATGATCTCGCCCTGGGCAAAATTCACCACTTCGGTGGCTTTATAAATGAGTGTAAAACCCAAAGCAATAAGCGCATAAATACAGCCCAGTGCAATACCACTGACCGATTCTTGAAGTAAGCCCGTCAATAGATCTGACATTTAGGGTAATTTTATTATAATAAAGTTATTGAATATGTCCAAATCTCTTATACACTGGATACATTGGATACATTGGATAAATTATCCCGTTTCACTTTATAAGTTACAACGGGAACAATTACGAAAAGCCTGGTTTCCTCGCATATAGTTAAGAACTAAAGATTTAGTTCCCTTTTAAAAAAATGGAATTCATTATGTGCCACATGGAAATAGTATTTCAAACATCCCGGGCATCACATAAAATGATGCTGGTAAATAGGGTCCCATGATTTCTTTTTCTTTCCCAATTTCAGTCACCTTTTGGATCGCATGGAGAAAATCTGGGGATGCCAACATGTTCCGAATTTGGACAACCGTCACATCCTCATCAATCGCACCATCGCCGTCATCCGCCATGGGGAGCCAACCAATCCCACATTCTGGATAGGCATTGCGTGGACGGTCTTCTTCCCTGCTGATGGCAATAATATATTCGCCATTCTCGTTTATAGGTACCTGCTCATCAAAGAGGCAGTCATTCACCCGCGTATTTGCAAAACCCTGGTTTGAGCAAATGGACCAATAAACTAAATCTCCGGATGTCCTGATTTCATCCCCATGATAGGTTTTGGGCGTTTTGGGTAGTTTGCCTCGAAGGACAAAAACCTTTCCATGCTTACGATTTATGATAGTGCGCACATAATTATTATCCAGGTTTGGATAAAAACCGCCGGTACTTTTTCGAGCCGATTTGGGCATTTGGCCATTATATATACCCAATAAAAACTCTCGGTCATACTGCAAAAACCACGTGGTTGGAATCGTAGCGGGCCAGGTGTCCGGTTTCCCTGGTTGATTTACCAATTTTGAATAAACCGGCATGGGGACACCGATCGCATTGGCCGTGATTTTTAATGGTTGATGCGTATTTAACAATTTACATGCCTCATCTCCCCTTAATACCTCTCCATTATTTAAGGTTAATATAGGGACTGGAAGGGATACACCACCCGTTGGTGCGGTATTTATGTCAGGAACGTAAATTCGATAAATAACCGATTGCTGTCCCTCAGCATAAGAGGCTGCATTCAAAGAATTTCGAGTACGTGTTTTTGGAGGGTCATCGTTATTTTTAACATCAGTATTCAAGTTGATCCGACTTCCTTCCTTCCGCCGAATTTCGGGTGGCAGATCTACCACTTCGATTAAATATCCCCTTTGGTCTGAATTGCGATTCGCACCCTCAATGTATGGATTAACAGCACCATCATTCGGCACAATTAAATAATCGGCTAAAGATTCTATCGGTGCGCCTCGCTCATCATAACTAATGAGAGACATATATCTAGAGTGTGGGAATTCACCTTCTAACTGCAATTGTGCACCTTTCGGTACAGAAAACATTGCGTGCCAATAAAAAACACCGGCGTCTGGATAGGCCACATTAACGTAAGGATCTTTACTGGCAGGCCCCCTGGTCCAAAAACAGGTTCGGGGTCCGGGAATGGGCTCATATCCCGATTCTATAATCTGTCCGGTATGAGGTTCATTTTTCATGTCCAAAATCAAATGAACACCAAGGGCTACTACCGCCATAAAGATGATATTTTTTAAAAAAGAATTTTGATTCATTTTTTTCAATCTGAAAATAAAGAAAAAATCAGGTCTATTTATTATTTACTATGGATGTTATTGCAAAAAAATTGATTTTGAGATCGTCCGCAGGCGCACCAGGCGTATGTTTTTTGTTCTCCTTTTAAAACAAAGCGCTTTTTTTGTGGGGATTCAGGAATACTCAAAATTCTTCTAACTCACCCTCTTAAAGCAGATGCAAAAATACCCGGGAGCCGTAAAAGATTGCCCGTCCCCATAAAATAGGTTAATCGCCTCCCGGTTGTATGTGATGTTTTATTGGTCACAAACCAAGGAGGTCTTGGCGCCATATGTAAATCACCAGAAAGAATTGAACGTGGAAAATTCCTGAAGGGACCTGTTGCAACAGTTTTCTGAGGTTTGTCAAAGAGAAATGCATTATGAACCACACCATTTCCAGATTGAATATTATCTGGTGTATGTCCCGGAAATGCGCCCCAAGAAGCTCCGGCACCTAAAAATGCAAGAGCGCACCAAGTATTTACGCCAATGCCTCCGTATCTCAGATCAGCAATAGCCAAATCCAAAGCAGCTTTATGAGCCTTGATGGTTTTTGGATGTATAATAATATTGGCACCTAATGTCCCATCCAATTTTTCATTGGCAAAATTGACCGCCGCTTTTAGAAATGCAACCGGGTCATTGCCGTCAAGTGAAACAGTGGTAAGAACAGGACTGAAATATTCATCCGTAAAACAGGGCTCATCCATACTGGCATCTACATTATAAATAATGGTACGATCGATACTGCAATCCAGACTTTTCGCATTTGCGTGCATTCTTGCAGCATTTTGACGATCATCCGCACCAGGATAATAGGCAGGTCTATCCTCTACACGCGTCATAACTTTTTCAACTTCATAAAGTAACTTTTCTGTTCCCATCCATTCTTTCGGCATAATCAGTACCTGTGTTGCGATACAATTATGACCTGCATTTTGAAGTTTTTGAGTGGCAATATTTTCAGCCTGAAATTTAAAATCTGCCTTCGACCAAGGTCCCGGCACAACAATAGTAGGCGACACACCACCCAATTCAGATGAGATAGGTTTATTCATAATGGGTTGATTTTCACTTTTCCTCCTTTGGCCTTCTTCCCCGACGCCGAACACGATGGCATCGTGGGTCCGGGCACTGCCGGTAATATGAATAGTATCAACCAGATCATGGTTTGTCAAATAAGCACCAACATCAGCCGCGCCATAGGCAAATTGTATGAATCCATTTTCAATAAAAGGTGCAAATATTTTTTCAAAAATTGGGCCCAGGTATTCATTAATGGGATTCATTTTTATCAAAACCACTTCCCCTTCAGCATACAATTTATAGAATATATCCAAGGGCACAATGGAGGATACGTTGCCGGCGCCCAAAACCAGGGAAACTTTACCTTCTGGATTATCCTGTTTATAAAACAAGGCCACCGTATCTTCAATATTGTCCGGTGTAACACCCTCTTGCATCCAGACATCTAAATAATAATTATCCAAAAGTAGCTTTTCCAACAAATTATTGGGGTAAACATGTGCAACAGTTTGTCCGTTTGACCGTTCACTAATTTTTACTTTATAGATCGCACTTTTTCCAGCCTCAATGGCTTTAAGTGTATGCTTCATATACTGCAGCCAATTTAGAAATGCATAAGGACCACCCAACCATTCTTCACCCGATAAAGGCGAATCAACGCTCAAACTCTTGGCTTCCGTACCAGCATTTGCCCACTCTTCCGCAAATTCAACGGATCGTTTTATTGTTTGGTCCAAAAAGTTATTTTTTTCTGATATGGGCAGTGTAGCCCAGCGATCTTTATTTGAATGAAGGATGGTTAAACTGTTATCTAAATTAATATTATTCATTTGTAACCACCTTTTTTACAATTGTATTCGTCAAATTTCCAGATAATTTTAATTTAAAAAAATAATACTGCATCTGCAGATTTAATTAGCTCATGTAAATTCTGATGGGACGCACATCCAGGAATAAATAATCTTGGTTAGATAACAATTTTTCCCCACGTGTACTCTTCAAGGTTGGAATGGACCCAGCATTACTTTTTCCACAAATCCATAGAAACAATATCGTAAATGCAGTGGTACTAATGATAAGTAATAATTTCATTTTTAAATGGGCCAAAGAATCGGTAAAAAGTAAACTGCGGTAAACCAAAATATCAATGCTAAGGGAAATCCAACCCGAACATAATCATTGAATTTGTATCCTCCTGGACCATAGACCATTAAATTGGTTTGGTATCCAACTGGCGTAATAAAAGACGCTGATGCAGCAAATGCGACGGCAAAAATAAATGCTCTAGGATCAAATCCCATTTGCTGAGTAACCGCTAAAGCTATGGGTGTCATTATAATTGCAGTCGCGGCATTCGATGATACTTCTGTTAAAATCATGGTAATCAAATATATTAATGCTATTAATGCATGCGCCTGCCATTCTACCGGTGCCTTACGTGCTAAAGATGAAATTAACCCAGCCAGCCAATCTGCTGTACCAGACGATTGTATCACAATTCCAACCGGTATTAATGCAGCAATAAGAACAATCACTTGCCAATGGATGGATTGGTATCCTTCCTGAGGCGTTAAAACTTTTAGAGCCAATAATAAGACTACACCAATCATGGCACCCTTCATAATGGGTATAATGCCCAGACCTGCCAATCCAACCGCGCCTAAAACGACCACGATGGACATCCACCAATAACGTTGTTTTCGTAATTCGGCTGCTACTTCTCCTAAAACAATAAAATCACCACCCTTGGATAATTCATTAACCTTGTTGGACGGTCCATAAACCAAAAAAGTATCAAATGCATGAAGAATAATATGGGCCACTTTTTTCCGAAATATTGTACCTTCCCGTCGAATAGCCAGAATAAATGCACCGTATCGTCGACGAAAATTTGATGTCATTAAACTATGGCCAACCAATTCTGATTTCTCCGTTAACAAACATTCCACTAATACATTATCATCTTTTTCCAATTCCTGTTGCGTCAATTTTTCATCCGTTAATAAAGCAATTTTTTCCACTTCTTTCATTCGTAGAAAATTATCCAGAGTTCCCCGGACAAAAAGGATATCACCCACTTCTAATCTTGTTTGACGAATATTGGATGTAATCAGTTTATCATCCCGAAGAATATCCAATACCATCACATCGTAATGCTTGTTGATGCCGCGGTCAAAACAAGTTGTCCCCACCAGGGGTGAGTCCTCTGGAATTTTCATTTCCGTTAAATATCCGCCCAAATGATAACTCTTGGTTAAACTGGATGTGACCGTCCGAGATGGTAGTAATTTGGGTGCAATAAATAGAATATAGAGTAATCCGATAAACATCAGAATTACACCATATCGTGTGAATTCAAACATGCCCATTGGTTCAACAGTTGGGTCTGCTGCGTAAATAGAATTCACCAGTAGATTTGTAGAGGTGCCCACCAATGTCAGCGTTCCACCCAGTATAGCGGCATAGCTCAAGGGAATTAACATTTTGGATGGACTCATTTTATATTTATGAGCAAGACGTATTGTCACAGGCATAAAAATTGCAACAATCGCTGTATTGTTTACGACAGCAGATGCTAATCCTATAGTAAATAAATAAACGGCTCTGCCAAGTAACCTTGAGCGGTCAGCAATCTTATTGATCCGAATCACAAGGTATTCCAATATGCCTGTTTTCTGGAGAGCATGGCTCAAAATAAACAGAAAGGCAATCGTAAGTACTGCCGGATTGGAAAAACCAGAGATAGCCTGTTCTGGTGTTAAATATCCGAACAAGAACAAGATCGAGAGTAAAATCATGGCTGTAACGTCGATTGAAAATATCTCAGTTACAAACAGGATAAATCCCATAGCAAGTAAACCTATTACGATAGCAATATCAGGTGTCATAGAAGCAAATTTAGGAATTGTTGTGAAATAAAGTGTGGAAATTTGACAAAGTTAATTTGTTTATTTTCAAGGCGTAATAGTTGCAAATAGCCACAGTTTAATTAATACTTTTATAACGAGGAAAATAAGCATAAGAACCTATCAAAATGTAAAATTTATTTTATATTAATTTCATAACTCAGGAGAGTTATGAAAGCAATCCAGGAATGGATTAATTAAAGGGATGCTCTCCTATGAAGGATCGTTTACTTTTGGGTTCAGATGAACTTTTATTTGAAATAATCATTTGATGACTCTTTTTTAAAATGGAGTCCAAAATCGCGTCGATTATAGCTTCTCGTCTTGAATTATTTAAAACAGCCATAATAAAAATCGGATATTCCGCATCCGGAATGCTTTTTTCCCACGCTTCAAAAAGATCAGTTTCATCAAGAAATTTGTCCACATCTGGCTCTATTTTCAAAACGTTATATACGGATTCCATTAAAATGAATAATTGTTCTTTCAATTCTTCCTTTGATAATGAAATTAGATTCATACGCCCAATACGGATTTTTCATCCACCTCATCAATTTGTGTATTTGCAACATAGTCTTTCGCATATTTTTTATAGACACCTGATTTCACAAATATCTCAAATAAATCTTCATCGATATGGTAATCATTTTTCATGAATCCCATTATGCGCATAGCCATGGACAGTTTTTTCCCATCCTTGTAAGGTCGGTCTGCCGCAGTGAGTGCTTCATATATATCCGCAATTGCCATCATTTTTGCTTGGGTTGACATCTGATTTGCACTTAAACCCTTCGGGTATCCAGTACCATCCATTTTTTCATGGTGTCCACCAGCAAACTCAGGCACATTTTTTAAATGCTTTGGGTAGGGTAATTGCTCTAGCATTTCGATTGTGATCACAATATGATCATTGATGATTTCCCGTTCTTCTGGTAATAATGTTCCTTTGGGAATATTCAGATTCTCCATTTCTTCATCTGAAAGAAAATTTTGTTTTTCCCCAAATAAATTCATCGATTTTTTACCAATGGATCTTACACGATCCTGAAGGTCTGGCTTCATGAATTCCCCACCCACATTACAACTTTCCAAGAAAGCCATATTTTCATCTAATTGATGAATTCTATCATTGAATTCATCATCAAAATTGTCGGGAGTTTGACCGTTAAGTTGTCGTTTTAAAAAGGCAATTTCTGCATCTCTTTTCAACAATTCCATTCTTGTTCTAACTAATTCAATTCTGTCAAAGATGGTCTCTAATTTGGTTGCCTTATCCACCACATGGGGTGGCGTAGCAACTTTTCCACAATCATGGAGCCATGCAGCAATGTAAAGTTCGTACCGTTCATCTTCGTTCATGGAGAAATCTTTATATTTCCCCTCTTTCATATTTGCCACCGCATCTGCCAGCATCATGGTTATAATTGGAACACGCTCGCAGTGACCTCCCGTATACTCCGATTTTTTATCAATGGCAGTTGCAATGAGTTTGATAAATGCTTCAAATAGTGTTTTTAATTCTTCTACCAATCTCTTATTTGTTAATGCCACTGCACCCTGGGATGCCAAGGATTCAATTTGTTTCTGCATTTCTAAATTAAAGGGAATCACTTCACCTTTATCATTCCGAGCATTGATAAGCTGCATGACACCAATAATCTCATTTTCGTGATTTTTTAGTGGGACTGTTAAAAAGGATTTGGATCTGTAACCTGATTTTTTATCAAAATTCTTCGTCCCTTCAAAATCAAACCCTTCTTCTTCGTAGGCATCTTTAATATTGACGGTTTCCCCTGTAAGTGCCACATAAGCGGAAACATTTTTTTGGTTCGGTGTTTGATCATCAATCCAAAGTTTCACTGGATAATATGGAATTTCCACACCGGATGTTCCACCCATGACTGAGTTCATGGTATCATTCTGAAGAATCTTAAAATTCAGATTCCCATCCTTATTTAGGGCATAAAGGGTCCGACCATCGGCATTGGTTATATTTTTGGCTTCTTCCAGGATCATCTCGAATAACCGATCCGTGTTCTTTTCTGTTGAAAGGGCCATACCAATCTCGCTTAGGCGATGGAGACGATCTTCTAAAAATTTAATTCTCTTTAATTTATCCATGATTCTATTCTGTGTTACTCATAATGATGTGACAAAATTATAGTATAAATATGGTGTAAAATGGGAGTATTTATTATTATCATTCACATCCCTGTTATTTTGTGAAAGAGGTCAAATTAATAATTGGATTACTAATTAGGATAAAGCGTAAATATGTAAAATGTAATTTTTACATATTACATTACTTCCGTGGAAATATAAGATTACTTCATATAAATTAGTTTTTGAACTGCAGACTTTTCACCTTGGATTAATTTTGCAAAATAAGTACCGCTGGTATGCAAGGATGCATCAAATTTGATTTTATAATGTCCAGGTGCATTAATTTCATTTGGCAATAATTCATTTAGAACACTTTTTTTATCCGAAGTTTTAAAAAGATAACCCATTTTTATTTTAGAAAAGTCTCATTTCCTAAATTTATTGCTTTTCATTGTTTTAAATCAAATGGTCATCCCTTTTCAAAAATCGAATCTTGAGCAATTTAGAAATATGAAATAATTATTTTGTAAAACCACCCCAACTTAATATTAAAAACAATTTACCAAGTAATGCATCCACTCCTGATATAAGGAGGGGAAAATAGGGGTGGGTTAAAAAAGTATACTTGGACCGTAAATGTAATTACCCATGTTTGTTTTTTAAGACACTCAATGTTAGCAAAGCTTTTTAACTGGCATTAATAGAAGAATACAAATCATATCATTCCAATCTTAATAATATTCCCCTTATTTATTACACTGTGCTTTATTTCAATTTGTCTTCAATTTTCGTAAAAACTCTCTATTAATTTCTCCCATGGACACAGGCCTCCAAACACGGATTAACGAATCTATTTCTCAGGCAAAGAGTGGAACTCTAAAAGCCGATGCATTAATACGACTTGTGAATGATTGCACCGATCAATCACCGGATCGGGATATTATTCATCAATTTCTGGACCTGGCACATTTTCGGGAGATAGCCAAAATAATTTCATCAGCGGGTTTGGCAGAGGACTGGCTTGATAGGATTGTTAAACTTATTGATTCTTCCCAGTTCCATGTGGGATATATGATTGAACAAAGGGCAAAACGTTACAGTGAAAAAACTGTTTTTAATCTGATTCATGGTGATAATCTAACAACGCTTTCATACCAGGAACTTTGGTCTAAAGTGCAAATGACTGGAAAAGCAATTTCTGTTTTAGAAAAACCCGAAATATCCCCTGTCATTGGGTTACTTACCCATAATCAACTGAAGGGGGTTCTAGTAGACTTGGCATGTTTATCATTCGGATTTCGGGTCATTCCTATTCCATTAAATTCCACATCAGAACATCTGTCTTTTATTTTAGATCAATCTGAAATATCTCACTTATTTGTTGGTGGAAAAACCGGAGTTCGTCTATGGAATGAGATTCAGCAAAACCATGATATGTCTGTCATTGCTTTGAATGACTCGGACCTTATTCAGGGAAAAGTTTCGGATTGGGAAACATTCTTTGAGAATCGAGATCGTACATTGAATTTTGATGTGAACCAAAGATTGTCTTATGTATCAATGGATCGTACACAAACCATTATGTACACTTCAGGATCTACAGCAAATCCAAAAGGGATTACCTTTAATCAAAATAATATGATGAGTAAACGATTTGCTCGAGCATTGGCATTACCCGAAATTGGATCCGATGATACATTCTTGTGCTACCTTCCACTCTTTCACACATTTGGTCGGTATTTTGAATTGATGGGTAGCATCTTCTGGGGCGCCACATATTCCTTTGCAGAATCTCCGGCTTTCAATTCATTGTTAAAAGATTTCCCAATGGTGAAACCATCAATTTTTATCAGTATTCCCAAACGTTGGGTTCAACTCCACGAAATGCTGGAGGAACAATTGGACCTTGATTCTGCGGAAAGTGATGTGATTCAATCAAACTTGAAGGAGATCACAGGTGGAAAATTAAAATGGGGTTTATCGGCAGCAGGATATTTAGATCCGGACATTTTTAAATTTTACCAATCCCATGGTATAAATGTATTGAGTGGATACGGTATGACAGAAGCCACTGGCGGCATCACCATGACACCACCTGCTGAATATGTGATCGATTCAGTTGGAACAGTTCTTCCGGGAATGACTCTTAAAATCGCTGATGATGGGGAATTGTGCCTGAAAGGGACCTATGTGACTGAAGGATATTATAAGGAAGATGATTCGGATGTTTTCATCGATGGCTGGTTTCATACGGGAGACATTTTCAAGGAAAAGGATGGCCATTATTTTATTCTCGACCGAAAAAAGGATATTTATAAAAACAGCCGAGGTCAAACGATTGCACCCCAAAAAATAGAAAATCTGTTCCAAGATTTTGATTCAGTTAAATCCGTTTTTCTTGTGGGTGATGGCCGGGAATTCAATACAGTATTGATTTATCCTAATTCAAAATATTCTCCCATTAACATCAAAACAGCAGATAAACAAGCCATCCGTGATTTGTACAGTTCCATGATTTTATCAGTGAACAGTTTTCTATCTCCGTTTGAACGCATAGTGAATTTTGTCATTATCAATAGGGATTTTTCAGCGGAAAAAGACGAATTGACTCAAAAAGAAACGTATAATCGAAAAAATATATTAAAGAATTTTGCTGACATCATTGAACCCCTGTATGATAATAATTATGTAGTTCTTCATTCCGGATCAAAAGAAATTCGGATTCCGAATTGGCTCCTTCGAGAGATTGGGACCGTGAGAACAAATGTAGAATGGGACGGGCAAAAAGTTTCAATTAAAGGTCAAAAAGAATCTCTATTATTATCCTGGGCAGGATCCACTATCCAAGTTGGAGACTTTACCTATTCAATTGATTCTGACATTCTCGATATTGATGCTTTGATTCAATCCCCAACGCACTGGTTAGGTAATTATGGTCTGACTGATTTTACCGGACCCATGATCTTTAGATTAAAAGAACAGGAGATTTATAATTCAATTAAAATCCATGACCCTAAGATTGGAACGACCTTTTCGCCTGTCAAACCAGATTCAAAAAATGATATTTTATTATATAATCTTCATTTGGCCGTCAGACAATATTTGGCAGATGACCCCACCATTTTCAGTCATCTAAAAAATATTGTTGATGGTGATTTAGGGAATTGGTCAGGTGTTATTATAGACACCTTTTTGAATTACCAGTTTCATTCGGATCCATCATTTCGGATAAAATTAATAGAAGCACTCACACCATTGATTTCGGGTGATTTTCTGGTATCAATGCTCAAAGATGCTTATAATTATCAAAAGGAGATTGATCAACTAAAGGGGTTTTCTTTTGATATTAAACGTGCAACAGATGAGCATTATCGAGCATTTATTCATTACCTGAAAAATGCACATTTAAATTTAAAATCAGCTAAATCTTTTGATCAGGAATTTATTCAAACTGTCATTTTGATGGTTGCGGATTTTGGTTCACTTCACCCGACGAGATATGTCTGGGCAAGATCAGAGCTTATTTGGTGGCAAATTTCTGACGTACCAAAACCTCTATTCTCCACAGCTCAAAAATCATATTACGCTTTAATTAAAGGGTTTCGAACTTGGATCGGAAAATCGTCTAAGTTGACAATTGATCGTGACACGGGTGAAGAATACACATGGGAAGATGTGGTAACATTCGATGAAAATGTAAAAGCTATCCATCGTAAAAAACTTATGGAAGCTATTAAAGAGACGTCTATGATCAGAGAATCCATCTTTCTTTTTTCTTCAAATTGTATCGTAGGATTAAATGATATTCCTAAAAAAAGTGTTTGGGTTTCGCATTTGGGTTCGGGGAATAATAAAAGTGTTTTTAGAATATTAGTTCGAACCCGTTCGCTTGGGACACATAATCTTGTGGTGAATTTGAATGATGGCTGGGATCGAAATTTTCTAGAAGAGGAAATTAAATGGCTCATCATTATGGGATCTGGTTTTAAAGATAAACCGTTGGTCGAAAATTTTGGAGGATATTGGCCAGAATATCAACTTTACACAGAAGAGTATATTCATGGTGAAACATTAACTGCTTATCTTGAACGAAATCGAGAAGATATCCATGGTGAATCAAAGGTGGATCGCTGGCAAATGCGATGGCTCCATTTTATTTGGAATGGAGTTCAAGCCTATCAGGAATTCTGGTATCGTACTGAATTTAAATTATCCATCCAGCCGCCCTCTCCATCTAATCTTGTTATTCCACAACATGACTATACTACAGGAACAAGATTAATCTCAATTTCGGGACGAAAACCTACTCAAACTGTTGGTAATCACTTTTTATCCATTTTCACAGATTATATTGTTAGAACTGAAGAAAAATACCCTGGATTAAAACACATGTCAGATTGGGAAGTGATATTTACAGCAACACTTCAAGCAGTGAAAGTGGACCGCGGAATATATATTTTAAATCAGTTAAAGAAAGATTTGAACCAACGAACCATCCGAAAGAAATTTGAATTGGTGGGATGTTCAATAGGTCGAATTGACCGATTTTTAGATGATATTGAAAATTTTGGTGTATTAACAAAACCAGTGGTTTTCGCATCTCTTCGTTTTGAACGTTGGTTAGATTTAAATCCACATGCAACTATGAAAGCTCGGGCATCCATTTTGCAGGAATTATATCAAGATTACAATTTGGATTTGCTAATGGATGAATATCCTGAAACTCGAGTTCGATTTTTTATGATGACCTGTTTTAAAGAAAATAATCCGGATTTGATCAATGAATTTCAATCTATGATCCAAGATATGAGGCAAGGGGAATTGAGTCCGTGGAATTTGCAGGAACGAATTACGCAAATTCAGTCTAAGATAAAGTTGGGCGACGATGAAAAATTTTATTTAGCTAGAATGCTTTTCCCCCACGTTGATGCAGCAGATTATGTTGAATTGGTCACCACAACTCATGGCGATGATGATCGATTGAACCTTGTGTTTCAAACCGAGGGTTTAGATGGGCAAGTATATCGAATTCGCCCCCCATTTTTACCCAAGGAAATAGGTCAATTTCACTCTTTGTTGTCAGAATCATCTTTATCTGGGACATTTACTGCACAGCACGATTTCCTCTTAGTATTCAATTCACGGAATCGAATGGTTGGAGGATTATATTGGAAAAATCTAGAAAAGAACCGGATTCATTTGGAATGGGTTGCTGTTAGGGAAAAATATCGTGGAATTTCTTTAAGTAAACGATTAATGGATGATTTTTATAAACGGATGAAACATAGGGGAATCGATACAATTACTGTAGGATTTTATGTTGAGAAATTCTTTTTCCGTCAAGGGTTTGAAATTGATAAACAATATGGTGGATTGGTAAAAAAATTGTAATAGAATTATAAATTAATTAAAGCGTTTATGTTATTTAAAATAAAAAAGGCTCGATTTACCGAGCCTTTTTTATTTCATAAATATCTAAAAATTTTATGCTGATTCTAATTCTTCAACACGCTTGCGAAGATATTGAACCTGAGCAACCAATTCTTCAACTAACACTGATTGGTTAACAGTCGGTGCATGATTTTTCTTTCCCAAATCAATTTTAGGAGCCGGCGTATTTGAAATTTCAAAATGAACATCATTATTATTATTAAAGATGGCCTTCTTACCAAGAATTTCAGCTATATGATTTATAGTGGCTCGTTTTGGGCTATTAACACCCGCTAACCATTTATGGATTGTATCTCGTGTAACTCCTAAAATACTTGACCATTGTTGAATGGTATATTTAGAGTTGTTCATGGTATTAACTACTAATTCGGATCTTGTCATGGTTAATCTCGTTTTTATTTAGTACTCAAGGCTCGTTATATTATATATAAATAATAATTAAATGCTACATTAATTATTTTTAATATAATTAGTATAACATGAGATAAATAATTACACCCGTAATTGAAACATACAACCAAATAGGTAAAGTAATTCGGGCAATTTTCCGATGTTTAGGCAATTGAGAAGTCCATCCTCGGTGTAATGTAAATAATATCATGGGTATGATTACAACTGCAAAAATAATATGTGAGATTAAAATGGTGTAATACAGAGTCGTGTAATCTCCAGTATAAAGTTTTGGACCGCTTTTAAACCAATGATAAATCACATAGGATACAAGGAACATTGATGATGTTCCAAACGCAGATAACATCACATTTCTGTGCAGGTCTCTTCTTTTTTGCTTTATTAATACAAACCCATATATCAATAAAGGAATCGTAAATCCATTTAATGAAGCATTAAACAAAGGCAAAATCGAAACGTCTAATGAACCATCTACACCTTCTGGTCTTGGTCCTAAAATGAGAAACGCTACTGCTAAACTGATAACGGCAGATACAATAAAAATAATTCGTGTCCAGAATTGGTCTGTTTTCATATTAAATCATTTTATCTAGTATTATCATACCAAATAATGCCGGTAAATAAACAACGGATACCTTCAATAAAAACTTAGCATTTTCAAGTGTATAATTTTTAACCAGAGGAAATCCAGAGATTAAATAACCAATACCTAATAGGAGTGCGCCCCAAAAATATATCATACCTAAAAGGCCAATATAGGATAGCATTAAAGAAACGGGAATCAATAAAATTGAATGCCAAATGATTTGGCGATTGGTTCGGGCCCCATCTTTTTCAAGAACGGGCAGCATTTTCAAATTTGCTCTTTCATAATCATCTTTACACATAAATGCGATAGCATAAAAATGAGGGTGTTGCCATAAAAATAGGATTGCAAAAAGAATCCAGGCTTCTGGGTCAAGAGATCCCGTAACGGCTACCCAGCCGCCCAGAGGTGGTAATGCGCCCGGAATTGCACCGATTGATGTGTTGAGCCAAGTAACTTTTTTTAATGGTGTATAAATGAATAGATATAAAAGGGTAGTCAACAAAGCTAGAATTGCTGTTAAGTCATTAATAAAAATGTAAAGGATTGCTACACCAACTAATGAAATCAAAATTCCAAATATCAAAGCATGGTTTGGAGAAATCAATCCTGATACAATTGGTCGAGACTTTGTCCGATTCATCAATTTATCTGTTCCTTGCTCAGCATAATGATTCAATGCTCCAGCACCTGATGAGACTAGCCCTGACCCAAATAGGGTTAGTAAAAACCTTGAAATATTTTCAATCCCATTGCCGCCCAGAAAATAGCCCAATGCAGTTGAAACCAATATTAAAAAGGTAATACTAGGTTTGGTTAATTCATAATAGGCAGCGGGTATTGATTTTGCTTTTTGAGGTTCTCGTTTCATTTATTAATTAAATTTCCTTTACCAAATGGTTTAAGTCTTTCCTTAGAACAGCCATACTTGCTTTATCGGTTCCATCATAATATTTACGAATTCTTCCATCCCTGTCAATCAATACAAATTTAACAGCATGACCTCGAGGTAATTCATCAGCGTATAGCATGAATCCATTTTTTTTCAAATCTTTTATTGCTTCAAGATCAGACGTTAAAAATTGCCAACGGCTATCATTCACACCATGGGCATTCGCATATTGTTTCAAAATTTCTTCTGAATCAATATTCGGATCAACGGTGATTGATACAAATTGTACTTCATCAACTTTTTCATAATCTTGATAAAGGTGGATCATATTATTTGTCATAATTGGACAAGGCCCTGGGCAAGAAGTAAACATAAAATCAAGGACAGTAATCTTGTTCCTGAATTCTTTTTCTGAAAACAATTTACCATCCTGTGTTTTAAATAAAAATGGAGGGACATCCTTTATAACAGAAATTGTATATGAAGAATTAGCTTTTTTGATTACCCAAGATGCGCCTAATCCCAAAAGGGAAATGCAAATGAGTCCATATATAATATTTTTATTCATAAGATAATTGTGATTTGTTCCATGCTGTAAATTGAATAGTGACCAGCCCTAGTATCCAGGATGCTACCCACATATGAAAAAGTTGAACCAGTGGGATTACATCGAAAAATACCAAAACTTCACCCATGACTATTTGGGCGAAGATCAATCCGAGTATTGCCGTTGATGTTTGGCTCATTAAAGATGAAGGATTTTTGGATTTCTTCACCAAATGAAACCAAAGGAATCCTGAAATACCCGTAATTAATAATCCTAAAATAGTGTGCATGTATTTGAAGGGTCCTAACATTTGAAGTAAAAATTGGCTATCAACGATAGGGTTGTCTTCTCGCATCATTTCTAATCCACCCCGAATTTCCGTACCCAAAATAACCTCAAACAATAGTGCAATAGATAAAATTCCGAACATCCATTTCAATTTAGGTGAATATTCGCTTTGCATTTCAGATTTAGGATTTTCTAAATAAAAGGCTTCCTGAGCCGCATAAACCAAAAGCATCACAATAATTAAAGCCAATAATAAATGGAGTGTAATCGTGATGGGGTTCAGCACCGTGTCCACTAAAACCGATCCAAGCCAACCTTCAATCAATGTTAAAAATAATGCAGCCAACACGGGTCGATTTATCTTAGGGATATCCCTATAATATTTAAAAGCCAAAATGGTCGTAATCGTAATCAACAACCCAACCAATGCACCAAATAATCGATTGGAATATTCAATCCAAGCTAACACAATATTGAATTTTGCAGGGTCGATATGGTCAGGCAATTGATCGAGACTTGTAGGAGGAATCCATCGGTCAAAACATTTTGGCCAATCTGGACACCCCATACCTGCACCCGCAACCCTAACCAATCCACCTACAAAAATAAGTAAATATGTCATAGCAGTTGTGACAAATGAAAATGTGCGAAATAGGTTCATAAATAGCCAACAAAATTAGAACAGTTTTTTCATTATCTGATTAAACTTTTCCCCTTCAATTAAGGAATTCGAGTTATTAACTTTTGAGATGGATTTAAGTTCTTTTTTTTCCAATCAAATCCAAAATATTGCCAAGGAATTTTAAATGCATTTAAACCGGATTGATTTAGGTACTCAATGTATCGTTCGCGAAACAGGCGAAAGTGGTACATTGAAAAAGATTTATTTCTACCCAACCAAATTTGAGATAGAATTCTCAACGGGTGATATTCGGCATTTTTCTTCCAAAGATTTAGAATTCGATGGAATCTCTCAAACACAAGCCACTCTCCAAGCACCATCAATTCCAAAAGATGGACAAGGCGATGCCTGGACTACATGGGCACCCTTTTCAGGTGAAAGTTTAGTCAAACATCATTATTCCACCACCAAAGAAATTATGTGGAAAATGCTTACATCTCTTGAAATGTTGAATGCGTGGTTTTATGGAATTCAGCGAGCACTTCCTATTATTGATATAGAACGATATGTCCATCGGTATTCCTTTACACACTTTAAACTTGAACCAGGATCATTTTTTAAAATTCGACCTAGAACCTATGCCCCTTATTTCAAATGCCAGATAATGACATTTGAAAAAGAAAAAGAATTTGGGTTCACTTTTAGAATATCACCCCTCACCAGCGAATATGTCCATTTTACCATTGAAGAAACTGATAGGGGTGTTTGGCTCACCTGCTCTCGGAAATCGAAAGGTCTTTTTTCATTCCTAACCCAACTTAATTGGGCGCAAAAATCCCAAATTCTTCAAAAGTTAGATTCCATCGTTCCAAAAGTTGAATTCAAATCAGAAAGCGATTCTGATGAATCTAGCGAAGATAATTCTAGCCAGTTTGGCGGTTTCGTTTCTCGACAGGATTATATCAATTACGCCATCAATATGGGAATGGAAGGCAACATGGATTACATCAATGCAATTCCAGAAAAACCCATCCGCGGCATGGCAAAATCAGGTATTGTAAAAGCAAAACGAAACGGAAAATTGCCTCCAAAACCTGACAAACCTGAAGGAGGCTCATCTCCATCAAGTGGTGGTGGAATTGAAGCATTATCTCCTGATGATATTGTTGCTTATTTAGTGAATAAGGGGTTAGATGGTGATATGGATACAGTTAATGCTTATACGGATAGAGTAACCCGTGGAAAAGCCAAGTCCATGATTGTAAAAATAAACCGAGGGACGATTGAAAGACCTGGAATGCCTAAAATTCCTGAAGCATCAAACGGGATGGAGCAAAAAACCGAAACAGAAGATCAATTAGTTGAACGGCTTATTGCTAAAGGATTAGATGGTAATATGGATGAAATTAATGGATTGGAAAACAGAGTATTACGCGGAAAAATAAAGTCAGCAATTGTCAAGGCGAAACGGGCAGCAAAATAATGTCTGAAACTCCAAAAGCAAGCATGACGAAAACCCAGATTATATCCATGATCATATGTACGCTGTTGCTATTAATATATGTCACACTAGTGACATGGGTGCTTTAGTTGAATGATGGAATGGTTTACTTTAGAATGGCTGATGAATAACCTAGAATGGGCAGTTGGGCTTCTTATAGTTGGTTGCGTTATTTTATTTTTTTTCCCCATTCTACTGGGTTACCAATTGAAACAGAAAGATGATACTGAAAGCGAGGCCTAATGGATTCACTTCCTATGATTTCTATTTTGGTTTTGGTTTTTGCCATGGTTCTTTTGGGGGAACATATGAAATTAAAAAAAGAAGTACGGCGTGTAATAAATTTGACAAAACATTTAAAAAATGATATTGAAAAATTAAAGATTGAGTTTAATAAATTGAATCAGGACTAATTATAAAAAAAATATGAACGAAAAAACATCAACAATATCTAAAGAAGAATCATCCAGAATCTATACTCTGTTTTACTCTTTTTTCTTGATTCCATTTATGATTGCAATTTTTGGTGCAGTATTCTTTCTTCTTTTCCGATTTATTACCTTTGAAACAAATGATGCATCTGCTCTTTTGAATCAGGTAAAAATTGGGTCAGCATCCAAAAGATGGCAATCTGCCTTTGAACTCTCCAAAGTATTCAATAATCCTGATCTGATACCAAAAGATATTTCATTCAAAAATCAGATGGTTTCATCTTATAATCATTCTATTCACGATGATCCACTCGTTCGCGCATATCTAGCATTAGCCATGGGAGTTACTCGGGATGATTTCTACTCAGATGCCCTTGTTAAAGGATTAAATGACGATAATTTAGAATCTCGTCTTGCAGCTGTTCAAGCAGTTGGCTGGATTGGCTCCTCCAAAGCAGAAATACGGTTAAAAGAAATAATAAAAGAGTCTTATTATTCAAATGAACGCCTCGCGGCTACCATCGCATTAGGGTTAATTGGGGATCCCGAATCTATCCCCCTTCTTAAAAATCTATTGGAAGATGAAGAGCCAAATATTCAATGGGATGCTGCAGTTGCATTAGCTAAAATGGGTGATTCATCTGGAGCATTTATCATCGAAAATCTAATGGATAGACACTATTTAAATGCTTTCCCCCAAGTGGATGAAGCAGAAAAAAATCAAGCGATTCTTGTTGCAATCGAAGTCTCATCTTTATTGAAACAGGATCGATTCGAAACAAAACTGGTATCATTGGCTAAATCTGATGAGAATCTTCGGATACGGGACGCAGCCATGAAAGCCCTTCAATCTGCATATAACAGAGTCATATAATTATGAATGAAGAAAAAATAATGCCCTCAGCTTCGGTGGGAGCTTCAACAAAAGATTCCAGCAATGAAAATGAAATGGGTCGCAGAGGCTTTTTCAAATGGCTAACTTTAGGATGGATTGCATTTGCCAGTGCTACCGGTGGATTTTTTACTGTCATGATTCGCTTCCTATTTCCAAATGTTCTATTTGAACCTCCTCAAACTTTCAAGATTGGGTTTCCCGATGATTTCGCCATGAATACCGTAGATATTCGATATAAAAAATCATTTAATGTTTGGGTTGTTCGAGATGATGAATCCATTTTTGCACTTTCAACGGTTTGCACACATTTAGGTTGCACACCCAATTGGCTCCAAACAGAAGAAAAATTTAAATGTCCTTGTCATGGAAGTGGTTTCCGTATGACGGGGATAAATTTTGAAGGCCCAGCGCCAAGACCTTTGGAAAGGTATAAAGTATCCCTTTCTAATGATGGTCAAATTCTCGTTGATAAAACAAAGAGTTTTAAATGGGAAAAAGGCGAATGGGAAAACCCTGAATCATTCTTAATAGTTTAATCAATCATTTAAAATAATATGGCTAAAGACGATAAACAAAAATCATTATTAGAACGAATGGGTGAATCCCAGGTTTGGAAATCTATCATTCGGTCTGGTGTCCCTCAAACGCGTCGCCAACGGATGCATGCAATCCTTGGGAGCGTTTTTTTACACCTCCATCCTGCTCGATTACCAAAACATGCAGTTAAAGTTGGCTATACCTGGTGCATGGGAGGACTATCCTTTTTCCTATTCGTGGTTCTCACGATTACGGGAATTCTCCTCATGTTCTATTACAGACCTACCGTAGAATATGCTTACACAGATATTATTGATTTAACAGAACAGGTACCCTTGGGAATCATGAGAGAGCTACATCGTTGGGGTGCCCATGCTATGGTTTTGACCGTATGGTTGCATATGCTTCGCGTCTTTATGACTGGATCGTACAAACCCCCCCGTGAGTTCAATTGGGGCGTTGGCGTACTCCTTATGACTTTAACCTTATTCCTGTCATTTACCGGTTATCTGCTCCCTTGGGATCAATTGGCAATTTGGGCCGTAACAGTTGGAACGAATATGGCTCGTGCGCATCCATTTATTGGACATGAAGGTCCGGGTGCATCCCTGTTAGCGATTGGTGATATTAATTTGGTTCACATGGGTTCCGATGTTCGATTTGCACTTCTTGGCGGTCGGTTTGTTGGCGAGGCAACATTGCTTCGTTTTTATGTGCTCCATTGTATTGCAGTGCCTTTTATTGCAATGATTTTCATGGCTGTTCATTTTTGGCGCATCCGTAAAGATGGCGGTATTTCCGGACCCTTATAAACTCTGATTTGAGATTCTTATGATAGATACATTTAAATCTGTAATTGACGCACTTTCAACGCCCACGATCAGCTTTACGCTATTGTCAATTATCACACCTCTTGTCTTTCCACCCACGGACTGGTTTGATAAGATAAATCGAAAATTTGGGATATGGAGACTTTGGACAAAACCGGGTCTTATAGGCGGGATGGGCTTTATTACATTCTTTTTTATTGTTGGGTATTTTGATCCAAATTTCAATATTACTTTAACAAAACCTGATAATTTTCCAATTATCCTCATGATTTATTCTATGTTCTTTTTCATTTGGATAGGAATGAATAAAGCGTACATCAATGATGACAGACTTGAACGGGGGCTAAAGCCTTTAGAATATAACGACCCGGATGATAAAGTTTTGGTATGGCCAGACTTAGTTTATATCGAATTCATCTCATTAATTTTATTTATGGTATTTTTGATTGTGTGGTCTATTCTAGTTGCAGCACCCTTAGAGGAACCGGCAAATCCAGCCACGACTCCGAACCCATCTAAAGCTCCATGGTATTTTTTAGGTCTTCAAGAAATGCTCGTGTATTTCGACCCATGGCTCGCAGGAATTGTTTTCCCCATGTTTATTATTTTCGGCTTGATGGCAATCCCTTACATTGATACTAATCCTAAAGGGGATGGCTACTATTCTTTTAAAGACCGGCGAATTGGGATATTTATTTTTATGTATGGATGGCTAATCCTTTGGTTATTTCTTATAGTAATTGGTACATTTTTTAGGGGACCGAATTGGAACTTTTTTGGACCATTTGAATATTGGGATCCACATAAGGTGGTTCCATTGAATAATGTGAATTTATCAGAATATTTTTGGGTAAAGATGCTTAATACAGGTCTACCATTAAACATTATGGTTCGAGAAGCTTTAGGATTCTTAATTGTTTTTGCTTACATGTTTATCTTCCCAATATTTCTCGCAAAAACCTGGTTCAAAGATTTATTCGCTAAATTAGGTACAATCCGTTATACATCATTAATGTTATTTGGGCTTTCCATGTTTTCATTACCCATAAAAATGTATCTCCGGTGGTTTTTTAATTTGAAATACATTATCGCAATTCCAGAATGGTTTTTCAATATTTAGGTTAATTTATGTTTAATAACGACGAACGCTATTGGGATATTCAAAGACTAAATAAATGGTTCGCTATTTCGTCTATATTATTCTTAATTAGTATGGTATGGACTTTCATCGATGATAATGATGATGAATTCAAAGAATATCAACGAGAATTCCGACAATTAGAAATAAAGATTTCAGAAAATAATCTTGTAAAAGAATTGGCAGTTGTTAAAGGCAAAAGAATATCTTTTGAAAAAGATTTGGCAGCGGCCCAATCCAAATTAGATTCTCAAAATGAACTACTGGCTGAGCTGGAATCGACATTAATAAAATTGGAAGGTCGGTATTATAACGAAAATATGATTTATCAAGGCCAAAAAGCAGAAGTAGATGGGCTTAAATACCTTGTAGAAGCAGATAATTCTCACCATGTTGATGGTGAAGAAAATCATGGGCCCTCACACGATGATGATTTTGCCGCAGCTTTAGATTTGCTTCATGAGTATAAACTCATTAAAGAAGCATCTGAGATTGAGATCAAAAATACTGAAACTTCAATAAAAGAATTGAAATCAGACGTAAAATTGAGACTTGATGAATTGAATGTAGTTTTAAAAAAA
>Ga0208879_1000598_pt1 | contig 36739 bp, 26 predicted proteins | sample Knorr_S15_td_Bot_FD_185605 | JGI IMG/M metagenome (GOLD analysis project Ga0208879, IMG submission 185605) | Marine microbial communities from Southern Atlantic Ocean transect - Knorr_S15_td_Bottom_ad_5009_LV_A (SPAdes) (version 2) | ecosystem: Environmental > Aquatic > Marine > Oceanic | place... | reverse complement strand
CGATGGTTTGAGTTTCCCCGCCCTTGGTCAGCGTGAATGTGCCGTCACCCAGCCAAGGGTCGTTGATGGCGATCTCGCCGTCGTCGCCGGCGATATAAGTTGTCCAGTCATTCTCCACCGTCATGCCACAAGTGAACGTGGCCAAGGTCTTGTCGCCGAACCGCAGCACTCCTGCCGCGTAGTCGTCGACGCCGAGTTTGTGCAGGTGTGCAAAACAGGCGGTGTCAGTTGGCTCGCTCCCCATGATCGCCCGGGTCAAGTTGACGCAGTAGCACCCGACGTCCATCAACCCGCCGCCGGCTTGGGCGGGTTGGTAGCGCGCATCACCCTCCAGCGCTTCACGGGCGAATGAAAAATTGGAGCGGATCAGCTTCACTTGCCCAAGCGCACCGCCCCGGATCATCTCGATGAGCTTTTGAACTGCCGGGAGCGTGCGGTACATGAACGCCTCGACGAGCAGTTGGCCGGTTCGCTCGGCGGCGGCGAACATGGTCTCGGCCTCGGTGGCGTTGCGGGCGATTGGTTTTTCGCAGAGAACATCCTTGCCGGCCTCCATCGCCTTGATCGACCACTCGGCGTGCAGGCCGTTGGGCAGCGAGATGTAAACAGCATCCACATCGGGATCGTTGATCAGCGCCTCGTAACCGGCGATGCCGCGGCCGCCGTGCTTTGCGGCGAATAAGTCGGCGGTTTCCTGCAGCCTGGAACCGGATGCAACGTGGATGCCTGTGGGTGTGTGCTTGAGATCCGTGGCGAGTTTCCCCGCGATCATGCCCGTTCCGAGAACGCCCCAGCGTAGTGGTTGAGTCATAAGATTGGCCCCTTAAAGTCGGGAGGCGACAAAAAATGCCAATCCACAAGACTCGCGACAAGATGAATCCATCGTAAAACGGCCGAAACACACGAAAACCTTCCTAATATTTTTCATTTTTGCGAGGTTGACCGCAGCACGGCTTTTTGATAACAGTCCCTCGTTTAGGAGATTAGAGAAGGAGTTTATTGTGCAGCAACCGGTACAAAGCGGCCTTGAACGACACCCGGGATTGAGCTGACAAAGGACTTGGAGAGTGACCCAATGGCACTTGAATTTCATAAATACCTCAAGGATATGCGTGTGCGCTACACGAGCAACACGCGAAAGCTGTGCCTTATTCTCAAGCTTCCACATGCCGCCTGGTCCAAGATCGAGCGTGGGATCAACCCGCCCCCCAAGCCAACAATCTTGAAGCTTTTCTCCCGGGTGGTTCAATGCAAAAGCTACGAGGAAGTGGAGTTGTTTGCCTTGGCCAAGCGTTGGAAGCCCAGCCCGAACACAAACCGTCCGCACGAACTTTTGGTTCCACCTGCCGAGGCCATCTCAATTCTTGGCGAACGCGAGTACAATCGCCGCATGGAGGCCTCCTACGAGGCCAACAAGCCCGATTACCAGCACAAACATTACAAGCCGCTGCTCCCGGTGGGTGCTCCCTCCAAAGAACGCGCAAAGGTGGAGCAAGAGGAAGAAACCGAGACCATCATCCACGCCAGTTAAGGCTGCCTTCACTTCTTCATCCCATTCTTCCCGCTGGCGCGTTCCATCGTTTTGGGGCACGGTTCGGGCGTTGTGAGTCCGCGTTTGTTTTTTGCATTCACGCTTTGCCTGTTCGGGTTGAGCGCGAGCCAAGCTCAGTCCGCCGAACGCCCCCCGAATGTCGTGCTGGTGCTCACCGACGACCAGGGCTTCGGCGATGTACGTTCACACGGCAACAAGCTGATCGACACGCCGGTTCACGATCGGATCGCGGCGGAGGGCGTTCGCTTCGATCGGTTCTTTGTCAGCCCGGTTTGTGCCCCGACACGGGCCAGTTTGCTCACGGGCCGCTACCACATCCGCACCGGGGTGCATGGCGTGACACGCGGACATGAAATCATGCGGGCGGACGAGGTCACCATCGCCGAGTTGCTGAAAGGCGCGGGGTACGCGACTGGCGCATTCGGCAAATGGCACAACGGCTCGCAGTACCCCCACCACCCGAACGGGCAGGGTTTCGATGAGTTTCTTGGCTTTTGTGCTGGACACTGGAACAATTACTTTGACACCTCCCTCGATCACAACGGTACGATGGTGAAGTCGGATGGGTTTATCATCGACACGCTGACAGATGCGGCAATTGAGTTTATCGAGGCGAACCACAAGCGCCCGTTTTTCTGCTACATCCCCTATAACACGCCGCACACGCCCTGGCAGGTCCCGGAGCGGTATTGGCGGAAATATCAGGCCAAGGGCATCGACGATCCCGCAATCGCCTGTGCCTATGCGATGTGCGAAAACATCGACGACAACATGGGCCGCGTCTTGGCCAAGCTCGAGGAACTCAAAATCGCCGACGACACCATTTTTATTTATCTCTCGGACAACGGGCCAAACACCGACCGCTACAACGCCGGCATGAAGGGCCGCAAAGGCAGCGCGCACGAGGGTGGGGGACGCGTCCCGTTTTTCATTCGTTACCCGCGCCGGATTGCCGCCGGGACGGTCATTAAGCCAATCGCGGCCCACATCGATTTGCTGCCGACGTTGATGGAGTATTGCGGCGTGAGCGGCTACAAAACCAAGCCGCTCGACGGCACAAGCCTCGTGCCGCTCATCGAGGGCAAGCCAAGCGCTTGGCCGAGCCGCAACCTGTTTACAGTTTGGGGCGGCACTCGATTGCAGGACGGTCGCCGTGCCGTGCGAACCGACCGCTGGCGTGCGGTAAATGAAAAGCGGGGCTGGGAACTTTACGACATGATCGCCGACCCGTCGCAAACGCGCAACCTGGCCCAAGCCAAGCCGGAGGTGCTGGCCAAGTTTCAGATCGCTTATGGTGAATGGTTCTCCGATGCCGCCTCCGCCGGATTTGCACCCATCCCCATTCAGGTCGGCCATCCGGCTCGGGACGAGGTGGTGCTGGAGGGGCACTATGCCTACTTGAACCCGACTGGAGGCAAGCGGGCTGATGCCAAGCTGCACGGTATCAGTTACCACGGCCGCTCCGGTTGGGCCAACGACTGGGTGGACAACTGGGCCAGCACAAAAGCCCATCCGTACTGGCATCTCAACATCGTCCGCAGCGGCGACTACCGGGTCGTGCTGAAATACGCCTGTGATGAAGATGACCTGGGCAGCCGCCTCCGTGTCGAGGCAGGGGGCAAGTCGCTGGAGTTCAAAGTCGACAAGCCGTTCACGCCGGTGACGATACCCAGCCCGGATCGCATCGGCCGCAAGGAGGTGCCCGAGCGCACGTGGGGCAGCCTGCATGCCGGCACGCTGCGCTTGGCCAAGGGCAAAACCCAACTCAAAATCCGCGCGCTGGAGATACCCGGCGCCGAGGCGCTGGAGCTAAAGGCGGTGCACCTGATTCGGCAGCGTTGATTTACCCCTCGCCGCCTGATTCCGCGGCGGTCAGGTTTAAATGGTTGAAACGGAGAAACTTCCCGAGGGTCAAAGGGCTTGGCCAATCTCCCCGTTCAAGCGATAATCGCGCGTGCGCCGTCGCCTAAGCCAGCAACCCTGCACCTCCCGGATGGTTGTTTCCCTCGGGTTTAGTCTGCTTGCCTGCGCTCAGGCCTCTGCGGCGGGTGAGTGGCAATCCGTCGATGGGTATCGCTTCAAGGCGTTGACCGTCTCGACCAACGAACCGGTTGGCTTTACTTCGCTGTCGCCCGACTCGACCGGCATCGACTTTGTCAACCGGCTGGGCAAGGAGCGGTACACCACCAATCAAATTTACCTCAACGGTTCCGGCGTTGCTGCGGGCGACTACGACGGCGACGGAAACGACGATGTTTATCTCGCGCAGAATTTTTTCAACGTGGACAGTGAAACATCCAGGCACGATGCTGGGCTTGGCCTGGTGATGACCGGCGACGGGCGGGGAGGCTTCAGGGCGCTGTCGGCCACGGAATCCGGCGTGGCAAACCTTGGCCAAGCGCGCGGGTGTGCCGTGTCGGATTTCAACGGCGATGGTCGGGTCGATATTGTCACGGCTCAAAACAACGGCCCCGTGAAACTTCATCTCAACTCGACCGGCAAGCCTGGTATCAGGGTTCTGTTAACGGGCGGAGGAGACAACCCGCAGGCCGTGGGTGCCTCCATCCGGCTGGAGCAAAATGGCTCGCTTGGCCCCAGGCGCGAAATCCGACTTGGTTCAGGTTACTGGTCGCAGGACAGCTTGGTTCAATTGTTTGTCGTCGGGGAAACCCAAGCCAGGCTCCATATCAAATGGCCCGACAGAAGCGTCGCCACAGTGGTCGTTCCCCGTGGTGCAAAAACCATCAAAATCTCAAAGCCGGATGAGGTTCAGGTCATTTATTAAGGGCCGCACGATGGTTGTCACGCTGGCTGCATGGGCGCTTGGCCAAGCGTTCCCTGCCGTCACATGGGTCGAGGAAGCAAACCACAAATGGCGGCCTCTCGACATCCCGACCGGAACAAGGCCCGGCTTCACTCTGCTCGCCTCCGGGCAAACCGGCATACAGTTCAGCAACCAGTTGGATGCGGAGAAGTCGCTTCAAAACCAGGTTTACCTGAATGGATCGGGTGTTGCGCTGGGTGACATCAACGGTGATGGGCTGTGTGACATATACTTGTGCAGCTTGGATGGCCCCAACCATCTTTACCTGAACAGGGGCAACTGGAAGTTTGAGGAGGCGGCCAAGTCTTATGGTGTGGATTGTGCCGGCAAAGACTCGACGGGAACTTCGCTTGCTGACTTGGACGGCGATGGGGATCTCGACTTAATCGTCAACACGATCCATTCCGGGACGCTTCTGTTCCGGAACACCGGCGCTGGTTTCAGCCAAGCGCTTGGCAAGGTGGCCGGGATGGACAAGGCGCGTGGCGGTATGTCCATCGCGATTGCTGATATCGACGGGGACGGCTTGCTTGATTTCTATGTCACCTATTACCGCGATACAACCTTGATGGACATGCCGAATACGCATTTTAATTTTCGCACTGTCGGAAACCGAAAAGTGATTTCAAGTGTCAACGGCATCCCGGTAAGAGGTTCAAAATTCGAAAACCGTTTCAGGCTGAATAAGCGCGGTGGTATTGAGGAAAACGGGTTGCCGGATGTGCTCTACCGCAACCTTGGCCAATTCCGGTTTGAGCGGAACGAAGTCGGCGGTAGCCGGTTTGTGACCGCAAGCGGAACGCCGCTGCAGGGGCCGTTGTTCGAGTGGGGGTTGTCCGTGATGTTCAGGGACATCAACCGTGACGGGCGTCCTGACCTGTATGTCTGCAATGATTTTGACGGCGAAGATCGTCTTTGGCTCAACGTTGGCCAAGGCCGTTTTCGCGAGGCCCCCGCGTTGGCGCTCAGAAAAACCAGCATGTTTTCCATGGGGGTCGATTTCGCCGATATCAACCGTGACGGCCTGGACGATTTCATTGTCGTGGATATGTTGAACAGCGACCGTCGAACGAGGAAGAATCAAATGATCCCGAGGGTGCAGTACACGCCCGTGCCCGGCAAATTCAACGATCGACCGCAAACCATGCGAAACACGTTGTTCCTAAATCGCGGGCACAGTGTATTCTCCGAGATTGCCAACTTCGCCGGTGTCGCCGCATCGGATTGGGCCTGGTGTCCGATGTTCATCGATGTCGATCTCGACGGCTTTGAGGATTTACTGATCACCAACGGGGTGGAGCGAAACGCACGTCATTTGGACACAATTATCAAGCTGCGGAAACAGCGCGAAAGCAGAACGATGACCAACCGCGAAATCCTCCTTGCTCGCAAAGTGTTCCCCACTCAAAACACAGCCAACGTGGCTTTCCGAAATCTCGGCAACCTGAAGTTCGCCAAAGCCGGTAGTGAATGGGGGTTTGACACCCAAGGCGTTTCCCATGGCATGGCAAGCGGCGATCTCGATGGCGATGGCGATCTCGATTTGGTCGTCAACAACATGCGGAGCCCTGCCGGGATTTATCGCAACAACGCAACCAAGCCGCGCATCGCTGTCCGGTTAACCGGCCCCGGAGGGAACACCAAGGGCATCGGTGCGAGGATTGAAGTCGAGTACGGCGATAAAGTCCAAAGCCAGGAGATGATCAGTGGCGGGCGTTACTTGTCCTCGGACGATTCGGTGAGAGTGTTTGCGATGCCCAGCGGGCCGGCCAAGTTAAAGGTCATCTGGCCGAACCGCAGGGAAACTGTCATCAATCAAGTTGAGCCAAACCGGTTTTACAGGATTGATTACAACCCAACTCAAGCCAGGCGCGCACAAAGTAAAAAACCGACTCCACTCTTCAAGTCGATTGATTTTCCTGACGCCAAGCGGCACCTCGAAACTGTTGGCAACGAAAACCAGAACCAACCCCTGGTTCCGTGGACGCTTGGCCGGGACGGGCCCGGCGTCGCTTGGGGCGACTTGGACAGCGACGGATGGGAGGACTTGGCCATCGGCAACGGCCGGGGTGGCACCGTGGCGCTATACCGAAACATGGCAGGGAAAGGGTTCCAGTTATTCAAACCAAAAACACCGTTCCCAAAAAACCCACGCGATATTCTTTCCGTGTTGATTGCAGATGGCAACCTCATCCAATCCATGTCCAACAACGAGGACGGCTTGGCCTTTGGCGATATGGTTACAATCAGCCAAGCCAACGGCACAACATTGCAAAAGATCGCCGCCAAGGCTGCCAGCGCCGGTCACCTGGCCATGGCGGATGTCGACGGGGACGGCGACTTGGATTTGTTCGTTGCTGCCAGGACAATGCCAAACAACTACCCACAATCGACGAGTTCATGGATTTACCTAAACGAGAGCGGCGAATGGAAGGAGAGCGCAGCTTGGTCCAAGGCGCTGCGGAATGTCGGCTTGGTTTCGGGGGCTGTTTTTTCAAACATCGATGCGGACCCCTTGCCGGAGTTGCTGCTCGCCTGCGATTGGGGGACGCCGAAAGTCTTCGTGAACACCGGTGAGGGATTTGTGGATCACAGCGAGCGATACGGCTTGGCCAAGTTCGCCGGTTTTTGGCGTGGAATCGATGTGGGTGATTTTGACGGGGACGGCCGAATGGATTTTGTTGTGACCAACCGCGGTTTGAACTCCGGCTACGAGACATCCGTCGAGCGGCCGTTTGTTGTTTTTCATGGAGACGTTGATGAGGACGGCAGACGCGAGGTCATCGAGACTGAATGGGGCAGTGACGGGAAACTTTATCCCCGCCGGAATCTTGCGACGTTGAACGGCGCGTTGCCCTGGATTGCCGAGCGCCTCGGCAGTTACGACCACTATGCCCGATCGACAGTGGAAGACGTATTCGATGCGGCGCGCTTGGGCAAGATGCAGCGACTCGAGATTACTACGTTACAAAGCATGGTTTTCCTCCAGGTCGCAGAGGGCTTTGATCCCAAGCCGCTCCCGGTTGAAGCCCAGCTTTCTGCTGCCTTCAGCCCGGTGGTCGCCGATTTTGATTGCGACGGCATTGAGGACATCGTGTTCAGTCAGAATGTTTTTGGTGTTCACCGGGAGGAGTCGCGACAGGATGCCGGTTACGGGTTGCTGCTGCTGGGTCGCGGCGACGGCGAGTTCAAGCCCGCGACGATCGAGGAGAGTGGCTTGGCCGTGTTTGGGGAAGGGCGAGGCGCTGCGGCGGCGGACTACGATCACGATGGCAGAACAGATCTGATCATCTCCCAAAACGGGGCCAAGCCGAAGTTGTTCCTGAACCAAGCCAAGCGGCGTGGCTTACGTGTGAATCTTCAGGGAGAGGAGGGCAACCGGCATGGCATTGGTGCACAAATTAGCCTCGATTTGCACCCCAAGGCGGGGCCGTCGCGAATGGTGAGACTCGGTTCCGGTTATTTGTCCCAAAACTCAGCCACCCAAGTCATGGGAGGTGCGGACAAGGCAATAGCGGTGCGCGTCGCTTGGCCAAGCGGAGAGAGGGAGAAGTTTGAACTCGCACCCGGCCAAGCGGAGATCACCGTCGTAAAGGGGCAGGGTAAACCTTGGCCGCCGGCTAGGTGATCGCGTTGAGCGCATCCACGGCAACGCTCCACCGGTCGTTTAACTGCTCGAGCTCGTCGTTGATCTCCATCAACTCACGGTTCAACTGTTGCGCTTGGCCTCCCGCGCTGTAGGTTTCTGGCTGCTCAAGCAACCCTGCAATTTCCCCCTGTCGCTTTTCGAGTGATGAAATTCTAACCTCTGACTTGTCGATGACAGCCTGTTGCGATTTGCGCTTCTTCGACAACGCCTGTCGCGCCTCGGCTTCGCGCCGTTTCCTTGTCTTCGCACCTTCACGCTTGGCGCCATCAGGTGCTTTCACGGGGGAACCGTTGGTCAAACTGGTTTCTGCCGCACGCGCTGATTGCTGGCCGGTTTTTTCCAGGTAATAATCGTACGGTCCGGGGTAGTGCCGGAGTTTCCCCTGCTCGACATGGATCACATGTGAAGCAATTTTCCGAATAAAATGCACATCGTGACTGATGAAAACCATTGTCCCGTTGAATTGAGACAACGCCTCTATCAACGTGTCGATACTGCCCATGTCGAGGTGGGTGGTGGGCTCGTCAAGCAGCAGGAAATTGGGCGGATTAAGCAGGAGTTTCGCCAATGCAAGACGGCTTTTTTCGCCACCGCTCAATACACCGACTTTCTTGAACACATCGTCGTCGGAAAACAAAAAATTACCCAGCAACGTTCGGGCGGACTGCTCCGTAACATTGGCGCGAGTGTCGAGCATCTCCTCAAGGACGGTGCGGTTCAACTGAAGCGTCTCAGCCCTGTGCTGGGCGAAATACCCCGGCTGAACATTATGACCAAGCTCACGTTCGCCGGCGTCAAAACCTATAACCTTCGCCAGTATCTTCAACAGGGTGGACTTGCCGGCACCGTTCGGTCCGACCAAGACAATACGTTGTTGCCGCTCAATCTCAAGGTTGAGGGACGCATACACCTCGAGATCGCCGTAGGCCTTGCCCAGTTGCTTGAGAGCGATCACCCGTTGGCCGCTTCGGCTGGGTTGCGGAAAGGAGAACTTGATCTTCTTTGTTGAGATGAACGGCGCATCGATTTTCTCCATCCGCTCAATCTGTTTCAATTTGCTTTGCGCCTGGGTTGCCTTTGTGTTCTTGGCGCGAAACCGGTCCACAAATTTCATCAGCCGCTCAATCTCTTTCTGCTGATTTTCGTAGGCAGCCATTCGTTGCGCCTCGCTTGCCGCGCGCTGCACCAAATGCGATTCGTAATTGCCCGTGTAGCGCGTCGCTTGCCCGCCTTCCAGTTCCACCACATAGTGGATCAAGAGATTAAGAAACTCCCGGTCATGTGAAATCAACAGGATCGCTCCGGGATAGTTTAGAAGATAATTTTGCAGCCAAATCAACGAATGCAGATCGAGATGATTCGTCGGCTCATCGAGCATCAACAGGTCCGGTTCCATCACAAGTAGCCGCGCCAAGTGCGCGCGCATGATCCAGCCCCCGCTCAACTCACGGGCCGGCCGGTCAAAATCGCTGTCCTTGAAACTCAGCCCGCTGAGAATCTGCCGTGCCTTGGCGATGAGCCGGCTGCCGCCCGCCGACTCGAATGTCGCATAATCCGCATCTGACGGATCGCCGTCTTGCTCTTGGCCAAGCTCACCCAGTCTGCGGGCCGCCGCGATAAAATCCGGCGAGATGGAGCAGGCCAGCTCGATCACGGTTTCCCCCCCGGTCGATGCGCTTTCCTGCGGGAGATAGCCAATCTTCGCTCCACGTTCCAAAGCAATCTCGCCGCTGTCTGGCGAGATGTCCTTGAGGATAATGGAGAACAACGTCGACTTGCCCGCCCCATTACGCCCGACCACACCGATACGATCCCGGCGGTTGATCTGCAGACTCGCATCTGCAAACAACGTTCGCCCGGCATACGCCTTCGAAATACTTTTGATAGAAAGCATCAGACTCCGTCCAACATCCCAGCGGGGGCCAAGGATCGAAAGTGGTGCCAGAGGCGTGATTTGAACACGCGACCAAAGGCTTATGAGTCCTCTGCTCTACCACTGAGCTACTCTGGCACCCTGAAGGAAATTCGCCCGAAATGAGCGGACGGAGAGATGAGCAAAAACGATCAATGCAGGCAAGCTCTTTCCGCATTAACCCCGGTGGATATTGGGGGGAGCAACAATTTCCGCGTCCCTCCGCTCACGTTGACAAATGGCAACTCCCGGTAAAAACTCCGCAGCAGAAGATTTTGAACACACTCACCGGCAAGCAGACCAAAACAACTTTCGTAGCCACGACTATTCGGAAATGACTTTTCCCAAATCCATTTTTTTGGCGGCGCTTGGCGCGATTTCTGTATTTGGGGCGCATCCCGGGACGCCGGGTGTTGTTCGCGTGCAATTACGAGGCCAGCATCTTCTGGTTAAGGCCAAGCTCCCCGCTCAGGGCGGTGCCCAACTGCTGCAGCTACAACCGCATGAGGCCGCCGCTGGCAGCAAGCGACTTGCCCTTGATTGGCATCTCGCCGATGGGATTGCGACAACAACTATCAAGCGGCTCGACACCGGACGCGACAACGTTTTTTCCCGTTTTCAACTTGTTGACGGGGCGAGCGGCAGGCCGCTTGGCCAAGCGCGCTGGGTTGGGAACATCGAGTCAATCGCCCGGCGTTCGTTTAAGTTCCCGAAGGCCAAGGGCATCAAGGGATTGCAATGTATCGTCGACATCGACGACGCGCTGCACTTGGGGGTGAAACAAGCTGCGTTGAATGTCACCCTCGATCAACTGGTGGACTGGCGCGCCGACTCCGGCCGTTTCTCCCGACAGGTTGACGGCGAGACGGTGTGCTTTCATTCGGGCTACGTCGAACATATCGACTCGCAACTGAAACGCCTGACCGATGCCGGCGTTGTGAACTCGCTGATCATTTACAATCGCATCCCAGGCTCGCGCGGCGGGAGCCCGCTGGTGCACCCCGGCACCGACTTGGCCAAGTCGCCGTTTCACGTGGGCGCATTCAACCTCGCCACCGAAGAAGGCGTGCGGACGTATCGCGGGGCGATCGAGTTTCTTGCAGACCGTTACTCCGACCCGAGGCGGGAACACGGCTTGGCCAAGCGCTTCATCATCGGCAACGAAATACAGTCTCACTGGCATTGGTACAACCTGGGCGAGATGCCCCAGCGGCAGGTTGTTGAGGAATACCACCGGGCATTGCGGGTGGCCCACCTCGCCGCGCACAGCATCCACCCCGGGATCCAGCTGTTCATCTCGCTGGATCACCACTGGTCGGCGCAGATGGGCGAGAACACACTGCACGGCATGTCGGGCAAATGTTTTGTTGAGACACTAAACACAATTGCTAAAGCCGAGGGGAACTTCGACTGGCACGTTGCGTTTCATCCGTATCCCGAAAATCTTTTCAACCCAAGAACCTGGGAGGATGCCGCCGCAACCCCGTCGTTCGACGCCGCGAAAATAACCTTCAAAAACATCGAGATGCTCCCGGCGTTTCTTCGGCAGGAACGATTCTTGCACAACAGCAAGGCGCGGCGAGTCATCCTGTCCGAACAAGGCTTCCACTCGCCGGACGGCAAAAACGGCGAACGGGACCAAGCGGCGGCTTACGCCTATTCGTACTACCGCGTGCAGCAGACCGAGGGGATTGACGCCTTCATCCTGCACCGGCACGTCGACCACCCAGGGGAAGGCGGCCTGCGCCTTGGCCTGCGAAGCAGTCGCGACGGCGGAGTGCGGCCAATCTACGACGTGTTCCGCCAAGCCGACACCGCCGCTTGGCCGGAGGCATTCAAGTTTGCGCTGCCAGTTATCGGAGTGAAGTCTTGGCCTGACACCCTTTCGTCAAATCCACCAAAAGCGGAGTGAGCGCTTTACGGCAATTGACAGGATGTGATTCTGCCGTACAGTTCGCGGCCCATTATGAGAGAGGAGTTGCATGTTGCTGTTGTTGGGGCCACTGGGGCGGTGGGTATCGAGATGCTCGAGACGCTGGAGAAGCGCAATTTTCCGATTGGCAAGCTGACGCCACTTGCCTCGGCACGCTCGGCAGGCAAAACGCTCCCGTTCCGCGGGGAGGAAATCGCTGTTCAGGAACTCACCAAGGATTCATTCGATGGAGTGGACATCGCGCTGTTCAGCGCGGGTGGCGAAATCTCCAAGGAATTCGCCCCGGCTGCGGTTGAGGCCGGCGCGGTGGTCGTCGATAATTCCAGCGCGTTTCGGATGGATGACTCGGTGCCGTTGGTGGTGCCGGAGATCAACGCCGCCGATGTCGCCAGGCACAAGGGCATCATTGCTAATCCGAACTGCTCGACAATCGTCACGGTGATGGCGTTGTATCCACTTCACCAGGCATTTGGGGTGAAGCGAATTTTCGCCTCCACGTATCAGGCGGTGTCCGGCTCGGGCGCCATGGGCATTACGGAACTCAAGCGCCAAGTCGGCGAGATCAACGAGGGCAAGGAAGTGAGCCGGGAGGTTTACCCACACCAGATCGCGTTCAACGTGTTGCCGCACGTCGATGTGTTCCTCGACAACGGTTACACCAACGAGGAAATGAAGATGGTGCACGAGTCGCGCAAGATCATGGGGCTGCCGGATTTTCAGGCGAGCGTGACGTGTGTCCGCGTACCGGTGTACCGCGCCCACTCGATCGCCGTGAGTGCGGAGTTCGAAAAACCGGTGTCCGTCGAGCGTGCCCGCGAGGCGATCAACGCCGCGCCGGGGATCGACTTGAACGATGACGTCACCAGCAACGGCTACCCGTTGCCCCTCGAGTCGGCCGGACAGGACAACTGCCAGATTGGTCGCATCCGCAGGGATTGCGCGATGGAGAACGGCTTGAGTTTCTGGGTCGTGGGGGATCAGTTGCTGAAAGGCGCGGCGCTGAACACCGTGCAAATCGCCGAGGAAGTGGCCAAGCTATAGGCGCGGGTTGTTTTTCAACCGCGAATGCACGCGAATAAACGCGAATGGAACGGGGCATTTCCTTCTCCCTCAGGAAGAGGGAGCCAAGGGGAGCGCACGCGATTCGCGTGTGGATATTCCGGTCGCAATGCACGTCTCGAGCCTTGGGCGGGGTGCCCAAGGCGGCACGCGAGGGCGCGTGCGCTCCCCATCCAGTCGAGTGCGGCTCACTGCTCACCAAGATTGAAGCCGTTCTGCTCGAGCATTGTCAAGGCCTGCTTGTTCACCGAGTCGCGAAACCAACGGCGAATCTCGACGCATCGCTGCTCATCGATGCCCTCAATCTGCTGAAGCCGTTCCGGCTTGCTTACCCGCAGGCCGTCGATGGAACTGAACGCCTCGATCAAGCACTTCGCCAAGCGCTCGTCGACTCCCGGCAGGTTCAACCCGTAAAGCACGGCGCTTGGCTCTGCTGACTTGCTGCCCTCCATTTGTCCCTGAATATCGGCGAGTTGATCGGCTGAAACGCCCTCGAGCCGATCCAAGTCGCCTTGGCCAAGCTCGTACAGTTCGCCGGGGTGCAGGACGAGTCGCAGCTTGGCCAGTTGCCCTGCTTCCGCCTGGCCTAGCGCCGGGATGTTGGCGGCCTCCGGCGAGCACCAGCGGATGATCCACTCGGCGACCTTGAGCGGGCAATCCAAGTTTGGGCACGCGCCATCGATGAAAACCGAGTAGCACCCGGGGCATTTCGGCCCGCTTGGCTCCCTGAAAAAATCGGCGACAGCTTGAAATGGCAAAAACATGCGGCGCTCAGTCGTGTTCGTGTTCGTCGAATCCATCGTCGGGTTCGGTGTATTCGATCTTGGCGGTTTTCTTCAACTCATCGACCAGTTCCTGCAACTTGGCATCCTGTCGTTGCGCGATCAGTTCCGCCTCGATCTCCGCACGAACCTGCTCGAACGGCTTGGGCTTGCCGGCTTTGCGCGCGGTCACCTTGGCCAGGTGGAAACCGTGCGGCGTGCAGAACACCGGGCTGACCTCGCCGGTTTTCATCGAGAACGCCACGACCTCGAACTCATCCATCAACTCGCCGCGCTTGAAGTAGCCGAGGTCGATCTCCTCCGCCGGCTTGTCGGAGTGTTCCCGGGCCAACTCGGTGAAGTCAGCACCATCGACGAGTCGTTGTCGCACCTCGCAAAGCGCCTTGAAAATCTCTTCGCGCTTTTCGACTTCGCGAACCGACTTGAAAATATGAGAGGCGCAGACCTCGTCCTCATCGCTGAATTGGTCGAGGCTGCTGTCGTAAAACTGGCGGCACTCCGTCTCGGTCGGCGCTGGGAGTGCCTTACAGGTTTCGGCGCGCAATGTCTCGACCTGCAAATTGAGGCTGAGGTCGCGCCGGATAAATTCATCCTGCTCCGGTGTCAAGCCGGAGTCTGCATAAAACCGGTCGCCGCCGCCGTGTTCCTCCTTGAGTTTGTCAAACGCTCGGGTGACTTCTTCCGCCGCCGGCTCGGAAATCGTCCGCTGCGCCTCTTGTGTCAGCAACGCCCGGAAGGTGATGTTGTCCCGCGCGTAGCCGCGAAACTCACCGTCTCGCTCACAGCAGGAGATCGAGCCCAAGCTTTCGTAATGGGCCTTGATCGCGGAGAATTCCTGGTCGATGACGTCGTCACCGATTGTCAGGCCGTCGATAACCAATGGCATGCCGCATCTTCCGCCGCGAGCGCCGTCTTGGCAATGGCGATTTGCCCGGCGCAGCGCAAATGAACTTGACCTGTCTCGACTTCCCCCCGATTGAATTGCCGCCTTGGTTGGGCGCCACGGCGGCTGGCCAAGCGACAGGCGGAATGAACAAAGACGACTCATCTCAATTCAACCGGCGCGATTTTCTGAACAGCTCCGCCTCCGGCTTGGCCATGGCGATGGCGGGCGGAGCGGTGCTGGAATTGACACCCCAGGCGCTTGGCCAAGCGAAGGACGCCCCGAAAAACGACAACACACCGCCGGTCACCGTCGGCGTGATCGGTTGTGGCGTATGGGGGAGGGAGTTGCTCAAGACGCTGGCAACAATCCCCAACGCACCGGTGGTCGCCGTGAGTGACACATATCCGGCTTATTTGCGGCGCGGCCTCCGTGGCGCACCCAAGGCCAAGGGATACCCGTCGCACACCGAGTTGCTTGCGGACGAAAACGTGCAGGCCGTCGTCGTCGCCACGCCGACGCATCTGCACCGGGAAGTCGCGCTTGCCGCGCTCGAGGCCGGTAAACACGTCTATTGCGAAGCGCCGAGGGCTCATAACATCGACGACGCACGCGCGATCGCCAATGCGGCACAGTTCGCGCCCAAGCTCAATTTTCAGGTTGGCCTACAAGCGCGCTCTGATCCGCAGCGGCATTTTCTGATCGACTTCGTGCGCACCGGCGCGATGGGCAAGAACGCCTTGGCAAAGGGGCAGTGGCACAAAAAAACAAGCTGGCGCCGCGTCTCCCCCAACACCGCGCGGTAGAAGGAACTCAACTGGCGGCTCGATCGCAAGTTGTCGCTTGGCCTTATCGGCGAGATCGGCGTGCACCAAGTCGATGTGCTTGGCTGGTTCATGAACGAGAGGCCGGTTTCGGTGAGCGGTTTCGGATCGATCATCCAGTGGAACGATGGGCGCAACGTGCCGGACACGATTCAAACCGTGTTCGACTACCCAAGCGGCGCGCGGACGATGTACGACTGCACGCTGGCCAACTTGTTCGACGCGAGTTACGACATGATTTACGGCAGCTACGCGGCGCTGATGGTGCGCGGCGCGCGCGCGTGGATGTTCAAGGAAGCCGACTCGCCGTTGCTCGGCTGGGAAGTGTACGCCAAGAAAAACAGCTTCTTCGGCGAAACCGGCATCGCGCTGGTGGCCAACGCCACCAAACTAACCAATCACAACGACGACCCGAACAATGACCCGGAAGGGACGAAGCCAAGCCGGTTTCACGCCTTGGAGGCATTTGCAAAAAACTGCCACAAGCATCAGGTGGCGGTTGAGGATTTCGAGGCGTTGTTCGGTGACGACGATCCCGAGGCGCTCGCCGAGCACCTGGCCGAGACCAACAAAAACAAACTCCCGTACGCGAGGGATCAGGATGGGTTTGAGTCCGTCGTCATCGCAGCCAAGGCCAACGAGGCCATCAACAGTGGCACGCGCGTTGAATGGAACGAGAGCGAATACAGCCTTTAAACACAGTACAGATGAAAAACATCATACAGTTGGGCCGCGTGTTGAGTGCTGCGGCCGTCATTGCGTTCGCGGCGCAAACCCGGGCCGAGACCGTCACGTACTCCGCCAAGACTGGCAGCCTGCTGAAAATCAGCGGAACCTCCTCGGTGCACGATTGGGAAGTGAAGACCCGACTCATCGGCGGCAAGATGGAGTGGGATTCGTCCTTTCCGCTGGATCCCTCAAAGGCAGAACTGCCCAAGCTGACCAAGACACCGAAAGCCAGCATCATCATTCCGGTGCGAAACATCGAGAGCGGCAAGCAGCGAATGAACGAAGTCATGCACGGCGCATTGAACGCCCAGAAACACAAGTACGCCCGGTACAGCCTCAAGGAAATGAAGCTCGCTGAAACCAAGCGCAAAGCCGGCGACCCACTGGTGTTCGACACCAAGGGAACCCTAAGCGTCAACGGCAAGACGCCTCCGGTGTCCATGCAAATCAGCATCACAAAGGCGGAGTGGGACAAGTTGAAAGTGAGCGGCAAGACGAAGCTCAAGATGTTACAATTCGGGGTTGTGCCTCCGGCGCCAAAGATTGCCCTTGGCCTTATCACGACCGGCAACGAGGTGAGTGTCGAGTTCAACTGGTTCGTCGCTTCGAAAAAATAAGCTGGTAATGAGACGCGGATTTCACGAATTCACACGGATTTAAAATACGATCCGTACAAACTTGTGTTAATCCGAGAAATCCGTGTCCCTGCTTGAAACTTCGATCTTGAAACTAGAAACTCCCCCCCCGCGCATCGCGTGGGGTTTCCATGAGCAACGAGGATAAAAACCTTAAAACCAGCTTTCAAGTGCTGACGGTCGCCTTGACGTTGCTGGTTTTTGGCGGGGCCATCTGGATTGCCAAGGAGCAAATGGGGGAGCGCATCCGTGAGCAGGTTCTGGCCCGGTACGCGCAGGAGTTGTACGCCATTTCACTGGTGCATCAGGTGATGATGGCGGAGTCGGCCGAGATCCTGTTTATGGATGACGCGTTCGACCAGTTGACCGTCTATGGCGCTGTCGCTGAGTTGAGCGGCGCGATGGGGGTACGGCTTTACACGGCGGACGGCGAGTTTCTTGTGTCCTCCACCGAGAACATCGCTGAAGGCAGCTTGTCTGCCGGCCAGTTGGAGATGGCTCGTGCCTTTGCACCGGTCAGCATGTTGAACGATGCACTCCCTGTTGAGGATATTTTTTGGGAACCGTTGCTTGAGGAGTTGTCTGTCGGGCAATCGCTGACTGTCCGGGAGGTCGTTCTGCCCGTCCACGTGGCAGAGGAGGACGAACTGCTCGGCGTGGTCCAGTTTCTTTTCGACGCTACAGAGGCGCTTGCGGACATCGCCGAGTTGAACGACGGCTTGTTTCAGCAGGGCGTCTTTATTTTTGCTGCCGGCGGCAGTGTGATTGCGTTGCTTTTGTCGCTCTCCTTTGCGCGGATCAACCGCATTCACCGTTCGCTGGCCAAGCGGACGTTCGCGCTCAAGAAGGCAAACCAGGAGCTGGCGCTCTCGGATCGGACCAGCGCGGTGGGAGGCGTGGCTTCGCATTTGATTCACGGCTTGCGAAACCCGCTCGCCGGACTGCGCGCATATCTCGATACCGGCCAACGAGACGGAGATGATTTATCGACCGCAAAATCGGCGGCCAAGCGGATGGAGAGCATGATCGACAACATCGTGCGAACCTTGGGAGAGAACGCCAGCGGAGTCGTTTACGAGTTGAGCGTTGGGGAGTTGCTCGAGATTTTAAAGTCGAGGATAGAACCGATCGCTGCCGGACATCATGTGCAACTCACCGTCATCAGCACGGGGGGCAGGGAACTGGACAACCGTGAAGGAAACTTGGTTTTGCTGATTCTGGAAAACCTCACACAGAATGCCGTGGAGGCATGCGAGCCGGGCGGGCGAGTCGCTGTTCACGCCAGCAAAACCGGTGGCGTGACGGTGTTCGAAGTAAGCGACAACGGCGGTGGGCTGCCGGAGGCTGCGATAGGGTCACTGTTTCAGCCCGGCAACACGTCGAAGGAGCAGGGGAGCGGGCTTGGCCTCGCGATCAGCGGACAGTTGGCCGCGTCGATGAGAGCCGAGTTGACTCTGGCCAAGTCGGATGAAAACGGGACAACATTTCGGCTGGCCCTGGCCAAGCGCTCCGCCTAGCGGACGGCGTCGAAGACGTTGGCCAAGCGCTTGAGGGTGGCGCTCATTTGGCCAAGCGGAATCATGTTTGGCCCGTCACTCGGCGACTTGGCCGGTTCCGGATGTGTCTCGATGAACAACCCGTTCGCACCAGCCGCAAGCGCCGCCTTGGCCAGAATAGGCGCAAACTCACCCTGGCCCGCCGAGCGGTCGCCGCCACCGCCGGGCAATTGCACCGAGTGTGTGGCGTCGAACACCACCGGGTAACCGAACGACTGCATGATCGGGATCGACCGCATGTCGGCGACGAGGTTGTTGTAGCCGAAACTGGAGCCCCGTTCCGTGAGGATGATTTTTTTGTTCCCACAATGGGCCGCCTTGGCCGCGACCTGCTTCATCTCGCTTGGGGAAAGGAACTGGCCTTTTTTGATGTTCACGATTTTGCCGGTATTTGCGGCAGCAGTGATGAGGTCGGTCTGGCGACAGAGGAAGGCGGGGATCTGCAGAATGTCGACAACCTTGGCGGCTTGTTCCGCCTGCTGCCCAGTGTGAACATCGGTGAGCACGGGAACGCCGGCCTTGTCACGAACGGAAGCCAGAATGCGAAGGCCGGCATCCAAGCCAGGGCCGCGCTTGGCCTTGACGGAAGTGCGGTTGGCCTTGTCGAAGCTCGCCTTGAAAACGTAAGTGATGCCAAGCGCGGCGCAAGTGCGCTTGAGCGACTTGGCGATTTTGAGGCAAAGCGCCTCGGACTCAATCACACACGGCCCGGAGAGCAGGAACAGGCGGCTTGGTTTGTTCAATATTTTCCAAAGAGCGGTTGATGTCATGCTGTGTGAAACTGGTTGCGGAGCAATTCGTCATGCTGCGACCGGAATGGTGAAGTGCCGCTTAAGCGGTTGAGCGCGAAAAGGGTAGCGGGCAGGCAGGCAGTGTCGAGTGAATTGTCACGGCACCTCCAGTAAAACCCGCCCGGTGGCGCGGCGAAGGAAAGGGCCGCTGCGCCGAACTTGAACGATGTCCAGCATCAACCTGTCGCCACTTTCCTTGTCGTGCAGCAGTCTCGCTGCACGGACGATGTCGTTCACTTCCTGTCCGTCAACAGCGACGACAACCACGCCCGTGGTGAGGCCCGCTTTGTCAGCCGGCGAGTCGTCATCGACTTGTGACACAACGAGCCCGTTGGTTGAATTGTAGCCAAGCGCCTTGGCGACCTTTGGCGTCAACTCTTCCAGGGTGGCCCCGGTCTTGTCGCGAATGAGGCCGGAGTTGAAATACGCCTTCTCAGGAATCAGTTTCACGGTGCAGGCGACGAGTTCACCCTTCCGCTTGACCTGTAATTTCACTGCCCGCTTGCGGCCAAGATTAAGAAGCCTTTTGGCGAACTCGATGAAGTTGAGGGGGGAGTGGTTGTTGATTGTTGCGATCTGGTCACCCGCAACCATGCCGGCCTTGGCGGCCGGGCTGTCCGGTTCAACGGACTCAACCGTCAACGGATTGCTGCCGGGACGGATGGCCGCGCCGAACCAGTTTCCCTCCAAAAACTCCGGCGTGAAGATGCGTGACAGGGATTCATTGACCCGCTTGATGGGGATGGCAAACCCGATGCCCTGTCCCTCCTTGAGCACCGCGACATTGATCCCGATGATTTCCCCGTCAAGATTGATCAGCGGGCCGCCGCTATTTCCCGGATTGATGGAGGCATCGGTCTGGAGCCAGTCCGGGATGTCCAGTTTGCTGCCTTCCGTCTCGGTGCGGCGGCTTTTTGAACTGAGGATCCCGCGGCTGGCCGAGCCGCCAAGGCCGAACGGGTTGCCAAGCGCCAGCACCGTTTCACCAAGCAACAGATCGTCATCGCTGGCGAAGGTGACTGCGGCGAAGGTTTCGCCCGGCTCTTCCGGGATGATTTTCAGCAGAGCGATGTCAGTGGCCAGGCTCCCGGCGATGACCTCCGCCTGGTAAATCCTGGCCTCGCCGTTCTTGTCGTTGATCTTGACCCAGATTTCGCCGGCGTCCTTGACCACGTGCACATTGGTGAGCACGTAGCCGGACGCATCCACCACGACACCGGAGCCGGCGCTTTCCTGTGGCGGCAGTTCCTGCGCGTATGGCGCCCAGTTGTCACGCCACCAGTCGTAGTAATACCGCACACGCTGCACACGTGTCTTGGTGATAATATTGACCACGCCCGGCATGACCCGGCTGACGGCCTCGACCACCGCGTTGTGGCGGGGCGATTCCCCGGCCTGGGCAAGCGCGGTGATACACAGGGCCAGGCCGATGGCCGGCGCGAGTTTGCTGTTCCTTCCCTTTATCAACATAAAAATCAACTTAGACAGAAGATCCCTGAAAGATGTTCATTCTGCCCCGGCGCCATTGTCTCGGACAAGTTATCCACAATTTGAGCAATTCGCTTGACGATTGCGGCTGTTTTGCTTGAAATGCGGCCCATGACTTTTCGTCTAATTTTGTTGTGTCTTGCCTCTTCAATGGCTGCCGCTTCCGTGGGCTGCATCAGCACGCCCCAGGGGAAACAATTCGGGGTGCCCGGCATCCGGGACACCGTGGTCAGTCGCTACGAACGACCGATGGATCAGGTGATTAACTCAGCCCGCGAAGTGCTTTCGCGCACCGGAACCATAACCGGGGATGACGTGGTCAACAACGCGGTTTCCGCCAAGATAGACAACCGCAGCGTCTGGGTGACGGTTTCCGAGGTGGAACCGCTTGTGACGGAAGTGAAGGTTCGCGTGCGCTCTTCACGCGGGACGGCGGACCTGGTCATGGCTGCGGAGATCGACAAGCAGATCGCCCTTGGCTTGGTGGTTTCCCCCTGATCAGCTTTTCAGGCCCACGTCCTCATCGTAGCGGCCCAACTGCAGTTTTTTGCTTTTCTTGTTCACTCCCCGCATCTCGATCCGGAGGTAGGCAATCCGCTGCTCTGCCAGCGCCGCCGGGGCTGCTTTTGGATTCAGCGAGATGATTAGCTGCAAGGTCGCGCGAATCGACTCGTACGTTTCGCCGCTCTTGATCTGAATATCAGCGACCTTGTTCAACCAGGCTGTTTTTTGGTGAATCGTCGTTCCGGGCAAAGTCAAAAGATGCTCGTATTGCTGTATCGCCAGTGCGGGTTGCTTCATGTGCCCGAGATACAGCGCCGCCAATTCCTCCCGGTTATTGATTGAGTCGGGGTGCAACGCGACCCTGCGGAGGCACGTTTGTAGCTTGGCCTCATCGGCCTGAAGCGGATCAACCTCGACAGCCCTTGGTATTTCAAGCGGCCCTGTGAAATCATCCTTCGCCGCAGACTCCTTGACCAGGTGGCGGTACGACTCGTTGAAATCCTCGGTGGCCGCTTCGCTCTCCTCTGACGCATCGAGACTGGCGAGTCGTTGCGAGGCAAACTGCGCCGCCTGAGTACCCGGCAACGCCTCCCGAATTTGCTCCAACGTCCGCTTGGCCGCCGACGCGTCCCCGGCGATCGTCAACTGCCAATAGGCCATTTTGTTCAACGCGACCGGCAGGTTGAACCTCACCTTATCAGGGTCCTCCAACGTTTCCTGAATGGTCGCCACCGCCGCCGGCAGGTCGTCGAGGTTTTCCGCTTGAATGCTCGCCTTGAGCATCTGCCCATCGAAGTCGCCGGGGTATTGTTCCAACTGGGCCTCGACAGCCTCAACCGCATCCTCGTATTGCCCCCGCTTGCGCTTGGCCAATGCCTGTCCATAAGCCGGGCCTTCGTAAGCCGCCGTGTCATCGCCGGACAATGCCGTCGTCAGGGGGGAGACAAGCGTGTTGGCGATGGTGGGCGTCCATGCCAATCCCACCAAAAAAGCAATCGGAACGGCAACCAAGAGCACAAACAGCAACGCTAGACCCTCCTGGGCGGCCACCGCTGAGTAAGCAATCCCCAGGAAAACAACGAAGGAGAGAACCCAAAGCCCAATCACCTTGACAGGATTATTCTGCGGGTTTCGTAACTGCTTTCGGATGATGTAAATGACAACGGCCAAACTTACGCCACCAATCAGAACCAACCCGAAAAGCCGCTCTGCCGCTACCTCCAGCAAGGTCATTACAATATCACTTCAGGTGAAAGTGCAGCCGGCTTCGTGTTCCGGTTTTTGTGTCGCGCATTTCCATTTCGTCCACCTGCCACTGGCCATTCTTTTTTATGAGCCCCTTGACAGCAAAACGCTTCACTGGCCTGGCCTCTCCTGAGTAAATATCGGCGAGTAGGATGCCTCCTGATTTTTTATCCACCCACGAAACAACACGGTGATATTCCCCCTTGGCCGGCTTGAGGTTGCGGCTTTCGAGCACGTAGCAAAGCCGGCTTTTGCGCCGCTGCGTTTTCAGGACAACCTGGCTTGGCCAATGGAGAAAACCCATCCCAAGGTCGGCAATGAAAAAGGATGACCCGGCAAGGCTGGAATAAATTTCCGCCCGCTTGGCCAAGCCTGATTTTTTCTCGTAGCGATTGGGTTGCCCAATCTCATGGTGCACCCGCCAATACTCGGAGATTTCGTCGTCGCGCTTGGCCGTGTAAGTTGTCTGCCACTCCGCTTGGCCAAGTTTCTCGACTTGAATAACGACGTCGGTGTTGAGACGTTTTCTTTCACGTTCGATCACTTCCATCGTGGCTCGAATCTCAACGTTCTTTTCCGGAACCAACTCCCGGATGGTTCGTGCCAGCTGCGACCCGTCCGGCAGAGGGTCTTTAGCCTGGAGAGCAAACGGGAAGAGCAGGACAGCCAGAAGCGCTGCACGGAGAGGCATATAAATTGGAGCGAAAATTGGCACAAACTATTTCCTCGGAGACTATTCTGGCCCGGGGATTATTCGAAATAAGTTAATTGTTCACTTGGCGTACTCAACAAATCGGTTTTCCCGAACCATCGTCACCCGGATTTGCCCCGGATATTGCAGCTCATCCTCGATCTTTCGCGCAATCTGCCTCGCAAGATCGTAACTTTCCTCATCGCTGATTTTTTTGGGATTCACAATGATTCGCAGTTCTCGGCCGGCTTGAACCGCATAGCATTTTTCAACGCCGTCGAATGAAGCCCCGATCCGTTCCAAGTTTTTGAACCGCTGAAGATAGGCTGTCATCGTCTCCGAACGCGCCCCCGGCCGCGAGGCGCTGATGGCGTCGGCGGCACTGACGAGGACGCCCCAAATAAAATCGTAAGGCACCTCGCCGTGATGCGATGCGACACCGTTGACGACGTCCTCCGGCTCGTTGTGTCTCTTGAGGAAATCCCCGCCAACAATCGCGTGCGGCCCCTCGGCTTCCTCGGACATCGCCTTGCCAATGTCGTGCAGCAGCCCAATGCGCTTGGCCTTGCTGACGTCCAGCCCGATTTCTGCGGCCAACAATCCCATCAAGTGCGCAACCTCGACCGAATGCGCCAGAACATTCTGCGAGTAACTGCTCCTGTAGCGGAGTTTGCCGAGTACCGAGAGCACGTCTTGGCTGAGTGTGCTGACGCCGGCTCTTTGAGCCGCCTCTTCGCCGACATTGGCCAGATTGTAGTCGTTCTCCTCCGTGACTTTGGAGACGACTTCCTCGATTCGCGTGGGGTGAATCCTGCCATCCTTGACCAGCCGGGACATCGATTCGCGGGCGATCGCGCGCTTGATTGGGTCGAACCCGGACAGCACTACGGTGTTGGGCGTGTCGTCGATCAACACAGTAACCCCGGTGGCCATCTCGAAAGCACGGACGTTGCGCCCCTCACGGCCGATGATGCGCCCCTTGATTTCCTCATCCCCGTTCAGCGAGATCGTGGCCGTGGTGGCCTCGTAAGTGTGTTCGCCGGAGTAACGCTGGATCGCTAGGCCGATAATCCGACGCGCCTTCTCCTCGGCATGATCCTTTGCCCCGTCAACGATCGCCTTGGAAATCTGGCTGGCCTCCATTTTGGTTTCATCGCCGATGATCTCGAAAAGTTGTTCCCGCGCATCGTCCGGGCTCATGCCGGTGATTTTGCTGAGCGCCTCCTTGTTTTCAGCAACCAAAATCTCCGCCGCACCCAGCTTGTCGCTCAGGTCGGTTTCGAGTTGGTGAACGGTGGCCTGCTTTTGTTGAAGTTGTTTTTCGTTCTCGAGCAGCGATTGAAGCTGCCTGTCGAGCAGCGACTCCCGCTCCTCGAGCCGCTTCTCCCGTTGGCGGATCTCCTCGCTCTCGGCGCCGATGGCGTTCTCGATTTCAACACGCAGCCGGTCGGTCTCCTCCCGCGTCAGCATCCGCGCGCTTCGAGTCAGCACCTCGGCTTCCCGGCGGGAATGTTCCTTGAGGGAGGTTTCGGTGCTTTTCAGGGCGCGGTGAATCTGCCGCTTCTGATCCTTACGAATCCAGATCATGGCGACGATCATGGTAACTACCATGACGCCCCACAACCAAGGCTCTGCTACTGCCAAGCTATGCATCGAATTTTAAGCGGGCGGGGGAATCAGCCAACCGTTGGGTGTCGCAATCATGTCCATTTTGACATCGTGCCTCTCCACCGGCACGTCAGGGTACACTTGCTGCTCAAAGCAGACGCCGCATTTTTTGGCGGGGATGCCAGCCAACAACCTGTCGAAGAACCCCCCGCCTCGGCCCAGTCTGCCACCAAGACCGACGAAGGCTACCCCGGGAACAATCGCCAAGTCGAGTTGCTTCGTGTTCATTTTTTGACTAATGGGTGGCGGCTCAAGCACCCCAAATTTGCCCGGCACAAGGTCGCTCAAGTTGTCTATCTTGCAAGCCACGTAAGCATTTTTCTCCTCTGAAAAACGGGGCAGGGCAACCTGCTTTCCTTTCTCCAACCCGCTTTTCAACAACAAATTAACGTCTAATTCGCCACTCATCGGAACGTAAAGCATCACTTGGCTCGCCCGCTGCCAGACGGCTGACTCAAGAATCAGCCGGCAAACGGCGAGTGAATCCTCCTTTGCTTGGCCAAGGGGCATCCCTTCCATGGCCAAGCGCGCCTTTCGTCGAGCCAAGCGCTTGGCCTCCGATATGTCAGTTCTGTTTGTCCCCTCGGTCATTGCCTAATTTCGCGAAGTGCTCCCGCCAATAATCGACCCGGGCTTTGATCTTTTTTTCCACACCCTGCTCGGTCGGCTCGTAAAACCGGCGATCCGCCCCGAGGTAATCCTGCGCCACAAAGTGCCCCGGAAAATCGTGCGAGTATTTGTACCCCTCGCCGTGGCCGAGTTTTTCCGCGCCGGAGTAATGTGAATCCTTGAGATGATTGGGTACCGGGATCGTTTTGCTGGAGCGCACATCCGCCAGCGCGGCATCGATCGCCTTGATGACGCTGTTGCTTTTGTTCGCGCTCGCGATGTAGATGGCCGCCTCGGCAATCGGTATCCGCGCCTCGGGCCAACCGATGAACTCGGCGGCTTGAAACGCCGCGTTGGCCAGCACCAATGCCATCGGGTCGGCCAAGCCGACGTCTTCCGCAGAATGAATGACAATCCGGCGGGCAATGAAGCGCGGATCCTCCCCGGCATGAATCATCTTCGCCAGCCAGTAAAGCGTCGCGTCGACATCGCTGCCGCGCATCGACTTGATGAAGGCGGAGACCGTGTCGTAATGCGCGTCCTCGTCGCCGTCGTACACCACGGCTTTTTTCTGGATGCAGTCTTCGGCAACTTGGAGGGTGATCCGAACAACGCCGTCGGTATCCGGCGGCGTGGTCAACGCGGCGATCTCCAGCGAGTTGAGTGCCTTGCGCGCATCGCCGTCGGACACCCTGGCCAGATGCTCCAGCGCCCCAGGTGCCGCCTCGCATTTCAAATGCCCCAAGCCCCGTTCTTCGTCGCCAAGGGCGCGTTGGATCAAGCGGGCGATCTCCTTCTGTGAAATCGGCTCCAATTCAAAAATCTGCGACCGCGAAACCAGCGGCGAGTTGACGAAGAAAAACGGGTTGTGCGTGGTGGCACCGATCAGACGGACGGTGCCGTTCTCGACATCCGGCAGAAGCGTGTCCTGCTGCGATTTGTTGAACCGGTGAATCTCGTCGATGAACAGCAGCGTCGTCGCCCCCGAGTTGGCCAAGCGGTTGGCGGCGGTGGCCAAAACACGGCGCATGTCCGCGACATTCGACTCCACACCGCTCAACCGCTCGAAACGGCTCTTGGTCTGGTTCGCAATAATTTGCGCCAGGCTGGTCTTGCCCGTGCCCGGCGGGCCGAAGAAGATTAGCGACTGGATGCGATCAGCCTCGATGGCGCGGCGCAGCAGTTTGCCCGGCGCGAGAATATGCCCTTGGCCCACGTACTCGCCCAGCGTGCGCGGTCGCATCCGGGCGGCCAAGGGCTGATACTTGTGACTTGGCGACGGTTCGCCGCTCGAGTCCATTCCCGAATCCGGCTTGGCTTGGTCTAGTGAAAAAAGGTCGCCACTCACGCCGGGCCAGAGTAGCAACCGGCGAAGGCTCTCCCAACGCAAAAAACCCGCGACTCGAAAGCCGCGGGTTTTAGGAAACCCCGCCATTGCCGTGTTGAACGAATCCGATGAACGGAAGGTACAAGTGGATCCGGCTCGTCGTAGATCGCGACTTCCAGTAAAGGCCTGTCGGTCACAACCCGAGTGCTGGTTCCTTAACCATTATATTTAGGTCCAAGGACAGTTGCAAATCACGCGCAACAGCAGGAAAATTAACCTTTCTGCAACGGGCGAAACAGTAGCCCTCAACGAAGCATGTGCCAAGCCAAAAACAGGACAGCCTGGCTTGGCCAAGCGCCGAGTGCTTGACCCTCTCCCAGCGGGAGAGGGAAGGGTGAGAGAGAAAACAAACGACTCATTCGGAGATTCCGCGTGTGGTTGACACCGAAGATTTCAGGGTGAACAATTCACTCCAGCGATGGAAGCATTAAGCATTAACTCCGCCGCAGCCAAGATGTGGGACATGGCGAGTGTGCGGCTCGCATACGCCGCCCATCAACTGGCCAAAACCGAGATCTCCATCGAGTCCCCCACAGAGATGATCTCAGCCGGGAACGAAGCCGAGATTGCCGCCGTCCTGATCGAGGCAGCAGACGACCTCCAGCAATACTCCCTAAACATTCTGGCGTGACCTCCGGCTCGGCCGCAGGCCGCGCTCCACTGTTTTCCTAAAAGTTCGCTCTTTATTCTGTTTTCGAGCATTATCCCGCGCGCGACGGGGGGCAGGGGGTCTTGCTGCCAGTCCAGCGTACAATAGTAAATGGAAATCGAGCGAATCCGGAACTTCAGCATCATTGCCCACATCGACCACGGGAAGACGACTCTGTCCGACCGGTTGCTGCAACGCACGGGAACCATTTCTGAGCGTGACATGGAGAATCAGTTGCTTGACTCGATGGATCTCGAGAAGGAGCGGGGCATCACCATCAAGGCGCACCCGGTCACGATGTATTACAAGGCAAAGGACGGCAAAAGGTACGAGTTGAACCTGATCGACACGCCGGGGCATGTGGATTTTTCCTACGAGGTGTCGCGGAGCTTGAGCGCGTGCGAGGGGGCCTTGCTGATCGTGGATGCCGCCCAAGGCGTCGAGGCGCAAACGGTGGCCAACGTCAATCTGGCCATGAACCAAAACCTGACCGTTATCCCGGTGATCAACAAAATCGATCTACCGCACGCCGATGTTGAAGGGGTTAAGCGTCAAATTGAGGAAATCTTGGCCATACCGGCCGACGATGCAGTGCTCGCCAGCGCCAAGGAGGGGATAGGGACGGAGGACGTGCTAGAGGCAATTGTCCGGTACGTGCCTCACCCCGTGGCAACCGGTGCCCCCTCGCTCCAGGCGCTCGTGTTCGATTCCTATTTCGATTCGTACCGTGGCGTGGTGACCATGATTCGGGTTTTCAACGGGCGCGTAAAAGCGGGGATGAGCGTCAAAATGCTGCACTCCAACAAAATAGTGGAGGTGAAGGAAGTGGGCAGCTTCAACCCCAAGCCTTACAAGCGGGACGTCCTTGAGACGGGTGAGACCGGTTACTTGAGCGCCAATATCAAGACGCCTTCGGATGTCAAAATAGGCGACACCCTGACGGATCCCCGGAATCCGTCAGGCCCGTTGCCCGGATTCAAGGAGATCAAGCCGATGGTGTTCAGCGGCATCTACCCGATCAACTCGGCGGACTACGAGCACTTGAAGGCGAACTTGGCCAAGCTGCAACTCAACGACTCGGCGTTTTTTTTCCAGGCAGAGAGTTCGGTCGCGCTTGGCTTCGGTTTCCGTTGCGGCTTCCTTGGCTTGCTGCACTTGGAGATCATTCAGGAGCGCTTGCGGCGCGAGTTCAACATGGACATCATCGCCACTTATCCCAGCGTGGTTTACAAAGTTGTCACTACCAGCGGGGAGAAAATGGACATCGACAACCCCGTTTATCTTCCCGAGCAAAACTTTATCGCCACCATTTCCGAGCCGATGGTGAAGGCGTACCTCATGTGTCCCAATGAATACATTGGCGACATCATGAATCTGGCCGGAGAAAAGCGCGGGGTCATCCAGGAGACAGAGACACTGGATTCCGGGCGCGTCATTCTCATTGGGCGCATTCCGCTGAACGAAATCCTGATCGATTTTCACGACCGCATCAAGAGCATCACAAGGGGATACGGCTCGCTGGACTACGAATATGACGGTTACGAACCGGCCAAGATGGTCAAGCTGGACATGCTGGTGAACGGTGATCCGGTGGACGCCTTCTCCCTGATCACGCACCGGGACAAGGCCGAGCAGCGGGGCAGGGCGCTTGCCGCCAAACTCAAGGAGGTTATCCCGCCGCAGCAATACAAGGTGGCCATTCAAGCGGCAATTGGAGGCAAGGTGGTCGCCCGTGAAACGGTGAACGCACTCCGCAAGGACGTCACGGCCAAGTGTTACGGCGGAGACATCACCCGCAAACGAAAACTTCTCGAGAAGCAAAAGGCGGGGAAAAAGCGAATGAAATCGGTGGGCTCCGTGAACATTCCGCAGCAGGCTTTCATCGAGGTGCTTAAGGCGTAAAAGAATTGAAATGTATTTTCTTCGCTGGCTTTTATTCAGGCGCTTCAGGATGGCAGCGGAGCTTTGCCATCAAGCCGGAAAACTGCTGAACCACCAAAGGGATCAATTGTCCCCGGAGGCCATCAAGGAACTCCGGGAGGCAATCGCGAACCTGCGAACGTCCATGCGATCCGGTTACAACCGGAAAACACTGGATGATCAAATCAGCAGGCTGGAGGAAACCGGAAGCCGCAAACTGATCCCTTACCGAAGCCCGGGCATGCGCGAAAACGTGGAGGTGGCGCTTTTCGCCGTGGCCATCGCCATGAGTATCCGCACCTTCTTTGTTCAACCGATGGGCATCCCGACAGGATCGATGCAACCCACACTCTACGGCATCACGGAAGGGAACCTTGGCCAAGAGGAGTTGGCACCCACCGGCGTCAACGCCTGGGTGCAGCATTACCTTGCAGGTGAGTCGTATCATCACTTGGTATCGGGCGGAAACTGGCGATTGATCAGCGTCGATCCACCGAGGAAAAGCTTTGTGTTCTTCAACAAGCAGCGGTTGACATTTCGGGACATGGACACCAACAAAGAAATTGTCCGAGACATCAGTCCGCCGATGAACAGCGGAAACTCCATGTTAGGCTACGGGAAGCCATTCTCCGGCTCATTAAGTGAGTTCATACTAAATTCGTACAATAACTATATATACAAACCGGGAGGTGACATTATCAACATGCGCCGAGAGTCGGGGGATCATTTGTTGATCGACAGGTTGACCTATAATTTCCGCAAACCCGACCGTGGAGAGATCATCGTTTTTGAAACAAAAAACATCAAAGACCTCAAGCAGGATTTGTTTTACATCAAGCGCTTGGCCGGGTTGCCCAACGAAAAAATTCAAATTGGGGACGATCGCCATTTGATCATCAACAACGAACGGCTTGACGCCTCTGATCATCCCTTTGAACTGGTTTATTCCTTTGATGTCGCAGAAGAAATCTCACCCCCGCAAGACAGTCGTTTTTCCGGGCACGTCAACCAAAAGGTTTATCAGCAATTCTATGGCGACAATTATATCTCGCCAAACTTCATCGACGCCTCCCATGAATTCAAAGTCCCACCTAATCGCTACTTAGCCTTGGGAGACAACACAGTCAACAGCATGGATTCGAGAGGCTGGGGGTCGCTTCCCGGTAAAAACATCTTCGGCAAAGCCTCCTTTATTTATTGGCCGTTTTTTGGCCAAACAGCCAGAACACGCCCAAATCGTTTTGGCTGGGCCTTTCAATAATATTCGCACAATAAATGTTATATTTACTTTTTGTGCGGTCCCGTCGTGTCCGTGACTGACTTTACTCCCTATTCCGCCAGTCTGGTGACTTTGCCTAACGGATTGGAGGTCATCCTTCAGCCGGATGATTCTGCCCCGGTCGTCTCCGTTCAGGCTTGGTGTCGGACTGGGAGCATTCACGAGGGCAAATGGCTGGGGGCTGGCATGTCCCATGTGCTCGAGCACATGCTTTTCAAGGGCACAAGCAACCGCACCGGGCTTGAGATTGATCACTCTATCCAGGATGCCGGCGGCCACATGAACGCCTACACCTCGTTTGATCGCACAGTTTACCACGTCACCATTCCAGACACCGGTGCAAAACTCGCCGCCGAGATACTCTGTGACATCATGCAGAACGCCACCCTACCCAAGGATGAGTTGGCCGGCGAACTCGATGTCATCCGCCGCGAAATGGAAATGGGCAACGACGATCCCTCCCGCCGAGCTGGCCGTCGGCTATTTGAGACGGCTTATACGAAGAGTCCCTACCGACACACGGTCATCGGGAATCGTGATATTTTTGACAAGCTGACTCGCGACGACCTTCTCAATTATTACCGCGAACGTTACGCCCCGAACAACTGCTTCATCGTCGTGGCCGGAGCTATCGATACCGACGAGGTTTTGGGGTGGGTCAATGACTGTTACGCCGCCCAACCCGCACAAGCGCTCTCCCCTGTTCTGCTGACAAATGAACCCCGCCAAGTGGCCGGCCGCGAGGTCAGCGACGAAGGCCCGTTCGAGCATGCGCACTTTCACTTTGCGTGGCACATTCCCGATGTACGGCACGATGACATACCCGCGCTGGATGTGCTATCAACCCTGCTTGGCGGAGGCCGGAGTTCGCGACTCTACAGGCAGGTTCGCGATGCCAAGGCGTTGGTGCACTCCGTTGACGCATGGACCTACACCGGCGAGCAAACGGGGCTGTTCGGCATGAGCGCCATCGCCGATGCGGACAAGCTTGGCCAAGCGCAAGCCGCCATGCTCGACGAGTTGCAACAATTCAAAGACTCACTCGCCGACGAGTCGGAATTGGCCAAAGCGATCAAGCAGTTCACAGCCGGAAACCTTTCCTCCCTCAAGACCATGCAGGGCCAAGCGGCCGACTTGGGAAGCAGTTGGCTTCACGCCGGTGACCTTGATTATTCACGGAAACAATTGGAAGCCGCCCGTGCCGTCAAGCCCGACTCCCTTCAAGACGTGGCCAAGCGGTATTTAACGACTGAAAACCAAACCCTATACGCGCTGACTCCCACCGGTTCCACTTCCAAGCCAAAACCTCGCGTGACAGCGCGGCGTGCCACCGATGTTGAGAAAACCGAACTGCCCAACGGACTTCGGTTGTTGCTCAAGAAAGACAATCGCCTCCCCTTTACTCACTTTAGAGTCGGCCTGCTGGGCGGAGTATTAAGCGAGACCTCGGCCAACAGCGGTCTTACGCGATTGATGAGCCGCACCATGCTCAAGGGAACGGCCAAGCGCACGGCCTCGGTGATCGCCTCCGAGATCGAGTCCGCCGGCGGCAGCATCGACACGTACAGCGGCAACAACAGTTTCGGCCTGAGCCTCGACATTTTGAGCGACGATGCCGCGCTTGCCCAAGCGGTGTTTCTCGACGTGCTCCTCTCCCCGGCGTTTGACTCAGGCGAAATCGAACGCGAGCGCAAGTCGCAATTGGCCGCCATCGAGGCGCAGCGGGATCACCTCCTGTCTCACACATTTAAAAAACTTCGCCGGCTGCTTTTTGGCAACATCGCTTACGGGCTGGACAGCCTTGGGCAACCGTCCTCAGTCGGGGCGTTGACGTGCGACGATCTGCGCGGCCATTACAACACACTCGCCGCCCCGGCCAACGCCGTCATGGCTGTCTTTGGCGACATCGATTCCGCCCAAGTCTGTGAGCAGGTCGAAGCCGCATTGGCCAAGTGGAATTCCCCTGCTCCCTCGCTCACCCTGCCTGAGGCCACACCGCTTTCCGAGCCCAAGCGAGACAGCACCTCGACGGAAAAAGAACAGGCCGTCGTCACGCTTGGCTTCCAGGGTTGCACACTGGGCCACCCCGATCATTACGCGATGGATCTGATCTCCGAGGCGTTGAACGACATGGGCTCACGGCTGTTCCTCAAAATTCGCGAGGAACTCGGCCTGGCCTACTACGTAGGTACGCAAAACTTCACGGGCCGGGTTCCCGGTTGCTTTTCGTTTTACGCCGGGACCGCCGCCGAGACGGCCACCCAAGTGGAGGAAGAGTTGCTCAACCAGGCCAAGCGCTTGGCCAAGGAGGGGTTGACTGATGAGGAACTGCGCCGCGCCAAGGCTAAACTGATCGGCCACAAAAAAATCGCGCGCCAGGACTTAGGCAGCGTCGCCTTCGCCACATGCATGGATGAGTTGCTTGGACTCGGGTACAACCACCACGCCAAGGAGGACGACCGGGTTGAATCCGTCACACTTGCCCAAGTCCGCGAGGTCGCCGCCCGTTATTTCGGCACGGAGAACTTCGCCACCGCCGTCTCGCTTCCCGCCAAATAAGCGCCCTGCCCCCTTGCCTGTGAGCCTGAAATGTGCTTTAGTACCGGTTGTCGTTTGACAACGCTTTGGGGGCGTACTGGTTATCGACCAGTTGAATACGTTCTCGATTGCATGCCGAGGATGGTTCACTCCCCTCGTAAAACCACCGAACCAAAAACATAACTGCCAACGAAGAATTGGCCCTCGCGGCATAATCCCGCGACGTCTGCCCCCGGATACCTGCTAAGGGGATCAGGCGCCGAAAGTAGGTTAGGTTGAGGCCGGAGACGGCGCGGCTTTCGACCGAAACTTTACTGCCGACTACGTGACCGGATTCGCGTCAGGCCGTTATCTGGGAACCGACAATTCAGCCCTGAATAAGCATGTAGAGGTCTTGAATAGGTTTAATTGGGACGGGGGTTCGACTCCCCCCGCCTCCACCATTTTTACTAGGAAATAGAACATTAGGCTTGCTTCCGAACAGATTCCGAACAAATGTTCGCTCCGTGAAGCAGGCGGAGGAAGTTTCCTACTACAATAATTCAGCCAAGATCTACTCGGCCCAGGACGGCTATCATGCCACTTGGTATTTCAACGGCAAACGAATCAAGCGGCAGTTCAAGACGCTTAAGCTAGCCAAAGAGGCGGCATTACAGGCACTGCGGCAAATCCACCACGGTGAAGGTCAATTGGCCCAACTCTCTCCCGCCCAAAAGTCGGCTCTTATCCACACTCAGAAACTTCTGCAGGACCACGGAATCACCGACCCGGAAATGGCGATGCGTGAGTATGTTTCAGCCAAGAAGATTGCTGACGGAATCGACCTCACCACTGTCGCCACCTATTGGGCTAATACCCGGACCACGCTCGAAACAGTCAGTTTTCAGACAGCCGCCAATGACTGGATAGAAACCAAGCGCCCAAAGTGGTCAAAAGCGCATGCGGATAAAGTCATCACCCGCACAGCCAGGCTATGCAAACTCTTCACCGTAGATCTGCTCGATGCTGATTATGAATCGGTCAGGACATTCTTTAATGTCGACTTACGAGACAATCAACCCAGGTACAGGAACAACTTCCGTGAAATCTTCAGGTCCATCTTCAAGAACGCTGTCGAGCGAAAGTGGCTACCCAAAGAACACGGCTTTACGGAATTGCTTAGGAACGAGCCTACCGTAGACAAAGCCAAGACAATCATTACCCCGGAACAGTTCCGTCGCATGCTTCTGGCCTGCAGTGCGCAAATGCTCCCTGTCATTGCTTTGCGGGGTTTCTGCGGCATTCGACGCGAAGAAGTATTAAGGCTCAGCTGGGAGGATATTTGGAGCCGTGATGGTCACGTTGAGATTCCAGCGGAAAAAGCCAAAACAAAAATCCGAAGACTTATCCCCAGGTTCGCTGCACTGGAAGCGTGGCTTGACCCATACAGGAATATGGACGGTATGCTTTGGAAACTAACCAACAATGTGTTTGGTCATGCCCAGAATGATCTGTACAAACAGGTAGGAGTATCCGGTGACAACGTTCTTCGGGATGCCTTCGCGACGTATCGCATGGCAGAACTCCAGAATGAGGCTCAGGTGGCTTATGAAATGGGCAACTCGCCGCAAATGGTTTTCAAGAGTTATCGAGAATTGGCAACACCGGCTGAGGCGGAGCGTTGGTTCGGTGTAACACCTACTCAACAACACAAAAAAATCATTCGATTAAGCAATGAGCAAATCAAACGATAAATCTTCATTAGACCCTAATAATGCGCTTAAAGAATGGGAACAAAGAATGGAAAGAATGGAAAGGGATTGGCTTGAAAAAGTTGAACTTGAAAGAGATAAAACATTGTATGAATTATGGCATGAAGCGGAGGAATCAGTAAAAAAACTCTGGGAGAGAGGCCGAAATGAAGGAGAGTCATTTTGGAAGTATGCTCTAGTCCACGAATCGGTTCCTATATCTTATCCCAGAGACCCTAGTGAGCGTGAAAATCTCATCAAAAAGCTCCAATATAAAGGGCAGTTCCACCCGCGCCTCGGACGTAGGAGAGAATCCGGTTCCATCCTCCAGTTAGAAGTAGAGACAATTTGCAGAGAATTACAACGCGAATATATTGAGTTGAGAATGCAAAACAACAGAGGGGGCCTATCAGAAAAAAAGGCGCAAAAATTAAAAGAAATTAATTTGCCTAGCCTAAATTCAAAAACCTTTAAGCAATGGAAACCCCTGATCATGGCTCGTTTTATGGCTAAATATGATAACAACCCCGGCTTAAACCCCGCTCTCCAAGATCTGGTTAAAGAAGAGGCGAAGAGAGATAGCGCTTTGAGCAAAGGTGGTTACCCGATGTTTTCGGTAGGCGCTATCAAAAACCTGAAAGATTTTGTCCTCAAAATCAATCAACCCACGGACGCTTTTTCAGTCTATCTTAAGGACAAACTACCCAAAACCGTCCGTAAAAAACTGTCAAACTTGAGTGCTTCTCGTAAAGGTTCCAAGGACGCGATAGCGCCCTTGATAGAATTCCTTAACAGCGTTATCAAAGGTTCATCAATTTACGAAACTCGGAGGTTTAAAGGCGTAGTTTTGCGGGAGGACAATAAAAGAATGCTACAAAAGAAGGTGGAAGGCACAACCCTCGCGCTCCTCAATCGTCAGTTGTTAGAGGACGTTTACCCTTTTGAGTTACCGAGGGATCCTACAATTACGCAATTAAACAAAAAAATCCGAGAAAGATTTGCGAAAGCGGTCCAAAGTTACGCGAATTCTCAGACCATGCCTCCCCACGCAAAGCCGAAGACCTAATTCCCCTAATTAATCCTCGTTATTTTCTCTGCTCGTTTCCGCATCGTGCGCAGCGATGCATGAATCACTTGCAACTATAAAGGAAAACGAGCGGTTTAAGAACCTCGTTGATACGAATGCGTTGGCATCTTTTTTGGGGTGCACACCGCGTACAATCTCCAATCTGCTCCAAAAGCGCAGAATCCCAGTCTTAAAAGTCGGTTCGCTTAACCGCTTTAACGTTCAGCGAGTTCTGGAAGCTCTTGAAAGAAAGGAGGCCAAATAAGTGGTCTCCACCCTACCCCACCCCACTCCTACCACGGATTCAAACTGTGGTTTCCACAAATTTCAGCCCTCACAAAGCAAAAAATGTGTTGGGCGGTCACTCGACCCTCCGATTGGATGGTTCGAGCTTTATCCAGAACGGAATTGCCTCGAGCGGGGCTAGCCTCGAAACCTCCAACAACCACCATAATTCATGATGCTGTATCTCCCGAAAGTTATGAAAGGCTGGAAACAATCCCGTAAGAGCCCTGATGAGTTAAACACTCATGAAATCGGCGCCGTTATGCGGCGCTATGGTGAAGGTACTTTTGCTGATTTATTGAATTCAAGTGAATCGTGGCCTGACGATATTGCCAGCAGGCAAACCGAATGGCTCATCGATCAATTTTTCCCCGGTAACCCGCGGCTGTCTTGTGGTAAGTCCATGCATGAAATTAGCACACGCTCACGGGAAAACTGGCGAGGCCTTTTAGCGCAGCAGCAGTTCATTGTGCCTAACATCGTTGGACGCCGTGGGTTTGTGGTGTGCGATTTTGACGATGATGAATTTATTCATCAAGCTCCCATGCTTA
>Ga0208879_1000597_pt1 | contig 36758 bp, 34 predicted proteins | sample Knorr_S15_td_Bot_FD_185605 | JGI IMG/M metagenome (GOLD analysis project Ga0208879, IMG submission 185605) | Marine microbial communities from Southern Atlantic Ocean transect - Knorr_S15_td_Bottom_ad_5009_LV_A (SPAdes) (version 2) | ecosystem: Environmental > Aquatic > Marine > Oceanic | place... | reverse complement strand
GAAATTTTGATGAGGAATTATCTCTTACTGATGCCTTTTCAACATTTTCAGACTTAACCTTGCTAAAAGGATCATCTCCACAAGTAAATAAGAAAAAGAACGATAATAAGAATAGTATATTTTTCATTTCATATAAGATTAAATATTGCTGTAAAAGTAAAAAAAAATGTCATTCCTGCAAACCTCTTCCTTCTTTAATTATTTTACCACTTTTTATAAAATCCTTTGCAATACTATCAAGTATTCCGTTTATAAATACGTTACTTTTGGGTGTTGAATATTCTTTTGATATTTCTATATATTCATTTAATGTTACTTTTATTGGAATCGTTTTAAATTCAACGAGCTCACAAACGGCCATGTTTAACATAACATAATCTAGTCTTGCTATTCTGTCAGCATCCCAATTTTTGGTTTTTTTTGAAATTTCATTATTGTAATCATTGTAATTTTTTAAAGTTGTCTTAAGTAAATCTTTTGCAAAAACCTTGTCCTGATTGTCTTTGTATAGTTTGGGTAAAAAATATGTTTTAGAATTCGTTTCTTTTGACTTATTGATTAATTTTAAAATAATAGTATTTATTAATGGGAAATCATCTATCCAATTAATATTTCTGTCCTCTAGAAAACTATAAAGCTTATCATTTGTAGCAATAATTTTTTTATAAAATTCAGCCACAAAATCTCTATCATTTTTAAAAGAAATTTCGTCACTTTTTATATAGTCAGAAAATAGTTCACTCTTAATTAACTTTTCATAAATTAGATCAATATATTTAAAATCCAAATCCCACAGATTTAAATTTCTTTTATTTATTTCTTGATTGAATAAATGATCTGATTTTAATAGATTTAATAACTGGTTTTTTATAAATTTCTTATTATCATAAATATTATTTTGATCAGATAAGAACTTTTTTTGAGAAATTAAATATTTTTCTTGTGCTCTATTTAATATTTCTATAAGTAATGAAATTAAAATAAGATATAAATTATATGAAGAATCTATGCTTTCTAAAAGTTTTTTCTCTGTCTCTTTTGTATATTCGAAATCAGAAATTTTTAATGCGTAGATAATTTGCATTATTTTTAAGCGAATATGTCTTCTAGTTAGCATTTTAAAGAACTTTTAATTAAATGAAATTATAAAAAATTTAATTTAATTTTAACGCAAGATACTATTAAAATTTTATTGAAAAGAATTTAGAATAAGTGAAAGAATTAAAACATCTAAATAAATATTTTTATAAATATAGATTAAATCTAATACTCGGAGTGATAATAGTAATAATTGCTAGAATCTTATTATTATTTACTCCAGGATTGATTAGAAATTCAATAAATGTTATAGATGAGTATAGGAAAAATATTATAATTGATCAATCAATAGTAGAATATGAGCTTATTCAAAACATCTTTTTAATTCTTTTAGCTGCTGTTTTATCAGGATTTTTTACATTTTTAACTAGACAAACTATAATTAATGTGTCTAGATTTATTGAATTTGATTTAAAAAATGAAATATATAACCAATATCAAAACCTATCTATAAATTTTTACAAAAGAAACCAAACAGGAGATCTTATGAATAGGATTAGTGAAGATGTTTCTAGAGTAAGGATGTATGTTGGTCCTGCAGTAATGTATTCAATAAATACTATAACCTTATTGATAATTGTCATTTTTTATATGTATAGACAATCTCCTGAATTAACCTTCTATACAATATGTCCTCTTCCAATTCTTTCTATCACTATTTACAAACTAAGTAAATTAATAAACCAGAGGAGCACAATTGTTCAGGAATCTCTTTCTAAACTATCATCATTCTCTCAAGAAATTTTTACTGGTATTCAGATAGTAAAATCATATACAATCCAAGATAAAACCTCAAATTCATTTAACAATTTATCCTCAGAAAATAAATTAAATCAAATTAAGTTAGCAAAGGTCCAAGCACTTTTTTTTCCATTAATGATATTATTAATAGGTTTAAGTAATTTACTTGTTATATATGTTGGGGGCAAACAGTATCTCGATGGAACAATTAGCAGTATTGGGATAATAGCAGAATTTATTATATATGTTAATATGTTGACTTGGCCAGTTGCATCACTAGGATGGATAAGCTCCATTATTCAACAAGCTGAAGCATCTCAAAAAAGAATCAATGAATTTTTGAAAGAAAAATCAGATATAAAAAATTATAAAACCAATGATACATCAGAAATTAAAGGTGAAATTATTTTTAATAATGTAAACTATAAATATGTAGAAACAGGAATAATAGCAGCTAATGAAATAAGCTTTAAAATAAAGCCAATTGATACATTGGGTATTACAGGAAGTACGGGATCAGGAAAATCTACTCTAATGAATCTCATTTGTAGATTGTATGATATTGATAGTGGCGAGATATTAATTGATAAAACTCCCATTAAAGAAATAAACTTAAAGTCTTTAAGAAGTCAAATAGGTTATGTTCCACAAGACACATTCTTGTTCTCAGATACAATAATGAACAATATTAAATTTGGTATGAAAAATGCAACTGATGATGATGTAGTTGCTGCTTGTAAAACTGCTAAGATTCATAAAGAAATTTTAAGTTTTAAGAAAGGCTATAAAACAATTCTAGGTGAAAGAGGAATAAACCTTAGTGGTGGACAAAAACAGAGAATATCAATAGCAAGGGCGTTAATCAAACAGCCTAAAATACTAATTCTAGATGATTGTCTTTCAGCTATGGATACTGAAACTGAAAAATCAATATTAGAGTCCCTAAATAGACATACTAAGAATATTACAACAATAATTGTTAGCCACAGAATTTCTTCAATAAAAAATACTAATAATATAATTGTTCTTGAAAATGGAAGAATAATTCAAGAAGGAAATCATGATCAGCTAATTAATCAAAAAGGATACTACAAACAACTGTATAACAAACAGATAATTGAAAAAGAAAGTATAGAATAAGTTGTGTTCTTGATTTTTTTTTAGGATTTTTGGAATCTAAAGACTAATACTAATATAAAAACTGATGATGAATTATAGAGAAGAAGACATTTTTTCAAAAACAATGAGAGCGGGTAGAAGAACATATTTTTTTGATGTAAGATCTACTAAAGCAGGAGACTATTATCTAACGCTGACCGAAAGTAAAAAATTCACAAATGATGATGGGTCCTTTCACTTCAAAAAACATAAAATTTATTTATATAAAGAAGATTTTAGCGAATTCTCTAGTAACTTAAGTGAGATGACTGATTACATAATTAAAGAGAAAGGTGAAGAAGTAATTAGTGATAGGCACCAAAAAGACTACCAAAGAGAAGAAAAGCAAGAAACTACATCAGAAGAGACTGAAACTACTGAAGAAGAGACTGAAACTACTGAAGAAGAGACTGAAACTACTGAAGAAGATCAAGAATTAGGGAATGAAGATGAAACAAAAAATGAGACTGAAGAAAGCAGCGAAACAGATGAAGAAAATTCAGACAATGAAGATGATAAAGACTCAAGCAAATTTACTGATGTAAAATTTGAAGATATCTAATACAATACTTCAATTATTTTATTTATTACTTACTCTAAATACATGTTTATGAGGTACTTATTTTTGTTTGTTATTTGTTGTTTTTTTAATTTACAATCACAAAATTCATCAGCAGATTTAAATTATTATTTTTCTAATCAGGAAAACACTTTTGATGAATCAATTCCAACCCCTGAAAGTATAATTGGTCATCAAGTTGGAGAATGGCATATAACTCATGACAAGCTTGTCCAATATATGAAAGAGCTTGCTAGATCTTCTGATAGAGTTACAATTCAAAATAGAGGTTTAACTTATGAGGATAGACCTTTGATTTTACTTACTATTACTTCTAAAAATAACCATAGTAATATTGAAAAAATAAAAGAAAACCATATGGCTCTAAGCAATAGTAATAATATAACTAATTTTAATAATTTTCCACTAGTAGTTTATCAAGGATTTTCTATTCATGGTAATGAACCTAGCGGATCTAATGCTAGTTTATTGTTAGCCTATTATTTAGCTGCATCTAAAAGTAATTTTATAGATGACCTATTAGAAAAAACTGTAATACTTTTAGATCCATCATTTAATCCGGACGGGCTACAACGTTTTGCATATTGGGCAAATACAAACAAAAACTACAATTTAAATCCAGATCCTAATGACAGAGAATATAACGAAGCATGGCCTGGAGGTCGAACTAATCATTATTGGTTCGATATGAATAGGGACTGGCTTCCTGTTCAGCTACCTGAATCTAGGGCAAGAATTAAAACGTATAATGAATGGCTTCCAAATATATTAACTGACCATCATGAAATGGGAACAAATGCAACTTTCTTCTTCCAACCTGGAATTCCTTCGAGAACACATCCTCTTACACCCATCTTAAATCAGGAATTGACTCAAAAAATAGCTAATTTTCACGTAGAAGAATTAAATGAGATAGGATCACTATATTATTCAGAAGAAAGTTTTGATGATTTTTATTACGGGAAAGGATCTACATTTCCAGATATAAATGGAGGTATTGGAATACTATTTGAGCAGGCTAGCTCAAGGGGTCATATTCAAGAAAGTGCGAATGGGACACTTACTTTTCCTTTTACTATTAAAAATCAATTTACTGCTGCTATTTCTACATTAAAAGCAGGAGTAAATCTAAGAGAAAATTTATTAAAATATCAATATAATTTTTATAAAAATTCCAGAGAAGAAGGATTAAAATCAAAAAATAAAGGCATCATCTTTGGAGACAGTAAAGACAGGGCTAAAACTATTCATTTAGCTGAAATTTTAAAAAGACACGAAATAGATTTCTATAACCTAAAAAAGGATTTAACACATAAAGGAAAATATTATAAAAAAGATTATGCATTTATAATTCCAAAAAATCAAAAAAAATTAAAATTAATTAATGCTATGTTTGAATCAAGAACTAAATTCAGGGATAGCCTGTTTTATGATGTTTCGGCGTGGACTCTACCTCTTGCCTTTAATTTAGATTATGATATGAATATTGACATGAACAATGCAGGTGATAAAAATCTAGAATTTTCAACTAATATAGGAGGAGTAACTAAGAAAACAAATTATGCTTACTTAATGGAATGGCATGAATATTATACACCTAAAGTTTTAAATGAAATTTTAAACAATGATATGATTGCTAAAGTAGCATTAAAAAGGTTTAATATAGATAATAAGGCTTTTGATTACGGGACAATACTAATACCTGTATTTAATAAGGAAATTGATAGTACTTATAATTTCTTAAATAAACTTGCTAAAGAGAATTGTATAACTATTCATGGAGTTAATACAGGTCTAGCTGATGGTATAGATTTAGGAAGTAATCATTTTAAAAGAATCTCCAAGCAAAAAATAGCCCTATTAGTAGGAGATGGCTTTAGTGCGTATGACTGCGGTGAAATATGGCACTTATTTGATACTAGATATAACATTAAACTAACAAAACTTGATGTAAGAAATTTCTCCTCAGCAAATATTAGTGACTATTCAACTATTATAATGCCAAGTAGTAAAGGATTAAATAGTGAAAACTCTGATAAAATGAAGAAATGGATAGAAAATGGAGGAACACTTATTGCTTATAAAAATTCCTTAAAATGGGTAGAAAAGACCAATCTTGTAAAATACAATTTTAAGGAAACTAAACGTACAGCAAAAAACATCTCTTTTGAACAAAAAAGCAATTATTTTAAATCACAAGAAATTGGAGGGGCAATCTTTGAAGTAAATATTGATAGAACTCATCCAATAAATTTTGGATATAAAAATAAGTCAATTTCAATTTTTAGAAATAGCACACTATTTATTGAAGCTGACAAGGATAGTTATAATAATCCTATAATATATTCTGAAAAACCACTATTAAGTGGCTACATATCTGAAGAAAATCTTAATAATTTAAAATCAACTGTTCCTTTAAAAATTAATAAACTAAACAAAGGAAAAATTATTTCAATTACAGATAATACAAACTTCAGAGCTTTCTGGTACGGTACTAATAAATTATTAATAAATGCTATTTATTTTAGCGATCAGTTCTAATTTAATGAATCTTTAGCCCATTCATAACTGTATCTTCAGGAGAAATTAGTATTACATCTTTTTCATTTACAGCGCCTAAGACAAGGCATTCGCTTATAAAATTTGCAATTTGTTTTTTTGGAAAATTTACAACCGCAATAACTTGCTTATTAATTAAATCCTCTGTTGAATATCTATGAGTAATCTGAGCAGAAGATTTCAAAATACCAAGTTCACCAAAATCAATTTTTAATTTATATGCAGGTTTGATTACTTTAGTAAAGGGTTCTGCTGAAATAATAGTCCCTACCCTAAAATCAATTTTTGAGAAATCTTCAAATGTAACTTTATCCAAATCAGTAGATTTTATTTAGATCTATTAGCAATAAAACTTTTAATGAAAGTAACAAGTGCAAATGCAGTAGTTAGCATCATTATAATTACCCTAACCATTCCAATGTTATTACCGCTTTCCATGGTTCCAGTAAGAGGCTTTATTAACCCTCCTAAAATCAAGAAAGTCAAAAGAACAACTAGATGGGCAGCTGTTTTATTATTCTCCTGTTTTAAGCCCGGGTTTAGTACTAGGATTATAACTCCAAATATTACAGGGATCAAGGCAGTTATTGCATAATTTGAATCAATATATGCCCAAGCACCTAATGAAATTAAGGTAAGGGCATTAATAAAACTTGCTTTATGTGGTTTCATAATTTACTTTTATTTAAAATTACAACAATTTATTAAATTTGTAAAATGGCAAAGACACCTTCAAATATGGTTTCATTAGGAACAAAAGCTTCTAAATTTAATTTACTAGATGTAACTATTGATTCATTTAAATCACTTGATGAATTAAAAGGGGATAAAGGAACAGTTATAATGTTTATATGTAATCATTGCCCATATGTGAAACATGTAAATACAACCATTGTTGAAATTGCAAAAAAATATCAGCAATCTGGAATTAAATTTATAGCTATTTCAAGTAATGATGTTTTAAATTATCCTGAAGATAGTCCAGAACTTATGAAGGAAAATGCAATTGAATATAATTTTTGCTTTCCCTATTTATACGATGAAACTCAACAAACAGCAATAGTATATGATGCAGCATGTACACCTGATTTTTATGTTTATAATTCTGATTTAGAGTTAGTATACAGAGGGCAACTAGATGATTCTAGGCCTGGAAATAATATTGATTGTGATGGCACTGACCTTGTTAATGCAATTAATTGTTTATGCAATAATGAAATTAATACCCGACCACAGAAGCCAAGTATAGGATGTAACATAAAGTGGAAAACTAACTAATACTAACTAGCTCAACATCAAAAATAAGATCTGCATTAGGTGGAATTATACCTCCCGCTCCCATTTCACCATAAGCTAGATTACCTAGGATTAAGAATATTGCCTTTTCCCCAACATTTAATAAACTTATTCCTTCATCCCATCCTTTAATAACTTGGCCTACACCAAGTTTAAATTCAATTGGTTGATTTCTTTTTATAAGAAGGAGTCAAAAAATGTTCCATCAATTAATTGTCCTTTATAATGGACTTTTACCATATCGCCAACATTAGGCTTATTTTTATTATTTTTTGAAATTATCTTATATCGTAACTCAGAATCAGTAATCTTAAATCCTTTTGAAATCTCATCAATTTTTTTGATGGTTTATATTTTTAATTTTCTTTCTCTTTCCTCTTTTTGATTATTGAAATCAATGAATGAATTCAATGAATCAAAACTTTCAGCTTTATTACCTACTTTAACAATTTCTAATTTTAAAATTTTATCTCCTTGCTTAATAGTATTTACTACCGAAATCCCATCTATTACTTTACCAAAAATAGTATGCTTATTATCTAACCATGGTGTTTCGATATGTGTTATAAAAAATTGACTTCCATTAGTCCCAGGACCAGAATTTGCCATTGACAAAATTCCTGCAGAATTATGCTTAAGATCTTCATGAAATTCATCGTTGAATTTATATCCAGGATCTCCTGTGCCATTTCCAATTGGGCAACCTCCCTGAATCATAAAATCATTAATTACCCTGTGAAAATTTAATCCATCAAAATATGGTTCACCAATATCCTTGTAAGAATTTTTTATTTTTCCTTCAGCTAATGAAATAAAATTTCCTACAGTACCAGGAGTTTTCTCATATTCCAAAGCAATAACAATTAATCCTTTAGAGGTTTCAAAATTAGCATATATACCTTCCTTCATAATAATAATTTAAAAATTTGAGCGAATGTACAACTATTGATTAATCTTCCTAAGTTAATATCAAATTTAGTTTGCAAATTCACTTAAGAATTTTATTCTATAAATTCTTAATTCAAACTCTTCATATTCACCATCAAACTCATCCATTGCCAATTTAATATCATCACTCTCAGCTTCCATGAAATAATCATTAATTTCAGTTTGTTGATCCTCATCTAATATATCATCAGTACAATAAGAAATATCTAGCTTAGTTCCAGAATAAATAATTGACTCCATCTCTTTAACAAACTCATCCATTATAAGGCCTTTAAAAGATATGATATCCTCAAAAGATAATTTTCTATCAATACTCTGTATTATATAAAGTTTTAGTGCTGAATTAGATCCAGCAGTTTTTACCACAAAATCATCAATCCTATTAATATTATTTTCTTCTACATATTTAGAGATTACATTAACAAATTCTTTTCCATATTTGTTTGCCTTACCCTCACCTACTCCATGAATATTAGCTATTTCACTGATTGTTATGGGATATTTTAAGGTCATATCTTCTAATGAAGGGTCTTGAAATATTATATAAGGGGGAAGATTGAGCTTGTTTGCAATTTGTTTTCTTAATTTTTTTAAAATTGACATTAACTCTAAATCAGCAGATGTACCACCTTTAATATGAGTTAAAATTTTATCATCATCGGAATATTCATGATCTTTAGAAATTTGAAAAGTTTTCGGACTAGATAAAAATTTCTTTCCTTTTTTATTAATTAAAATAGTACCGTAAGATTCTATATTCTTTTCTATGAAACGGGCAACTATAAGATGTCGAATTAATCCTATCCAAAAAGCCTTATCATAATTTTTACCGATACCAAAAAATGATTTTTCATTTAATTTATGAGATTTAATTAAAGAACTTACATTACCTATTAAAATATCTGTCAATTCCTTAGATTTATAAATTTGTTTTGTTTTATCAATAAGGTTGAGTAATATTATAATTTCTTTTTTTACATCAATTTTTTCTTTAGGATTTACCATATTATCATCTAGCATACCTCCATCACCAGTATTATTATCAAATTCTTCTCCAAAATAATTAAGCAAATACTTTCTTCTAGAAATAGATGTTTCACAATAAGAAACCATCTCTTCTAACAATAAAGAAGATAATTGCTGTTCTGAATTAGTTTTAGATGTAATAAATCTTTCCAATTTTTCAATATCCTTGTATGAGTAAAAGACTAGGCAATGCCCTTCACCTCCATCTCTTCCTGCCCTGCCAGTTTCCTGATAATAGCCCTCTAAGCTTTTTGGCACATCATAATGGATTACAAATCTTATGTTTGGCTTATCGATACCCATCCCAAATGCAATTGTTGCTACAATTACATCTACATCTTCCTTTAAAAATAAATCTTGGTTATTAGATCTAGTTTTAGAATCTAAACCTGCGTGATAAGCCAACGCCTTTATACTATTAAGTTGGAGCAAATTAGTTATTTCTTCAACTCTTTTTCTACTCAGACAGTATATTATACCTGATTTACTACTATTATTTTTAATAAATTTAATTAGATCTGAATCTACGCTATCCCTCTTATAACGAACTTCATAAAATAAATTAGGCCTGTTAAATGATGCTTTATAAATTTTGGCATCAGGAATATTTAAATTTTTTAATATATCTGACTGTACCTTTGGAGTAGCAGTTGCGGTGAGAGCAATAATCGGAATATTTTTAGCAATTTTATCAGCTAATAACCTTAAATTTCTATATTCTGGTCTAAAATCATGTCCCCATTCACTTATACAGTGAGCTTCATCTATAGCTAATAAGGAAATATTGTTTGATTTAAGAAATTCAATGTTAGACTCCTTTGAAAGAGATTCTGGAGCCATATATAAGAGTTTAGTAATCCCATTATTTACATCGTCTTTTACCTTTTGTTGCTCATCTTTTGTTAAAGAAGAATTTAAAACATGAGCTATTTCATTTATATTAGAAAAACCTCTTATTTGATCAACTTGATTTTTCATAAGTGCAATAAGTGGAGAGACAACTAATGCAGTGCCTTCTTTTATAAGAGCAGGCAACTGATAACATAGAGACTTACCGCCACCTGTCGGCATAATAACAAATGTATTTTTATTCTCAAAAATATTGCTAATTACTTCTTTTTGTAGTCCTTTAAACTCATCAAAACCAAAGATTTTTTTTAGTGAATCATGGATAAGATTATCATTAATTTTCATTTAATCACTATAGTATATTATTTTTTTATACTACCATTAAGATAAGATATTATGATAATTTTAAGAAATTCTTTAGTAAAAATTTTGTTTTTTTGTATAATATGTTGTGTTTAAAATTTTAAAAAAAAATTCTGAATACAGAAATAAAAAAATTTGGAAGAAAAAAAATCTATTTTAAGTTATGCTAAAGAGACCATTGAGCTTCAAGCTAGTAGTATAAAAAATCTATATAAACTACTAACTAAAGATTTTGAAAAGGCAGTAAACTTAATAAATAAAACTAAAGGTAGAGTTGTTGTAAGTGGTATAGGTAAAAGTGCAATTATTGCTCAAAAAATTGTGGCAACATTAAACTCTACTGGAACTCCTTCGATTTTCATGCATGCTGCAGATGCAATTCATGGAGATTTAGGGCTAATCCAAAAAAATGATATAATTATTTGTATTTCCAAAAGTGGTAACACTCCGGAAATTAAAGCATTAGTTCCTTTTATAAAAAAAACTTATAATAAACTTATAGCTATAACAGGGGAAACTAAGTCTTATTTATCTGAAAAATCAGATATTGTAATTAGCAGCTATGTTGATGCTGAAGCATGTCCTAACAATCTAGCTCCAACTACTAGTACTACTGCTCAACTTGTCATTGGAGATGCTATTGCAGTATGTCTAGTAAAACTAAGAGGGTTTTCCTCAAATGACTTTGCAAAATATCACCCTGGCGGTAACCTTGGAAAGAAATTATTCCTAAATGTTGAGGATTTAATGGATTCTAAAAAACTACCTAAAGTAGATGTTTCTGATATGATGAAAGATGTAATTATAGAGATTTCTAACAAAATGCTAGGAATTACAACAGTGTTAGATAAAGACAAGATTGTTGGAGTAATAGCAGATGGAGATCTTAGACGTCAACTTCTAAAAAGTCAAGATATTTCTAAGGTTAAAGCTTCTGATATTATGAGTAAAAATCCAAAAATCGTTAGTAAAAATATACTTGCAACTAAAGCCCTTTCAATTATGAAAATTAATAAAATATCTCAACTTGTAGTTGCTGAGAAAGGCAAATATATTGGAATTCTGCATATTCAAAGTATAATTAAAGAAGGAATTATATAGTGAATATGAATAAACCTGATAATATGTCCTTTTTGGAACATCTTGAAGAATTAAGATGGCACATACTTAGATCAATTTTTGCAATTATTATTGTGGGAATAGCATGTTTTATTATGAAGGATTTTATTTTTGACACCATAATATTTGGTCCAAAAAAAATGTCCTTTCCAACATATAAATTCTTATGTGAATCAGCAAGATTTATTGGATTTGAAACTAATTTTTGTGGTACTGAATTTCCATTCATTATTCAAAATAGGACAATGGGAGGTCAATTCTCAGCTCACATATGGACTTCTATTCTTGGAGGTTTTATTATATCCTTTCCTTATGTAATTTATGAATTATGGAAATTTATTAGCCCTGGCTTACATAAAAATGAAAAAATGAAATCTGGAGGGACTATCTTTATTTGTTCTCTTCTGTTTTTTTTAGGCGTTTTATTTGGTTATTATGTTGTAACTCCGCTTTCAATTAACTTTTTTGGTAGTTATCAAGTTTCTAATGAAGTATCAAATGAGATAGATATCAGCTCTTACATTGCCCTAGTAAGGTCTTCTAGCTTAGCATGTGGAATTATGTTTGAACTTCCTGTAATAATTTATTTCTTATCAAGAATTGGCGTTGTTACTCCAAGTTCCTTGATAAAATATAGAAAATATGCTTTATTAATTGTTTTAACTTTTGCTGCAATTATAACCCCACCTGATGTAGCTAGTCAATTTATTGTTGCAATACCTGTAATGATTTTATATCAAATAAGTATATTTATTTCTAGGTTAGTTTTAAAAAAAAAAATAGATGATTTTAAGAGCTGAAAATTTAATGAAATCTTATTCTGGAAAGAGAGTTGTAAAAGATATCTCACTCCAATTAAAACAAGGTGAAATAGTAGGACTTCTTGGTCCTAATGGTGCTGGCAAAACAACCTCATTTTATATGATTGTTGGATTAATTAAACCTAACTCAGGAAAAATCTATCTAGACGAAAAAGATATTACTAAATTTCCAATGTATAAAAGAGCTCAGTCAGGTATTGGATATTTAGCTCAAGAAGCTTCTATTTTTAGAAAAATGACTGTTGAAAATAATATTTTAAGTGTACTTCAACTAACAAATTTATCTAAGAAAGAACAGAAAAATAAAATGGAATCCTTATTAGATGAATTTGGATTAACCCATATAAGAAAAAATAGAGGAGATCTTCTATCAGGTGGCGAAAGGAGGAGGACAGAAATTGCAAGAGCTCTTGCAACAGATCCTATGTTTATACTACTTGATGAACCCTTTGCTGGTGTAGACCCTCTAGCTGTTGAAGATATTCAAAAAATTGTTACTGAACTAACTAAAAAAAATATTGGCATACTTATTACAGATCATAATGTAAGGGAAACATTAGCAATCACTGACAGAACATATTTAATGTTTGAAGGTAATATTCTTAAAGATGGTAACCCTGAAGAACTAGCTAATGATGAAACAGTTAGAAAAGTATATTTAGGTCAAAATTTTGAGTTAAGAAAAAAATCTTAACCACTTATCTTTTTCCTGCCTATTGCAAAATAAGATACTATGTAATAAATTACTAAAATGACTGGGATTGAGAGTGCGCTCCTGAGAAAAACAAATAGTATTGCTGACAAAACAATAAGCAAATATCTATATTTATTAACTCCATTAAGTTTAAAATCTTTGAACTTTAAGTTTAGTAACTTAAATCTTGAATTAAGTAAATAACAACTTAAAACTGTAATAATAATTAAAAAATTATTATCTAAAATAATTTCCTTTATAAATGAATCTATGTTAGGTAATCCAATAATTAACATTAGAGATAAAATGAACACAGTATTTGCTGGAGTTGGCAAGCCTTTAAAATAATTGTCGTTATTTTTAGATAAATTAAAATTAGCAAGCCTATAAGCAGAAGCCAATGTTATAGTAAAACCAAGCAAAGGAAGATATGGATCAAATGAAACTTCCAGAAATAAATTATACATTATTATTCCTGGGACTAAGCCAAAAGAAATTAGATCTGCTAATGAATCTAATTGAGCGCCTAATTTACTTTCCAAATGAAATTTTCTAGCAATTAATCCATCCATAAAATCAAAAAACAAAGCTATTAAAATAAGAAGAGAAATAGATTCCATTGGAAGATTTCCCTCAATTAATAGCAATGTAATAACACAACCTAAAAAAAGATTGAATAGTGTTAATATGTTGGGGATTATTCTCATAAACAAAAATTGAGATTTCATCACTAATATAGTAACTTAATAAATAATATATTTAATAGCTGATGAATTTTAGTTGTTTTTATATTATTCTAACACAATAAGCAAGTCATTTAGAAGTTTTTATTGATATCGTCAATAATGAAAAAGTTAGTTTTCTTATTATTATTTTCCATTATAGGAGTGAAGGCACAGGATAGTTCAAAATATTCTAATGAATTCCTAAATATTGGTGTAGATGCTCAATCAATTGGCATGAGTAATGCTGTTGTATCCAGCACATCTGATGTTAATTCTACTTATTGGAACCCAGCTGGTTTGCTACAATTAAAAGACAAGCAGATCTCGTTAATGCATTCAAACTATTTTGCCAACATAGCTACGTATAATTTTGTTGCATACGCAACGCCAATTGATGATGAATCTGCACTAGGCTTTTCTATGATTAGGTTTGGAGTTGATGATATATTAGACACAACACAATTAATAGATGATCAAGGAAATATAAATTTTGACAGAATTAACTTATTTTCAACTGCAGATTATGCATTCATATTTTCTTATGCAAGAAGATTAAAGTTTAAGAATTTGAACTATGGAGTTAATATAAAAATAATTAGAAGAATAATTGGAGATTTTTCTAGTTCTTGGGGTTTTGGAATGGATTTTGGAATACAGTTTAAAACAAGTAATAATTGGAACTTTGGCTTGATGGCAAGAGATATCACAACTACTTATAATTCTTGGTCTATAAATGAAGAGAGATTAGATGATATTCAAAATGCAATTGAAGGTCAAAATCAAGAGATCCCCGGCGGAACTGAAATAACTATTCCAAAATTGCAATTAGGAGTTTCAAAAGAACTGGATATTAAAAATAGTTACACTTTATTAGCTGCATTAGATCTAATAATTAAATTTGAAGAAAATAATGATATAATTTCAACTAATTTTGCTAGTATAAACCCTGCATTAGGTATTGAGTTTGGCTATCTTGACTTAGTTTTTTTAAGATTAGGTATGGGTAATTTTCAAAATGAATTACAATTTGATAATTCAAAAGAACTTAGTTTTCAACCAAATTTTGGAATTGGATTTAAATATAAAAGTATTGAAATGGACTATGCATTTACTGATATAGGAAATCAAAGTATTGCTTTATATTCTAATGTCTTTTCATTGAAATTCGATTTTAATTTATTTAGATAAAATTATGCTAAGAAAAATTCTATTAATCTTATTATCAGTATTTCTTCTAGAGATACATGCACAAGAAAATATAGAAGAAACACCTCAATATGAAATTAGCATACTAACCATTGGCCCGGGAAGTTCTCTTAGTGATGCTTTTGGTCACTCTGGAATTAGAGTAATAGATAGAGTAAATGATTATGACATAGTTTTTAATTATGGTGTCTATGACTTTAATAATCCTGGTTTTTATGGGAACTTTGTGAAGGGAAGACCTATATATAGTCTTGGATTAAATAGTTTTGAAAACTTTTATAGATATTATGTAAATCAGTCTAGACAAATAATAGAACAGAAATTAAATTTATCAGAATATAAAAAAAGAGTACTTGTAAATAAGCTTATTACAAATTCTAAAGAAGAAAATAAAGATTACGAATATAATTATTTTGAAAATAATTGCTCTACTAAAATCGGTGATATATTTAATGAATTACTAGAAGAAGAAATTAGAAATGAAGGTCTTAATCTAGATAATATAAATTCAAATTCATATAGAAAATTAGTTTATCAGCATGTTGTTCCGAATTCTTGGGGAGCATTGGGAATTGACATTTGTCTTGGATCAGTAATTGACAAAAATATTACTGATCAAGACGAACTATTTTTACCATATAATTTGAAACTATATTTTGATAAACTAGGTAATTCTAATATTAGAAATGGAGATTTAGTAGAAACATCTATTCTGTTTGGAGAATATGTTGAATATAAAGAAACTTTATTTTCTCCATTGTATGTGTTATTAATTCTCTCATTAATAATTATTATAGTTACTTTTTTGGACTACTTAAGAATAACCAGGAATGTTGTTTTAGACATTATTATCCTTTTAATTACGGGATTAATTGGCTTATTATTAGTTTACTTATGGTTTTTTAGCAACCATATAGCATCTGCTTGGAATTATAATCTTTTATGGGCAATTCCATTTAATCTAATATTACTTTTTCAATTACTTAAGAAAAAACAAAACAGATGGATTTTATCCTATCTAAAAATTAATATTCTAATGCTTTTGTTAATGTGTTTGCATTGGATAATTGGGATTCAAGTATTTAATATTTGTTTAATTTCCCTAATTTTAGCACTAATAGTAAGATATTTATATCTAATTAAATATTTCTCAAATAGAATAAGATAATTGTATGAAAATTTATACAAAATTAGGAGATAAAGGTTCAACAAAATTAATTGGCGGAAAAGATGTTAAAAAACATAATGTACAAGTTGATGCGTATGGCTCAATTGATGAACTAAATTCATATATCGGTCTAATAAGAGATTTTACCAATGACAAGCATATAAAAAAATCCTTGATAGAAATACAAAAAAATCTTTTTAATATTGGAGCAATACTTGCATTTCAAGATGAAAAGACAGCAGAAAAATATCTGAAAACAAAAAAAATAAGGATACAAAAAGAAGACATCTATACTATAGAAAATAATATTGATATAATTTCTGAAAAATTACCAAATATTACTAAATTTATTATCCCTGGAGGTCATCAAGAAGTTTCCTACTGTCATATAGCTAGATCTGTTTGCAGAAGAGCTGAAAGAAATGCTTCAAAACTAAAATCTATTTACAATTTTCAAGATGAAATCTTAATTTATTTAAATAGATTATCTGACTATATGTTTATTCTAGCAAGAAAATTTTCTATGGATCTAGGAGTTGAAGAAATCTCTTGGGAAACATAATACTTATAAAAAATTATCAAGAATACCTTGCTTTTTTAGTTTAAAAAATTATCCTTTGCAAAAAATAGTTTATCATGTATTGGACATTAGAATTAGTATCTCACCTAAGTGATGGGCCATGGCCAGCTACAAAAGACGAATTGATAGATTATTCTATTAGAACTGGTGCGCCATTAGAAGTAGTAGAAAATTTACAATCAATTGAAGATGAAGGAGATCTATATGAATCTATTCAGGAGATTTGGCCAGATTATCCAACTGATGAAGATTATCTTTGGAACGAAGATGAATATTAAAATTCATTTAAAGTCTCTTAACTGAGGCTTTTTTTAATATTTTTCTTCAAACAAATTGTATCTTTGAAAATTAAAATCACTATCTGATAATACATATGAGTTTTCTTGATTCAATACTTAAATTCTTTATAGGAGACAAAACAAAAAAAGATATAAAATCAATAATTCCTATAGTTGAAGAAATAAAATCTTATGAGAGTGAAATTTCTAATCTAAATAACGATGAATTAAGAGAACAAACTCAAAATTTTAAATCTGAAATAGAATTATCAATTAATGAGATAAAAAGTAAGATTAAACAACTAAAAGAGGCTGTAGATAAAACAAATGATTTTGATGAAAAAGAAGAATTATATACTCAGATAGATGAGCACGAAGAGGAATGTTATAAAATTACTGAAGATACTCTGAATAAAATCCTACCCAAAGCTTTTGCTGTTGTTAAGGAAACTGCCAAACGTTTTTTTGATAACAAAGAAATTATAGTTAGAGCAACATCTTTTGATAGAGAAATTTCACGCAATAAAGAATATGTGCAATTAGATAATGATAAGGCTATCTGGAAAAATTCTTGGGATGCAGCTGGAAAAGCAATAACATGGGATATGATTCACTATGATGTGCAATTAATTGGTGGTATTGCTATGCATCATGGTAAAATAGCCGAAATGCAAACAGGTGAAGGAAAAACTTTAGTTGCAACATTACCTGTATACTTAAATGCCTTATCAGGTAGAGGAGTTCACATTGTAACTGTGAATGATTATTTAGCAAAAAGGGATAGTGCATGGATGGCTCCTATGTTTGAATTTCATGGATTAAAGGTAGATTGTATTGATTATTATAAGCCGAATTCACAAGAAAGAAAAAATGCATATAATGCTGATATAACATATGGCACAAATAATGAGTTTGGGTTTGATTATTTAAGAGATAATATGGCTAATTCACCTGATGATTTAGTTCAAAGAAAACACAATTATGTTATTGTGGATGAGGTTGATTCAGTACTAGTAGATGATGCGAGAACACCTTTAATAATTTCTGGAGCTGTACCTCAAGGGGATAAACACGAATTTAATGAGTTAAAGCCTAAAATTGAAAAAATAGTATCAGTTCAAAGACAATTACTAACTTCTACATTGGCTGAAGCAAAAAATAGTATATCAAATAATAATAGTGATGAAGGGGCTTTTAGTTTACTAAGAGTATATAGAGGAATACCTAAAAATAAAGCTCTAATAAAATATTTAAGTGAGGAAGGTATAAAACAATTACTTCAAAAGACAGAAAATTTCTACATGCAGGATAATAATAGGGAAATGCCAAAAATTGATGAAGCTCTATATTATGTTATTGATGAAAAGAATAATCAGATAGAACTTACCGATAAGGGGATAGAATTTCTTTCAGGAAAAGAAGATCCTGATTTTTTCATAATGCCAGAAATTAGCATGGAAATTTCAAAAATTGAATCCAAAGGTTATAAACAAAAAAAGGAAGCTGCTTTAAAAGAAGAACTATATAGAGACTTTAATATTAAATCTGAAAGAATTCATTCTATAAATCAATTACTTAAGGCTTATACACTTTTTGAAAAGGATATTGAATATGTGCTAATGGATAATAAAGTAATGATTGTAGATGAACAAACAGGAAGAATAATGGATGGCAGAAGATATAGTGACGGTCTGCATCAAGCAATTGAAGCTAAAGAAAATGTTAAAATTGAAGCTGCTACTCAGACATTTGCAACAATAACACTACAAAATTATTTTAGAATGTATGGCAAACTTTCTGGGATGACGGGTACAGCTGTAACAGAGGCAGGAGAATTCTGGGAAATATACAAATTGGATGTAGTCGAAATTCCAACTAACAAACCTCTGATAAGAGATGATAAAGAAGATTTAGTCTATAAAACTAAAAGAGAAAAGTATAATGCAGCAATTGAACAAGTCACTAAACTTTCAAAATCTGGCAGACCTGTATTAATTGGTACCACTTCAGTTGAGATTAGTGAATTACTTGGTAAAATGCTAGGAATTAGAAAGGTCCCTCATAATATTCTTAATGCAAAACTACACAAAAAAGAATCCGAGATTGTTGCACAGGCAGGAGATGCTGGCCAAGTTACTATTGCTACCAATATGGCAGGTAGAGGAACAGACATAAAACTAAGTAAAGAAATTATTGATTTAGGAGGGTTAGCTATTGTTGGAACAGAAAGGCATGATTCAAGAAGAGTTGATAGACAGCTAAGAGGAAGATCTGGAAGACAAGGTGATCCAGGTAGTTCACAGTTTTATGTATCTCTAGAAGATAACCTAATGAGGCTATTTGGAAGTGAAAAAATTGCTAAGATGATGGACAGAATGGGTCTTGAAGAAGGAGAAGTAATTCAGCATTCTATGATAACAAAATCAATTGAAAGAGCTCAAAAGAAAGTAGAAGAAAATAATTTTGGTATAAGGAAAAGATTATTAGAATACGATGATGTAATGAATGCTCAAAGGGCAGTAATCTACAAAAGAAGGAATAATTCATTGTTTGGGGATAGATTAAGAATTGATATTGCTAATATGATTTATGATACATGTGAAAATATTGTTATAAATAATAAAGAAAATAACGATTACAAAAATTTTGAATTCGAGTTGATTAAGCTTTTTTCTATAAGCACAGATCTAAATGCTGATGAATTTGAAACCATGAATCCAAATGAAATTATCAATAAAATATATAAACTCACCCTAAGTCATTATTTAAGTAAGATTGAGGCAAATGCTAAATTAGCATATCCTGTAATTAAACATGTATATGAGAATCAGAAAGATAGATTTAAAAGAATTGTTGTTCCTTTTACTGACGGAATAAAAACATTACAAGTTGTTACAGACTTAGAAAGAGCTTACTCCTCTGATGGTCAGCAGCTTGTAACAGATTTTGAGAAAAATATTTCATTAGCAATTTTGGATGACTCATGGAAGAATCATTTAAGAAAAATGGATGAATTAAAACAATCTGTTCAGCTCGCAGTTCATGAGCAAAAGGATCCCCTTTTAATATATAAATTTGAATCATTTGAGTTATTTAAAAGTTTAATTGATAGTGTAAATAAAGAGATTCTATCATTTTTGTTCAAAGCTGAAATTTCAAATGAAAGTGCAAAAAACATTCAAGAAGCTAGGCCAAGAAAAATCACTAAGATAAATACATCCAAAAATGAAATTCTTAATATTGATGAATTAAGTTCTCAAAATAAAGCAGCTGGGAGCAATAGAGATCATGAAATTGAAACAGTTGTAAGAGATAAACCAAAGATTGGAAGAAATGATAGAATTACAATAAAAAATGTTTCTACAGGAGAGAATAAAGAAATGAAGTATAAGCATGCAGAATCATTAATTAATGAAGGTCAGTGGGTTATCTCAGAAAGCACTACTGCTCCATAAAAATTAATTTAAATTACCATGGGAGAAACTTCTAAAAAGCGATTAAATATTCATGAGCTAATTAGTGGGGTGACAAATGGTGATATTGTTTCACTTAGTAAGGCAATTACCATAATTGAAAGTGATAACATAAATGACAAGTCTGATTCTAACAAAATAATATCCTCATGTATTAAAGAAAAAACCAATTCAATAAGAATTGGTATAACAGGAGTGCCTGGTGTTGGGAAAAGCACATTTATTGAAACATTTGGAGATCATCTAACAAGTATAGGCCACAAGGTTGCTGTATTGGCTATTGATCCAACTAGCTCAGTTAACCGCGGCAGCATATTGGGTGACAAAACAAGGATGAGCACATTAGTTAATAACAAAAATGCATTTATTAGACCTAGCCCAGCTTCTAGTCATTATGGTGGGGTTGCAAAAAGAACTAGAGAATCAATTATATTATGCGAAGCTGCAGGTTATGACATAATTCTAGTAGAGACAGTTGGAGTTGGTCAAAATGAAATTAGTGTATCTGAAATGGTAGATTTCTTTCTTTTGCTCAAACTCTCTGGTTCTGGGGATGAATTACAAGGAATAAAACGAGGAATAATAGAAATGGCCGATGCTGTAATAATAAATAAGGCAGATGGAGATAATATAGAAAATTCTAATACGGCTAAATCAGAATTTGCAATGGCTATAAAATTATATCCTATAAAGAAATCTAAATGGACTCCAAGAGTGATGACTTGCAGTTCAGTTAATAGCACTGGAATAAAACCTATTTGGAAATTAATTTTAGAGTATGTAACAGTAACAAAAGCTAATAATTTCTTTAACAAAAACAGAAAGAATCAAAATAAATATTGGTTATTACAAACTATCAATGATAATTTACAATCAAATTTCTTTAGTAATGAAAAAATTAAAAAAGAACTAGAAAAACAATATATTTTATTAGATCAGAACAAAACAACTCCTTTTTCTGCTGCTGAAATTTTATTGAAAATATAATATGTCCACATTTACAATAATAGTACCTATATTCAATGAGAAAGATAATTTATCTAGACTAGAAAGTGAATTAGTTAGTTTTGTTAATTCAACAGTATTTGAAACTAAAGTACTTTTAATAAATGATGGCTCTACAGATGGAAGCGAAGATATTATCAATGAAATTTGTAAAAAAAATGATTTCTTTGAATCTATTTCTTTTATAAAAAATTCCGGACTTAGTAGTGCATTAAAAGCTGGATTTGATTTATGCAATTCAGAATATATAGGATATATTGATGCTGATTTGCAAACATCACCAAGCGATTTTCATGTTTTATTAAAATATATTGATCAGTATGATCTTGTTACAGGTTATAGATCTAATAGAAAAGACTCTTATTTAAAGAATATATCATCTTTAGTTGCAAACGGTATTAGAAACATATTTACTAGTGATGGCGTAAATGATACAGGGTGTCCATTAAAAGTAATAAAGACTGATTTTGCAAAAAGAATTCCAATGTTTAAGGGATTGCATAGATTTTTACCAGCAATGATACTTCTTCAAAAAGGTAAAATTATTGAGGTTCCGGTAAAACATTTTCCAAGAATAGCTGGAAAAACAAAATTTGGATTATTTAATAGAATATTAGGCCCCTTGTCTGATTGTTTTGCATTTATTTGGATGAAAAAAAAATATATTAATTACCAAATAAAGGATAATGAATGACCTAATTTATTTGTATTCATTAGGGTTTCTCGCTCAATTCTTTTTTAGTTCAAGAGTTATTATTCAATGGTTTTACTCTGAAAGAGAGGCAAAAGTAATAACACCAACAATTTATTGGATATTAAGTCTAATAGGATCTTTATTATTCTTTGTGTATGGCTATTTCAGGGATGACTTTGCTATTATGCTAGGTCAATTCATAGGTTATTATATATATATTAGAAATTTACAATTACAAAAAAAGTGGACAGACTACAATATAGTAATTAGGAAAATTCTAATATTATTACCTATTTTAATTTGCATAGAAAGAGCATGGAATTCTAATTTCTTTGATTTAGAGTCACTTTTTTATAATCCTGACATACCGCAGTGGCTGTTATATCTGGGAATAATTTCACAAATTACATTTACTTTTAGATATATATATCAGTGGATGTCGTCGGAAATTTCAAAAAAATCACATCTACCATTAGGATTTTGGGCTATAAGTATTCTAGGAGCTATTTTAATAATTACATATTCTGTTTTTAGAGAAGATCCTGTTTTATTTTTTAGTCATATTGCAGGAATCATTATGTATTCAAGAAATATTTATTTTATATATATTAACAAAAAGAAGCCGTGAGTTTTTTAAAGAAAAATTATTTCTTAATAATTATTTTAATTCTATTAGCATATTCAATTTCTACATTTAATTTAATAGAAGTTGGAATTATGGAGGCAAGGAATTTTCAAACTGCAAAAGAGATGGTTGAAGATAATAACTGGCTACTTCCAACTTTAAATGGAGAACCTAGATATCAGAAACCCCCATTACCTACTTGGCTAACTGCATTTTCTGTTTTATTGTTCAATTCGAAATCAATTATATTTTATAGAATTCCTGCAATTTTATTTTTATTTGTTATTGGTATTACTAGCTATTTTTTTAGTCTTAAAATTAAATTCAACAAACAGGAAAGCACTATTAATGGATTGATAGCTCTAAGCTCTATTTATATAATTGCCATCATATTTGAAGCTCCCTGGGATATTTTTGCACATAGTTTTATGTTCCTAGCGATCTACTATCTTTTCAGCTCATTAGAAAATAAATTTACTCTAAAAAAAAATATACTTATAGGTTTATTAATTGGACTCTCTATTATGTCTAAAGGCCCTATTCCAATTTATGTATTATTAATCCCTTTTTTATTATCATATCTCCTAGTTTATAAGAAAATTAATGTTAGCATTAGTGATCTTATTCAAATTTTATTTGTTTCAATTATTTCTGGTGGTTTATGGTATATATATGTATATATCCAGGATCACCAGACATTACTAGATACTACCTCTCAGGAGACTAAAAATTGGTTCAATTATAACTTAAAACCATTCTACTACTATTGGGATTTTTTTATTAATAGTGGAATTTGGTTAATCCCTGCGATAACTAGTTTAATATTACCATTTATAAATAGTAAAATCTCAATAAATAAAAATCACCTACTAACATGTTATTGGGTGATAATTTCTGTTATTTTATTATCATTAATTCCAGAAAAAAAGACCAGATATATAGTGCCTGTACTTATACCTTTGGCACTAAATACTGGGTTCTACATTAACTACATTATTAAGTATTCAAAACAGAAATCAATCTCATCGATTTGGCCTATATACCTAAATTTTATTTTAATATCCATTGCAGGCATAATAATACCAGTTATTTATACATATAATTATGGATTTAGTTTTTTCTCAACAATCACAATTATAATAGCATTAAGTTTTATTTATAATTTTTATAAAAGAGAGTTTGATAAGGTCATTTATTTAAAAATTATTCTCTTTTTTACTATGATTAATTTTATTCTACCACAGTTGTATTCAAATACTAATACCAATTATACCTCTACAGATAAATTACATCACCATATCAAAGAATTAAAATTATATTCTGATTACGACATTACTCCTGATCTGATATGGAATCTAAATACAAAAGTTAGAAAATTAGAATTATCTAAAATTAATGATTCAATTTTTGTTCTAATTTCCAATGAAAATTTTGACGCTACAAACGTTAATATCATAGAGAGCAAGCTAATAATAAAGAAGAAAATTGAATTAGATTTTAATACAACTACAGAAGAAAGTAATAGATATAAATATAGGCTTGCGACAAATCTTTATATTTTGTCAAAAAAATAATTGTTAATTCTTAAGTAAATAGTGTAAAAAATACTTGAAGAAATAACACCAAAAAGTAAACCAAATAATATATCTATTGGGTAATGTAAACCAAGGTATATTCTACTATAAGAAAATATAAAAACCCAGAGAAATAAGAAAATTGAAAATAGACTGTTAAACCTCTCTTTTATTGCTCTAATAAGAAATAGTGAAACTGCAATTGAATTAGAAGCATGAGCTGAGAAGAAACCATATTTAGCACAATATATATCAATCTGTCGTAAGTTTAAAGACTCCTCTCTGCAAGGTCTTAATCGCTGAAAGAAATCCTTAAAGTAATTAGTAAATTGATCAGTAAATAAGATTAATAAAACAATGAAAAATAAAATAAATAGCATTTGTTTTATCCCAAATTTCTTATAAATTTTAAAAACAATAAAAATAAATAAAGGAATATAAGTTAGCTTATTAGTTAATACTATCCATAAAGGATCCCAAAATTCTGATCCTAATGAATTTAAGTAAACTAATAGTTGAATATCAATTTCTTCCAAAGTCATAATTTATGAATCTTATTAATCATCTTATTGGTCAAATATAAAAATCTCAAGTACAAAAATACAGCAGAAAATGTTAGACCTGAAAGCAATCCTATCCAAATCCCTGTTTCTGCCATTGATGATTCATCTCCTAATATAAAACTTATAGGGAATCCTACTATCCAATAAGCGATAAATACTATTATCGTTGGAATTTTTACATCTTGCATGCCTCTTAAGGTTCCTAGCATAATTACCTGAGCACTATCAAAAAGTTGAAAAATAGCAACAATTATAAATAATTTTGATGCAATTTTTACTAACCTTATATTTTCAATATAATTCTCCTGATTAGTAATATCAATATAAATATAAGGCAGATAATCTCTTAGAAAATATATTCCCAATGCAAAAAATAACGCAAAACAAATTCCTAATAATAATATTGACAATGAGATTCTCTTAAGTTCTATATAATTGTTTAAACCCTTCTGATTACCAGCTCTAATAGCAGCACTTACACTAAATCCACTAGCAACCATAAAAGTCATTGAAGAGATATTTAATACTATTTGGTTTGCTGATTGAGGTATCTCTCCAAGCAATCCACTTAACCAAACTGCAGTTGTAAACACACCTACTTCAAAGAACATTTGCAAAGAAGTTGGAAGCCCTAAATTTAAAATTTTCTTAATCATAAGTTTATCATATAAAAATGATTTTAAATCTGATATATACTCATTAATAATTTTTTTATTCATTAGCGTATAGAATAAAAATACAAACATTATTATCCTTGAAACTAATGTGCCAATAGCTGCTCCAATAATTCCAAGTTTAGGAAACCCTAACATTCCAAAAATTAAAATATAATTTATAATAACATTAATTATATTGGCTAAAACAGCTGCATACATTGGATATGTAGTTTTTGAGAGACCATCTGTAAATTGTTTTAAGGCCTGAAAAAGCAATAGAGGTATCAGTGATATTGCAACAATATCCAAGTATGGCAAGGCTAGCATAACAACCTCCTCGGGTTGATCTAGATGGGTTAATGTTTCTTTTAATAATAGGACTAAAACATATAAAAATAAACCTAACATAAGACATAAAATAAATCCATTTATAAAAGATGTTTTGAGTTTCTTGTGATTTCTTTCAGAATGTGCTTCAGCAACTATTGGAGTTATTGCAGCTGAAAAACCAATTCCTATTGACATAGCTATAAAAATATAGCTATTTCCTAGTGATACTGCTGCTAAATTTATTGGATCTAATTTACCAACCATTATATTGTCTACCATTCCCACTAAGGTATGGCCCAATAAACCTAATATGACAGGTATAGATAATTTTAAATTATAAGAGAACTCCTTTGTGTAAGTGGATAGATTCAACCCTGTAGTTTAATTTTTTTTATAAAATTCCATTACATAATCAATGTCAACATCTCCTTTTTCAATATTATTTAATTTACTTTTTAATAACCTTTTTTTAAAACTAGTTAATTTGTCAGTAAATAATATTCCTTGAATATGGTCATATTCATGAAGTATTACCCTGGCAACAATACCTGAAAAGTTATTTTTTTTGAAATTAAACTTTTCATCATAATATTCAATTTTAATTTCAGATTTTCTTTTTACTCCTTCCCTAATATGTGGAATACTTAGGCATCCCTCTTCAAATGACCAAAACTCTCCAGTTTCATCTAAAATAGTTGGATTGATAAATGTTTGTTTAACACCTTTAACTTCATGATCTTTTATTTCATCGTCATCAATCTTTAAAAATGGGGAAGTATCTATTATAAATATTCTAATTGATTTACCAATTTGTGGAGCAGCAAGACCAACACCTTTAGCACTATACATTGTATCGTACATATTGCTGATTAGCTCTTTAAGATCTGGATAAGAACCAGTAATCTTCTTAGATTTTCTTTTTAAAATAGGATTTCCATATCCAATTACAGGTAAAATCATTAATTATTATTTAAAATACAATATATCTATTATTCATTAATTACTCCTCTTTAGATTTTAAATATCCTTGAAGAATTATAGTTGCACTGATCTTGTCAATAATATACTTATCTCTTCTATTTTTTTTAGTTAAACCTGCGTCAATCATTGTTTGAAAAGCAATTTTTGATGAAAAGCGCTCATCATAACGATCAATAGGAATGTTAGGAAATTTTAATGCTAATTTTTTAATAAATTCTTTGATTAATTTTTCAACTTCAGAATATTCGTCATTCATTCTTTTAGGTTGACCAACAACAAACTGTGTAATATTATTATCAATATTATAATTAACGATATAATCTATTAAATTACAAGTTGCAATAGTTGCTAAACCAAATGCAAAAACCTGAGATTCATCACTAACTGCAATCCCAGATTTTACTTTTCCATAATCAATTGATAATATTATTGACATGGCACAAATATAGTACTTAACTTATTGTAAATAAATATGCTATTTAACTAAAATTTTTTTTAATTTTTTTCTAAAAGACCTTCTACTAAGAAATTGATTGCTATACTTAACCATTAAACTAAAAACTTCATCATCATCTCTATTAGACAATTTAGCGTACTCTCTACTAATAATTTTTAATACTTCTTTATCGTTAGTAAGTCGCCTGAAATTCATAATTCTCTTAGTAAAATTCATTTTTTCAAATTTCATGCGATTTAAATCAATTAAATAAAATATTAGTCTAGAGTTATGCATCTTAACTAGAGTATTTCCAGGAGAATGGTCTAAAAAATTTATTCCATTTTCATGAAGTTTAAAAGTAAACAATACAAAATCATTTAAAATTTTTACTCTATTAGGGAAGTTTTCATTATTAATTACCTCGCTTATGGGAAAGTCATATTCAAGTTGCATAGAGACATAAAAACTCTTATTTAACAAACCCTTACTTTTATACTCACAATAACAAATTGGGGTTGGAGTATTAATTCCTATTTTTAATAATCTCTTTCCATAATCAAACGATCTATGTGCCTTAGTTAATCTAAAAAAAGAGTAAATAAATGCATTTAACATAGGAGGTGTAGCAAAAGATTTGATATTAACATCAAGGTTTCCTAATCTGAACCTTTTAATAATATTTCTATGATCTTTAATAGTTTGACCATTCGATGCGCTAAAATTTTCAATTAGTCTTAATATCTCATCTTTATAATCTATATACTCAGAATTAAACTCAATAGACCTATTCAAGTGGTTATTTTTTATATTTGATATAAATATATTTATAATAGATGGAAAAAATTATAAATGAAGTTGAAAATGCATTTAGTGTACTAAAAAGTGGTGGAATCATTTTATATCCTACCGATACTATTTGGGGTATAGGTTGTGATGCAACAAATGACGATGCTATTAATAAAATTAACAGTTTAAAAAACAAAGATAATTTAACTCCTATGCTAAGTTTGATTAATAGTTCTGACATGCTAAATGAATTTTTGCATAATAAGCCTAATAATATAGATGAAATATTAAAAGAATTTAAAAACCCAACTACAATAGTATATAGTGATCCAAAGAATATATCTAAACTACTGATCTCAAATAAAAATACAGTTGCATTTAGAATTGTAAAGGACAACTTCTGCAGCAAACTAATTAGTAGAATAAAGAAACCTATTGTCTCTACTTCAGCAAATATACATGACAGAAAATATCCAATTAATTTTAAAGAAATAGATGAACGTATTTTAAAAGGTGTAGACTATATCGTAAATTTACCTAACAAATCAGTCAGTAATCTTCCTTCTTCAATTATTAAGGTTAATAAAGAAGGGGAAATGATTAAACTACGGTAGATAAAATACTATTATAAATGAAATTTGAAGAGGCTATTAAGAATAAACTTTTTAAAACAATTTCTAATTGTGCAGATGAAATAGGTTTAGACTGCTATGTTATTGGAGGTTTTGTTAGAGATTATTTTTTAAAAAGAGAATCTAAAGATATTGATATTGTAGTTATTGGAAGTGGAATAGAGATGGCTGAATTAGTGTCTAAAAAACTGAAAAACACTTCTAAGGTAAAAATTTTTAAAACCTATGGGACTGCAATGCTTAAATATTCGAATTATGATATTGAATTTGTTGGAGCCAGAAAGGAATCATATAGTCCTAATAGCAGAAACCCTCAGGTATCAAAAGGTACATTAGAGGATGATATTAAAAGAAGAGATTTTACAATAAATAGTCTTGCCATAGGTTTGAACAAAAAAAATTATGGAAAACTAGTAGATTACCACAATGGATTAGAAGATATTAAATCAAAAGTGATTAAAACTCCTCTTGATCCTCAGATTACTTTTAATGATGATCCTCTGAGAATGTTAAGGGCAATAAGGTTTGCTAGTAATTTCGAATTCAATATAAATAAAGATTTATTAGACGTAATATCTAATTTAAACTCTAGAATTAATATTATTACAAAAGAGAGAATAGTTGAAGAAATAAATAGAGTTCTATTAAGTCCAAAACCTTCATATGGATTTTCTTTATTAGAAAAAACAGGTCTTCTAAACATTATTTTACCTGAAATATCTGCTCTAAAGGGTATAGATGAAATCGAAGGACAAACTCATAAAGATAATTTTTATCACACATTAGAAGTTGTAGACAATATAAGTAAAGTGACAGATAATCTATGGTTAAGATGGGCTGCACTTCTACATGATGTTGGTAAAATACCAACTAAAAAATTTAACAGTAAAATAGGTTGGACTTTTCATGGGCATGAATTTGAGGGAAGCAAGATGGTATATAAAATTTTTAAGCGATTAAAGATGCCGTTAAATGATAAAATGAAATATGTTCAAAAAATTGTTTTAATGAGCTCAAGACCTATTGTTCTTGCACAAGAAAATGTAACTGATTCTGCTGTTAGAAGATTAATATTTGATGCTGGAGAAATTGTTGATGATCTTATGACTCTATGTGAGGCAGATATAACAACTAAAAATAAAGAAAGATTTAAGAAATACCTTCAAAACTTCAAAATTGTAAGGAATAAGATTATTGAAGTTGAAGAAAGAGATAATATCAGAAATTTCCAGCCACCTATTAGTGGCAAGAAAATTATGGAAACATTTGATCTTAATCCTTGTAAGTCAATAGGTCAAATTAAAGAAGCTATTAAAGAAGCTATTCTAGAAGGTGATATTAAAAATGATTATAATGCTGCATACAATCTTATGCTGGAAGAGGGGGAAAAACTAGGTCTCATAGCAAATGAAAAGAGATAATAAAAAGGTAATTTATTGGCTTTTTACAGGATGTGCTCTAATTTTTATTATGGTAGTTGTTGGAGGAATAACTAGATTAACTCATTCAGGATTATCAATCCCAGATTATAAACTAATTTCAGGAACGATTCCTCCAATTAATAATCAGCAATGGCAAGAAGCATTTGAGCTCTATAAACAATATCCAGAATATCAAAAACTAAATACCAATATAAGTTTAAAAGAATTTAAAGGTATCTTTTTTTGGGAATGGTTGCATAGAGCTATTGGAAGAGCTATAGGGCTAGTCTTTATTATTCCTTTTCTATATTTTTTAATAACTAGACAATTAGATAAATCCACAATAAAAAAAACCATAATACTACTAATTCTTGGAAGTTTTCAAGGATTTTTAGGGTGGCATATGGTAAAAAGTGGTTTAGTTGATAGACCTGATGTAAGTCATTACAGGCTAGCTGCACATTTAACAACTGCCTTTGCAACCTTTGCCTTTACATTATGGGTTGCTCTAGATTTAATTTTTCCTATAAAACAGACTATAAACAAAGCATATAGAAACCTAATAAGAATTAGTTTAATAATACTATTTATTCAAATAATATATGGAGCATTTATGGCTGGTTTAGATGCTGGTTTTATTCATAATCATTGGCCTATGATGAGTGAAGGGAAATTCATGCATGAAACGGTTTTAATTGAAAAAACCCCAGTGTATAAAAACTTTATTGAAGGTAGAAGTGGAGTTCAATTTGTTCATCGTATTCTAGCATTCATTGTAGTTATCTCAGTAGTAATAATTTATTTAAAAGGTAAAAAAATAGCAGTTTATAACCACCAATTAAATGGTCTAAACTCCCTTCTTGTATTAGTTGGTCTTCAATCACTTCTAGGAGTACTAACTATCTTACTACAAGTTCCTTTATGGCTTGGGATTTCACATCAGATAGGTGCATTCTTGCTGCTTAGCTCGATGACATTTACACTACATCGCTTTAGTAAGTAACAAAATTTAATACATTTGTAAACTATAAAATAGTAGATGATTTACAGATTTAGAGTTATACTAGACAACGACACAGAAGATGATATTTTTAGAGATATTGAAATAAATAAAAAGGACTCCTTGGTAGAATTTCATAAATCTATTATTACTTCATTTGGTTTTAATAATAATGAAATAGCATCATTTTATCTTTCCGATAATCAATGGAATCAAGGAGAAGAAATTTCACTTTTTAATTTTGAAGATCAAGATCAGAATAACAAACTTATGAGTGATGTACTAATTGGTGATGTAATTAATAATCAAAATAGCAAGCTAATTTATGTCTATGATTTTTTAAATATGTGGACATTCCTTGTTCAACTGGTTGAAGTTGCAGAAGGAATTAAAGGAATTGATTATCCTAATATAATTTTTAGTAAAGGAGAAATCCCTGAAAAAGCTCCCGAAAAGAAATTTAAGTCAGAAAAAAGAGAAATAATAGATGATGAAGATTTAGAAAGCTATAGTGAAGATGATCATGATTACTATTAATAATTTTAAATATGAGGTTCAAACTAAAATCTGATTTTTCTCCAACAGGTGATCAACCAGAAGCTATTGATCAACTTGTTAAAGGAATTGAATCTAATGAAAAATTTCAAACACTATTAGGTGTTACAGGATCAGGAAAAACATATACTGTAGCAAATGTTATTGAGAAAACTCAAAAACAAACATTAGTTTTAGCTCATAATAAAACATTAGCTGCACAATTATACGCTGAATTTAAGTATTTTTTCCCCGATAATTTAGTTGAATACTTTGTATCCTATTATGATTATTATCAACCTGAAGCATATATGCCTTCTTCGGGAATTTATATTGAAAAAGATCTATCAATTAATGATGAAATAGAAAAATTAAGACTTAGCACTACATCATCTTTATTGTCTGGGAGAAAAGATGTTATTGTAGTAGCTTCTGTTTCATGTATCTACGGAATGGGTAATCCAGAACAATTTAAAGAAAATATTATAACCGTTGATATCAATACAAATATTACTAGAACTATACTTTTAAATAAATTAGTTCAAAGTTTATATTCAAGAGATAATGATGGTTTCAAACAGGGTAATTTTCGAATTAAAGGGGATACTATTGATGTTTTTCCTGCATATGCAGACTTTGGTTATAAAATTCATTTTTTTGGAGATGAAATTGAGGAAATTGAATCCTTTAATACCAATACCAATGAAACATTAAATTCTCACAAATCTATAGAAATTTATCCGGCAAATATTTTTGTTACATCTCCTAATGTTATTAATGATGCAATAAAACAAATTCAAAAAGATTTAATTAAACAATACAACTATTTTAATGATTGTGGTAAAATTTTAGATGCTAAAAGACTCAAAGAAAGGACAGAGTTTGATTTAGAAATGATGCAAGAATTAGGTTATTGCTCTGGAATTGAGAACTATTCAAGATATTTTGATGGCAGAAAACCTGGTAAAAGACCTTTTTGTTTAATTGATTATTTTCAAAACGATTTCTTAACAATAATTGATGAAAGTCATGTTACTATTCCACAGGTTAGAGCAATGTATGGTGGTGATAGAAGTAGAAAAGAAAATTTAGTTGATTATGGTTTTAGACTTCCTGCAGCGCTTGACAACAGACCTTTAAAATTTGAAGAATTTGAAAATCTACAAAAAAATATAATTTTTCTAAGTGCTACTCCAGCAGATTATGAATTATCAAAATGTGAAGGAATTTATACTGAACAAATAATAAGACCTACTGGTCTTTTAGATCCTATAATAACAGTTAAACCAACAAAAAATCAAATAGATGATTTAATTAATGAAATTCATACTAGAATAAATAAGAAAGAGAAGATCCTAGTTACTACTTTAACTAAAAAGATGTCTGAAGAATTAACTAATTTTTTTAGCAAATTAAATATTAAATGTAAATATATTCATTCTGATGTTGATACACTTGAGCGAGTAGAAATAATCCAAGGATTGCGTGAAGATAAATTTGATGTACTTATTGGAGTAAATTTATTACGAGAAGGATTAGATCTTCCCGAAGTTTCACTTGTAGCTATTCTAGATGCTGACAAGGAAGGCTTCTTGAGATCAAGTAGATCACTCACTCAAACAATTGGTAGAGCTGCAAGACATATTAATGGATCTGCAATATTATATGCTGACAATATTACTGGAAGTATGGAAAAAACGATTAATGAAACCAATTATAGAAGAAAAAAACAAAATAGTTATAACAAAAAACATAAAATTAAACCTAAGGCTATTACTAAAAAAATAAAAAATCCGCTTAGTAAGAAATTATTAATTAATGATGATACTTTTTTAAATATAAATTCTAAAGAATTTAATTTACCATTAAAAAATTCTGATATAGAAAAAGAAATAAGAAAAACTAGAAAGAAAATGGAAATAGCAGCTAAAGAATTGGATTTTATTATTGCAGCTAAATATAGAGATGATATAAAGAAACTAAAAAAAATGCTACAGTCTAAAACTTAATTTGAGCTTAAAACTTCTTGAACTTTATCTGCAGCTTCCTTAAACTCTGTAGCGCTTAAGAAATTTAACCCAGATGAATCAATTATTTGTTTTGCAATTTCAGAGTTTGTCCCTTGAAGCCGTACAATAATAGGAATACTGATAGTATCTTTCATGTTTTTATAAGCATCAACAATTCCATTAGCCACCCTATCACATCTAACAATACCTCCAAATATATTTACAAGAATTACTTTTACATTTGGATCCTTTAAAATAATTCTAAATGCTGTCTCAACTCTTTCACTGTCTGCTGCACCACCAACATCTAAAAAGTTTGCTGGATCTCCACCAGCCTGCTTAATTAAATCCATTGTTGCCATTGCTAATCCAGCTCCATTAACCATGCAGCCTACATTTCCACTCAAATCAACGTAATTTAAACCAGCTTTTTTAGCTTCTACTTCAATTGGATTCTCTTCTCTTATATCTCTTAATTTTAAATAATCTTCATGCCTAAATAATGAATTATCATCAATTGTTACTTTAGCATCAACTGCTAAAATTTTATCATCACTTGTTTTAATTACTGGATTAATCTCAAATAAAGATGAATCAGATTTATTATATGCATTATAAAGTGACCTTACAAATTCAACCATCTGGTCATGAGCATTTCCATTTAATCCTAAGTTATCAGCTATTGTACAAGCCTCTTCATTACTTAAGCCAGATTCTGGATCTATATCAACTGTATGTATTAAGTGCGGGGTCTTCTCAGCTACAGATTCAATATCAACTCCACCCTCGGTAGAATACATAATCATGTTTCTACTAGTTTGTCTATTCAATAGAACAGACATATAGAATTCTTGAATTTCAGAATCTCCAGGATAATAAACATCTTCTGCTATTAAAACTTGATGTACTTTTTTGCCAGAAGCTGATGTTTGAGGAGTAACTAAGTTCATGCCTATAATTTGACTTGAAATTTCTCTAACCTCATCAATATTTTTGGCAATCTTAATACCACCACCTTTACCTCTACCACCTGCATGTACTTGAGCTTTGATTACAAACCAACTAGTACCCGTATCTCTAGATAATTTCTGAGCTGCTATTACAGCATCTTCAGGATTAGATGCTACTATACCTCTTTGTATAGTAACTCCGAAACTATTTAAGATCTCTTTCCCCTGATATTCGTGTAAATTCATAAAAATTAGTATTCTAAATGTTAGAAAAACAAATGTAATAAACTTGGTAGTTTATATGATATATGATCTCATATAATTTATAATTAATTTCAAACATTTATCTATAATAATTTATCTTCGCGTTTAGTATATTCTAAATAAAATGAAAAAGCTTTTTTATCAAATAGTTTGTATATCATTACTTTTTTCTTTTAACTTTTCATTTATATAATCTTGTCCTAAAAATTCAAAAAGTCTATTATTAGATTCATTACTACTTATTGAGAAAACAGATATAATTTCCTAGTAGTGAAAATAAAAATTTAGAAAAACTAAATCTTAATAAACTTGACAAAGGGATTGGGTACATAAATAATAATGGAGTATTAATTTCTATACCAATGGATTTTTCAAGAAAAAATTATTTACCAATAAATGAACTTCATCATCTTATAAAACTTGTTTTCTTTCCTGAAAAATTCAAAAATAAAAACAAACTAAAACTGGAAGAAAATCAAATTGAATTTTTAAAACATTCTATGTCTATATTACCAAAAGATGCAGGGTATGATAGAGAAAAATATTTTGATAGCTATGTTAAATTTTTTATTTATGGAGACAAAAAGGAAATAAATAGTGATAAAATAAAAATATTTAATAAAGTAGGAAATGCTTATGGTTATCTAACTGAGGTCGCTTATGTTCAAATGGATAATATATCCATTATTCTATCAGCAACAATAAAGGTAAATAACAACCGTATTTATAATGATGATGTTTATGAGTATGATTCTATTGGAATACCTTTTTTTGCAGAACTTGGTAGAGAAATAATCAGAATAGTGCAGTCAAAGTAATATATTTGGGGCGATAATTGAATCAGTTTAATAATCTAATGAGGTTTATAGTTAACATATTATTTTTTTTAATTTTTAGTATAAATTTTATCTATTCTCAAGATAATCAACCTCCTGTAATTTCATCTGAAGGAAATGAAACTTATTGCCCGTTAACCCAACAAAATATTACTACATCTTTTAGTATAGTAGATCCTGATGATACTACACTAGATGCGCTCTATATACAAATTTCTACAGGATATATTTCAGGTGAAGATCAGTTAATTTTAACAGGAACACATCCAAATATTTCTACTTCTTGGAGTACTCTTGAAGGTAAATTAGAAATTACAGGTCCTGCAGGAAATCCTGCTAATATTTCTGATATTATAGTGGCAGTGAATGATGTAGTATTTTTTAGTAGTAATCCCACTCCATCCTCTAAAACATTTTCTTTTACTATTGGAGATGCAAACTACCTTCCTTCTACAGACCATTATTACGTATATGTTGAAAGTCTAAATATTACTTGGACAAATGCTAGAGATCAAGCAGAAATCATGACATACTATGGACTACAAGGATATCTTGCTACAATATTATCAGAAGATGAAAATCAAATTTCAGCAGAACAAATAACAGGTGTAGGCTGGATTGGTGCTAGTGATGAAGATGTTGAAGGAGTTTGGAATTGGGTAACTGGTCCTGAAGCAGGAACAAATTTTTGGAATGGAGACATGACAGGATCCCCTGCAACAGGAATGTATGCTAACTGGAATAATAATGAACCTAATGATTGTTGTAACGATACTG
>Ga0208879_1000595_pt1 | contig 36802 bp, 38 predicted proteins | sample Knorr_S15_td_Bot_FD_185605 | JGI IMG/M metagenome (GOLD analysis project Ga0208879, IMG submission 185605) | Marine microbial communities from Southern Atlantic Ocean transect - Knorr_S15_td_Bottom_ad_5009_LV_A (SPAdes) (version 2) | ecosystem: Environmental > Aquatic > Marine > Oceanic | place... | reverse complement strand
CAAAGATAATTAAAAGAATGTCTAAACAAAACGAGCCTATTGATGTAGCAATAGATTATTGTGATACCGTTAATTCAAATATTAAATTTTTTTTAAAAGACAAAAAACATAAAATCTTAATTAATATTGAAAATATTGATAAAGATTTTATGTTATTTTGGAAATTAATTGATGCAAAAGGAAATATCAATGATGCTCTAGATGAATTTAATATAAAACATAATTCCTATAAACATCAATCTTTTTTTAATAAAATAAAGTGGTGGATTTTAAATAATTACCTTAAGTTCAAAAAGGCAATTTTGAATCTACCTAATTTAAGAAATAGTTAAAATAAATAAAATATCAATAGATATGAACATTTCAATAATAGTAGCAATATCTAAAAATGGTGTTATAGGAAGAAATAATAAATTAGCATGGAATCTTCCAGATGATACATTCTATTTTAGTAAAATGACGATGGAGCATTCAGTTATTATGGGAAGAAAAAATTGGGATTCCATTCCTAATAAATGGAAACCTCTCCCAAATAGAAAAAATATAATTATTTCTAGAAATAAAAATCAAAACATTAATAATGTAGACATAACAAATTCAATTGAAAAAGCAATTAAAATAGGTAGAGAAAATGAAGATGAAGAAATATTTATTATTGGTGGAGGTGAAATTTATAAACTAGGATTTAAATTCGTTGATAAATTATACATAACAGAAATTAAAAAAAATATAGAAGGAGATACGTTTTTTCCAAAATGGAATAAAAGTAAATGGAAAGAAATTTCAAGAATATCTCATCCTTCAGATTCAAAACACAAATACGATTTTGATTATGTTATTTATAAAAAAAAATAAATGAAACATATTTATTGTGAAATAATAACAATTGGAGATGAAATATTATATGGTCATATCCTTGATACTAATGCACAATGGATAAGCCTAGAACTTGATAAAATCGGCGTTAAAACAAGAAAAAGAACTACAATCGGTGATAATTCTAAAAACATAACTAATGTTTTAGATAAATCATTAAATAAAAATGATTTAATTATTTTAACTGGAGGCCTTGGTCCTACAAACGATGATATAACAAAAAATTGTTTGAATAATTTCTTTGGAGGAAAATTAGTTACTAATAAAAACACCTTATCCCATATAAAAAAAATATTTAAAAAAAGAAATTGGAGTTTTACTAAAAAAAATAAAGATCAAGCACTATTACCTAATAACTGTATAATTCTTCATAACCAGTTTGGTACTGCTCCTGGAATGGCTTTTCAGAAAAATAATAAATTAATTATTTCATTGCCTGGGGTTCCTTTTGAGATGAAAAGTTTATTTACAACTAAATGTGTTAATCTAATAAAAAATAAATTTTTACTCCCTTTCATTTATCACAGAACAATTAAAACTGTAGGGATTGGGGAGTCTTGGCTCTCAGATTTAATTAAAGACTGGGAATCTAATCTGGATAAAAGTGTTAGTCTCGCGTACTTACCAAGCCTGGGTAGAGTAAAATTGAGATTAACAGGTCAAGGAGATAATTTAGAAAAGATCAAAAAAAAGATAAATAACGATGAAAAAAATCTTCTTAATATTATTCAAAAATATGTATATGGATTTGATAAAGAAGAATTAGAGTCATCAATTGGAAGGCTATTAATAAGAAAAAATAAAACTATTTCGTTTGCTGAAAGTTGTACAGGAGGATTCGTATCTCATATGATCACAACAGTTCCTGGAAGTTCTCAGTATTTTATGGGTAGTATAATTGCGTATAGCAATGAAATAAAAATGAATAATTTAAATGTAAAAAAAGAAACTATAGAGAAATATGGAGCAGTTAGCAGAGAAGTTGCCGAAGAAATGGCAAAAAATGTTAGACAAAAATTTAAATCATCAATTGGAATTTCTACTAGTGGAATAGCTGGCCCAGATGGAGGAACAAAAGATAAACCAGTAGGTACAGTGTGGATAGCATATTCAGACAAAGACAAAACTACAAGCAAAAAACTAATACTAACTAAGAGGAGAGATATAAATATAACTTTATCTGCAGTTAATGCCTTAAATCAAGTAAGAATAAATTTAGAAAGTAATTCCAAAAGTAATGGTCATTCTTCTAAATGACCCGTTTCTCCTTATAATATTATCATCAAAATTTGATCCAAAAGGACCATCAATAAATATTTGATCCCACCACCAGAAATTATGCTCGGATTTATACCTTTGAAGAAGGTATCCAAATTTTAGAGATAAATGCTTATTTCTAGTTGATTTTTTTATGCCAATTCCTAGATTAAGATTAAAACCCCCACTTACTGAAATATAGTCTTCAAACCCTATATCAGTACCAATTGAATATCCAATATTATTGAAAGCAAATAATCTAAATATTGATTCTTTCCTTTGACTTTTGTTGATAGGAAGGATATCATAACTATTTGTTAGGTATATAGGGAGAAAATTTATTAAATCAATTGTAAATATTCCCAGACCAAATCCTGGATTGAAAAACTTATTATTTACTAAACCCTTCGATAAAAATAATTGCCCATGAGGGACTGCAAACCGATCAAAATTTAAGCCAAATTCAATATTATTCCAGCTCTTCTTATCAAACTCATAAAAATTATATGATTTTTTTAATTTCAATCTATAATTTGAGTCTGTATTAATTTTGACAGTGTCTCCTATCCTATCAATAAAAAATGTTAGGTGTCCTGAATTCTTATTTTTTATATCAATGATAGAATAGTCTAATAATGTTCCTTTATACTTCTTGCCTTCAATTACAAGGATATCTTTATTTTGAGAGATTAATGAGAAAGGAAGAAAAAACAATATAAAAAAGGACTTTTTCATTTTAGAGCCTATTAATAGGTATGGTGCTTATATAATCTATCTCACCTAAATCACAGTCATATGAGTACTGATGAAAACCATCATTACCTATCATCATTAAAATACCCATAAATGGAATAACATCAATTGAACTAATATCTTTAAAGTGTTCAGTAAGCTCTATTTCATTAAGGTTTGAAATATCATACATTTTTAGACCATACTCTCCCTCGGTTATAAATAAACAGTCACCATCAATACCAAGACCATGTGGATTAATCATAGAATAGGTTTTAAATAATGTGGGTTCACTAATTTTTGATATGTCAATAATATCAAGCTGGTTATTAAAACTTTGACATTCAGTACCACCTCTTAGTGTTACAAATGCAAAATCTCCTTGAACTACCACAGGATCACAACTAGTAATATGTTCATAAGTTGATATCCAGTCAGGTTCTACTTTATTTTCTAGATCATATATATGCATACCATTCTGAGCACCAATAAATAATCTATTATCATAGGGGAAGATAGTTTCAACTCCCCAACCTAAACCTACTTTTGATTTAAATTCAGGATTAATTTGATCAGAAATGTCAAAAATATTTAAATCCCAAGAGTCAACGGTATATAAGTAATCACCAACTATAGTAAATCTTGCCATTGATCCACCAATACCCGTTCCAGACTCACCATTTGAAGAAAAATCAGAATTAACACCTGATGAACCAACATTTAAAACAACATCACTTGAACCCTCACAAGAGATTATTATCAATATCAAAACTATGAACTTGTAAATTGATGTAAGTATTTTTTTATTTTTCATCATATCATTAATCATATACTAATTCACAATCATAATTTTCAATAAACTCCTCAACAACTTCTTCATCAAATCCAACTACAATACCTAATTCTTCTGAATATAATCCTTGATTGATATAATAATTCTCAAAAACTCCTTCTACCCTATTAGCTTCACTAATAGATGTTAGATTAGATATATCAAAAACAACTAAATCTAAATAGCTATCTGCATATAAATAATTACCTTTTGTTGCAATATCATAATTTCCTGGTAAAATAATAAAACCAATATTTACAGGATTATTTATATTTCTATTATCTATAACATGAATACCTTTTCCAATTTCACTTATAAAAATAAAACCATCTTTATAATTTAATTTTCCAGGATTATTAATTTCTCTAGATTCCACATAATCGACTGAATCTCTAATATCTTTCTTAATTGCATATATTGGCTTTTGTATTGTGTAAGTTCTATAATAATCGCATTTATCTTCACAAGAAAACAATGAAATAGAAACGAAAAAAAATATGTAATTTAGTATTCTCATACTATCCTTAAAACGTTAGTTACACAAAATTATTATTTATTTTTTAACAAAAAAATAAAAAAAGAAAAAATGAGTTTCATTCAAATGATAATGCCAAAAATGGGTGAAAGCATAATGGAAGGAACCATTATAAAGTGGCTTAAAAAAGAGGGAGACCATATAAATGAAGATGAATCTATCTTAGAAATTGGAACTGATAAAGTTGATACTGAGATACCATCAATTTATAAGGGTAAATTAAAAAAAATATTAGTTCATGAAGGTGATATAGTTCAAGTTGGAAATTCTATAGCAATAATAGAAATAAGTGAAGATTCAATAAAAATTGTTGATAATGTTTTTAATGATGCTTTAAATGATAATTCTTCAGAAGAAACAAAAAAAGATAAAGAAATTAAAAATGAATCAAATAAATTTTATTCTCCTTTAATATTGAATATTGCAAATAGAGAAAACATTAGTATGAAGGAGCTAGACACTATAAAAGGGACTGGAGAAAATCAAAGGGTCACTAAAATAGATTTATTAAAATTTCTTGAAGATAAAAGCATAAAAATATCTGAACCAAAATTAATTAGTAGAGGTAATGATACTAAAAAAATAGTTTTAAATGAAAATGAAGAACTAATTGAAACAGATAGAGTAAGAAAAATTATTGCTTCAAGAATGATAGAATCAAAACAAATATCTCCTCACGTAACGTCTTTTGTTGAAGCTGACATTACTGATGTTGTAAACGAAAGGCTTGAAATTAAAAAAAAGTTTTTTAAAAAGCACAAAACTCCAATGTCTTTAAATCCAATTTTTATTTATTGTGTTTATAAAGCAATTAAAGACTTTCCACTGATAAATATTTCATATATAAATGATAAAATAATTAAAAAAAATTATATAAATATCGGTATAGCTGTAGCACTTAAAGATGATAATTTAATAGTTCCCGTTTTAAAAAATGTTGAAAATATGGATTTTTTAACTATAGTAAAAAAATCAAATGACTTAATAAAAAGAACTAAAGAAAATAAATTACATCCAGATGAATTAAGTGGAGGAACATATACAATATCAAACATTGGTTCTTTTGGAAATACTATGGGAACTCCTATAATCATGCAACCTCAAGTTGCAATCTTAGCTATTGGAATTATAAAAAAAGTAGCGGCAGTTGTAGAAGGAAAAAATGGAGATGAAATTAAAATAAGAAATAAAGTATTTCTTTCACATACCTACGACCATAGAATTGTAGATGGTGCACTTGGTGGAAAATTTGCTCAAAAAGTAGCTTATTATATAGAAAATTTAGATATTAAGTCACTAATAGGATAATGCAAAAAAAATTAAAGGTTAAAGAAACATTTAGAAGAAGTGGTTATAAAACCTTAACATGGAGAATAATAGCTTCAATAGATACATCTTTACTTACCTGGCTTTTTTCTGGAGATATTATTACGGGTTTAAAAGTTGGAGGAATGGAAATCGTAACTAAGATAATTATTTATTTTTTACATGAAAGGATTTGGAGGATTGGATGGCAAAAACAAACTGATAAATTTCATCACTCTAAAAAAAGAAGTATATATAAAGCGATGACCTATAGAACAATTGGGACACTTGATACTTTTATTTTAGCTTGGATTTTTACTAAATCTGCTGCTACAGGTAGTTATGTAGCTATGGCAGAAATTTTCACTAAAATAATAATCTACTACTTTCATGAAAGAATATGGGATAGACAAAAAATTGGAAATTAATTACTCATTTATCGGCCTTGGTTCTAATATAGAATCAAGAAAAGAAAATTTAACTAATGCTTGTCAATACATTAATAAACATATTGGAAATATTATAAATTTTTCAAAAATTTATGAGACAGAACCTTGGGGTGAAAAAAATCAAAAAAAATTTTTAAATCAAGTAATAAAAATAAAAACTAAACTTACTCCTTTAAAACTTCTTAAAAAATGTAAAGAAATAGAAATAAAATTAGGAAGAGTATCTTGCAAAAAATGGGGACAAAGATTAATAGATTTAGATATATTGTATTTTAATAATAATATAATAAGTACTAATAAGTTAATAATTCCTCATCAATATATTCACAAAAGAAAATTTGTTCTAACCCCTTTAAATGATCTTGATAAAGATTATTTACATCCTACATTAAAACTCTCAAATAATGCTCTTCTAAAAAAATGTAACGATAAAAAATCAGTTATAGAATATGGAATGGAGTGATTTTATTATATTATTAATTTGCGGCATAGTATCTGGTTTTACAAATACAGTTGCTGGAGGAGGGTCTTTTCTCACACTACCTATTCTAATTTTTATGGACTTACCCGTAAGCATTGCAAATGGTACTAATAGAGTACAAATAGTAATGCAAAATATTTTTGCAGTTTCAGGATTTAAAAGCAGAGGGCTATCAGAATTTAAATTTTCTGGATGGTTATCATTAAGTGCTATTATTGGATCAATTATAGGAGCAAAAATAGCAATAGATTTTCCAGAAGATGCTTTTAAAAAAATATTATCATTTTTAATGATAATTGTGGTAATGAGTATTTTTTTAAAAAAAAATAAATCAATCAATCAACTAAATCAAAAGCTAATAAAAAATAAATTAGTTTCAATTTTATTATTTTTTTTTGTAGGAATTTATGGTGGTTTTATTCATGCAGGAGTTGGATTTATAATGATTGCTATACTAGCACACATAAATAGTCTTAAACTATCAAAAGCTAATAGTATAAAAGTATTTGTTGTACTTATGTATACTATTTTTGCTTTAATGATATTTATATATGAAGGAAAAATCAATTGGATTTATGGAATAAGTATAGGTCTAGGAAGTGGATTAGGTGGTTGGATTGCCAGCAGATGGTCTTACAATAAATCAGATAGAATAATTAAAATATTAATTGGAATAACTGTAGGAATTATGTCTATTCGACTATGGTTTTTTTAAAAAAAATGAAGATTTTAATTATTATACCAGTATACAACGAAGAGTTACACATTGAAAACTGCATTAATTCTTTTATAAATCAATCGCATAAACCAGATCAAATTTTAATTGTAAATGATAACTCCACTGATAATACAGAAAACATTTTAAAAAAATATTCAAAAAAATTTTCATTCATAAAATACGTCAATAAAAAATCAATTAATAAACCCTCGCCAGGCAAAAAAATTATTCAAGCATTTAACTATGGATTAAAACACTCAATTAATGACTATAATTTGGTCGGTAAATTTGATGGAGACATAATTTTACCAAGTAATTACTTATATACTATGATGATTGGTTTTATACAAAATAAAAAATTAGGATTATGTTCTGGTGTTATTGCTAATAAAAAAAATAATTCCTGGGAAATAGAAAATAGATATAATAAAGACCACGCCAGAGGAGCAATAAAACTTTACACGCATAAATGTTTTAATAAAATTGGAGGTTTAAATGAAACTATAGGTTGGGATACTCTAGATGAAATGAAAATTTTATATAACAAATTTGAGATTAAAGTATATAATAAAATTGTAGTAAAACAGATGAGAAATACAGCATCAAGATACAAAAAGAATCAATACAAAAAACAAGGAAGAGTTATGTACCTATTAAGATATAATTTAATTTTGTTATTAATAGGATCTATAAAATTAGCAATTACAAGTAAATCCATTGTCTCATTTTGTGATTGTATTATTGGTTATATAAATAGCTGGATCAATAATGAAAAATATATTGTTAATTCAGAAATTGGTAAATTTATAAGGAATCATAGATATAATAATATTTTAAAAAAAATTACAAATGTTTAATAATTTAAAAAAATTTGATTCAAAACTTTGTGAACAAAGAAGACACAAAAAAACATTAAAATTTTTAAAAACTTCTTTAAAAGAAAATTCTAAAATATTTGATTTAGGAATTCCTAATAAACTTTCTTCACTTTTAAAAAAAAATACATATCATGTAGATAATACCAAAGGTGAAGATTTAGATACTTCAACCTTAAGATCAAATTTAAAATCCTACGATGCAATAACTGCATTTGAAATATTAGAACACTTAATAAATCCATATAATATATTAAATCAAATTAAATGCAAAAAATTATTTGCTACTGTCCCTTTAAAACTATGGTTTAATAAATCATATAGAAATATGAATAATGAAAGAGACCAACATTACCATGAATTTGAAGATTGGCAATTTGATTGGTTGTTAAAAAAGTCTGGATGGAAAATTATTAGAAAAGAAAAGTGGAGAAATCCTTCAATTATACCAGGATTTAGACCCATTTTACGAAATTTTTATAAAAGATATTATGCAATAGAAGCTGAAAAAATAAATTAATGGGAAAAGTTTTAAAACAAAGTTTTTGGACAACTATTATAATCTATTTTGGAGTCTTACTTGGATTTGTTAATTCACTTATTTTATTTCCTAATTATTTATCAACTGAGCAAATAGGTTTAATAAGGCAAATAATTAGTGCTTCTTCCATACTTCTACCTCTGACTACATTTGGGGTTAGTGCAACTTACTTAAAATTCTATCCTAATTTTAAAAATGATAATAGATTAAAAAATGAATTTTTAAGTATTCAATTCTTTTTAATCATAATATCATTTGTAATTATATGCTCTTTATTAATACTATTTTCAGATAATATTAAAGATTTGTTTACAGAAAAATCTCAAATCTTTTTCAACTATTATCATATAGTTTTTTCTATACTATTAATAATGACTTTAAGTACTTTATTTGAAGCTTATTTAAGAGCTAGATACGATATTATTCTTACAAATTTTTCAAATGGTATTTTAAATAGATTTCTAACATCAATTAGTATTATTTTACTTTCATTTTCAATTATAACTTTTGAAAAATTACTTTTGTTTCAAGCTCCAATATACTTATTAGGTCTTCTATTGATATTTTTTTATAGTTATAAAAAAGAAAATTTTTCTATACTTTTTCGACTAAATAAAATAAAAAAATATATCAATGAAATAACAAATTATAGTATTTTTTCAATATTAAATAGTTTTGGAAACATACTTGTTATGAATGTTGACATTCTAATGGTAACTGCTTTTCTTGGGTTATCGGAAACAGGAATTTATACAACAGCATTTTATATAGGACTAATGATTGCAATTCCTAGAAGAGCAATTGCACAAATTTCTATTCCTGTGATCTCAGAAAATATCAAAGAAAATAACTTTAATAAAATAGAAGAAAATTATAAACTAGTTTCTCTCCATTTACTTTTAGTAGGAATTTTTATTTATTTATTAATAATTATTAATCTGAATGATATATTTTATTTAATTCCAAATTCTCAAAATTTTATTTCGGGTAAAAATGTTGTTTACATTATAGGATTAGCAAAACTAGTCACAATGGCTTTTAGTTTAAATGGAGAACTCATAATGATGTCTAAATATTTTAAATTTAATGTTATTACTATTTTAATATTAGCTGTACTTAGTATTATACTTAATTACCAATTAATTCCTAAATTTGGAATGATTGGAGCTGCATATGCTTCATTAATTTCAATATTAATTTTCAATCTAATTAAACTTATTTTTATTAAACTAAAAATGAAAATATTACCATTTTCAAACAAAACTATAATAGTTATTTTTATAGGATTATTAACTTATTTTTTAAGCATTTATATCCCTAATCTCGAAAATTTATTTATAAATATTTTACTTAAATCTACCTTGATTTCTATTTTTTATATAATCTTAGTATATAAATCTAAAATATCTCCAGAATTCAATATAATACTTAGTAGAATTATATTTCCTTAATAATCTTAAACAACTTTTTTGATAAATATTTAAATTGAATTTCTGATTTATCAGAACTATATAAATGATCCTTATTCTTATTATAATTACTAAATGAATTCAATATTAATTTTTTAATTGACTGATGATCATCATAAGATATTCTCTTTTTTCTTTTATATTTTTCTAACAAACTATCTACATCATTATTATTATAATTTCCTAAAGTAATTAAAGGCTTATTAGAAATAATATAATCATATATTTTAAAAGGAGTTGTATTTTGAATTTCAGTATTGTTTAAAAGTAAAAGTAATAAAGATGAATTTGACATAATATTTATCATTTGATCTTCATCAACATATTTATGATACTCAAAAAATTGAGAAAGAATTTGGTCTTTTTTAATATAATTTAGAGTTGAAACATTAACAGGACCACAAAATATAAGTTTAAATTTCGATTTAAATTCATTATTATTTTCTAAAATATTTTTAATAACATCTAAAAATACTTTTGGATTTCTAAATTTATTTATCAATCCAAAATATGATATAACAAAATAATTGTTCTTTGAAGACAATATTATTTCAGTTAATAAAGATCCATTTGGAATACAAGTAATGTTATTATTAGGCATATGAAATGAAAATTCTTTTAATAGCATGCTATTAGTAACAATAACATGATTTGCATTATTTAAAAATAAATTCTCATAATTTTTATGTTTTATTTTAGAAAAATATGAAGGTCTCATATTTAAAAGAATATCCCAATTTGAATATGGATCTCTAAAATCTGCAATCCACTTAATATTTAATATTTTTTTCAATTTCAATCCAATAAGGTGAATACTATGAGGAGGTCCAGTGGTTAAAACAATTTCTATATTATTTTCTTTAATATATTGTTTTAAATATTTAACAGATGGCCTAACCCAAAATATTCTAGAATCTGGAATAAAAAAACTTGACCTAAGCCAAGAAAAAAAACTTATGAATATAGAATTAGAATTATCTACAACTCCCCTATTATAATCACTTTTAAAAAACTTAGAAAAAATAATACTAGGATCAAAAATTTTTTTTCTAATTAAAGTATATGAGTTTTTAACCTTACTAATTGAATTTGTATTTCCTTTAGTAAAAATAATTGGTTCATAACCATTGCTTTTAAAATGTTTAATAAAACCGATCCACCGTTTATGTCCAACTTCTTTTTCCGGAAGCCAATAATATGAAATGATTAAAACTTTCTTCATTCATTAAAAAAAGTAAATACGATTTGTTAATTTAGTTAAATATACATTTTTAATGTTTATTAAATATTTTAAATTCTATGAAAAATATAGCTGTTTTAACGTCTGGAGGTGATTCACCTGGCATGAATGCTGCAATTAGATCTATAGTAAGGACAGCTTATCAAAAAAATACTAAAGTTCAAGGAATAGAATATGGTTATAAAGGACTTATAGAAAATAATTTTATAAAGCTATCTCCTTATAATGTAGAAAATATAATTCATATTGGAGGAACATTATTAAAATCTGCTAGAAGTAAAGAATTTTATAAAAAAGAGGGAAGAAAAATTGCTTATAACAATTTAATAAAAAATAATATAGATGGATTAATTATTTTAGGGGGTGATGGATCATTGACTGGTGCATCTGTTTTTACAGATGAATACAATTTTCCAGTTATAGGTATACCATGTACAATTGACAATGATATTTACGGTAGTGATTATTCCATAGGTTTTGCAACTGCAAGAGAGACAATTGTAAGTGCGATTGATAAAATTAGGGATACTGCATTTTCTCACGATAGAATTTTTATTATTGAGGTAATGGGAAGAAACTCAGGAAATCTAGCTCTAGAAGCAGGAATTTCAGGTGGTGCTGAAATGATATTAATTCCTGAGATTAATTTAGATATCGATACAGTTATTAATAATATTTCAAATATAAATAAGAAAAAAAAATCTATCATCATTATTTATTCTGAAGGCTGTAATTATGGTACTGCTTATGAATTTGCAAAAACTATTGAAAATAAAATTAATAATTCAAATGTTAGATATTCAATACTTGGACACATACAAAGGGGAGGAATACCTGTTCCAAGTGATAGGATCTTAGGCTCAATATTAGGATATAAAGCTATTGAAATATTATTAAAAGGTGAATCAAAAAAAATGGTTGGTTATAAAAATATGGATTATAATATTATTTCTATTAATGATTCAATTAACAACAATAAAAGCATTGATAAAAGACTCTACAAAATAGCTGAAATTATATCTAAACAATAATTTTTTTTACATATTCAAAAATAGAATTATCTATCTTATCAAACCATTTAATATCTTTGTCTCTTTTAAACCAAGTCATTTGTTTTTTCACGTATTTTTTTGTATTTCTTTTTATTAAATCAATAGCTTCTTTTTTTGATATTTTATTATCAAAAAAATCAAATAATTCCTTATAACCTACCGTTTGTAAAGAATTTAAATTCTTATAATCAACTAAATTTAATGCTTCAGCAATAAGTCCATTATTAATCATCAAGTCAACCCTTGAATTAATATTTTCATAAAGTATTTCTCTAGGAGGATTTAGTCCAATTTTTATTAAATAAAAATTATTTTTTTGTTGTTTCTTCATTAAAAAAGAAGAAAATGGTTTTTTTGTATATATACATACTCCTAAAGCACGCAATATTCTTTGAGGATTACTCAAATCAATAATATCATAATACTTTTTGTCATATTGTTTTAATAAATTTTGTATATAGTTTAAGCCATTTATTTTATAATATCCCCTTACTTTATTTCTTAATTCATTAGGTACTTTTGGAATATCATCTATTCCATTACAAACAACATTAATAAACAAACCTGAGCCTCCAACAAGTACTGCATAATTATTCTTTTTAAAATAGTTCTTCAGTACAGAATCTACTTCTATTTTATATTTACCAACAGAATAATTATCATGAATAGATAAATTATTTATAAAATGATGTTTTACTTTAGATAACTCTACTTTATTTGGTTTAGCTGTACCAACTTCCAATTCTTTATAAAATTGCCTAGAATCTGCAGATAATATTTCAGCATCGTATAAATTAGCAATATCTATACTTAACTTTGTTTTACCGCTAGCAGTTGGACCTACTAAAACTATTAAATATTTTTTATCTATATTCAAGAAGTAAATTTATGAGTTTAAAAATTACAAAAAAATTTCAATTAAAATTAGAAAATATTTTAAAATCTCAAGAATACAAAATTAGATTTGAAAAAGGTAATTTTAAGTCCGGTTATTGTATTATAAAAGACAAAAAAGTAGCTATAATTAACAAATACTTCAGTTTAGAAGGAAAAATTAATACTTTAATAGAAATTATTAAATCCATTGAAATTTCTAAAAAATTATGCACCAAAAATGATATTATAATTCTCAAAAAAATAAATACCATTGAAAGTTAAATTTTTAGGTACGGGAACTTCTCAAGGAATACCTGTAATAGGATGTGAATGTAATATTTGTAAATCAAAAAATAGAAAAGATCTTAGACTAAGATCGTCAATTTATATAAATCATAAAAATGTAAATTTCATTATAGATACTGGACCTGACTTTAGACAACAAGTTTTAAATAATAACATCAAAAAAATCGATTTTGTTTTATATACACACGCACATAAAGATCATACATCTGGTATAGATGAATTAAGATCTTTTAATTTTTTACAAAAAAAACCTATTAAAGCATTTGGAAATAGTTATTTAGTTAATCAATTAAAAAATGATTTTTCTTACATTTTTAGTAGAATTAAATACCCAGGTCTACCAAAAATTGATTTAAAAACAATAAACAAAGACTTTGTCTATAAAAAATTAAAAATAATTCCTATAAAAGTAAACCACCATAAACTAGAAGTATTAGGTTACAGAATTAAAGATTTCACTTATATAACAGATGCAAACTTTATTTCTAATATAGAACTAAATAAAATTAATAACAGCAAAATATTGGTATTAAACTGTTTACAAATTGAGAAACATATTTCACACTTTAATTTAGAAGAAGCAATAGATATTGTGAAAAAAATAAAAATAAAAAAAGCATATTTTACTCATATTTCTCATAATTTAGGAAAACATAATAAAATAAATAAACTTTTACCAAAAAATATTTCTTTAGCATATGATGGCCTAGAAATTGATTTATAAAAAGCCTAACTAACTATATTCACTTTCATCATGTTAGTATGATTTTCCCAATGTACTGGCATAGAAGCAGTTACTATATATTCATCACCTTTTTTTAAATGATTATTTTCAACTAATATATTTTCAATATTCTCAAGTGTTAGATCAATATTTTCTGTTTTATCATAAAATATGCATCTAACACCCCAAACTATATTCATAATATTACCTAAATTCTTATCATTAGTAACTATAAATATTTTAGCTTTTGGCCTATTACCAGATACCCTAAATGCAGTAAACCCACTTTTCGTCATAGATACAATTGCTTTAGCATTAATTTGTTTTGCAAGCCGACAAGCAGCAGTTATCAAACTTTCATTTATCCTGTCTTTTAAACTTTTATTTTTTTCAAAATTATAATAGAGTTCAGAGCTACTTCTTTCAACAGAACTTATTATTTTTTCCATACTTTTAACGGCAATAATTGGATAATTCCCCGTTGCTGATTCTGCAGAAAGCATAACTGCATCTGCTCCATCAAGTACAGCATTTGCTACATCATTTGACTCCGCTCTAGTTGGAGTTTTTTGTTCTATCATACTCTCAAGCATTTGAGTAGCTATAATTACGGGTTTATATGCTTTATTACATTTATCAACAATCTTTTTTTGATAAATAGGTATAGATTCCATAGGCATTTCTACACCTAAATCACCTCTTGCAACCATCAATCCATCTGATACTTCAATTATTTTATCAATATTTATAATTGCTTGCGGTTTTTCAATTTTAGCAATTATTCTAGTCTCTTTTCCTCTCTCCCTTATCATTTTTCTCAACAATTCAATATCTTTTTCAGATCGCACAAAGGATAATGCAATCCAATCAACATCATTATCTAATCCAAAATACAAATCTTCAATATCCTTTTCTGTAATAGATGATACAGAAATATTACTTTCAGGAAGATTAACACCTTTTCTAGGTAATAATATTCCACCCCTTATAATCTTGGTTAAAACTTCATTATTAGAAGAACTTATTACCCTTAACTCTATCTTACCATCATCAATAAGTATTCTCTCATTAGATTTAATATCATATAAAATATCATTATCTATCGAAATAACACTAGAATCACCAACAACATTTTTAGAAACAATTTTTAACTCTTCATTATCTTTTAACTCAATAAAATCATTTAATATTTCACCTATTCTAATTTTAGGTCCTTGTAAATCTTGAAGTATGCAGATAGGTGTCTGCAGCTCTTCACTAATTTTTCTAACATTCTTTATAGTTTGTTTATGAAATTCTTTTTCACCATGAGAAAAATTTAATCTAACAACATCAACCCCAGCAATTATCATTTTTTTTAAAATTTTAATATCAGAAGAAGATGGGCCTATTGTAGCTATTATTTTTGTTTTATTATAAAGAATGTTTTTCATATATAAAACATATAATTTTCTTTCAATTTATTTATATCAACAAAATTAGCAAATTGAATACGATTATCTCTTTTTAATTCATTAATTATATTAAAAGACTCAAATTCAAAAAAATTGACAGAAAACTGAAGCAAATAATCAAATTTTGATAATGAAGAAATAAAATATGGCTTTACATTTTCTTTATTATTAAGCTTATTTTTTAATAGTCTTATATACTTCTTTTTATCTTTATAATTTAAACATGAAACACTTATTGATTGATTATTTATCAATTTTATTAAAATGTTATCATTCTTTTTTAAATTAATATTTAACAAATTATTTAATATCCAAGCTATTTTATATTCTTTTGAATTGGACACAATACCTACAACTTTAAAATCATCTATATAAAATTCAATTTTTGATCTTTTAATATTCAATATTATAAATTTATTATTAAAGTATATACTAAGTTAAATAGTTTGAGAATTGAAAAAAAAATTTATTTTTGCAGAGTAATAATAATAAACATCTATGAAAAATCTTGAAAAGAAAGTAAAAGAAATTATAATTGACAAATTAGGAATAGAAGAATCAGAGACTACTGATTCCGCTAATTTCACAAATGACTTAGGTGCCGATTCATTAGATACTGTTGAATTAATTATGGAATTTGAAAAAGAATTCAATATTTCTATTCCTGATGAAGACGCAGAAAAAATTGGTACTGTAGGCCAAGCAATCTCATATTTAAAAAAAAACGTTAGTTAAACGTAAATAAAATAATCATTCATCTAATAAGATGAGTAAAAAAAGAGTAGTAATAACGGGAATGGGAGCAATAACTCCCATTGGTAATAATCTTAAAGAATATAATCAATCATTATTTGATGGAATAAGTGGTTGTAAATCTATTACAAGATTTGACGCTTCAAAGTTTAAAACAAGATTTGCATGTGAGCTTAAAAACTATGATCCTCTAAATTATTTTGATAAAAAAGAATCTAGAAAAATGGATGCTTTTGCACAATATGGATTGATTGTTGCTGAAGAAGCTCTTCAAGATTCTGGAATAGATTTAAACAAAATAGATAAAAATAAATTTGGAGTTATTTGGGGATCTGGTGTGGGTGGAATTGAAACATTCCAAAATGAACTAATAAATTTTAGTGAAAATAATAAAAATCCTAGATTTAATCCTTTTTTTATACCTAAACTAATTCCTGACATGTGCCCAGGTCTTATTGCAATAAAGTATGGTTTAAAAGGACCTAATTTTGCTACAGTTTCAGCGTGTGCCTCTGCATCAAACGCAATTATAGATTCTTATAATTATATCAAATCAGGAACATCTAACATAATAATAACTGGAGGATCTGAAGCGGCCGTTAATGAAGCTGGTGTTGGAGGTTTTAATGCCTTAAAAGCTCTTTCTCAAAGAAATGATTCTCCTGAAACAGCATCAAGACCATTCGACAAGGAAAGAGATGGATTTGTTCTTGGTGAAGGTGGTGGAGGTCTAATATTAGAAAATTATGATCATGCAATTAAACGAAATGCTAAAATTTATGCTGAAATAATTGGTTTTGGAATGTCTTGTGATGCTCACCACATAACAGCACCTCATCCAGACGGTGAAGGAGCAAGACTAGTTATGAATAATGCTATAAATAATGCAAACATTAAAAAAGAAGAAATTGATTATATTAACGTACACGGAACATCAACCTCTCTAGGAGATAAAAGTGAAATATTTGCTATAGAAAATGTATTTAATGAACATGCATACGATATAAATATAAGTTCAACTAAATCTATGACAGGACACCTTTTAGGAGCTGCTGGTGCAATAGAATCTATTGCATCAATTATTTCAATAAATGAAGGTTTTGTTCCACCAACTATAAATCATTTTAATTATGATGAAGCATTTAGTCCTAAGTTGAATCTTACTCTTAACAAAATCCAAAAAAAAGATATTAATATTGTGATTAATAATACATTTGGATTTGGAGGGCATAACACCTCAATAATTTTTAAAAAAATAAATTTATAGTGAACATTTTTTTTAAAAATAAAGAAGATTTAAAATTAGTTAATGCAGTAAAGTTTATTCTAGGTTATAAACCAAAAAAAATTCAATTATATAAGCTTGCCTTATTACATAAATCTAATAATTCCGAAGAATCAAATGAAAGATTAGAGTATCTAGGAGATGCAGTCTTAGGATTAATTGTTGCAAATTATTTATTTAAATTATATCCTTATAAAGATGAAGGATTTCTTACCAAAATAAGATCAAAAATTGTAAGTAGGGATTCACTAAACAATCTAGGAAGAAAAATTGGAATCAAAGAACTAATAAATCTTCAAAAAGCAAAAACAAAATCTTATGAATCAGTATATGGCGATGCTGTAGAAGCTTTAATTGGAGCCTGTTATTTAGAAAACGGATTTGATTTTTGTTCAAAAAAAGTTATTAATAATATATTAGTTCCTTATTATGATTTAGATTCCTTAACAAGTCAAACTCATAATTTTAAAAGTAAAATTTTAGAATGGGCACAAAAAGAAAAAATAAAAATTAATTTTATTGCAGAAAAGACCACAAAATCAGATAAGTTCTCACAATTTAAATCCATTTTATATCTTAATAGTAAAAAACTTTCTGAAGGTTATGGAAAAAGTAAAAAAAACGCAGAAAAAGATGCTTCTAGAAATGCTTGTGATAAACTTGAGTTAGTGTAATTTTGTATAAATAAAACATAACTCTTTACAAGGTTTGAATATAAAAATTGCTAGCTCTAATTTAAATCAAATACCCTTAGACTGGGATAGAAATTATACTAATATTAAAACTAGTATTTTAAAGTCAATAAAAAATAATGTTAAAGTTCTATGTTTACCTGAATTATCAATCACCGGATATGGTTGTCAGGATTTATTTTTCAATAATTGGGTCATTGAAAAGGCAAAATTAGAATTAATTAAAATTCAAAAATTATGTAACCAAATTACAGTTATTGTAGGACTTCCTCTTCACTATAAAAACAAAACATACAATACTTGCTGTATAATAAATAATAAAGAAATTAAAGGTTTTTTTGTAAAAAGCAATCTTCCAAACGACGGAATCCATTATGAAAAAAGATGGTTTGAACCTTGGAATTTAGGAGAAAAAAAAGAAATATTTTTTAATGGAAAAAAAGTACCAATAGGTACAATTCAATATGAATATAATAAAGATTTAACAATTGGTTTTGAAATATGTAGAGATTCTTGGGATAAAGAAAGACCTCTAAAACATATCAATACAAGTAAAAAACATCTATTAATATTACATTCTAATGCAAGTCACTATGCATTTCATAAGTTTAACTTTAGAAAAAATCAAGTAATAGATAGCTCAAAAAAATATGATTGCACATATATCTCTTGCAACCTTTTAGGAAATGAATCTGGAAAATCAATTTTTGAAGGCGATACAATACTTGCACAAAAAGGAAAACTTCTTCATATAAGCAAAAGATTTTCATTTAAAAATGTTATTAGTAATATCTATGATATAGATTTAGAAAAGACATCAACAAAATTTGTTGATTCAAAAACAAATATTTTTGAAGAATTTATTAATGCAGCATCTCTTGCTCTATTTGATTATAACATTAAAAGTAAATGTAATGGTTTCACAGTCTCTTTAAGTGGTGGAGCAGACTCATCATGTACAGTAATATTAGTTTATGAGATGATTAGAAGAGCAATGCTTGAACTTGGTGAAAAAGAAGTTATTAAAAAGCTAAATTTAAAAAATCTTCAAGAAGATGATTATTCGATAAATACAGTAATGAAAAATATACTTATTACTGTTTACCAAAAATCAAAAAACTCATCTTTAGATACTGAATTATCAGCTAAAAAACTAGCTCAATTCATATCATCTACTCATTTTAAATGGTCTATAAATGAAGAAGTAAAAAGTATTATTGATAAAATTTCAAAAGCTACTAATAAAAAATACAATTGGAAAAATGATAACATAGCATTACAAAATGTTCAAGCAAGAGTACGATCTCCTTTTATATGGTTTATTGCTAATACAAATAATATGATTCTTCTATCAACCTCAAATAGAAGTGAAAATGCTGTTGGATATTCAACGATGGATGGAGATACAAGTGGATCAGTATCCCCTATTGCAGGAATTGATAAGGTATTTATTAAAAAATTACTTATTTACCTAAAAGAAAAATATAATTACAACTGTTTAAATAATGTATTAAATCTTGAACCAAGTGCCGAATTAAAACCTAAAAAATTTAACCAAAAAGATGAAGATGATCTTATGCCTTATTCTATTTTATCAAGAATTGAAAGACATGCAATTAAAGAAAGATTGAGTCCAAAAAATATTTATGATAAAATTAAAAAAGAAAAAATATGTACGGATAATGAACTAAAAAAGTACATAAAAAGATTTTTTAACCTTCTAGGAAAAAATCAATGGAAAAGAGAAAGAACTGCACCTAGCTTTCATTTTGACGATTATAGTCTTGATGCATCAACATGGTATAGATTTCCAATATTATCCAGTAATTTTAAGCAAGAAATAGAAGAATTATAAACTACTTTAGTGAATCTTTACCACTTCCTCCCCATGGATGACATCGTAATATTCTTTTTATACCTAAAAAAGTTCCATAAAAAAAACCATACTTTAAAATTGCTTGTTTAGAATACTCTGAACATGTAGGTTCAAACCTACAAGATCGTGGAAAAATTGGTGAAATTAAATACTGATAAAACAAAATAGGTACTATAAATAATTTCCTAATATTCATTGATTAAATAATATATTTGCACTTTATAAAAATAATGAAAAATATTATAATTCTATCTTTATTACTTCTCACTATATTCATTAATTTCAATAAACTTTTAGCAAAATCAGATACAATTTCAATTAATAATATAAAATTAAATCAATCATCAAATATAATAATTGATGAAATTAAAATATTAGGAAATAAAAAAACTAAAGAAAATATCATTCTTCGTGAATTAACTCTTAAAGAGGGTATTATAATATCTAAAGATAAATTTATTTCTACTATAGAAGAAGACAAAAGAAAAGTTATAAATACTGATCTTTTCTATGAAGTAGAATTTAAAATAGAAGTAATTAAAGAAAATCACGTAATTATAATAATAAATGTAATTGAATCTATTTATTGGGTACCAATTATAATTTTTGAACTTTCTGATAGAAATTTTAACGATTGGTGGGAAAACTTTAATCATGATTTTAATAGAATAAACTATGGATTAGGATTTGCTCATTATAATATCAGCGGAATAGCTGATGAATTTGAAATATTATTAAGGTTGGGTTTTATTAAACAATTTCAAACTTCTTACTATATACCATATATAACAAAAAAACAAAAAGGGGGTCTTTATATTGGATTTGATTATATAGAATACAATCATTTAGAATATAATTCGATTAATTATATTCCTATTTTTTATAAATCAAAGAACACATTATTAAAAGAACTTTCAACATCAATAGAATATTCTCATAGAGAGTCATTCTATAATTATCATTATTTTGAAATAGAGTATAATAATATTATTTTGAATGACACATTAGCACTTTTAAATGACAATTATTTTTATGGAGATAGAATAAAAAATTCATTTAATATAAATTACGAATTTGATAGAGATTTTAGAGATATTAAAAACTACCCATTAAATGGATTTCGATTAAATGTCCAAGTTGAAAAAACTGGAATAGGTATTTTTAATGATATAAACAAATGGAAATCAAGTATCTATTACTCAAAATATTTTGAATTTAAAAAACAATTTTATTACTCTTTTAATCTATCATCTTATTTTAGTAGTAAAAATCAACCATATTATCTTTATGAAAATACTGATCAATTAAGAGGTTATGAAAAATACTTAATTCATGGCCATTCAAACTTGATTTATAAAAATACAATCAAAAAAAGAATTGCTTCAAAAAATTTTAACATAGAAAAAATAAAATTCAGAAAATTTAAAAACATTCCTATAGACATTTATTTAAAAATGTTTTTTGACTCTGGATATGTATGGAAATATTCTAATAAGAACCCAAATATCAATCTAAACAATAAATATCTTCACAGTTTTGGTATAGGTCTTGATTTGGTAACTATCAAAAATTTATCCCTCACAACTGAATTATCAAGAAATTCAAATAAAGAACTGAATTTTTCTATTAATTTAGGGGCTGATTTTTAATTATGAAAACAGTAGCGTTTCACACATTTGGATGTAAACTTAATTTTTCTGAAACATCAACTATAGCAAGAAAATTCAAACAAAAAGGGTATAAAAGAATTTCTATAAATGATAATCCAAATAAAGTTATTATTAATACATGTTCAGTAACTGAAAATGCTAATAAAAAATGTAAAGAATTAATAAAAAAAATTAAAAATAAATCCCCAAAAACAGAAATAGATATAATTGGATGTTATGCCCAATTAAAACCTAAAGAAATTTCTAAAATCAATGGTGTGAACCTAGTCCTTGGAACAAAAGAAAAGTTTAAAGTAAGTAATTATTTTAATAATAATAAAGAGAAAATATTACATTCAAATATAAAAGAAATTACAAAATTTAATTCAACCTACTCGATTGACGATAGAACCAGGTCTTTTCTTAAAATTCAAGATGGCTGTAATTATGGATGTTCTTTCTGCACAATTCCATTAGCTAGAGGTAAAAGTAGATCTAACACTATTAATGAGGTATTAAATAGAATAAATAATTTAATTTCAAAAGGATTAAAAGAAATAGTTTTAAGTGGTATTAATATTGGTGATTTTGGAATTATTAATGGTAAAAGAAAAGAGTCATTTGTTGACTTAATAATAGCAATTGAACAAATTAATAAAGAAATTAGATTCAGAATATCATCAATAGAACCTAATCTTTTAAATGATAAAATAATTGAAGTGATTTCTAAATCAAATAAATTCTTAAATCATTTCCATATGCCTTTACAATCAGGAAATAACAAAATATTAAAAAGCATGTCAAGAAGGTATACCAAAGAATTATATCAAGAAAGAGTAAAAAAAATAAAATTTCTGATGCCAGATGCATGTATTGGAAGTGATGTAATTGTTGGATTTCCTGGTGAGTCTAATTTAGATTTTAAAAAAACATATGAGTTTATAAATAATTTAAATGTTGATTATCTTCATGTTTTTCCATACTCTGAAAGAGTAAATACCAGAGCTGATATAATGAAAGATAAAATACCCACAAATGAAAGAGCTTTAAGATCAAAAATGTTGAGAATATTATCAGATAAGAAAAAAAGATTTTTTTATAATAAAAACATAGGATTAACAAAAAATGTTTTATTTGAAAAAAGTAAAAAAAATAATTGGGTTAATGGCTTTACTGAAAATTATATAAAAGTAAAAGTACCATATAACAATAATATAATTGGTAAAATTATGTCTGTAAGACTAAGAAAAACTACCAATGATTTAACAGTTATTGGAGATTTAATATAAAAAAATGAAAATTATATGTGTAGGTAGAAATTATGTTGATCACATAAAAGAATTAAACAATGATATTCCTGAAAATCCTGTATTTTTTTTTAAACCAGAGACTTCTTTGAATAAAAGTAGTCAATTGAAATATCCTTCTATAACAAATAATCTACATTATGAAGTCGAACTTGTATTTAAAATAAAAAAAAAAGGAAAAAATATTAAAAAAATAAATGCTAAAACCTACATAGATAGTATAGCTATTGGTATTGATTTTACAGCAAGAGACATACAGTCTAAAGCTAAAGAAGGAAGATTACCTTGGGATTTATCTAAAGGTTTTGATAATTCTGCATCAGTATCTAAATTTAAAATTATTAGCTTTTTTAAAAACATAAATAATATAAATTTTTCACTTTACAAGAATAATAAAGAAGTTCAAAACGGAAACTCTAAATTAATGATTTATAAAATAGACTTCTTAATACATTACATTTCAAAATATGTAACATTAAATAAAGGAGATTTAATATTTACTGGAACACCAAAAGGTGTAGGATCAGTAAATGTAGGAAATAAGCTAGAGGGATATATTGAAAATGAAAAATTACTTACTACTAATATTATTTAGTTTTATTTGTATAGATATTTATTCACAAAATAAATATCTCTTCCCAATAAATACTAATTCTCAAAATTATTTATCTGGTACAATGGGTGAACTAAGAGGAGATCATTTTCATATGGGTATTGATATAAAAACTTTTGGAAAAACTGGATATCCTGTATTCGCAAGTGAAAATGGATATATAGAAAGAATAAAAGTTACAGAATCAGGATACGGAAAAGCAATATATATAAAACATTTAGATGGTAAGAAAACTATTTATGCTCATCTAAATATGTTTAATAAAATGATTGATAATTATGTTACAAATTATCAATATAGAAAAAAAAGTTTTTCAATAAATATTTATCCAGGAAAAAAATTCTATATAAATAAAGGAGAAGTAATAGCTTATTCAGGAAATACTGGATCTTCAAGTGGACCACACCTTCATTTTGAACTTAGAGATAGTTTAGACAATGTATATGACCCCTTAAAATTAAAATTTAATGAGATAAAAGATAGTATAAAACCAACTATTGAAAAAATAACTTTCAAGACTTTAGATAAATATTCAAGAATAAATAATGGATATGGAATTTTTGAATACCAAGTTTTAAATTATAAGAGTAAGAATTTTATTGAAAATATTAATGCAAAAGGTAAAATTGGAATATCAATTCTATGTTATGATAAACTAGATGGCGCATCTAACAAAAATGGCATTAAAAAAATAGAATTATATGTTAATGACACTCTAATTGTTAGCAACAATATAGAATATTTAACCTATAATGAGACTAATAACGTTTCTAAATACATAGATTTTAATTTATTTCTAAAAAACAGAAAGCAATATATAAAGTTGTATCAGGATGATGGAAATATGTTGAATTTTCATAATAATGATCATTCAGGAATTTTAAATATTAATGAAAAAGAAGTAAATAATATTAAAATTAAAATATATGACTCTTATGAAAATAATCAAGAAATCTTATTTAGCATTAATAATTCAAATACTAAAAACTTAAAAAATAAAATTAATTTATCAGATGACAACTTCGAAATTTACGATAATATAATTCAGATTTCAACTAGTAATAATAGAAATTTTTTAGAAATTGAAGTTGATAAATCTATAAGAAACATAAACCCTTCATACACATTACATGATAAAAATTTTTATCTCATCGATTTAACTAAAATATTACCTTCAAAAATTATTTTAAATGATAAAGTAATTGACTTATCATTTATTGATATTATTCCTTCAGAAGTAAAGTATGAAAAAAATTATGATGATTTTTCTATTAATGTAAGTGAAAAAAGTTTATTTGACACATTGTTTTTATCCTTCAAAAAAAAGTTAAAAAATAACAATGAAATTTTTGAATTTAAAAATTTATCTACTTTTAAGAAAAGTATTGAAGTTACTTTAATACCCAAAGAAAAGTATGATATAAATAAATCTTATGTTTATGAGATTTTAAAAAATGATAAAAGTTTTATAGGAGGAAAATGGAATAGTGATAATAGTATAAGTTTCAAAACAAATAATTTATCAAAATATACTATTTTAAATGATACTATAGGTCCAGAAATAACTCCACTAAAAATAAATTCAAATCAAATTAAAATTAGAATTAAAGATGATCTATCAGGAATTAATAAATACGAGGGAAAAATCAATAATAATTGGATACTTTTTGAATATGATTCAAAAAATGAAATTATAATTTCTAAAAAATTTAATCCTAATCAATCATTTAAAGGTAAATTTGTGCTTGTTGTTTATGATAATGCAAACAACAAAACTTCATATAATATAAATATTTAAATATGGCACTTAAAATAGGAAATAAAGCACCTGATTTTGAATCTATAAATCAAAATGGCGATAAAGTAAAATTATCTGATTTTATAGGTAAAAAAGTAGTTTTATATTTTTATCCGAGAGACAATACACCAGGATGTACTGCTCAGGCATGCAACTTAAAAGATAATTATAATACATTGCAGCAAAATGGATACACTATATTAGGAATTAGCAAAGATTCACCTAAATCACATCAAAAATTTATTAATAAATTTGATTTACCTTTTGATTTAATTGCAGACGAAGACCAAAGTGTCCATATAAAGTATGGTACATGGATAGAAAAGTCTATGTATGGAAAAAATTATATGGGTACAGCACGATGGACATTCTTAATAGATGAAAAAGGAAATATTGAAAATATTATTCAAAAAGTAAAAACAAAGGAGCATACTAGCCAAATACTATAAAATGAATAAAAAATTAAATGCATCAAAATTAAGAATTATTGCTTCGCAAGTCAGAAGAGATGTTGTTAGAATGGTTCATAATGTTCAATCAGGACATCCTGGAGGATCTTTAGGCTGTACAGATTTTTTTGTAACACTATTTTTTAACATAATGAATAGAAATAAATCTTTTTCGATGAATGGTATTGGAGAAGATATTTTCTTTTTATCAAATGGTCATATTTCACCTGTTTTTTATAGTGTACTAGCAAGAAGTGGCTATTTCAAATTAGATGAATTAAATAGTTTTAGAAAAATAAATTCTAGATTACAAGGTCATCCAGCCACACATGATGGATTACCTGGAATTAGAATTGCATCAGGTTCGCTTGGTCAAGGTCTGTCTGTAGCTATAGGTGCTGCAAGCTCAAAAAAACTAAATAATGATTCAAATATTGTTTATGCTCTTATGGGTGATGGTGAACTACAAGAAGGACAGGTGTGGGAAGGATTTATGTATGGTGCAAATAACAATATTGATAATTTAATAGTTTCAATTGATTATAATGGCCAACAAATTGATGGTCCTGTAAATGAAATCAATTCTTTAAAAAATTTAAAAGCTAAATTTAAATCTTTCGGGTGGTCAGTTGTTGAAAGTGATGGTAATGACATAGAAAATTTAATTAAAGTATTAAACCATTCAAAATCATTATTAAAAAATGGTCTACCTGTTGTAAATATTATGCAAACAGTAATGGGGAAAGGAGTTGATTTTATGGAGAACTCACATAAATGGCATGGAATTTCACCAAGTGACGAAGAACTTTCAAAAGCGTTAAATCAATTAAAAGAAACTTTAGGGGATTATTAATGGAAAGAAAAGAATATACATATACAGAAAAAAAGGATACTAGATCAGGTTTTGGTGATGGCCTCTTAGAAATTGGAAGGAAAAATAAAAACATTGTAGCATTATGTGCAGACTTAACTGGTTCATTAAAAATGAATGCTTTTAAAAACGAATTTCCTGAAAGATTTTTTCAAGTAGGCGTAGCTGAAGCAAATATGATAGGTATTGCTGCAGGATTAACAATCGGTGGTAAAATTCCTTTTACTGGAACATTTGCTAATTTTTCTACTGGAAGAGTATATGATCAAATAAGACAATCCATAGCATATTCTGGAAAAAATGTAAAAATATGTGCTTCTCATGCTGGAATTAGTCTTGGAGAAGATGGAGCTACACATCAAATACTAGAAGATATAGGTATGATGAAAATGCTACCTGGAATGACAGTTATAAACCCTTGTGATTATAATCAAACTAAAGCAGCCACAATTGCTTTAAGTAATCATATAGGTCCAGCATATTTAAGATTTGGAAGACCAAAATGGCCAATATTTACTGATAAAAATATCAAATTTATAATTGGAAAAGCAATAAAATTTATTGAAGGTAAAGATGTTTCAATATTTGCTACCGGACACATGTTATGGCAAGCACTAGAAGCAGAAAAAGAGTTATTTGATTTAGGAATATCATCTGAAATAATAAATATCCATACTATAAAACCTCTTGATACTAAGTCTATACTAAAAAGTGCATCCAAGACAAAATGTGTTGTGACATGTGAAGAACATAATGTTATAGGTGGTCTAGGTGAAAGTGTAGCAAGGACTCTTTCAGAAAAATTACCATGTCCAATTAAATTAGTAGGAGTAAAAGATTCTTTCGGAGAAAGTGGTAAGCCTCTAGAACTATTAAATAAATATAAACTAACTCCTGAGTCAATAAGAAAAGCTGCCATCTCTGTTATTAACAAGAAATGAAAAAAGCGCTTATTCTATTATCCGGAGGACAAGACTCAACGACATGTCTATTTTGGGCAAAATCAAAATTTGATAAATTAATTGCTGTTGGATTTGATTATAATCAAAGACATATAATAGAGCTAGAATGTGCAAAAAAAATATGTGATAATGAAAAAATACAATTTGAAATAATTAAGCTTAATAAAATACTTTCTAATTCAGCTCTAATTGATAAAAATAAAGACCTGAATACTAACCATCCATCAAATAAAAATTTACCAAACTCATTCGTTCCTGGAAGAAATTTGATTTTTTTATCAATTGCCTCTACATATGCTGTAAATAATAATATAAATGATATAGTTATTGGAGTATGTGAAGCTGACTATAGTGGATACCCGGATTGTAGAAAAAAATTTGTTGATTCAATTAAAGATTCTATTTCCCTTGCACATGATAAAAATATTAAAATTCATACACCATTGATGCACCTTAATAAAGCAAAAATTTGGAAATTAGCTAAAGAACTTCGATGTTTAGATATAATTATAAACTATACAATGACAGATTACAATGGATCAAAGAATAAAAATGAATGGGGGTTTGGTAAATTAGATAATCCTGCAACCTTATTAAGATCAAAAGGGTATTTTGAAGAAAAAAAAAATAAATGGCTATAAAATGAAATTAGAAAGTAACATTATTGACCCATATATTGGTCAAAAAGCTGAAGGAAAAATAATCAATTTTGAAAGTAAAAAATCTATTCAAAAAAAAGAACTTAAAGTTTTTAAATTTAAAAGTAAAAATCAATACATTAAAATTTACACAAAAGAATTTATTGCTGTATGTCCTTTTAGCGGTCTATCAGATATTGCCAAAATAACAATTGAATACTACCCAACTGGAGAATTAGCTTTAGAACTTAAAGCACTTAAATACTATTTAATAAGTTATAAAAACGTAGGTATCTATCAAGAAGAAGTTACTAAAACGATATATGAAGAATTAAGCAATATCCTTAAAACAAAAAAATTAAAGATTACTTCAAAATATAATGTTAGGGGTGGTTTATATACTACATGTATTGAAGGTAGTTTATAATTTAATTAATTTGAATACTTTCTTTTAAATCTATCATACAAAATTTGTTGTTTTGAATCAAGATTTATCTCTCTACCTGTAATATATGCACTAGAAATCTTACTTGTCATCATATCTAAAATATCTCCAGAGCTTACAACAATATTAGCATCTTTACCAACTTCTAAAGATCCTGTTATATCATCAATACCTAAAATTTTTGCAGTATTTAATGTAATCATCTTTAAAGCTACATTTTTACCTAAACCATAACCAGCAGCAGTACCAGCTAAAAAAGGAAGATTTCTAGATCCATGTAATGATCCTGACGCTGTTAGACCAACTAAAATACCTTCTTTATGTAAAATATTTGGTAATTTATAAGGAAGATCTACATCTGCATGATTTCTAGAAGGAACTCTATGTAAATTATTTAAAAGTACAGGAAGATTATTTTCTTTAATAAAATCAATAACATAAAAAGCATCATTTACACCTACTAATACCAAATTATTTATACCGTATTTTTTAAAAGTTTGTACAGATTCAATGATTTGTTCTCTAGTATTCGCATGAATAAATATTTTTTTAGATCCACTAAAAACACCTTTCATAGCATCAAGTTTTAAATTGATAGTTCTATTATTTGATTCATAATAAGATTTAGAATCAATTAAAAACTTATTGAGTTTATCAATTATTTTAGAATAATCAGGATTTTCTTTAAAATCAGTTGATCCTCTCCAAGGATTTGGTGGATAAACTTTAGTTGGCCAATTTATATGAATACCATCATCAATTTTATATGCAGCATCTTCCCAATTCCAACCTTCCATCATCATAATTGAAGAATTTCCAGTTATTAAATCACCATCAGGTACTACTTGAGAAATTAAAATTCCATTATATCTATAAGTAGCTATCATCTCTGAATCAGTATTATATGCTATTAATGATCTAATATTAGAATTAATATCTCCTAATTCTGTATGATCAACAGTAGCTCTAACTGCTGATACATCCTCTAAGCCAACTTTAGAATTGGGTAAAATAAGACCAGGATAAATATTTTTATTAGATACATCTATTTTTTTATGAGATGTAAATAAACTTTCTAAAGAAGAGTAATTATTACCTACATGAGTTATTTTACCAACAGTAAAAGCTATATAACCATCTGTAATAACTTCTCCATTCCCCACATGAATTGTAGCATTGTACAAAACAATAGGCTCTAATTGATCTCCTACTGGTTCTGGAACCTGACTAAAACAAGTAAAAAAAAATAATAATAAAATGTATGTTAAAATATGTTTCATGTTATTTGTCAATTTTAGTTAAAGTTTCATAGTCTATTATATCATCACAATTAAATTCAATATCTATTCTTCTCATAGGCATTCTTCTAGATTTATTATCAATAGAATCCCCTTTCATTTTAGAAATAATTCTTGCTCTCTCAGCTTTAATTTCATTCCTTAATAACTTATCTTCATCCAAATCATAATAAACTTTTCCATCAACAATTGTTTTAAATGGTCTAGAATAAATTGATAGAGGATGGTTAGTCCACAAAACCAAGTCAGCATCTTTACCTACTTTAATACTCCCCATTCTATGATCTAAATGTAATAACTTTGCAGGATTTAATGTAACCATCTTTAAAGCATCAATTTCAGATAAATTTCCATATTTAATAGACTTTGCAGCTTCCTGATTTAACCTTCTTGCCATTTCTCTACTATCTGAATTAATAGCTGTAACTACACCAGCTTGAACCATTAATGCAGCATTATATGGAATAGCTTCTTTAACCTCATTTTTATATGCCCACCAATCTGAAAAAGTAGAACCTCCTACTCCATGTTCTACCATCTTGTCTGCAACTTTATAACCCTCTAATATATGAGTGAAAGTATTTACTTTAAAATTAAACTTCTCAGCAACTTTCATTAACATATTAATCTCAGACTGTACATAAGAATGGCATGTAACAAACCTTTCTCCATTTAAAATTTCTGCTAAAGCATCAAGCTCTAAATCTTTCCTAGGAGCAGAAGTAACTAATTTTTCTTTTTTTGAAAGTGATTGATATTTTTTCCAAGTTTCATCATATTCCTTAGCTCTATTAAATGCATCTACAAAAACTTGCTCAACACCCATCCTAGTATCAGGAAATCTAGTGCTTTGAGGAGCTCTAGATCTTTTAACATTTTCACCTAAAGCAAACTTGATGTATTCATCTGCATCTTTAATTAACATATCTTGAGGACTGGAGCCCCATCTTAGTTTAATTATTGCAGACTGACCTCCTATAGGATTAGCAGAACCATGAAGCAACTGAGCTGATGTAACTCCACCCGCAAGTTGTCTGTAAATATTCACATCCTCAGAATTTACAACATCTTTCATTCTAACCTCTGATGTAACTACTTGTGATCCTTCATTCACCCCAGTTAAAGCAATATGAGAGTGTTCATCAATAATTCCAGGAGTTAAATGCATACCAGAACCATCAACAACTATTGCATCTTCATAATCAAGGTTTGTACCAATAGCAGCAATTTTACCATTATCTATTAAAACATCTCCATTTTTAATAATTCCTTCATCTTCTAAAGTCCAAATAGTAACATTCTTAATTAATCTTTTTTCTGCTAATTTTAAAGAAGAAGTTCCATATTCAACAAAAGGAAATATTATGTTTCCAATTTTATTTTTAGATTCAGACTTTTTAGTCTTAGAAACATCATCTTTAATTTCTTCAACTTTTTCGGCACTCCAGTCTATCCATTCTAAATTATTTAATGTTCCCTTACCTTTTAATATACCATTTGAATGGTAACCTGAAAGTTTGTATTCACCTAAACTTTTAATATTAAAGTTCAAATTAAGATTTTCATCGTCAACAATTAATTTAACTTTATATTCAACAGTATCATCAGCATTTAATTTGATTGAAGCTGAAGGTTTATTTTTATCTCCAGTTATTTTTAAAGATAAATTATTATTACCAACAGTTAATTTATAAATACCCGAATAATCATTAATATTAGTATCAGTAACTATATGCCATTTACCTTGTACCCAATTACTCAGAATTTTTGTGTTTTTTAAAAAAATATCACCATCAGTTATAATAAAATTAGCTATATAAGATTCTTTTATAGAACCAATTTTATTTTCCATGTTTATCATTTTTGATGGGTTGTATGTTAATGCTTTAAGAATATTTTCTTTACTTGCACCTCTCTCTATGGACTTGATTAAATTATTTCTAAACTCTGAAATGTTTTTTAATCCATGAGTTGTAATAGAAAAATTAATACCATTTTTCTCTAAAAAATAGAGATTAGAAGGCGCCATTTCCCAATGTTTTAACTGTCCAAGTGACAAGTTATTATTTTTGAATGGATCATCTACATTAAATGCTTTAGGGAAATTAACAGGAACTATTAAGTTGGTAAAACCAGTCTTAATTTCATTAAGTCTTTGATATTCATCTCCATTTCCTTTTATAATAAAATTGATATCAAGTTCTTTTCCAACTTTTTGAGCTAATAGTACTCTAAGTTTATCCCTAACCTCTATAATATTTGGAAGGTCCATGTTATTATTTATTGCATCTAAAGACAAATTGATTTCATTATTTATTTTATTATTCTGTTTATACCATTTCGCATCATAAATAGACTGTTTAAGTAGAGCAACTGAACCCATTAATGAATTTGGATAATTTTGAGAAGTAGATCCTTTTCTAAAAGAAAAATGATTAGATGACTTTTCTTTTAAAACTATACTTTGTTCAGTATCATCAGCTAATGATATATAAACTCCTGAACCCCTTAAAATACCATCCATATTATGAGAAACGACTGAACCAAAACCTTCTTTTCTCATTAAATTTGATTTCTTATTATCTATTTTAATGTTCTCAACACTATTAAACTCTGAATTAACTGATTCATTCCACCCAAAAGGACCATCTTTTGCTGAAAGAATTTTTGGGTTAGTATAACTTGACGTCCAATTAGAAGAGGAATTAGTTGAAATTGATTTTCTTTTTTTTATTATTCCATAATCAGAATAGACATCAATAAAAGATGGATAAATATATTTACCCTCCAAATCAAAAGCTCTTAAACCTTTAGGTATTAAAATATTTTGACCTACAGAAACTATTTGACCATTTTTTATTATTAAAGTACCATTATCAATAGAAGTTTTATAGTCTACTATAATTTTTGCATTAATAAAAGCATAGTGATTATCTCTACTATCTTCAACACCATTTAAAGGGAATCCTTCTTGTGAATAAAGATTTTTAGTTGATAGAAAAGAAAGAAATATTATAAAAATTTTAAGTATTTTCATTTTATTAAATTGTTTAAGAAAAATCAATTTAATAAAATTGAATAGAAACAAAAATAAATTACCTTAAAACGTTACCCTTAATATATATGTATATATTATTAGGTTTATCTTGTATGCTTTGATTTGTTACTACATTCAAGGACTTTCTAAAAACACCCGGTCTTCCTCTAGGATTATACTGTGCAATTATAAACCCTTCTTCTCCAGGTTTAATAGGATTTTTTGACCAGTTTGGGGTAGTGCAACCACAAGAAGGTTTTACAGATAAAATTAATAGTGGCTCATCTCCATCATTTTTAAAAGAAAATTTATAAGATACTTTTCCACCTTTTTCTTGAATTTCACCAAAATCATGCTCAGAATTCTCAAAAACTATCTTAGATGATTGAGAAAAAAGACTAAAAACAAATAATGATAATGAAAATGTTAAAATTAATTTTTTCATGATTTTCAAAAATATATAATTATTTATAGTCTATCAATTAAACAATTGAATTAATTTTATGTTTAATTATGGCAAGAGTATTAACTGGTATACAAAGTTCAGGAAAACCACACCTTGGTAATATACTTGGTGCTATTGAACCCTCAATTAAATTATCTAACAAAAAAGAAAATGAATCATTATTTTTTATAGCTGATCTTCATTCTCTAATTAATATTAAAGATTCAAAAATTAGACGTAAAAATACATTATCAATCACAGCTGCTTGGATTGCAATGGGTTTTGATTATGAAAATAATTACTTTTATAGACAATCTAAAATTACTGAAGTATGTGAGTTAACTTGGTATTTAAACTGTTTTACTCCATATCCAATGCTTGTAAATTCACACTCATTTAAAGATAAATCAAATAATTTATCTAGAGTAAACAATGGTCTATTTACATATCCTGTCCTAATGGCATCGGATATACTTTTATACGATGCGGATATTGTGCCTGTAGGGAAAGATCAAAAGCAACACCTAGAAATTACACGAGATATTGCCAAATCTTTTAATCACCAATTTGGGGATACATTAATTGTTCCTGATTGTAAAATAGATGAAAATGTTATGACAATACCAGGAACAGATGGAAGAAAAATGAGTAAAACATATAATAACACAATTGATGTTTTTTTAAAAGAAAAAAATTTAAAGAAACAGATAATGTCAATTATTACTGACAGTAAAGGATTAAAAGAATCTAAAAATGCTGAAGAGTGTAACGTATATAAAATATATAATCTTATTGCTAAAAAAGATCAGTCAGATGAAATGAAAAATAAATATTTATCAGGCGGATATGGATATGGCCATGCTAAAAATGAATTATTAGAATTAATTTTAGATAAATATAAAGATCAAAGAAAAATGTACTTTGATTTAATAAAAAATGAGGATTACTTAAATAATGTTTTAAAATTAGGAGAAAAGAAAGCAAAAGTAATAGCCAATAATGTTTTAAGTAGAGTAAAAAAGAAACTAGGATATTAAAAATATGAATAAAGAATTTGCCGACTTACTAGAAGTTAGTAAAAAAAAAGCAAATAAATGGTTAGATTCTGATATTGATTCTAAATCAAAAAATGAAATCATACAACTTCTACATAAAAAAAATCAAAAATTATTATTAGAATGTTTTTATAAAAACTTAGAATTTGGTACTGGAGGAATGAGGGGAATAATAGGAATAGGTTCTAATAGAGTAAATAAATATACAATTGGTTTTGCAACACAAGGTCTTTCAAATTATTTAAATAAAGTATTTCAATCAAATATTAGTGTAGCCATTGCTTATGATAGTAGAAAATTCAGTAAAGAGTTTGCTCAATGGTCTGCTAAAGTTTTTAGTGCTAATAAAATAAAAGTATATCTATTTTCAGAATTAAGACCTACTCCCGAACTCTCTTTTGCAATAAGAAAATTAAAATGCAATTGTGGTATAGTTATTACTGCATCACACAACCCTAAGGAATATAATGGATATAAAGTATATTGGAAAGATGGAGGGCAAATAACAAAACCTCATGATAAATTAATATTAAATGAAATTAATAAACTAACTGATATAAATAATATAAACATTAGTAAGAATAATAAAAATATATCACTCATTAGTGAAGAAATAGATAAAGCATATATAAAAAAAATAAAAAGCTTATCCCTCTATAATAATTCTAATTCGAATTTAAAAATTATATATACTCCTCTTCATGGAGCAGGAATAACACAAGTTCCTAATGCATTAAAAGAATTTGGTTTTTCAAAAATAATCATAACAAAAAGTCAGGAAAAACCTGATCCTAATTTTTCAACTGTTAATTCTCCAAATCCTGAAGAATATGAAGCTTTAAAAGAAGGAATTAAAGATCTTAAAAAAAATAAGGCAGATATTTTACTTGCAACAGATCCTGATGGAGATAGGGTTGGGGTAGCAATTTATGATAAAAAAGAAATTAAATTAATAAATGGAAATCAGTTAGCAAGCTTAATTGTTTACTATACTTTATTAAAACTTAAAGAAAATAAAAAACTTCCTGTTAATGGTTTTATTGCAAAGACAATTGTTACAACAAATTTAATTGAAAAAATAGCTGCAAATTATAAAGTAAATTGTTATTCAACTTTGACAGGATTTAAAAATATTGCACAATTAATAAAAAAGAAAAAAAATGAAAAATTCATAGCTGGAGGAGAAGAAAGTTATGGGTATTTAGTGGGAGATTTTACTAGAGATAAAGACGCTATTATATCTTCAGCAGTAATATGTGAAATTGCCAACTGGGCTAATTCTAAAAATAAAAATTTAAATGGTATTCTAAATGATATTTATTCTAAATATGGATTTTATTTAGAAAAACTATTTACAATAAAATTAGAAGGCATTGAAGGAATAAATTCAATAAATAATATAATGGAAAATTATAGAAATAATCCACCAAAAAATATATACAATCTAAAAGTCAATAAAATTATTGACTACATGAAAAATAATAATAATCCAGCAATTAATAATAAATCCAATGTAATTCAATTAATAACTAAAAATAATAGCTCAATAACTATAAGACCTTCTGGGACTGAACCAAAAATTAAATTCTATTTCAGCTTAAATTCAAAAGATATTAACAATAAAAAATTATTAGAAAATTTAGTAAAAAAAGAAATTAATTTAATAACAAAGCAATATGCATAATTTAAATCAGTCAACTTCATGGAAAAGTTTAAATAATCATTATAATGAAATTAAAGACATATCATTAAATAAACTTTTCAAAGATGATACTAATAGATTTGACAATTTTTCTTTAAATTTTAATAATATGCTTATTGATTATTCTAAAAATCATATTAATAAAAAAACCTTATCTCTATTTAAGAATTTGTTAACAGAAATAAATATTAATAAAAAAATAAAA
>Ga0208879_1000594_pt1 | contig 36836 bp, 36 predicted proteins | sample Knorr_S15_td_Bot_FD_185605 | JGI IMG/M metagenome (GOLD analysis project Ga0208879, IMG submission 185605) | Marine microbial communities from Southern Atlantic Ocean transect - Knorr_S15_td_Bottom_ad_5009_LV_A (SPAdes) (version 2) | ecosystem: Environmental > Aquatic > Marine > Oceanic | place... | reverse complement strand
GGCCGGCGCCTCTTCACTAGCAGGAATCGTCGTTATCGCTTCGTGCAGATTCGGATCGAACTCGACATCAGTGGCGATTTCACTTATCCCTGCGGCCGACAATTCCTGCCATAGCCGATTGCGCATCAGTTGCAGCCCCTCGGCCATCGTCCCTTCCTCGCCTTCGGGTAAGGCCGATAGAGCACGGTCGACATCATTGAGTACGGAGAGCATTCTACGGGCCAGGCCGATACTAGCATATTGTACTGCCTCGGCCCTTTCAGCGGCCATGCGCTTGCGAACGTTTTGTATCTCGGCGTCACGGTAGCCGATTTCCTTCTCTGCCGAGTCAGCCCTTTTCTGCGCCGTTTCGAGTAATTCCTCCGCTGTCGGCTCGGGTGGTTCTGGTTCCTCTTCGGTTGTACTGACCTCTTCGGCCATCTCAATATCGAGGACTTCGTCCTCACCCTCGGGCAGGTCGTCAGCAACAGACATCGAGTCGGCGAGCAACCGGCCTTCTTTGAACTTCACGGCAGACCGGTAGTCACAATTGTGGATAATCGCCACTGGTCATGGCCCCATTTTTCCGCCGAGAGATGCTCGCGACCGAGTATTCCTTCGATATCGTCTCGGGTATTCCACTGCGTCACCGCGTGATGCAGCCCTTCGCTCAAGCGGGTATGCGACTGCATGGTAGGGAGGATATGTGGGTCGGATTTCTCATCAATGGTCTCGCCCAGTTCCTTGCGGCGACGCATCCAATCCATAACCACCTGTTGAGTATATTCCTTTGCCGACCGGCGCGCCAATTCGGACTTGACAATCGCCCAGGTATCCTCGTGATACAGCATCTGGATATCCTCCGCCGGTTCGGGCAAGAGCAAATCGAAATAGAGAAATGACCGCCCCTCCCAGGCTTCCCAATAGCCGATGCTGGACCAACGCATGAGCAAGAGAATACCCTCACAGGCATTGGCCAAGGAGAGTTTTCGCACTGATTTCGCCTCCTGAATAGCCTCCAAGGTGCTGAGTTCGCCATCCAAGTCATGCAGTTGTGCCCAATCGAGAATTTCGGCTTCGCCATCGACATCAAATGAACGGTGGAGGTGCTCATCAGGCTGTGGCCGCAAGTGCCGGAGCGACGATTCATCCATTCCCGTAACCACATCACTCCACTTCATATTCAATAACTCTCGACATGAGGATTTCGAAATGAGGAGTAATTCCATCTCGATACTCATGTTCGCACCGATACCTTCCACAGTGAGATTACTATTGACCTTGCCCAATCAAGCATCAGTTGGGGCGGATAGAAAACCCTGCGCCACACAATAGTCGTATGCCGCCCGTATCAGTTGCGGTACATGCTCAATCGCCGTATCTTCCTCATCGGTAAAGGCGAACATCGCCCGACCTTTTTTACGGGCGATGATTTCTTCCGGTAGGCTATCGATGATGTGCGGAGCGTGGTGAACGTGCAGGAGATAGATTCCCACGTGCTTTGACTGAGCCGCAACCGCTCCGAACGGGCTCTGTGGTCGAGCAGGCAGACCGCCGATTGCAGGTCGGCGAGGAATTTCGTAACGCCAATATCCGACCTCATCCTTGACCTTCACCATATCACGGCAGATTACTTCCATCATCTCGGACAGCCGTGCCCATAAAACCGCAAGTTGGGGATTTCGCATTCCGCACCAGCACCGCTCAGGTCTTACGCGATTTGAAACCCACCGCCGCCAACTCTGCCAGCGCCGAATTGAAGAACCAGACCCGACCCGTTGTCTTCAGCGCGGCTGTGTCAGCCTGTAAGATGTGAACCCGATGGCGACTATCGAAGAGCAGATTCAGGCGGTTCAGGCTGAAATCGATAAGACCCAGAAGAATAAGGCGACCGAGCATCACCTCGGACGCCTGAAGGCGAAAATCGCCAAACTGAAGGCGCAACGTGAAAAGGTTGCGGCGCAACAGAAAACCGGTGGGGCCGGAAAAGGATTCGAGGTGCGTAAATCAGGTGATGCCAGCGTTGCATTGGTCGGTTTTCCCAGCGTCGGAAAGTCGACTCTCATCTCCAAGTTGACCGGGGTTGAATCTGAAATCGGCGCCTATGAATTCACCACTCTCACCTGTATTCCCGGGTTGATGGAACACCGTGGCGCCAAAATCCAGATTCTCGACTTACCGGGGCTGATCAAAGGGGCCAGCGAAGGCAAGGGCCGGGGCCGGGAAATCCTCAACGTAATCCGTAGTTCCGACATGGTGCTATACATTGTCGACCCGTTCCAAGAAGCGCACTTCCGGATTCTCCACCGTGAATTGGAAATCGCCGGGATGCGGATGAATGAAACCAAACCACCGGTATTCATCAACCGTACTCTACGCGGTGGAATCGATGTCCGCAGTACGGTTGAACAAACTTACTTGACCGATTCGCAGATCGGTGATATCATTCGCCAATTCGGCTATGTCTCGGCGGTTGTAACCCTGCGCGTAGACGTCACCGCCGATATGCTGGTCGATGCTTTGGCACAAAACCGGATTTATTCAATCGGCATAGTCGCCATCAACAAAATCGATTTAGCGACCGCCGATGACCTGGAGAACATCCGCCAACACCTCCCAGAGGCTTGGCCGATTCTGGAAATCAGCGCATTCGTCGGCACCGGCGTCGAAGCGATGAAGGATTTCATCTATGACAACCTCGGCTTCATGTCGATTTATCTCAAGCCTCAGGGCCAGGAAGCGGATTTGGTCGAACCTCTCATCGTCAAAGATGATTCGACGGTAAAGGACGTCTGTCGCACCCTGCACCGGGATTTCGTGCGCAAGTTCCGCTATGCCCGGGTCAAGGGGCCGTCGGCGAAGTTCGATTGGCAGCGAGTGGGGTTGGGACACCTGCTCATGGATGGTGATTTGTTGACCGTCATCACCAAAAAAGGCTAATCGTGACATCGGCACCGCCGGCCATGCGCTGGCGAATCATGCTGTTTGCCTCAGCAACCGTTTTCGCACTACTGACAGCGACGATTCTAGTGATGCGTAATCCCGCACCCCCACCACCCCCGGAGACGGTGAATTCCTCGGATTGGCTCAACTCAAATACCACTGAAAACCTGTCGGCCTTTCTCGTGCCCAAGGATAGGACCGACTTTGATTGGGAAAACATGAGCGACGGAGCGACCTGGCGTATCGGCGACCAATGGCTGTATAATGGCAGCCTGGATGCTTCCTCAGTAATCGACGATGCGAAAATACCCGATGCGAGAATCGATGACCTATTACGGGGAAGTGCATTAATGGAGGTCACCAATATCTCGTGGATGGGATGGGAGGGTGAGCAATCTTTGACCTATGTGGTAGAGTTCTCCGGTAGTTTCTCCGGCCCTGCCATCTTCCCAGTTCCGCTGATTGAAACCTTGGGTGGTGACCTATTGGTCGAATATCATGCTACCGAATACATCCGGGTCAGCGACCACGCAACCCATCGTTTGGTTGAGACCTTTACCTTGGATTTTGAATATGATTACGAATTTGGCATCGGCTTGGAGCCGATTGCCGACCTTTACATCGTAACCAACAATTCACCGGCGATTGAATGGTGGGATTTCCCCTTGGCGACAAATGAGACCTGGTTGTCTGAAGTCAAGGAAACAAAGACCTACACCGGCACATCTGATTACGTAGAACTCCCCGAAGAGGATGAGGTCGAGGATGTTTATCGGCGCTTTGTCGCCACCGAACAAGGACAGGGAAAGGATACCCATCCCGATTGTGTTGATGCGACCAATGTCACTGCGTTCGACAAGGAGAACAAGATTTCCAGCTGGCGCTGGTACTGTCCTGATATCGGCACTTGGTCTTGGCGGGTCGGGGAAGTTCCTCTAGGCGTTACCGGTGATTTCCGTCTGCTCGAGTATATACCGGCAGAGACGAGGGCTTTATCACCAACTCTGACAATCGAATTATCACCACCTGCCACTAACAAGAGCACCATTATCGAGATCTGGATCAATGCCAGTCAGGGAAATGCTTCAGTCGCTGAGATAAGTGGGGAAATAATCTATGGTTGTTGCACTTCAATCGCCTTTTCCACAGCAATAAATGGCTCTGCCTGGCTTGAGTTGAATGTCAGTAATCGAATCGATGATACCTCGACATTTGATGACTTGGCAAGTCATGGAATCATCGCCATTGTTAGCAACTCCGACCAGATGGCGATGGCCAGCATCACCCTATACGGCTCGGTTCTGGGCGAACAGGTGCGCAATACAGGTGGGCAGTGGCAATGGTCACCGCTGGATGTCAGCGTCCACAATGCGGCGATAATATCGAGTGTGATACGTTGGTGAGCACTGGACCGCGATAGCGAAGGAAGTGCGAAGTACAGTAGAAAGGGAAATAATTAGGCGCTCGCAGGATTCTTATCGCTTACAATTGGTGTGTGAGCGCCGGGAAAGTGCCACCGCGGCAAGGATGCCGGCCACCATTGTTAACAAGATGGTCACCGATGGCGTCTGCTCGACGGTGGTAATCTTCGGGCCATCATATTGTGAACTAGAGAAGTCGGTCAAGGTGGTCGACATCACGATAATGCCGCCCTCATATTCCTCACTGCGTACCGGCCAACCCAACTCGGACAGGTAGACCAACGAATAGTTATCCTCACCAACCGCCTGCTCTCGCAAACGTAAAGTCGGCCAATCCAACTTGGCGGTATGGACGGTCGATTCCTCCTCGACGGTGTAGATTATCTGGCGTAATTCATTGAAACTTGAAGTGGTTTCATTCCACATCCCGCGGTTGATTCGCTGGCGAATGGAGTCTATCTTTTGAATCTCCAAAGTAACTTGCCAGGTGTCGCCAAGGGACAATATCTGCGGACGCTCAGCGCTGGCATGGGTGGTAGAAAGGGTAGAGGTCTCGGTCTCGACCAGATTGAGTTCGTCATCACCCAAGAACCATGCTGAAATGGAAATCGTCCTACTTTCCCTCTCCCATGCGCTGGTCGCTAGCGGTTCCTCATGCTGAATTGTGGTCGAGATGTTGAGAATCATCTTATCGCCGTCGTACGGGGTTGCATTGGTCGTCCATTGCAAGGTGATATTGAGTGAATGCAAGGCTTGACTGCGCATACAGGAGCCGGCCCAATCGCCGAAATCACAGGTGCCGCGCTCGATGACATCGATGCGCAGAGGCTCATCGTAGCCCAGAGTCCAGCCAACAAAGCCAGAGGAATTATTGGAATTGTAAATCTTGGCCATCGAATTGGCTAGAGATAGGCCGTAGCCATCATAGGTGAACCAGTCACCCTCGCCATGGCTCTGAGTTTCTACCGAGAGTTCTGCCATTGCGGTGGAGATTATTCCACTTGGAATCACCGAGAATACCAGAGCCGCTGAGAAGATTGCCAATAATGATGCTCGGCTCATAGCATCGAGCAGGGATGGCCTGCCCTTGAGAATATCGCTCTATACCTCGCCCGCTTGGTCGTTCACCAGATTCCCATATCCATTCGGGCATCTTCGCTGGCGTGGATTTTTGGATCCCAACGCGGACTCCAGACCAGATTGACGTGGACGCTGTCGACTTCATCGCACGACAATGCGGCACGATGGGTTGCGGCCATGATTTCGGGTGCGGCAGGGCAACCGGGAGAGGTCAAGGTGAGGTCAATCTCGCAGTGGCAATCTCCCTCGCGCTCCTCAAAGCGGACTGCATAGACAAGACCGAGGTCAATTATCGATAAGTCCAGTTCGGGGTCGACAACTGAATCCAAGGCTTGTCGCACCACTTTTTCGTCAGACATCTGGTTATTCCCCCATTTCCTGTGCCGCCAGCACAACCTTACGGAACATATTACGGAATCCATTCGCCCTACTTGGAGTCAGCGCATTCATCAGCCCCATCTCGCTGGCGTAGTCGGAGGAAAATATCGCCACCTCGCTCGGTGCCAGACCCTCGAGAGCGATGGCGGTGATCGCCATCAATCCTTGAACTAATTTTGCATCCGAAGCACCCATTAGATGAAAAGTACCATCATCGTTCTGCATTGGTAGTACATGCGCTTCGGATTGACAACCGTGTACCTTGGTATCATCGCACCACTCGGACATCGGTAATTCATCGATTTCCTGAGCATATTCAAATAGCATCTCAATTCTCTCCATCGAATCATCGACCTCGCTGAACTCATCGATAATCTGTTGTAGCCGAATCGGCCACGAACCCGCCTCATACATCAACTTTCACCTCAGGTGAACCTCGCCACCAAATCCCTGACAGTGGCTAAGAAGAAATCCGCTTCAGCCATCGTATTGTAGAGATAGAACGAAACTCGATTGGTGCTGGTAAGGCCCAGTTTGCGCAATAGTGGTTGGGCACAATGATGACCGGTGCGAACCGCGATTCCATGAGCATCGAGCATGTGTGCCATATCTTCGGAGTGCAATTTATCGTGGATGAAAGAGACGACAGCGCCATCACCGTCGCCATGATCGCCAAATACTCGCATACCCTCAATTTCCCTCAATCCTGCTGCGGTGTGGCGCGCCAAGCCGAGAGTATGAGAATGAATTTCAGCGATATCCCACTGCGCCAACCAATCGATTGCCGCTCCCCAGCCTATTGCCTCGGCAATCTTCGGCGTACCGGCCTCAAAGCGATGAACTCCTTCCTGATAGGTCGAGTAGTCAAGGAATACTTCGCGAATCATATCGCCGCCACCGATGAATGGTTGCATTTCAGCAAAGGTCTCGGCATTCACCATCAACGCGCCGATGCCGGTTGGTCCGCACATCTTATGCGCCGATACCGCGACCATATCGGCACCTGATTCTGCGATGTTGAGGCGGTCGTGCGGTGCCGCCTGCGCCGCATCCAAGATGACTCGAGCACCGGCGGAATGGGCGAGACGAATTACTTCTTCGACCGGATTTCTCACTCCTAGAACATTTGAGGTATGAATGCAACCGACCAGTTTCGCCCCCTCCATCGAGGCGGCAAAGACCTCCATGTCGAGGCTTGAGGTTTCGACCTGCAAAGGCACCCAACGGATTTCGATTTCGCGTTCCTGCGCCAGCATCTGCCACGGCACGATGTCGGAATGGTGTTCCATCTCGGTCAGGACGACCACATCGCCGGCGACCAGATTGTGCCGCCCCCAGGCATAGGCTGCGAGGTTAATCGCCTCGGTCGTCCCGGCGGTGAAGATAAGGTAGCCATCGCCGATGCCGAACCACTCAGCAATTTTGCTGCGTGCCCCTTCGTAAGCATCGGTTGCCTCGCTGGCCAAGGTGTGAACGGCGCGATGGACATTGCTATTCGTAGTCTCATAATAATTTGAAATAGCGCTGATGACCTGATGTGGTTTCTGCGTCGTCGCGGCATTATCGAGATAGACCAGTTTACGACCATTTGGCAATACCCGATTCAATATAGGGATGTCTCGGCGCGCCTGCTCGGGTGTGAAAGTCATGTGAATAAACCCCCCCCCCTCAAATCAGGTCGCAGTCCAAGTGGACGAGGAGTAGGGTACGTAGGTGGTCGATCAGTGCCGGCGATTTAAAATCCTTGAAAGCATCCATCAGAAAGCCCTCGACGATGATATCTCTGGATTCCTTTTTGTCGAGGCCACGGCTCTGCAGATAGAATACCTGTTCGGGGTCGAGTGGCGCTGAGGCAGCACCGTGATTGGCGCTGACATCGTCGGCTAGAACCTCGAGTTCAGGGATGACGTCGGCCCTGGCCTTATCGGATAGCAACAGATTGCGAAAGACCTGTCCGGCATCTGCACCTTGTGCGGATTCAGCGATTAATAATCGGCCGGTGCCGACACTGCGGCTGTTATCATCACAGGCGGCGTGCATCTCGACCTGACTGCGGTTATTGCCGACCTTGTGTTCGATTTCGATGTGATGGTCGTCATGGCGTTTTCCTTGGCCGTGGACAGCGATGAAAACCCCGAGGTCAGCACCCATTCCAGTCAATGAATAGCGTAGGTCAGACTTGTTCTTGTCCGCACCAGATGAAAGAGTAGCGGTTAGTAATCTCGCATCTCGCTGTAGTTCTATTCCTTCACAGCGAAGCAGTGTCGAGGTGCGATCCAAGCGGTTGTGAACGAATTCGTTCAACTTCGAGTTCTCGCCGATGTTGCCCTCTCGCAATAATCCGAACCAGCTGGCCTCACCGCGTATCGAAATCGCCAGTTCGACCTCGGCATTGGTGCCGATATCGAATAGCAGATACAGACTTGAAATATGTCCTGATGCAGTGATGTCGAGCGACAAAGGCTGCTCACCGACATATGAGTTCGGAATCGACAGTAGTAGTGATTCGTCACCACAGAGTGCCCGACAGAAACTCGCCGCTACATTATCCTCGGCCAAGGTGGCGCTGAGCCGGCGCCGTTCTTCGCCTCGGGCCGGGCGCAACTCGATAGCCGAATCGACGGCGCTGCCATCGAGGTTGGTCAAAACTACCTTGGCCGACACCGCCTTCGGTACCTCGTCGACCTTACCGGTAGGATGCAAGCGTCGCCAGGCTGAGTAACGCCATAGATGCTCGGAGCGTTTCGGCTCCGGCAGAGAGCGATAGTGCTCAAGTGCTTTTTCCATCGTATCACCCAATTGCGGATTCAACCAATGGCGCCTTCCATCTCAATCTCTAGCAAGCGGTTGAGTTCAACGGCATATTCCATCGGTAGTTCACGGGTGAAAGGCTCAAAGAAGCCGTTGATTATCATGCCCATCGCCTCGGCCTCGGAGTGGCCGCGGCTCATCAGGTAGAATAGTTGGTCGCCACTGACCTTGGATACCGAAGCCTCGTGTTCGACTCGACATGAGGAATTGGCGATTTCCATAGTCGGATAGGTGTCTGAACGGCTGTCCTCATCGAGCAACAGGGCATCGCAGACCACGTTGATCTTACAATTGTGGGCTTTGGGAGAAACCTTCACCAACCCTCGGTAGGATGAGCGACCACCATTCTTGGATATCGACTTGGAAAGAACGTTGCTGGTCGTGTTCGCAGCCAGATGGATGACCTTAGAACCGGCATCCTGATGCTGCCCTTCACCGGAATAGGCTACCGAGATAACCTCGGCATGTGCACCCTCCCCCTTGAGAATCACCGACGGATATTTCATCGTCAGTTTGGAGCCGATATTACCATCAATCCATTCGATGGTCGCATTTTCATAAGCAACCCCGCGCTTAGTCACGAGATTGTATACGTTGGTCGACCAGTTCTGTATCGTCGTGTAGCGAATGGTTGCGCCTTTCATAGCGATGAGTTCGACCACTGCGGAGTGCAGTGAGTCGGTAGAGAAAGTAGGTGCAGTACAACCTTCGACATATTGGATGCTACTATCCTCATCAGCGATGATGAGGGTGCGCTCAAACTGCCCCATATTCTCAGAATTGATGCGGAAATATGCTTGTACCGGCAACTCGACATGCACGCCCTTGGGCACGTAGATGAATGAGCCACCAGACCATACCGCGGTGTTGAGGGCACTGAATTTATTATCTGAATAAGGAATCACACTGCAGAAATATTCCCTGACAATATCCTCATGTTCACGCAATCCTGAATCCATATCGTAGAACAGAACACCTTGGTTCTCGAGGTCTTCGCGGATACTGTGGTAGACCGCTTCAGATTCGTATTGGGCGGTAACTCCACCTAGCCACTTCTGCTCAGCGTCGGGGATTCCCAAGCGGTCAAAAGTATTCTTGATGTCCTCTGGCACGTCATCCCAATCCTTGGCGGTGCCACTGCTGGATTTGAGGAAGTAGGTCACGGCATCGAAATCAATCGAGTTCAACAGCCCCATATTTCCCCAATCGGGCATCGGCCGCTTGACATAATGGCGGTAGGCCTTGATGCGGATTTCAGTCATCCACTCGGGCTCATTCTTCAGCGCAGAAATATCCTTTACCACCTGCTCGGAGATACCTTTGTCAAACCTGATGACAGCATTCTCTGGGTCGTGAAAACCATAGCGGTAGTCGCCGACCGCGTCTCGAGCCTCATCCTTGCCCATCAAGCCACCTCCACTTCAATCCACTCATAGCCATGTTCTTCAACCTCAAGGGCGAGTTCGGCTCCACCGGACTTGACCAATCTGCCATCGAGCATGATGTGAACAAAGTCGGGCTTCACGTAATCAAGCAGACGCTGGTAGTGGGTGATTACCAAGCAACCGGCGGTTTTTGCGACCTCATTTATTCCCCCGGCAACGATGCGGAGAGCATCGATATCCAGGCCGGAATCGGTCTCATCCAATATCGCCAGTTGCGGATGGAGTAAGAGCATCTGGAGAATTTCCAGCCGCTTCTTTTCACCGCCGCTGAAGCCGTCGTTGACGTAACGGGAAAGGAAACTACGATCGACCCCAAGGCTCACCATCGCCAGATCCAGCTCAGTTCGGAACTCACGGGCGCTACCGGCGGCTGAGCCGCGCACCGCCTGTACCGACTTGCGCAGGAACTTACCGACCTGCACCCCGGGGATGGCCTGTGGGTACTGGAAAGAGAGAAACATCCCGGCTCGGGCGCGCTCAAACACATTCAGTTCATCGAGCGGCTTGCCGCGGTAGGTGACCGAGCCCTTGGTGATCTCGTATGCGGGATGACCCATCAGCGCAAATGCCAAAGTCGATTTACCCGAGCCGTTACGACCCATTATGGCATGGACTTCGCCGGTCTTGATTCGCAACGACAAACCCTTGAGTATCTTCACTCCATCGACGCTAACCTCAAGGTCAATAATTTTCAATAATTCCACCGTCATCGTCGTCCCTTCGGGACGAGCGTGGACTCGACCCCTTATCAATGAATGTTTTTTTTTAACTCACTTGCTGGCGAGGGCTCAAAAAGGGGTAATGTGACGCAATTACATGGTCGAGGATAGCCAAGTCGACGAGAATGACCTGGTTTCTCGATATCGACTCGAAGCACAGGCTTCGGTCAGCGATGAGGCGGAACGGCGCACCGCCGAAACCATGCCGATGAAAGAGCGAATTCGGCTACGCTCACTTTCACTGGTTGAACTGACCGCCGACGGCATCGATGACCCAGACCTGGTGCCGGCGATATTCGAGCGGCTGGGTCCAGTGCGGGCGGCGCTGGATGGACACGGTGGAGGAATTGTCGTGGCGCGCGCTGAAAATGGCCGACACGGCCTCGAAATGGTTCTCGATCTGACCGGTGCCTGCCTATCGTGCGGCTCAGCGCCGGGCACCTTGGCCGGGGTTCGCTCCGACCTGGAGGAAGATGTTGAGATTACTTCGATAAAGTTCTCGACCGCACTGCTCGATACCTTCGATGACCTCGGCCGAGAATTTGTTCTCGCCCACGGCGGGGTGGAATTTGTCGACCCCTGAGGATGGCCAAGCGTTGAAAACATGAATCGTACCCGCCCGACTTACAATGTCCTCTCCCCGGCCCGACCCCAAGCCCTGCCGCCAGCAGGATGTCGGACTATTTGAGGTCACGAAGAGAGATGGCTGGGCGCGGTTGGGCAAATTTCACACCGCACACGGGATTCTGTCCACTCCGGCAATTCTACCGGTAATCAATCCCAATATCCAAACAATTTCTGCGCGCGAAATGTGGGACGAATTCGCGGTCGATGGTATCATCACCAATTCCTACATCATCTCGAAACACGACAGATTACGAGAATCTGCAATCGAATCGGGAATCCATGAATTACTCGATTACCCCGGTGTTGTGGTCACCGACTCGGGCACCTTTCAGTCATACATTTACGGCGATGTCGAGATCGAAAATGAGGAAATCGTGGCATTCCAGCATGATATCGGTGTCGATGTGGCAACAATGCTCGATGTCTTCACCCGGCCGGATATGAGCCCAGAGGAGTGGAGACAAGGGGTAATGACCACCGCCGAGCGTGCCGGCCCAGCAATCTCTGCGGCTCAGGGAACACTGCTCAACGGTCCAATCCAAGGTGGCTTAGACATCGAGTTGCGGCGAGAATCGGCGCAATTGATGGGCTCCCAACCATTCGCAATTCATCCGATTGGGGGGATAGTCCCACTGATGGAAGAGCGGAGATACGAAGAACTATTCACAATGATTTTGGCGATACGAAGAGATATCCCCGCCGAGCGTCCGATTCATATGTTCGGCTGCGGCCACCCGATGCTATTCCCATTCGCAATCGCTCTCGGCATCGACCTGTTCGATTCCGCGGCCTACGTATTATTTGCCCGAGATGGTCGGATTCTCACCCCCGAGGGCACCATTCATCTCGACAACCTACAGGAGTGGCCATTCCCATCTGTCAGCCTATCCGGGGTTTCCCCAGAGGAGGTGAGGGGGATGAAAGGTGATGCGTGCTGTGCACTTCTAGCCAGAGCGAATCTTGAGATCACCTTGGCTGAATTGGCGCGTTGCCGCCAAGCTGTGCACGAGGGCAAGATCTGGGAGTTGGCAGAATCGCGAAGTCACTGTGATCCCAGCCTGAGAAAAGCATGGAATTCAATAATCGCCAGAAAAAATAGTGATTCGGCAATGTCCGGCCTGGTCGAATCACAACATCTACAACGTGGCGGCGGGATACGCCACATGGAAGATTCACCGATTCACCGCCCAGATCTGGAACATATGCGCAACGCCATGGCACAGCGTTGGAAGCCACCACCAATCACCGGCTGGAACGGCCGAGGAGAACATCGATTCGTGGCCATTTTTGCGCTTGCTCAAGCTCCTTGGAGGCGGAGTATCGAGGGCTATGTGAAGCGATTATTGCTGCTCAATCCAGCGGCCATCCCAGTAGTTGCAACCCCGATGGGATTACTGCCATATTCACTTGAGGACATCAACCCATACGCTCACTTGATGAGGACGCAAACAGAAATGCGCGACTTGGATGATGAATTCATCGAAGCGGAATTACAACGGCTGGGTCTGGTAGATTTTCCTATGAACATCATATTTGTTGCCGCAGATGAAGAAATCATGGAGAGCATGATCGATGCCGTGGCTCATGCTGAGCAATTAGGTGAAATCGACCTTACAGTATTGGATGAGGAAGCCAATCATCAGGCCGTTACCCGATGGCTTCAGCGCTGTTCGGTGGTCGACAAATTAGCCCTATTCGTCAATGTTGAACCAGCCAACAGTTGGCAGGCTGTGGGCAAAGGAAAAATGGTGATGTCGCGAACTGGGAGAATAAAGAATATCCTCACCGCGGACGGCACCCATATCGCTTCTCCGCGGCTGACCGACGGAGGGATTTCACTGACCTTGGAGGGCGCCAAATGGCTACACGGTCTGAATACCGCAGAGGTCGGAGAGTTGTCTGGCCCTGCGGTGATTCAAGTCGACGATGATGCCGAGCCCTTCGTCCGTAAAGGTCGCAATGTATTCCATGGTTTCTGTCTCTCCGCTGACGCCAACCTGAGGCCGGGACAACCCTGCTTAATCACCAATTCCTCGGGTGATCTGATCGGGCATGGGGTTTCACGAGTTGACGAGAATGAGATGATGGCTTTTCGCAAGGGTATCGCCATCCGTGTCCGCGATGGCATACGAAACAAATAACCACACAATCAAAGACCGCATCTATGGTGCAAAGGGTGGCGAAGTCGTGTCCGACCAATATGTAATCGAGACCAATGACCTGGTCAAATCGTATGGACCTCACATCGCCCTCGACAGTTTGAGCCTGAAGGTCAAGGCCGGTGCCACCGGTTTACTTGGACCCAACGGTGCGGGAAAATCGACGCTGATAAAAACCCTGCTCGGGTTGATTGGGGTGACCTCGGGGGAGGGTAAGGTACTCGGTTTCAATATCAGAACCGAGGGTGAGAATATCCGCAGTAAAATCGGCTATCTACCGGAATATGAGTGTTTGAACCCGGGCCTGGAAGCGATACATCAAGTTGCATATTCGGGTGAGTTGATCGGCATGAATCCAACCTCGGCGATGCAAAGGGCACACGAAGTTCTGGAATACGTGGGAATGCGTGACCAACGCTATCGCAAGATAGAGACCTTCTCGACCGGTATGGCTCAGGCGACCAAATTGGCTTGCTCGATAATTCACGACCCCGAACTGATAATCACCGATGAGCCCAGCAATGGGCTCGATTCGAGAGCGCGGGAATTCATGCTGAAAACCCTGCAACAAATCGTCGGTGAAGGTGGCCGTAGCCTGTTGATGGCAAGTCACCTGATGGGAGATGTCGAAAAGGTCTGCGACCGCATCGTCATGCTGCACAAGGGTCGACTGATTGCCCAAGGTCGTATCGAAGACCTCAAGTCGATCGAACAGGAAATCGAAATCCACGTGTGGGGTCATGCCAGTGAACTGGAACGAGAATTACAGAACTCGGGATATGAGGTCCGCCGTACCGGGCGGGTGATGCGGGTGGTGCGACAGGATGAGAGCACCTATGCGGCAATTATCGAGAGCGCGGCAAAAAGTGGCGCACAACTACGCCGCATGAACGACCATGAACCGAGCCTTGAGGATCTGTTCATCGTCATCATGGAGCGCCTGGGCTACAGCGTCAAATCATCGGCCGAACTATTCCAAGTTGGTGGTAGTGGAAGTAAGGTCGATGCCCCATTTGAATTGAAGGAGGTCGGTTGATGGAGGCGGATGAGAATCCGAACCTGCCCGATGCGGAATTCCTCGGCCAAACCGGTGCGAAGGTCGAGGGACAGACCCGCCTGGAGGCGGCATATGGCTCGGGTGATGGCGATGAGCAATCAATTCCATCGGCATCCGTGGCCGGCGGGACCAAGCAGCATGAGCAAGCGCATCTGGGTACGGTTTTTGACCAGTCTTATCAATCGTGGGGAGGTAGTTTGAACCCTCGTTGGGCGCGCAATTGGGCGATATTGCGCCACCATGTCTACGGATTATTCAGCACGGGGCATCGCCCATATGGAATAGCGACCAAACTCATCCTGTTCGCGGCTTTCCTGATATCCTTGGGCGACTTAGGGATGTCCTTCATCAGTGCGATTTTCTCCGAGACCGAAATGCACCGCGTATTCGGTGTCAGTAAGGATAATCTGTATGGCCATGTACTCGGATTCTGGCCCCGCAATGCCATCTGTTTCCCGATAATTGCGGCCTTGTTGATCGGTGGCATCATCAGCGAAGACCGGACGCACGGCACCAGTGCGATTTACTTCTCAAGACCCCTCAATCGCATCGATTATACGGCGATGAAATTCCTTTCGGTAGCCATAGTCCTCTTCATGCTCATCGTCGGCACTTTGGGGATTTACTATACCGGGGATATCCTGATGCAGGGTGAGGGTTGGGCCTTCTTCCTCGACACCTTGCCAATCTTTCTGGGCGCGGCGCTGGCCGGAACCATCCTGGTGTTCACCTATTCCAGCATCGGCTTGGCTCTGTCGAGCGTAAGCCGGGGAAAATTTTTCCCTGCAGTTGCCCTACTCGGGATTTTTCTCGGCATGAAGTTAATCGCATTCCTGATATACGTATTATTTGAAAGAAGTGTTCTCTACCTACTCTCACCCTATGATTGCGTAGCCCACGTCGGCCAAGCTCTGGTCGGCACCACTTCAACCTATGACCACCCGTGGACCTGGAGCCTGATGTCCTTGGTGGTCATCAATGCCATCGCATTGTACATTCTCGCCTCTCGGGTATCTTCGATGGAGGTGACGCGGGAATGATGCCTGATATCGCTCAAACCGGTCAAGTCGCAGGAGAGAGGCTGCCGCAGGCAGAAGTTCCGGCAGTGATGCTCGAACAGGTCTCGAAATGGTACGGAAACATCATCGGCATGAACGATATAAGTTTGGCCATCAGCGGCGGTGTCACCGGCCTGTTAGGGCCTAATGGTGCCGGAAAATCCACCCTGTTCAAAATCTTGGCCGGCAAACTCAAACCCTCTCAAGGCACGGTGCGATTATTTGGCATCGACCCATGGAAAAATACCGCTCCTTTTGCCCGAATCGGTTATGTCTCTGAAAATGATGCACTCTACGATTGGATGACGGCACTGGAATTCGTCACCACTTTGGCACGTCTGTATGGATATACCAGAGAGGAAGCAAGGGTCAAGGCGGAACGGGTACTCGAGTTCGTCGACTTGAAGGACGTCATGCATAAGGAGATTGGGAAATTCAGTAAAGGGATGAGACAAAGGGTGAAGATTGCCCACGCGTTGGTTAACGACCCCGAACTGATAATTCTCGATGAACCTTTACAAGGCTGTGACCCATTGGCTCGGACGACGATAATGAATGTGATTCGTGAATTGGGAGCGATGGGCCGAACGGTCATCATCTCAAGCCACATCCTTGAAGAAATCGAGCGCATCACCGAACAGATCGTGATTCTCAATCATGGCCGCCTGCTGGCGCTGGGCAATGTCCATGCTATTCGCGATATGCTTGATGCCCACCCGCATAGTATCGCCTTATCGACCGACCGACCGAGGGAATTGGGCAAGGCCTTCCTCGACCACAAGGAGGTCTTCGGGGTGCATTTCCCCGAGGAGGGGAAACTGATAATCCGCACCCATAACCTCGGTGCTCTGCACGCTGACCTACCTCAACTCATCACCGATTCTGGATTTTCTGTAACCGCTATAGACAATCCCGACGATAACCTTGAATCGATTCTGACCTACCTTACAGGAGGTGGTGATTAATGGCTGAAAAGCCTCGTCCACTGCACGACAAGGTGTGGTCGAAACTCGACCGCAAGGCGACCGCTATCCTTGAACTGACCCTGCGGCAATATCGCACCAGATTGTCTACCTGGGCAGTACTGAGCGTAGGGGTCATCCTCGTGCTGATTACCGTACTCTTCTATATCGAGGCGATGAATAGTGAAATCGAGGCGGTCGATAATGACGGTGATAGTGTCGATTCAGATGGCGATGGGTATCCTGACGGGCAGGAGAATCTCCTCGGCACGTCGATGAATAATGCCAATAGTCACCCGGGGTTATTCGACCCACCGATACCACCGGATTCGGCCGAGGACTGGATCAACGAAGACGGTTATGATTTTTCTTCGGCGAAACTGGGCACTAGCCAAGGTTATGATGACGATGGCGACTGCCGGGTGAAGATTGGTGAGGTCGGATGGTCGAGTTGGGTCGATGAGAATCGCAATAACATCTCCTGCGATTATTTCTTTGAGATGCGGGGTTTCGACCTCGAAGTTATTGCCGACCCAAATGTCGATGAAGACCCGGATGAAGATGCATATTTCAAAGAAACTCTGCACCGCTCATTCGTCTTGGGATTCGGAAAAATCGGCTTTGTTTTCGTTCTCGGCATCTTTGTTCCACTGTTTTTAGCCTCGGGATTGATCCGCGATGAGATCGCAGACGGCACCCTCCATTATCTTGTCGCCAAACCGATATCCCGAGCCGAGATCCTGTTGTACAGATTACTCGGCTATGTCGCCTTGGTATGGCCTTATTTCATCGCCTTGGCGGTAATAACTGGAATCATCACCGGCTTCATGGGACCCTCGGATGGCTTTTTCCGCTTCCAAGACCTACTGGTCTGGTTCGGAATCGCTTTGGCCGCGTGCTTGCTATCTCTGGCATATGCGGCATTATTCATGACCATGGGTACGATTCACAAGTATGGAATGGTGGCAGCGATAGTTTTCGGAGTGTGGGAATTCGCCATGGCAATGTTGTCTATCTTTGAACCGGAGGCAACGGTATCCCGGCTCTCGATATCACATTGGGGCATGGTTATCGTCGATGGCTTCAGCAACATGGCATGGCCTGATTCGCAATATCTCATCGCTCTTGGTGAATCGACTTCACGGTCTTCGGACTCACCGTGGGGCGAGAGGATTTATTCCGACGGGATGCCCGGTACCGAAGCTTTCTCAAGTTTCTTCCACACCACAGATCTGACCGGAAATCCGCTTCAAGATGCGCTGATTGCAAGTGGGGTCTTGATATCGATGGTGATAATAATGCTGGTTATTGCCCAATCGGTATTCAAGAATAAAGAGATTGATTGAGGGTTATCATGCCGCGGTTCGAGGGTGAAATCGAGCGACTATGGTCGTTGGGTGAAATGCAACCAATACAGCATTTGACCTGGGATTGGTGGTGGTGGATGATAATGCTCGAAGACTCAAATAATTCTAATCGAAGTCGGCAATTGATGGTCTTATGGTCGACTAAAGAAACCAGATCGATCGATGTCGGAGGCTACGAGTGGCAAGGCGGTCGGCCACTCACCGATGACGAAGGGGGATTGGCGATACCAGGCATGGTTGCAGCATGGTGGTTTGACGGGAAAAGGATGTGGGAACCATTGGTCAAGAAGTCACTGCGAATGGCGGTGATTCCCACCTCACACTCGCTGTGGCCCGGTGAAGAAGGGGTCAAGGGTTCGGGTGCAATCATCCCGGTCGATGGACATGACCTGTCGATGGGCCTACGGCCGGATGGAGAAGAATTCTGGCTCAATCTCACCTCGGATGATTCTCAGCAGAAGAAGGGCTGTGCGACCAACTTTGCTTTTCGTATGACGCCGTGGACGCGACCGATGTCGACCGCCAGATGGACGCACAGGGATTACGGCAAGGGGATGGGATACGACATCCTGAGACTGCATGGAGCATTGGTGCAGGGTGAAATCGACGGCGCTCAGGTCTCCGGCACCGCCTACTTCCAGAAGGTCTGCGTACAAGCCCCCTCACCACCATGGTATTGGGGGATATTGCACGCCAGTGATGGCACTTATATCGACTGGTTCCTCCCCCATGTGGCCGCAACCATCACCGCCAAGGATGCGCGGCCGTGGAAGATGCGGGACCTACCTCATCACCCGCTGTCGCAAAGTGGTCTTCTGCACGATGCCAAGAATCAGCGTAGCGAGGTTTTCGAGCAAGTCAGGGTACGCAAACGACCCGGGAATCAGGACGAAGGAGAGCACGCTGAGTGGCCTGATGCCCCTCTGCCCTTCTTTGAAGTTGAGATGTGGAATGGACGAACCACGGTGTTAATCGAAGCTCAGGCGATTTCACGAGCGCATTGGACCTTCGACCAACCTACCCGAGGAAGAATGACCAGCCACCTGACCTATAATGAATACCCACTGGAAGTTCTCAAGTTGAGTATCAAAGATGAAAACGGCACGCGTAACCTCGATGATTTCGATTGGGTAAGGGGCAATGCCGAGCATAGTTGGGGCTTACTTCATTGAGTAGCGGCCGACACAAGGTCTATGACTATTGGCGAATGGTATAGGAGCAGGTGGAAGTATGAGTGAGGAAACAGATGACCCGATTCCAAAGGAAAATAAGGAGGCTGAGTTTGATGACAAGAAAAAGAAAAAATTGGCCGCTAAGTTCAGTTTAATCAAGGACGAAGAGGTTCTCATAGCGACCAAACCAAGTGTTTTCGCGTTCTTTTCGATGTACGTGTTAGCGATAGTGGTCGGCTTGGTGCATTTCTCTTTCAATATCCTTGCAGTAGCAGATGACCCGGAAAACTCGATTGCCGCATTCATCAAAGGGATGATAGATACCGACCTTGGTCGGGCTATTGGCTTTCCAATCCTGATAATGTTTGTCGCATGGTTCAACCGCTGGATGAATATCAGCACCAGTGGTCGCTGGTATACCTCGTGTTTGATTATGATAGCACTATTTCCATTCCTGTTGACGATGAATGGGTTTATTGGCGAATGGTTCTTTGGCGATGGAGAATACCCTTTGAGATTCATCCCCGATAATTATCCTTACAAGGTGATGGGAATCGTCTGGCCGGTAGTGCTGATTTTATTCACCAACCATTATACTCGCTCATTCAACTATGCCGTCACCAGCGATGGAATCATCTTCAAACGCCAATTCTTAATGACACGGAGTCAAAGGAGAATGCTCTACGACAATATCACCGAGGTCAACCTCAGCCAAGGCCCGATTGGAACGATGTTACGCTTCGGTAGTGTTCTACCAATGACCGCCTCAGGACTGGGGTTAGGTGATGAATCTGTCGGGATTTCCGCCGCGGCCGGCATGGCACCTGCCGTCGATAGCAATGATGGTGTTGCGACTGTGGCCACCAAGGGTCTGTTCAAGATGTTTTTCGGAATACTGACCGCCCAACGCACAATTCGCACATTACGACCTGACCCCGCTAACTGCTTCTATAACATTTCCAAGCCAGACGTGGTGAAGCACATGATTAACGAGATGCACAAGGAAAAGAGCCAATCCAGCCAACTGGGGGAGTTGAAGGATCTGCTCGCTCAAAGCCTTGACAAGAAAGAGGATACTGCTTGAGAGCATGTACCAAACAATAGAATTCGTGACGGTGTAATTCTGAGCTCAAGTACGCGGGGATCACACGCCGTAAGCACCGCTAGGGCAAAGCGAAGAGAATCGATTTTGGAAAAGCATTACTATTCACCAAAATCGTGATTTGATGAACGTTTTGCTCTCGCTGAAGCAAGTCGTACCAGGGTCCGAGTCTCAACCGCTAACACCTAAGACGCGGTGTTGGCCGCGGGCAGAATCTTGTCGCACAGCATCGCTGCTTCAAACAGCAGAATCACCGGCATCGCCACCAGAAATAATGACAGAGGGTCGGGCGGTGATAACAGCGCCCCGAAGATACACGAAGCAAACCAGATATGGCGACGGAAATTGGTCAATACCGAGCGCTCGACCGCACCGCTGCGGAGGGCGAGAAGGGTCAACAACGGCGTCTGGAAACCAATTATACATGCCAATGCCATATTGATTATGAAACCGATATAGGCGGAGAGGCGCCATTCGGTCAACAGACCTACCGAGGCCGCATCATTGGCCAGGTATTCGAGTAATAACGGCAATAACAAGCCATAGGCATAGTAGAGGCCGGCCGCCGCCAGCAAGGGCATCGACAGCATCACCAGCATCAGTTGACGGCCGGGTCTGGGTATTTTCACATCGACCTCGGACAGCCGAGCGCGCAGAGCCGATGAGCGAATCACCCCCGAGGCAGCATCGCCAACCAACATTGTTGCCACCATCAAGATTCCCAGGGCCGCGGCGAAACGAACTTTGATGGCGATGAATTCAACCGGTGAGAGAACTGCAATATGGGTATTGTCGGGTGCAAGCGAGGCATCGGAGACCAGCCATTCAACGCCGATTGCGGCCAAGGGATAACCGATTATCAGGCCGACGAAAAACCCCACCGCCATCACCGGCATCCGCTTGACGACATGGGTGCGAATCTCCAGCAGTAACTTCCCACCCGGGGAATCCATCAGGTCAGCGAGATGCTCTTCGATATCACCCGATGACTGCATGGTGAACAGGCCGAAGGGTGAGGTTAGTTTAATGGAAGCCCCGTAGGCATCACTCTACCCTGCCCCTTTCGGGGCGAATACATTCATATCGTTCAATTTGCAGGTTCACGGGGCTTCCGGGAATCGGTTGAGGTCGACCTTTGATTCGGAACAGTGATGTCCATACAAATGTTTCAGACGTTTACAACCATACCTCTTGTCACACGACAATTCTTCAAGTTGTGGAGGTGCTATTGAGATGTGGAATCCGGTCATATTTGGGTTCTCACTTCGGTGTTTTATTGAAATCCGGAAGTTCTGGGAGGTCTAATTTCAAGTCGGGAAACGACTCTAATTCCTCTAACTCCGCAGCGATTGGCGAGGGTGGTAAGGGAACCGGAGGTAATTCGATACCCGATGCCGGCGCTACGACCTCGGCTCTAGGTGTAAGGGGAGGTGATTCGGGGACTTCGGGGGCTTCTGGCAAGGCCGGAACTTCGTGAACCTCGGGTAATTCAGAGGTTGTTGGAGCGGAGGGTGATTCGGGGACTACGGGGGCTTCTGGGGCTTCTGGCAAGGCCGTAGCCTCGGGCCGGTCTGATTCTGGTGTGGCTGCTGCACCTGGCAGTGGGACATTGACCACGGTGGACTCACCAGCGAATTCCCGTACTTCGGGGGCTTCTGGCAAGGCCGTAGCCTCGGGCCGGTCTGATTCTGGTGTGGCTGCTGCACCTGGCAGTGGGACATTGACCACGGTGGACTCACCAGCGAATTCCCGTACTTCTCCGACGCCACTTATCGGCGCACTCTGGGCAACTGTAGCACCCAGATTCGAAAAAGACTCTTCTATCTTACTGGCGCTGACGGCGGGGGTGTCGCCGATGATGTTGTCGACTATTGCCGCTGTGGTCGGGTTCTGGGAGGGGGACGGTGAGGCAGGAGAGGTTGTCACAGCAGTTGTGGTTGCCGAGGTTGCTTTGGCCGGGGTATCTAAGTCGGACAACAGGTCAGATGAAAGTGGTGACAACGATATCGGCGCTGAGGAGAGCGTCATTGAGCCGCCCTCCTTTCCTGGGCCGGATGATACGACCTGGGTGTCGGTGAATTGCCGCTCACCGAAATCGGCCAAGGTCATGCCCTCGGGCACCGAGTACTCCGGTCGCAGACGACGCGCCCAGTATGAGACTCCACCACAGATGGCGGCAACCAAGAGCAGCAGAACTTCTTGGAAACTGAATACCCCGGCCGGTCCCCAAATCGGTTGGCTGGTCTCGATCCCCAATAATCCCATCAGCAGTGGCAGACCATACATCTTCTCCGAGAAATGCCCCGGCCACGGGCCGAATATCGCATTGATGAGGGTGAAGAACAGGGTTATCGCGGCGATGATGAGGGTGGCGCTACCCAGGTTAGGGTGGTATCGCTCACCGGACATGGTGTTGCATGGAATGACGCGTTGATGAATCCTCTCATCCAAAAAGGCCTCAATTAACGTGATCTTCGATGTCTTGCCGCGGTTATCGTATTGGCCATCAGCATTATGATGGTCATCGGTCCCACCCCGCCGGGAACCGGTGATAACATTCCGGCGACTGAGGCGACTTCGGGGTGGACATCTCCGGCCAGCCGATAACCACTTTCCACTGACTCATCGGCGACCCGGTTGACCCCGACATCGACCACCACGGCCCCGGGTTTGACCCAGTCGGCGGTGATGAATTCGGCTCGTCCGACCGCTGCCACCAAGATATCTGCTCGGCGACATATCTGACCTATATCCTGCGACCGGCTATGCACCACCGTCACCGTCGCATCGGCCCCTTTACAGCCGAGCAGCAAGGCCTGTGGCATACCGACGATGCGACTGCGACCGACCACCACCGCGGTTTTCCCAGCCAATTCAACCCCGGCTGATTCAAGCAATTTCATCACCCCATGGGGAGTACAGGGTAGCAGGCCATCGACCCGGCCCTGCACTAGGCGACCGAGGTTGTGCGGGTGGAAACCGTCAACGTCTTTCTCGGGGTTGATGAGTTCAGAAATTACCAATTCATCCATCCCATTTGGTAATGGTGATTGCACCAGGATAGCATCGACATCATCGTTACGATTCAACTCTTCCACCAAAGAAGTGACCTCATCCCATGCCGCATCGCCAGATAATTCATACTTGCTCGATTTGATTCCCAAGCGAGCGCAGGCTCGCTCCTTGGCCCCGACATAGACATGACTGGCCGGGTCATTGCCGACAATGATGACCGCGAGGTGAGGGGTGATTCCACTCTCCGCAAGGGTTGCCAGTTCGGCTCCCAGAGAAGTCTCAATCGAATCTGCACAGGCACGGCCATCGAGCACTTCAGCGACCATGCGTCTCAAGCGAGGCGAGGTATCGACCGCTCTTGACACTTAGGGCGAGCGAGGGTTCATCATAGGAGACCACCGGCAAAGGTTGCCGGCGTAGCATAGTGGTAGTGCTCCTGATTTGTAATCAGGCGGTCGGGAGTTCGAATCTCCCCGTCGGCTTTATTCCCAATCGTTTTCTTACCGGCTAGTTCAGCCTGAGAAAAACCCATATCATCCTGTACCGGCGAGCCGTAACCGATGGATTATGGGTCCCTATACACGACTTCGGGTAGCAAGGCTGAAATGTTGAGTGATTGGCGCTGAAGCATGGACAACCCCTTGGTCAAGGTGCTCTTCGCCCTACTTTTCGCCACCTCGATGTTCACCAGTGGTTGTCTCTCTACCACCACCCTCGATTACCGCTACGAGGTCGAAGATAGCGCAAAAAATTCCAATACCGATGGTACCACCGACGTCCTTTTCACGATGACTCTGGTGGACGCTGATGAAGCCATGCCGATGGCAGATTTATTGGTGATCATTGACATGGACGAAGACGGCAAAGTGTCATGTCGCAGTGAAACTACCAGCGATTGCACCCTTACACAATCCGGTGATGATGACGACCTATGGGAACTCAATGAGGTAATCAGTGTGGTCGAGGCCGGACTCGACATCTGTAAGGCAAATTGTATTCTCCGTTTCACTGTCACCGGCCACGAAGATGCAGAAATCGTCGGCCCGACAATCCTGCACATCTCATGAGCAGACGCGGTCATGCACCACATCTCGATTACCGCCTCTCCCGCAATACTCGCCGTGGTCTTGTGCAGGACATACCGGCAGGGAATGGTCGTAAATGACCGAAAAAACGCATATTGATAGTCTAGCGATTGGTCGAAGGGGCATTGGGGATTTGCCATGAAAGGTTCGCTCGCTGATTCTCGCCCTGCTCTTGACCACCGTGATTCTCCCCTTCACCACCCCGGATCCTGAAATCTCAATCACCGAGGATGGGATTCTCATCAAACTGGATAATCCCCCCGAAATCGCCCTGGAAAAATTCCGAAATTCCCAAATGGCTGGCGCTCGTGCCCCTTGCCCGACGATTCAGAATGATGGGGCATGGCCGGTGATGCCGGTAACACCACCGCCACAGCAAGGCAATTGGGTACCGACCCGACGATTTCCTCATCTCAGCCGCCGGAGCAATCTTGGTGATTCTTATTCTGATCTTCCTGCTGATGGGAGGGAGAGGTGGGCGTGAAGCCAAAGACGACGCCTTCGTCAATGCCGCTTTCAATGCCCAGGTGGGAATGTCCGGCCTCGGCGCCTCACCGCAACAATTGGCCTATGAGCAACAATTGATCGCACAAGGCTACCCGCCGGAGACCGCAAGGCAATATGCTGAGCATTATTTTGGTCAACCTTGATAACACAAGATACCCCTAGTGTGTCACATCGGTGGCCATCCACCAAGTCTGTGATTGCTACGAGGTTCTGCCATGTCCGATATCTCCACCTATGTCGATGGCCTACCTGCGGCATATCAATTGCTCAATCCGGAAGCGCTGAACAAGGGTGGCGATGACCGGATTTTTGATTGGTTCACTCGTTGCCTCGCCGCCAAGAAAGCGGGCCGAGATGTCGTCAACGGAACATTGGGGAGTCTGCTCGATGACCACGGACATCTCGCCATCAACAGTACCGTCGAGAGGCAGATTCGCGGCCAACCGAGCATTGAACTGGCAGGATATGCGCCACTGCGAGGATTACCACTTTTCCGCGACCTGGCGATTGAACTGGCGCTCGGATCGAATCGTCAAGCCATCGAGGAAGCCGGGATTTCAGCCATCTCAATCGCCACCCCCGGCGGCTGTGGGGCGTTGTCGGCCAGTGCCTCGAACTTCGTCGATGTCGGCGACAGTATTCTCCTACGGGCGAGGCATTGGGAACCCTACCGGACGATTATCGTGGAGCGCGGCTGTGAAATCGCCACCTGGCCATTCTTGCCCGAGACCCCGGAGGCCGGACTCGAGCATCTCGAACGAGCCGGCCTGGCCGCAGAACTCACCAGACTTGCACAGAGCCAGAAGCGGATTCTCATCTGGCTCAACGACCCGGCGCACAACCCGACCGGATTATCCCTGCAAGCGAGCGAGAGGCGGGCGATGCTGGAGGAGGTCTGGGAGCACGCACTGGCCTATCCCGAGGTCGGAATCACCCTGCTCATCGATGCCGCCTATGCCCTCTATGCGGCTGAGCCCTATGGTTGGGCGACCACCCTGAAGGAGGAAATCGCTCGCCGTGGTGATTTTCCGGAGAACCTGATGCTCTGTTTCGCCATCTCATGCTCCAAATCCCATACCTGCTATGGCTTGAGAACCGGAGCTCTGGTATGTCTCCACCCGAATCAGCAATTCACCGACAAACTCGAAGATGTGCTCCTGCACACCGGCCGGGGCACATGGTCGGCCGCTCCCAGGGTTGCCCAGCGGGCGATCTCGGAAATCCATAACGATGCTGAGTTACACGAGGAATGGCAGGGTGAGAGAGATTCGTTCAAACGGATGTTGGACGAGCGCCGCGATGCGTTTCGCCGTGCCGCCGCGGCGCATAACCTTAGCCTGGATCCGACCCACGACGGCTACTTTGCCTTCCTCGAATGCGAGTCCAACCAGCAGGTCTGTGAAATCGCAGCAGAGCAACACGATGTCTTTCTGGTGCCACTCGAAGGCGGGGTGAGAATCGGCATCTGTGCGATTGCCGCCGAACAAATGGAAAGGGTGGCGGCGGCTTTGGCCGATGGGCTGGCGCAGACCCGTTGATTCACTTTTCTTCTCTACTCATGGCCACCAGTTTCCCTTCCGACCAACCCACATGAACAAAGGTGTCCAAATGCAATATCTGCGGCAGAATCTGCTAATTGCCGGACTGCTGTGCATCGTCATCGGTGGTGCAATCGGTGCTGGGGGTTCGACCCTACTGCCTTTCGGCATTACCATTGGGATATTGGGCATTGGACTGTTTCTGTGGGGCTTCAGCACAAAAATCAATGAGGCCGAATGGACACAGGAGGAGATTGATGCGTGGAGACCGAAAGCCGATTTCCTGCCCGAGGCGGGACGGGTGATGTATCGAGTCGACACCACCCTGTACGAGCCGAAGATGACCACTGTTCTGTGTGGCGCATGTGGGCATGTCGCCGAAGTCAAAGGTGGGCGGCCGAATTCATTTGAGTGTGAAAAATGTGGGATTCTTTTATGGGAAAAACTTGAGGAAGAGTGAGGGATAGCACTCAATAATCCCTCGTTCCTAGCCGAATCAAAGCGCACGTGATCTAGCGGTTATGATACGAGGTTCCCAACCTCGTTACCCGGATTCGAGTTCCGGCGTGCGCATCTCTGCATTAGTCTGAATAATCGATGTGCATGCCCTTCTTGACCCATAAGGGTCAAGGCCGGTCTGCCGGTGCACCACTGCATGGGAGAGTCAGTACTGAGTAATCCCGAACGGCGAATGCTGGCGGCACTACAGGGCAATCCCGACCAAGATTGGTCGCTTGCTGAGGTGCTCTCCGCCTGCTCATGGCACGACCAGGCGCAGGCGGTCGGCGCCGGTCAGGGCTTGGCAGATGCCGGTCTGGTCTCGCTCAATGAGCAAGCATCAGCGGTCTGGACTCTGGGCATTGAAGGCGAGCGGGCGCACGCCGATGGTCTGCTGGAGGCGCGACTGTGGAACTGGTTGGTCTCGCAACCCGAGTCTGATCGGGGAATGGGCGACCTCAACTCAGCCGGATTCGAGCGTCATGAGACCGGCCCTGGGGTCGGTCTGCTGAAAGGACTGGGGGTCAATATCATCGCCGGCAGCCTCACCCTGCCTGAAGATGCCTCGGAGGTCTTGGGGGTTGCAGATATACTATCTGCGCGTGCCGATTTTCTCGCCTCACTGGTAGAAGGGATGAGCGAGGAATCTATCGATTCCTCGATGCTGGCGCACTTCAAGGGCCGTAAAGACCTGATCGTATCGAGCGAAACAGTCAGCCGCACATGGAAGGTTACCGAGGCCGGCATGGCGGTCGACTCCTCGGCACTGGTCGAGGCCACTCAAATCGCCGACATCACCCCCGAACTGCTTCAGGGTGATGGCTGGCGAAATGCCGAATTCAAACCCTATGATGTCAATCTGGAATCGGCAAATCCAATGACTGGCAAGGCGCACCCGATGCAGGCCCTCATCGAGCGCATCGGCGCGATTTTCCTCGAGATGGGATTCACTGAGATAAGCGGTGATTATGTGACCAGCGCCGGTTGGAACATGGATGCGTTATTCATTCCCCAGGACCACCCAGCACGGGAGATGCAGGATACCTTCTATCTCAACAACCCTGCCAGTATCGATATTGCGGATGAGCAACTGAAGTCCTGGCAGGAGATTCACGAGCACGGGGGCGATACCGGCTCACTGGGATGGGGTGGGAAGTTCTCCCCCGAAATCGCCCAGCGCGGACTACTGCGCACCCATACCACCGTCAACACGATTCGTCATCTGGCGAAGAATCCGAAGGAACCTTGCCGGGTGTTCTCCGTCGGGCGGGTTTTCCGCAAGGAGAGCATCGACCGCACCCACCTGCCCGAGTTCCACCAGATCGAGGGCATCATCATGGAGCCGGGCGCCTGCCTGCCGATGCTGGTCACCACGCTGAAGACCTTCTATGCCAAGATGGGCTACCCCGAAGTGCGCGTCCGGCCGGCCTACTTCCCCTATACCGAACCCTCGTTGGAGGTCGAAATCAAGTGGCGCGGTGAGTGGTTGGAATTGGGAGGTGCGGGAATCTTCCGTCCCGAGGTCACCGAACCGCTGGGCTGTAGCGCCCCGGTCTGTGCCTGGGGTATGGGACTTGAGCGACTGGCGATGCTGGTGCTAGACCTTGACGACATTCGCCAACTCTACATCTCCGACCTCGAATGGCTCCGCGCTCAACCTATCTTGTAGGTGGAAAGATGCAACCATACGCGGTGGCTGTCGATACCACCAATCAAAATGTCAGCCCGTGGTGGCATTGGGGCTTGGCGATTTTCATCGCCTTTATGGCGCTGATATCGGCACTGGGTGCCGCGGTCAGCATCGCCTTTGGCCCGCAGATGTGGCGCGATGAATTGGCGAGTGGGTGGGAGGTTACCGACCCCGGGCCTTACCCGGAGAACGGCACTGCGGAAGAGCAGGCAACCTGGAATGAGACCAATGAGGAATTCGAGGCCAAGGAGATGGTGATGAAAATCCTCGATGAGGTCGAAGAGAGTCGCATCATAGAGATTCAGGCCATCGCCTCAGGCATACTATTTCTGAGCGCGATTCCGTTGGTGATAATGCTGTTTTCCCAGCACTCCTCAGCCTTCAAGTATACCGGTTATTGGATGGGAGCGGGATTGGTCGCGACACTGGCGATTCAGATTTATTCACAGTCGCTCACCGAGAGGATATTTGCCCACCTACCCGAAGAGGTCCCCAATTACTCTTCCTTCAGCATGGCGCTCGGCATCGCCCAGACGATTACCTGCTACTCCTTCCTATTCGCGATATTGGCGCTGTGTTCAATCCAGTCGAAGAAGGGCTCCATCGTCCCGCAGAGCGGCTTCCATTCGACCGAGGTAGGCATGGTTGTGGTCAGTCATGACATCACTCCGGTGACCACCGCGGTTCTCTCCAGCCCATATCTGGCACCACCACAACCGGTCAAACAGACCCCTGAGGGCATTGATGCTGATGTGATAGTAGGAAACCGACCGGACGAACAATGAAGTGCTGAACGGCCAAGTGCTCGACATGCAACCACACCCCGACCAAGCACCACAACCGGCACCGAAACCAGTGCAGGCAATGCAACCGCCTTCACCACAACCTGCCATTCAGCAAGTTCAGGAGGGCAAGTCAGGCCAACCAGGCCAACCGGTACAGGCAACCGTCCAAATCGCCCTGTCGAATATCGAGACCATCCCCGGGCGGACGATTCAGCAGTCTCTGGGGATTGCCACCGGCTCGACCGTACGCGCCAAACACATCGGCAAGGATATCCTTGCCGGGTTCAAGAATATCGTTGGTGGAGAGTTGAAGGGCTATACCGAATTGCTCACCGAGGCGAGAAATCAGGCGCTCGAGCGCTTGGTCGCTGATGCCGCCGCCCGTGGTGCCAACGCCGTGGTCAATATCCGATTCGCCACCTCGTCAGTGGCAGGTGGTGCGGCTGAACTATTCGCCTATGGCACCGCGGTAATCGTCGTCTAGGAGGTGTGAACTTGGCAGAGGATATCATCACAACCATACTCATTTGGACTTTTATTCTCGCTACCAGCCTCGTCCCCTTCCTATTCTCCTGGATAGTGGGAAACTGGCACCAGAAGAAGATAATCGCCCGATTGCTAGAGCGGGAAGCCGCATTGCCTCGCGATAATCTGTCGACATTGAAAACCCCCCTCTCCGGCAAAACCATCGCCAACTCGCAGTTACTGATAGCCAATGTCGTCAGCGCACCATCGCGTTGGCAACTATTCCTGGCCGGGATAAAATCCATCTTCGGAGGCAATATCAAGCATCTCGACCAGATGCTGGATTGGGGACGTAGCGAGGCTCTGCAGAGACTGCGCGAGCAGGCGAGCGAGATGGGTTTTGACGAGGTCATCAATCTGCGCATGGAGACCTCGACCATCTCGATGAATAACGGCGGTCGGCAAAAGGGCGGCTCATTCGAAATCCTGGCCTATGGCACCGGCATCAAATATCTCTGAGATATCCCTTTACTCTTCTTCGGTACTGGTGCCACCGGATGCACCGGCGGTACTTTCGGAATCGTCGGAACTTGCGGCTTCAGCGGCAATCTCGGTCATCACTTCACGGTACAACTTGGCCTCCAACTCGGCCGCCTCTTCCTCATCCTCACTTAGGGTCAGCAGGCGATAGACCCAGCCGATCTCGGCATATACCAATGCGGTGAATGGGCGATGGAATATGAATAAAAACATCACTCCGAGGAACATTATTGGCCCCAGCGCGGCTAGAAAGGGATAGAGGTCGGAATCCACCAGAAATGCGAATGACTTCAGGAAAACATAGGCCTCAAGGAATAATACCGCCGCCAAGATAGGGGCTCCACGAAATAACCAGACCGGCTTTGCCATACCCTCGCCAACAGGTTTAACCATATTATTCCAATGAAGTCAATTGTACCTTTGGTGAGTCAAAACTAACTATATGATTCTCGGACACACCGCGAGGAACAAGCGAAGAAAATCGATTTTCTCACCGAAACGGAATAACGTCAAGTTCTTGTGTGAGGGGCGTCACATTTCACTTGGGTGAAGAGTATTCGTCGGGCGCTGTTCATTTGTCTGCTGTTGCTGACCGTCCCGCTCACCGGTTCGCTGTCCAACCCCGCCCACCACGATTTCGCCTCCATTGAAGACCGGGCAGAGGGTCAGTTACTGCGCCATGGTGACCAACTAACCATCCCCACGCAAACCCCCCGCTTCCCCGCCGGAAGTCCTGATATCGGCCCTTGGTGGACTCACTCGAGTTTGGACGCAAATGGAGATGGGATTCACGATAGCCTGCTTATTACCAGCGGCACCACCGGAATCGGATTATCATATGACCACACTCCCAACTCATCCGATATCGCCGCACTCAATGCTCTAGGACTGATTCCACGCGACATCATCGAGGCGGTCGATGCGGTACTGCTCGGTCAGGTCGAAGCAGGGCTGGCAACCACTTTGGCAGGACTGGATGGAGTGGTGATGGTCGAGAGATATGGGCAAGTGGTGTTCTACGGGGAGATTCAGACGATGGCGGTCAAAGCCCGCAACTCAACTGAATATCCCGATAGTGCCTGGCAGTTGAATACCACCGGTGCCGGCGTCAACATCGCCATGGTCGATACCGGAGTCGATAATGAGCACCCGGGGCTGGTGGGTAAATTCGTCGCCGGTTATGATGCGGTTTGTTACATGCATTCCGACCCATCGTGTTGGCTGGACATCTCTAGAGATGATTCCGGAGACTTCGACCCCGACGATGGTAACCAGCACGGCACTGCCTGTATGGGCATGGCCTCCTCGACCGGCTTGGAAGCCGATGGGAGTCAATCTGAATTCTATGGTAGTGCGCCGAATGCCAGCCTCATCGATGTTCGTATCGGCACAGACATCGGTGCGGGACCTTTCGAGAACTACGCCATCGAGCAGGAGTTCTACGAGTCGGCGATGAATGGCATACAGTGGATAATCGACCACAAGGATAGTGAGTGGTCGGGAGTCGATTCCGACAATTACGGAATCGACATCATCTCGCTCTCATGGGGAATCACCAGCCATGAAGCCGGCGGCTCGGACGGCTCGGACATGCACTCTCGCATACTAGACACGGCTACCGAAGCTGGTATCGTCGTAAGCGTGGCAGCCGGCAACGACGGCGACGATAACGACGGCTTTTCGGGTATGGGCTCATCTTCACTGTCGATAACCGTGGGTGCGGTCGACGACAATAACACCGTCAACCGCAGTGATGATGTCGTTGCTGGTTATTCCTCGCGTGGCCCGCGCCGAGACAACGGGGATGGTAACCCAATCAACGAACTGAAACCAGATATTACTGCACCTGGCTCAAATATCGTCCAAGCCGAAGGCTGTGTCACCAGCGGTAGTTGCAATAACAACATTCCCGGCCAAGATGCCTCGGATAATTCCTACTCAGGTCGTGGCTCAGGAACCTCCTACGCCACTCCGGCAATCTCAGGAATCGCCGCTCTCCTGCTGAGCGCCAACCCCGACCTTACCCCTCTGGCCCTGCGTGAGATTCTCAAACAGACCGCTGAGCGCCGAGGTGAGGCAAGCCAACCAGCGGTCGACCCATACTGGAACAAGGATTACGGCTGGGGAATGGTCGATGCCCGTGCCGCGGTCGAGATGGCACTACACCTCAATTACAGCAATGTCAATATCTCAGAAATCAATATCACCCTGCAGAATCACCTGCTCAACGTCACCACCGTAGGCGATATCATCACCATCACCGGCCATTCATGGAGCCAGACCAGCGAAGTCGAAATGGTCGAGTTCAGAATCGGCAATGGCACCTGGAATGAAGTGACCTATGAAACCCCTCTAGAGGAGTTGGAGGTGGCAGGCCAACCATTCAACTGGACCGTGGTTCTCGACTTGAGTAAAGTCGAGGCAGGAAACCAGACCGTGGATATTCGCGCCCTCGGCGAAGATGGCACCCACAGTCTACCAGTCACACTCACCATCATGGGCACCTCAACCGGAGTCGACATTGGTGGTGGTAACCAGTTGATGTTCATCGCCGCCCTCGCCCTACTGGTAATCGTCGCCGGTGGATTCGCATACCGAAGCAGTCTGGCCGAAGACGACGAACTGGCACTCGGCGTTCAAGCCGAACATGCCGCAGACTCAGCCCGAGAATCCGAGACTGAGACCAATGGAAACTCCGATGATAATCCCAATAACCACACCGGAGAAAATGCCTCGGAGAAATCCATCAAGGGAGCGGATAAGGGAATCCTCGACGCCGACCTGGCTGACTAACTGGTGGAACCCAACCCCACTCAACCAAAGCCCCCCCCTCTCTCACTCCACCCAATCCCACTCAACGCGGACCCTGATTTCATTAACCGACGAAGTCGATGGAACAGCCAAAGTTGAATGCCTCGACCCGCTCGCAGACGATATGAGTGAACTCAGCATCGAGGTCGATGAAGAGGCATCTGTGCTGGCGGTTCTCTCACTGCTCCACCCCGAGGCGAAGAAAAACTCACTGCGACGGATGGTCGATGCCGGCCGAGTCCGCATCGACGGCGAGAAAGTTGGACGGGCGAATGCCGTGGTTGCCGTTGGGCAAACCCTCTCGGTCGTACCGCGAGTGGATGGTGACCAACCGAAAAAGAAGGATAAATCTGCACTTGCCGAACCCGAGATAATCCACTGCGATGAGGCGATGATCGTCGTCAACAAACCGGCCGGACTACTCTCGGTAGCGACCGATCGGGGCGAGTTGGACACCATGTTCGACCGCGTCAAACAGTGGACCAAAGACCAACCACAGAAGCGGGCATTTCTCGTCCACCGACTCGACCGAGAAACCTCCGGATGCATGATTTTCGCCCGCAATGCAGAGGTACGTGAATTACTGCAAGCACAATTCAAGCAGCGCTCAATCGAGAGAATCTACCATGCCTTGGTCTATGGCCGGCCCGAGGATGAATCCGGGACTGTGACCGGGCGAATCAAGGAGACCAAGGATAAGCGGGTACGGCTGGTGGATAAAGGCCGACGCGGAGGCAAGGAGGCCATCACCCACTGGGAGGTTGAAGGCCAAGGCCTCGACCACAGCCTGATACGCCTCAAAATCGACACCGGACGACGCGCCCAGATTCGCCTGCATATGGCCTATCTGGGTTGCCCGGTGGTCGGCGACAGCCGCCACGGATTGGGCAGAGCCAGTATCAACCGGCTTTGCCTACACGCTTCTTCACTAACTTTCGAGCACCCGAACGGCGAGCGCATGACGATTGAAGGCCCGATGTCGAAACAACTTGCCGCCGAGGTAGGGCGCCGCATCGGCTGAAAATTACTTGAACCGACCAATTGGGTTTTAGGCTAAGTGGACACGCCGGTGGACATACTGGCCTCAAGGAGTTGGCCATTTCCCAAGCGACCTGACAAACACGAGGCATTTCCATGACCGATTTCAGCACATTTTCTCTTGATGAAAAGCTCCTGCAAGCGATTAGCGAGCAAGGGTATGAGACCCCTACCCCTGTGCAACAACAGGCCATCCCCCCACTGCTCAAAGGGCGAGACGTGCTCGGAGTTGCACAGACCGGCACCGGGAAAACCGCAGCTTTCGCGCTCCCGATACTACAGATAATGAGCCGTGACCGGGTTCAGGGGCGTCGAGTGATCAGAGCCCTGGTACTATCACCGACACGAGAACTAGCGGCGCAGATCGACGAGCGCTTCGCCGCCTATGGTACCCATCTCGACCTGCGGCACAGAGTTATTTTCGGTGGCGTGAGCCAACATCCCCAAGTCAATGCTCTGCGCCGTGGCATCGACATTCTTGTTGCCACCCCGGGTCGATTGCTGGATCTGATCAACCAAGGACATATCGACATCTCGAAGGTGGAATTCTTCGTTCTAGATGAGGCCGATAGAATGTTGGACATGGGCTTTATTAACGATATCAAAAAAGTCTTGAGAGTACTACCCGAGCAGCGCCAGAACCTGCTGTTCAGTGCGACGATGCCAAAATCCATCGCCGACCTGGCCGGCTCGTTTCTCAAAGACGCGGTGATGATTGATGTCAGCCCAGAGGAAATAATGGTCGGCAGAATCGAGCAGAAGATAATGTTCATTCGGAAGGCCGACAAACGCCGACTACTGGTGCAACTAATCGAGGAAGAGCAGGTTGAGCGAGCCCTTATCTTCACCCGTACAAAACACGGTGCGAACCGTCTGGTCAAACAATTAGGACAAAGTGGAATTGATGCCGCGGCCATCCACGGCAATAAAAGCCAAGGGGCACGTACCAAGGCCTTGGCCGGATTCAAAAACGGAAGTATTCCGATTCTTGTGGCAACCGACCTCGCCAGCCGCGGAATCGATGTCGAAGGAATCACCCACGTATTCAATTATGATTTACCTAACGAGCCCGAGAGTTATGTCCATCGCATCGGGCGTACTGCCCGGGCTGGAAAGAGCGGGATTGCTTACGCCTTCTGTGATGATACTGAAAGCGGTTATCTGGTAGGTATCCAGAGACTTATCGGCCAGAGTATTCCCGTTGATGAAGAGCATCCATACCATTTCTCATCGGCAATTCCGAAACCCGGGCAGAAACCGGGGAAAATAAAAGATGGAAAGGGTGGCGGTCAAGGTGCACGAAGAGGACACCATGCAGGTCGCGGCAAAGGTGGTAATAGCGGACAAGGTGGACCGCGACGGCAGCACCGTGGCGGTGGCCAGCAAGGTGGCCAGTACCGTGGCGGTGGCCAACAAGGTGGGCAGTACCGTGGCGGTGACCAGCAAGGTGGGCGGAGTAAACAAGGTGAAGGAAGAGGTGATTCACGACCACATGGCAATTCATCCACCGGAAAGAGTCGGCGTCACAGACGAAATTGAAACATTTTTCGCCACCAACCTCACCCGGAGAAATCGTTTGAACATGGGAAAAACCACCTTGTATTCCATCGGCAGGATAAACCACCCTAAGCCACAAAGCAAATGACCTGTTACCAGCAACCGAGATTCATGGTAATCACCAACGACCTCGTCCACTCGCCAACTGGAAGAATCGATTTCCCATCTCTGAATGCATTTGAGATTCATCACCTCCTCTGCAAGTTGGAGCAGACTCCCGAACAGAGCGTCTTCGGTCATCTGCTCCTGCCCGAACAACCGTCCGGACTGGACGAAGACCCCCAATCTGCCGAGCAGACAGTCCCCTGCGTCGTTGCCTGCCATGGCAGTCGCGGCTGGAGGGACCACAATGACGAGCATGTCAAGAATTGGCTGGCGTCCGGTATCGCGGTCTTCAAAATCCACAGTTTTGAGGCGCGGCTGGTCGACAGCGTGGTCGAGGACCAGATGATGGTCACCCATGCGATGATGCTGGCCGATGCCTTCAGTGCCCTGAAACTGCTGGGGACCCATCCGCGGATAGACCCTGCCAGAATCGCCATCACCGGATGGAGCCTCGGGGGAATGGTGGCACTATATGCGGCGTGGTTACCACTGGCCGAAGCTCTGGCACCCGGGGGAGAGAGATTTGCCGCCCATCTGCCGTTCTATCCTGCCGCCCATGTGCGCCCCGATGAACAGAGATGGAGCACCAGCCCGATCCAAATCCTGCACGGGGAGATTGACGACTATACCCCGGTGGTCCTGGCGACAGGATTGGTCGAGCAACTCAAACCTCTCGGGGTTGACATCGATATCAAAGTCTATCCCGGCGCCCACCATTCCTTTGATTCGACCGAGCCGATAACCCTGCTGGAGCATGCTATTCGGCTCGATGAGAGAACCGTGCGAATCGACCTCGATGGCAATATGACCGGTGAGATATCCCCCGGCGAGACCATCCCGCTGAACGAGCCGGCCGAGCGCTATGCGGCGATTCAGCGCACCCAACTGATCGGTGCCCACTATGGTGGGCAAACAGAAGCGC
>Ga0208879_1000593_pt1 | contig 36857 bp, 22 predicted proteins | sample Knorr_S15_td_Bot_FD_185605 | JGI IMG/M metagenome (GOLD analysis project Ga0208879, IMG submission 185605) | Marine microbial communities from Southern Atlantic Ocean transect - Knorr_S15_td_Bottom_ad_5009_LV_A (SPAdes) (version 2) | ecosystem: Environmental > Aquatic > Marine > Oceanic | place... | reverse complement strand
TATAACAATCCCCCCTTATCACCTTGATTTCCTTGTATTCCTTGTACTCCAGTCGTTCCGGTTGCCCCCGTTACACCTTGAATTCCTTGTATTCCTTGTGTTCCTTGGGCACCATCAGCTCCATCAGCACCATCAGCTCCATCAGATCCATTTGTACCATTTGTACCATTTGTACCATTTGCACCTGTTGTACCTGTTGCACCTGTTGTACCTGTTGTACCTTGTGGTCCTGCAGCACCAGTAAAGTCACCGCGAGAAGTCCATGTGCTAGCTCCAGTTTTTTCAAACCATTCGTCAGAGGTCGAATTTAAATAGAAGTCTCCAACAACTCCTGTCCCACCCGCTGGATCTCCCGAACCCGTTAGCCATGTTGCCCCATCATCACCATCATCACCATCAGCTCCAGCTGCTCCATCAGCTCCAGCTGCACCAGCTGCACCATCATCACCATCAGCTCCAGCTGCTCCATCAGCTCCAGTTGCTCCAGCTGTACCAGTTGCACCAGTATCGCCAGTTGCACCAGTATCGCCAGTTGCACCAGCCGCTCCATTGGTTCCATTGGTTCCATCAGCGCCATCCTCACCGTCGGCACCATCTGCACCGGTAAATGAAGAATTTTTTGTTACCTTTCCATTTGAATCAACAACTAAAGCACTTGTCTCAGACGAAGTACTAAGTGCCTCTAAATATACGTCACTACGAAACCTAGATATTAGGCCCCAAATATGTTGTCCTATCCATTTCATTTGAATGCTTTTTTATATACCATAATTAAGGTCTAGTAATATTTCTTCCTCTGTTATTATTATCTCTATTTTCATTTCTTACATTGGTGTATGTGATAGCAAATTATCCTACTTATAATTATAGATATTATTATAGCTAACGCGCATTTCATTATTCCCAAAATAAGAATTTAATAATAAGACCTATAATGGTTGCATATATAAACCATAAAGCTTTGTTAACACCATGTTTCCATTTTTTCATATGATGAAAATCTTCAACATCCTTCAGCCATCCCGCCATACTTTTGTCACGGATTCGTAAGCTCTCAGTATTTTTATTGACTCTAACTACTAAGCCCTCATCTGGGTCTAGTAATTTTATCATTAAATTATCTATTTTCGCATTCAATTCCCTTACGTCATCACTTAAGGTTTCTATGTCTCTTTTCATTAGTGCTATTTCTTGTGCTGTTGTTGCCATATTAAATCTATAATCACTTGTTTTTTAAATTGTTTAATCATGATAATAACAAAACCCACTCTTAGATTTTGTCTTCATTCTACATCTATCCTTATCAGACTTTATTTTTCTACATTGAACTTCTCTACCACTTTTACTTTGAACTACTTTCTCGTGGACAGTACAGAAGAGTTTACCTTTTACAACTTTAGTTTTACATCTTTCACCCCCTTTACTAACAGCGGAACAGATACCATCTTTTCTACTTTTCTTTTTGTTTTGATTAATAATAGCTTCATTCTCTTTTTCCTGCTCCTTCTCCTTTTTCTTCCTATTCTCCTTACTCTTCTTTTTATTCTCTATCTTCTTCTTATCTTTAACCACCTCTTTTAAATCTAATATATCTTGATCTTTAATTTTTAAATCCCAGGTGTTCCAGCCTAGCATTAAAGCTACTCTTTGCCATGCTTCGTTATGAGAGTTTAGTGCTTGTTGTACATTTACGGATTTTTGAATCATTCTGCCTAAAGGAATATTTGTTGCTCCCTCAACTAGATTACCTATGATAGACCATGTAGGATGATTTATATCTAACAAACTCATCTCACTCATAATATCCTCATTAAACTTCTTAGTCTGTATAGCTGAATATACTTTTCTAAGCTTAGAGCCAATTGTTGGAGAGAAACTTAATAACCTTAATATAGTATAAGTGTGATCAGCATTCCAACCTTTACCTTCTTGTTTCACATATTCCAACATAGCATTTTTTATAACAGATACCGCGGTACCAGCTACTCCAAACCCATAAAGAATAGAGTCTAACATAGAATTAATTATTCTTTCTTTCTTATCGTCCATCTCGTCTTCATCATCACTACCCATTACAGCAAATAACGCAGATTGTAAAGCCGCAAATATAAAGTTCTGTATCATTCCATAATATAGTATTTTACCTATATTAGTTTTTAAATCACCTCTACCGTTCTTAATATCTAGAAAAGCTTTTTTCATTAACCTACCATATTGCATAGGTGTGTTTTTAAAAGCTAAGATATATCGTCCTAAAGGACTTGCTTGTTGTTGTGATATTAAATCAGCTCTAGATGATTGTTGGCTTTCTTCTGTTACCTCTTGAAAATCAGTCCAAGCTTTGGCTTCAGCTTGCTCCTGGGTCATGCCTTGCTTTAAATAAGTGTTGGTTCTATTTCTAAAGAACGAAGCGCCACCTGAAGCAATAGCAAAACTATCCGCGATCTGTGTAGGCAAAAATCCTTTTTGTAACAACCAAGCCAAGGCTGCTTTTGCTTTGTTCTCTTGCCCAGCCACAGCAGCAGCAAGCTCTGATTCGTTAACACCTCTTTGATGACCAGCACGTCTCTGCTTCATCATGTCAGAGTTAAATATCATAGAGAAGTCTTTCCAAAATTGTGGTTGATTAGCGAATGCTGCAGCAGCCTTTAATGGATTGTTGTCTGACCAGTTCAAATAATTAATAGCAGATATAGTTTGTAAGACAGCTGAACGCATGTTTAAGAACATGATTGCCCCAACTGAATTATTAGCCCAAGTATTAAATGCATTAACAATTTTATTACTACCTTGATGTCTACTTCTACCGAACTCCATTCTATGTAAGATATCCTCTAAAGCATCTCTAAATTCAGTTCCGTATATAGCTTCTATCTTATTAATGTTAGGTCCAACTAATTTTCCATTTTCCCACTTACCGAATATCTGTTCTCTGTTCTCACTAAACTCAGACAAGTGTTCCGCTCTAGCATCCCCAAGATATCCGTCATCCATAATATCTGACTGTATAGTTTCAACAGTCCAGTATTCACTAGGTGCAACGTCTTTCTTTCTCGATACTTTAGCCAGTGCATCTGAAAATGCTTTAACAAAAACATTCTTTTCTACTTGCTCTAATAAATAGTTCAAGTCTCTATTAGATAAACCAGGAATTGTGTGCCCAGCTTTATTCCATACATAAACTCTAACAGCTTGATCCATTGTCCAGCCTCTTTCAAGTTCTTGTCTTAAAGCTTTATTTATTCCTGGAAAACCTTTTACTAAAGAAATATAATCATTAACAGCTGCTTGTTTTGAGGTGTTAATTTCATTAGTAGCTCTAGCGAAAGGCCTGAATAAAGCTTGTTCAAAGAATTTCAACTGAGCTTCACCTTCTTTTCCTTTACCTAAGAATTGATAAATCAATCCTTTAAAATCTTCCGCAGATGGAGGTATCCAAAACTTAAACTCATTAGCCTTCTTACCTCTTATTTTAGCTTGAGCATCAGAGAAAATTTTCCCTGCACTCATACCTGTTGTCTCTTCTAATATGTTATTAAATACATCACCAGCTATTTCACTAGCGCCCTTACTAAACATCAAAGAAACTTCGCTTTTGTACTTATCACCTTGAATTCCTTTCGCATCAGGATCTACTTCTAAAATCTTTTTTAAATCAGCTCTTATCTCACCGTTAGGAGAGGTTGTCACAAAGTCTTGTAAGTCTAAATTATTTGGCATCTTCCAACCTATTTCCGTGGTAGTAATACCACCGACACTTTTAATACCTTGAGCAGCTAAACTAATTTGACCGTGATAATAACTTACATCACCGTCAGTAATTTCATGCGATAGTAAGTCTCCTTTTTTCGTTATGATATCAAGTACGCTCATTTCACCAAATGGTTGGCCGTAACGATTAATAGCTGTTGTGGATCCATCTGTATCAAAAGAAATATTGTTAGTTGCCTTACCACTTTTATCAAAGTTTATTATTTCTTGAGTGGCTCCATCTGCATTGGCCCGTGTAGACTTAACAGTTATACCGTTAATTCTGTTTTCTATAATTTTAGTACCCTCGGCATAACTCCCATGACGAGTATGTAGAACTTCTGTTGTAACAGTGTTACCATCTTTACTTACCGTTCGAGTTTCCATAACAAATTCATCAACCTTGCCATTACCTATAGGTACAAGTTCTACCTTCTTTGTAACTCTGCCTTCTTTAATTTGCACAACGGGAGCGTCTGTAGCACTATCCATTCTATCCCAATATTGCCCGTTAGCGTAGAAAGCTAATAACTTACCGTCTTGAAATACAATACTTTTAGGTCCATCGCTATAATGCTCCCAGTTACTAAAGGCTTCCTCTGTTAACTTACCATCTCTAGCTTGTGTAATACACCAAGGATTTGAGTTCTCACCCCAATGAGAATCTATAATGTCTCTAACAGATTGTTGACCCTCTTTAGTATTGTCAACTTCGTGCTCAGTAACACCGTGTTCTTTACTAGTGGTTACGCTTGGAGAAAATTCAATTATTTTATTTGGATTAAGAACTTTCTTTTTAACCTTACCAGCATATGCTTCTATAATCTCATTAGGATTGTTATAAGAGAATAAGTCTAATTTAAATCTTTCTGCTAAATTAACGGCATCTGTTATTTTGAACCTATCTTCTAATAGTTTTATATTACTTGTCGCTAACCACTTAGTAGTTATTCTTTCGTACTTCCTTTTCTTATCAGCAGGAATATTTAAACTATCTATAAAGATAAACATGCTATCTACAGTTTGAGAAACTAATCCTTCTTTAACTAAATCAGGACGATGTTTTGCTATAGTGTTTTCGTATTCAGATCTGTGAGCTTTAGAAAACTTAATACTGCTATAAGTGCCAGGTAAACCTAATTTGTTAATATCTTTTACAGATTCCAAAGCTGTATCTACGTCAGCACTTTTACTAAATTTATACTTAGCTTGTTGGACTTTGTACTTAACATCAACATGCTCTAATACACTCCTAACAGCATCAACATTTTGCATGGCATCATCTGCAAAGTAGAAATCATTATAACCCTCAGATACTTTTTCTAATATCCACAGAGCTTTAGCTTCCGCTGTAGAGTTTTCTAATCCAGTAATGTTTTCTAACGGTATGTTTAAACCTTGAGACTTTAAAAATTCATGTATATGTGGTGCTGATGCCGACGGTCTAGCCGTTAAAACATATTGATGTTTTGTTCCAAACTTCTTAGCTCTATCTATGGCTTTTTTAAAGAATGGTCCTTGCTCTCCTTCCACGATAATATTAAATTCTGAGAAATCAAATTCTGCTCCTTGTGCTTTTAGTTCGGCTCCTTTGTCTGCAAATTCTCCAGCATCTAATCTACCGTTGATATAACTTTTAGTAAACTTGTTTATATCTTTTACATTACTAGCGGGCATAGCATCATCCATACCTAAAAAGTCTGTATTTATTTCGGTGAAGTTATCTCCAAACAACTCTTTAAATCCTGGTATATTCTCTTGAACAGCCGCGTGGTTCTTTCTTACTATACTTTCTTTTAATGTTCGTTCTTTTCTTTTAGCATTTCGATCAACAGCAACTTCCTCAGAGGTATTCACAAATATCATTTGAACATCGTAGCCTTTATCTTTAAACTCTTGTACTTGTTTCTTCATTACATTTAAAGATCCACCAGTTCCATCAACAATAATACCATTACCATCTCCTTGGTATTTCATCATTTTTCTTCTCGCTACACCTCTAGCTTGGTGCTGTAACTTACCTAACATAGATAATTGTTCCGATGTTAGATCTTTCATATCAGCTGGTAAGCCATGATTCTTCTTTAACCACTCAAGTGATATATCAGAGTTAACTATTTTAAAGCCCTGATTTTCTAATCCAAGTTTTAATACAACATTTGATTTTCCACTACCAGCTCCGCCGGCTAAGAATATAACTTTCCTACCTGGTTGAGGGACACCTGTAGGATTCGGCATTTTATATCTAACACCAGATTTTGTTCTAGCTAAAGTGTCATCAAAATCCCAAACACTTATTCCTTTAGATTCGTTTGTTGCCCTAGAGAATATCATGGCTTTTTTAACTTTTTCGGCTATCGCTATTTGTTTATCACTAGGTAAATTTAAACTCTCAACAATTTTATTTATTTCAATTGATTCTGAAACCAAGCTGTTGACTAAACTACGTCCCCGTAAATCTCTACTACTCAAATCAACCCCATGGAAAGAATTTAAATCTAAACCTTTAACCTTCTCTAAAACTATCATCCTATCTATATTAGCAGTACTAGTGGGACCTAGCGCTTGATCTTGAGCAAATGAATTTATTTCAGCACCAAATGCTTGGGTATATTCCGCTACTATATTGTTATAATTTTTGTTAAATTCCTTTAACGCTTTTTGAGTATTGTTAGGATTAGATAAAATTTTATTAACAGCTAGTAATTGTTCTTGCAAAATCTCCTTTTGAACATTAGCACTAGGCTTAGCATGTTCTCCCTTGACTCTCAAGTGTTCTGCTATTCTACTTTCAAATAAATCACTTAGATAGTTATCTAAACTTATATCCCCAGTTTCTATTTTTTTTCTAGCTTTCTTAACACCCTTCGTGCCTCCTCTCGTGGAGAGAATAACAGTAGCTTGTTTGCTAACGTAGTTCATAGCATATTCTTCAGCAACCTTGTAATCAGGATGGGATTCGTTTAGCTTTACATTTTTGAGATTTTTAGTGTTTGCCTCTGTATTGGAAGCAATCCCAACCACGTCTCCTTTTTTATAACTATTATTTTGGAACTTAAAATCCTTAGTAGCAATACCTATATAAGGAGCTTGTGAGCCTGTATGCCACTGTATGCTTTTTATCGTTGTTAATCCTCTTTGAGCCTTAGTATTATTAGTTGCGGACTCGTGATACCTAAGTATACCGGCTTTAGTTTCGGTGTCCACACTAGCATTTGACAGTATCTTTATTATTTCGTTATTTATAAAGTTAAGAACCAATGGGTTATTTACATTCAAGGCATCTATCTTGTCATTTATCCCCATCTCCCCCATCAAAGCTTTTTTATTTGCTATTGAAGTATTTAAGAATTGTATACCCCTAATATCTTTAGCTATACCAAACCCTGAATTCACTATCTTAATAGCCTCTACATTGAAATCAAGATCACTATTATCTTCTTGTTTTATTTTATCATCAAACTTTTTAGATAACTCGTTATACCTATCTTTCTCTACAAGACTATAATTTTTACCCTTCAAGCCAAAGTATGTCTTGCCAAGAACTGCAACTAACCTTGGCGGAAGACTGTCTAATAATTTAAATATTCCCTTAGTGTATTGTTTTCTACCCTCAGCGCTATTGTTATTATTCTGATTGTATAAGTTTACTATGTCACTAACACGATTTAGATTCTTTATATTCTTAGCTGTCCAGTTGTTGAAAGGAGTTTTAAAACCACCAGCATCATCCTCTTTAAATCTACTATCAATACCCATGATCTCCATAAGTCTTATAGTACCTTCGTGTATACCAGCATCTCCCACTGTCTTCCTCCATTTTGTAGTGCCCCAAGTAAATCCTTTTATTAAAGCAATATCTCTTAGCTTCTCCCAATCTCTCTCTAAAACATTATCTCCAGCGAAAGCATCATTAATTAGATTAGCATCGTTCTCGCTAATATCTTCGCTAATCCTAGTGCCCTTACTAAACATTGTTGTAGGGTTTCTTTTTATAGCCTCAGTTAATTGAGTGCCATAAGTATCAGCGTTTTTATCTCCAATAGCCTGGAACACTGCATCTAATCCTAGCTCGTTAGCCAAAGCATTTACTAAGGATTTATATTGAGTGTCTCTACCTTTACCATCAACACCCTTAACAAATAGATCTTCAAATTGACTAGGCGTAAAGCTCTCTAATAACCAAAGTCTGTTACCGCCTTTTTCATTTGCTACAAAAGAACCTTTTTCCGATGTTTGTGATTCTAGTGATTGGTCTGTGCTCATTCTACCACCATCCCTAGTTAGTGTAGGAAATCTGTTTTTGTATTTAATAGCTAACAAATCTATTAACTTACTCTTGTTATTCTTTAAAAATTCTTTAAACTGAGGAGAGTTTTGAGTACCAATAATTTTCTTAACCTCGTTTCTTAATTCTTTTACAAAACCTTTTTCTATACGTTGTCTAAATTTCTTTTGAGTTTTTACATCTGCTAGCTCAGATTTTAAAGTATTAATATCAACCTCAGCCAAAACAGTATTTAATACTTTTTCATATAGGTAAGCTTCTTTTAATTGCTTTTCTAAGATCGCGATCTCAGTTTCATTTTTAGCTTTTGCAATTTCATTTTGAATTTCTTGTGGAGATTTAATTCCTAGTATCTTTCTAACTTTACCAGTTTCAAACTCTTTTCTAACATTATCATTTTTTATATTATTTATCTTGTCAGATATAAACTCAGCCTGTTCTCCTGTAATCTCACCATTCTTTTTCTTAGCCTCAACTATCTCAATAGCTTCGTCAATACTATAACTATCTAAAATACTATTAGCAATATCTTCGCTCGATAGTTTAGAGAAATCAAATTCACCACCAGTCTCAGAATCCCTAACCATTAATTCTCCAAAACCAGCGAACTGAGGAAGACCAACAACATGCGGAATTCTTTTATTAAGCTCACCATATATATGTGATGTTAACTTTCTTTTAGACGGATCCCAAGTCTTTACTAAGTATGGGAGACCATTTTGTCCAACTTCAATACCAGTTGTTAATACATCTAAGATACCACTACCAAACTGAGCGTAACCAGGAACTCCTTCATATCTAGTCCTAAATTTACTGCTAGCAAAAGGCCTCCAAGTATCACCTATTATATATCCTACAACCAACTTATCTCTATCTTTTAAGTTATCCCATTTTTCTCTAACTACTATTATTTTATTGTAAGTATCTTTATCTTTCTTTTTTAATTCATCTAGTTCTTCTTGTGTATTGTATTTCAACAAGAGTCCTGCATTTTCTATACCATACATTTCTAAAGCCTCTAAGAACTTCTTGTTTGACTTAGAAAATAGATCAGCCTTAGTTTCCGTATACTCTTCTTCTGTTACTTCTTCTTCTAATTCTATCTCTCTAGACAGTTGCACTGTTCCATCATCTACATCACTCTTTATTACCTCTCCAAAATGTCCTTTAGAGGTAGCTACCATACTTTTAACTTGGTCAGTAAATTTATTGTTTAATGCCTGCTGGTTAAAACCTCTCATGAACTGAAGCAGCTTCTCAGGAGTATCTAACTTTCCTTCCATCACACCGTGTAGTTCCTCCTCTGTTTCTTGCTTCCAGAAGCTAACAAAGTAGTCTGCTATTTTTTTTAAAGTGTTTCTTGTATCTGGTGCGTTTAAAGGTATCTTCTTGTGTTTAACCACCAAGTCATGGTAATGATTAAGGTATTCCTCTGCATAAATCTCAAAAGGCTCTATTATATCTCCATCCTCGTTTTTATTAAAGTATCCTCTACTTTCTAAGTCAGCATTCAATATATCTAAATGAGCCTTAGGTAGTAACTTTATAAACCCTTTTAACAGTTTAGTTCCTTTTTTGGTTAAGTGCGTTTCATATTTTATACCATCTTTTTCTATCACCCTGATAGGACCATTAATAACAGCGAATATAGCAGCGTGTAAAAGCTCGTGAGTTGGTGCTGTTAAAGCTTTGTTTTTTAAAGCCATTGTTGTGTTAATGATTAGGGCTGGTTCCATTTTCCCAGTCTCCTCATTTAATATAGGCATCATAAACGCATTGGCTCTTATTGCATCTGGATTGTCAATTTCACCATTGGGATCTAAATAATTATCAGCAATTTGCTCTTGAGTCATAGGTACTGTCATAATACCAGCTTCTCCAGTAACTTCACTTATAGCTTTAATCTTCTCTGTTAAAGAAATTTCATCCACAGCTCTGAGATCAACATCATCAGAACCAAACATAACCATCCCTCCAAAGTTTGGATTATGAGCGTAACCTCTATCTCGTAGTTCTAAATACTTTTTAACATTTCTTAGATTGTTAAGAACGTCTACATCTTGTTGCTTTGGGTTTTTTAACAACTCTTGCTTTAGCTCCTCTTTGTAATCCTCTAAAGTTTTACCTCTGTTTTCTTTTTGATGAGTAAAGCCCTCAGCTTCAGTAATATCATTACTATTCATCAATATCTCCCCACCTTTATATGTTTGGCTACCGGTTAATTTATTAACCATATTACCTATGTACTCTGCTTTAGCGGAATCTACTTTATTACTTATACGTATTTTAGACCTAGAATGTCCACCACTGAAGTAACCATTCTTCTTCGCATTTTTAACAGCTTCAATAAATTCAGCAGCGTTATTATATCCTTTTCCGTTAAACTCATATAGATGACCCTTATCCCTAAGTTCATTTCGACTTCTAGTTAGTTCTCTTATCTTCTTAGTTAGATCAGCTTTTTTCTGAGAACCTAGTTCTTCCCCCTTCCACTGAGCCTTCAGCTTCATTAACTCTACATCAGTCCTTTGTTCTTCCAAACTCATAAATTCAGTCTGAACACCGTTGGCAACCTTCTTCAGCCTACCTTCCACGTTTTTTAAATCTCTTTCTAATTGATTCAACCCTTCACCTGCGGTCATTCCCCCGTGGTCTTTACTGCTCGAGTCAACATCACCAACCTCGTCATAGTTTTGAATCTTTGCTTCTAGCTGCGCTTTTTGAACTAATAAACTCAATGTCTCTTGTCTTTGAGAGTTGCTCATCTGAGAGTATTCTTCATAAGGTATGTTTGCTTTAGCCGTAACATATTGGTTTACTTGCTCCATGATTTCAGGATAAGAAGACACTGTGTTTCCAGCGTCATCCACGTAATCAAGTTTTCCACCCTCGTGAGCAGCTAGCATTTCCGCATTAAACTCCTCATAGTTCTCCACTGCTGCTTGATACATACTAGAACTAACACCACCTTTCCTAAACCCTCTAGTCCTAATGAAACCACCCGTTAACACTGATAGCGGTGTTAATACATTCAAAGCCTTATAATCATCCGCTGTTGACATGTGAAAATCCGTGCCTTTAGTTTGGTTGTAATAACCGTTCCATATACCATTGGTTAGTTCTTGGAGATTTTCCTCAAGTATTTCAGAAGGAACGTTCCTAAGATTCTGACCAAATATATTTAACATTCTATATGCGTTGTTTTTAAAACCCTTAACCTTAGGGTTCCAAAGCCTTAAGTCTCCGTACTTACTTCCAGCCTTAAACTTTGACATACCTTTTAAAAACTTAACATCTGGATTGATCATCTCAATAGCAGACTCTGTAATTGTTTTATAAAAAGCAGAGTTTAATGCATCCTCATATGAGAAATCTTCATCAACCTGCATTACGGCTTCTTCAATATTTTTAGGCAATATAATCATCATACCACCAGTAAATTGATTCCCCATTTGCTTTAGGTTTTTGGCTGTAGATATTTTATTTAACCTCCTACCTATAGGGGCTACTCTCTCCATAAACTTAGTAGACTTACCAGTTAGGTTTAATGCCTTAGCGGTATACTTAGCCCCCTTTCTTCCGAGTGCAAATGCCCCTGTTTTTATTGCTCCAAACGCCCCACCTGTTTGGGTCATCAAATACATATCTAAAACTACAGGCGCTACTTGCGAAGGAACCGCAGACCAATTCAATTCACCAGTTTCAGGGTCTATCATATTACCATCCGCAACAGCGTTCCACGTCATCTGTTCTGAAAGGCTTGACCACTTGTTCATTACTTGCGCTTTATCTTTCCCACTAGTATCCGACCAAAGCTCTGGTGTGTAAGCCTCTGCCAAACCAACTATTCCAGTAACACCACCCACGACGGCACTCCACAACCCCTCTATAACACCAGCCGCTTGCCACCCCAAGTGACCACTCTCCAATTTCAATAACCTCTCCTGCTCGTCTAATCTTTCGTTGTATTCCTTAGACGCAATTACATTTATTTTGTTAGTACTCTTAGGGTCTATCAGCTTACCAAATGATTTACTAAGAGCCGCATTATTTTTCTTAAGATCTCTATAACCATCAAAAAGAACCATATTGGCTTTGTCATTAGCAATACCATTGTAGTTGTCTACGTTGAAGTTTATAACTTCAGATATACTATTTATCTCTATACCTAAGTCATTTAACTTACTTAAGTTTGATTTACTACTCTTTATAGTGCCGTCGTCAATACCTTTTTTTAGTTTTTCATATTCCTCGGTTATAGGTGTTAACTCCGCATCTAACTTACTAACATTACTCGCGTATTCATTTAGTAGGTTTAGATTGTCAAAAGTACCTGCTTGCTCATAAGTATCATAAACATCCCTATTTTTGCTAATACTTGTATTAAGATATTCCGTAAGTACTTGGGCTTTAAGTTTGTCTATGGTATGTACAGATCCTTCTCCAGCTCCTCCGCTCCAATAATGTTTCTTTTTATCTTCGTCCCACTGTAATTCAGCAGCCCCATAGTCTCCATAATAAATCCTGCTGTCATCCGTTGCTCCATAAGTGGTAACATCTAAGTGTTTAAAAGAAGGGTGGTTTTTTACAAAATCATTAAAATCATTTATATCTAAATCCTCCCAACCATCGATATCTTCTTCATCATAAAATTTAGTCCACTCAGGTTGCGCTAATAGTATCTCTCCCTTCAGTTCCTCTTTTTTAGATGCTGTTGTGTTTTCGTTTTGATACTCATCTTTCAAAGAGCTCGTTTCCAACCCTTTTGTTACAGCATCAGAGACATTTGTTTTGTAGTCAAAATCCCCATATGTATATGATTTCCCATCCTCATCTGTGTGTATCCAAATATCGTCTTTAGTACCCTGTACCTCTTCGTACTCCCCATCAACCATTTGAGGTAGCATTGGCACTTCGTTACTCAAGTAAGCACTCTCTAGCTTTAAAAGGATTTCTTGATCGAAAGATTTTTCTGCTTGTTCGTCTGAATCTTTGAGATACCAATTATAAGCGCCTTTAGAGTTTTTTGAAACTTTAGTTATTTCGTTGTGGTTGTCTAGAGCAGTTTTAGATTGCCTTATATAATTGTTGTACTCTTCTTCCATGAACGGAGTCTTACCAAAATCCCTTGAAAACATGTTCCCCTCTTTACCATCTGTTAAATGTGTGAGGTCGTTTACAACATTCTTCCAACTCGGACCATTAGTATAATTTTTTGGCATCCATATTGTTTCATAGAACTCGTCTATCCCCATGTTTTGTCTCTTATCATGCTCGCCTACAAGAGCTTCTTTTGCGTTTACTGCTTTTAGCGGAACCAATCCATGGTTATAAATTACCCCATCCTCTTCTTTCTCTTCAGGTGAACCGTGTATTGCATTCATCTCTAGCGCTATGTCGCCGCTTGCTTTTTCCCATTCTTGATCCTCATTCCTAACATGCCATTCACCGTTCACTACTTTAAAGTCATTCACGCCATCAAAACGTTTCTTGCTTTCATTTAAAGCTTCTGGGTACTTGTTATTTAAATCTTGTAAAGTACTTGTTGATTCCACAATACTCACGTCATCCCCAAACTCATCAACATAATGCCACTCTAAATCACCATCCTCATTTTCAATAGCTCTATAGTCAGCATCTCCTTTCTCCGACATGTCTCCGAACTTTTGGGTTTTCATCCACTTGATTAATTTCTTACCAGATTTTATTTCTTTCTTTCCACCTCCCCCTACAAAATTAGTTTCAAATTCGTGAGTCAATCCCGTCTCTTTACTAGTAACCGTTATCATGTCACTACCAGAATCGACGAACTCAAAGTCTTCACCATATTCTCTAGTTAAAGTATTTGCAACAAAATCATCATCCCTATAATCTAGTATGTTGTCTTTTAGTTTTTTATCTTTACCCTCATGGTCAGTCCAAATAGCACTTGGAGCAATTATCTTGTCGTAATCCGTTATGTCGACTGTTTTATCTTCATACTTCTTTGATAGACTTTGGCCAACACTACCCTCTGTTACATCTATACGTTTATTGTCATCGTCATAAAATACCCAATCCCCATCTTCTAAAAAGTAATCGTTACCAGGCATGCTTTCATCACTGTAAACTTTTTTCTTCGTGTCTACAGTAATTTGTTTTTCCTTTATCAACTCTGCCTTCTCTTCCTCCCGAATAACTTGTAGTCTAGCGTTTTCAACATTAAGTCTATTTTGCCTAACAGCTGCAAGACATTCGTCGTCTGACCAACCAATAGCTCTACCTTGTTCTATTATTTTTAGTTCTCTTTGAGACATTTATATAATTTTATTTTTTCTTTTTCTTAAGTGAGTCTAACAGTTCTTGCCCACTCTTCGTTGACGTGGCTATAAATCTTCCTTGATTTTCATTCCAAACAATACCTTTTTTAGTTAAGGCGCCTACGCTACCACCTCTTTTTACAAAAGTATCTTGATCTTCACCTGGTGCTGGAACTAGAGTCTCATCTATATTACCCATAAATTTCTTTCTTTGATTCATAGTCATCCACTCTGAAATTATAGTTCTAGATGTTTCAAAATTATAATCTGGACTTCCACGATCAGTGATAGCTGCTTTTAGTTTTTCTCTATCTTGCTCTAAAGCAAAATCATCCTCGTCAACATCACCATCTTTATCTTTATCCCACTTAGCAACATCAAGGCCTAAACCAGAATAATCAACTTGCTCAATATATTCCCCCAACTGTTTTGCAAAGGTATAATCCGCACCTTTACCGGTGACATCATCGTGTAAGAAGGTTGCTATATTGTTTTCGGTAATCATCTTCTTATTACTAGCATCATAGTATATGTCGTCAAACCCACTCGCTCCCTCAGCTCCATTTTGCCAGTCTAAACCTAGTACTCCTAAAGTATTTTCAAATGTTTTATACTCTTGAATTACTGTATCATCTCTTTCTATTAATGACTTGTTTAAATCCTCCATTGTAAAAAATTCCTTAGAATCCTTTTCTTCTGGGTTAAACTCTGGATTAGCCCATTGAAATTCACCATCAACATAACTCATAGCAGAGGGATCAGTACATGTTGCATTAACTAGTTTTTCATATTCACTCATCCCTGCAGATAGACTACTTTCTCCATTTTCATCAGACTGTGAACTTGATGCTTCGTTCATTGTTTCTTTTAGCGTTTGAACCGTGGTAGATAAGCCGTTAAGCTTACCTCTTAATTCACCCATTAATTTCTTGTCATCATTCATAACAGCCTCATTATACTGATCTTGTAATACTTTAGCTTGATCAAAAGCTAGGTTATAATACTCCTCACCTAGACTACCAGCATTAGCAGCAATTACCTCTGAGTTCTTAACAAACTGATCTTCATAAGCCTTTGTCTTTAATTCTTTTTCCTCTTTTTCTAAAGTAGCTTCGTCTCTTCTTTGTTGAATAGTTTTATTTAGTGATGTTACCATATCACCAACCCTATCCCAACCAACGGTCTCAGGCCGCTTTAAACCTGCCTTGTAATATTCTACAACATTCTGCGAAGTATTCGCGTTTAATTTCGGACTGTATTTCCCCATAGTATTAATTTATTTATATTCCTCCAGCTACTTTACCGACGCTACTTGCTGCACTACTTATTCCATCCCACATTTGTTTATCAGCCGCAGATATATTAGCTGCTTCATTTTGTGTTTCAGCCGAAGACATGCCAAGTGCTGTTGCTGCCATATCTTTCTTAAGGTTCCTTGATTGTATTTCTCCCTCTCTTTCTAGATTCTGTATGTTACCGGCTTCTGTTCTCTCTGCTTGTTGATTTGCCATCTCTTGTTCACCTATAGACACGGATGCTTTTTGAGCAGCTATTTGACCTTGATTAGCCATAGCCTGAGCTAGGGCAGCGATACCAGAACCTCCAGCAGCACCTTTCATTCCCTCAAGTACATTAGCTGTACTCTGTTGAGATTGCTCTGATGCGAACTCTGCAGCTTGTGTATTTACCGTTAGATCCTCCATAGTATTCTCCATGTTTAGATATGGGTTACTAGTGTCTAAATTCATATAAGCTTCTTTATCTTTTTGCATCTGAGCCTTAGCCGCAGCATGAGCTGCTTTAGCTTTTTTCTTTTTACTGGCGCCACTTATTGCCTTTGCACCACCAGCTACAACTCCTACTACAGCTGCTCCTACTAGTAAAAACGACATAATTTATTTGTTTTGATTAGTGTATTCTTCATATTCTTTAAAGTTTTGTGCTACAATATCTTTTTCTAATTGTTCAATATTTTGCGTGTTAGAAGGATTTTTATGTATGTTGACAAAGATAGAATCTTCATTAGCATATATAACTCTTTTCGTACCAGGTGTTGAGACAACATAACAAGGAGCTACATAATCCTCTGTCGTATCCTCAGTAGATACGGTAATATTACCAGTTAGTAAAAACCAAACATGTAAATGTTTATGTATGGCTCCAATTACTAGAGTTCCTGCGCCCATAGACATTTGCCTAACATATATTCCATCTGCAAACGTATGTTTTAATGGAAATAACTTTGAGTCTTGATGGGTTACAATATTTACTTCATCTGCGTTATTGGCTAATAAGTTTTGTAGTTGTAATATTTTCTCCCTTGAGTTAATTGATACTTCATTGATATCAATTTTCTCAATCTCTTCTTTATCCATTTAATTTAATTTAATTCTATTGTTATATAATCACACTTTTTAGCGATTATTTACTACTTTCAAATACATCGCAAGCTACTGAGTGTAATTCTGATAGAATACTAGAATCATTCTCCAAAGTAATCTCAGAATAATATCCTAATATACTACTTAAATTAACTCTATTATCTTTATAGAAAAATATATATTGTGAAGTTCCATCTAGTGTTCCCGGTAAAGTTGTGTCGCAGACTATTACCGCCTGCGTCCCGTTCCAAGGGGTTATTTGTTTTATTATACCTATCTCTTTAATGTTATTAGCAGTCCCGTCGTCGACAGTAAACTCCCCAGATGTCACAGTTGGCACGTAGCAAGCTGTATCACCGATTTGCACAGATACATTTAATGGTTGCGTAAATGTTAAGGTTAGTGTTGGCATATTATGTTAATGTAATAAAGTTATCTAATTCTAATTCTATTTTTAAATCCTCTGTTCCAAAGGTATTCACTGTAGCTGTAGCTGTAATCGTAAGAACATCAACCTCTCCACTAGTATCAACACTAGCTAAAATATCAGTTATAGTAACATCTGAATTAGAGGAGAATGTTAAAACCTCACTACCAGGAATCGTTTGAAGAGAAGACAGTATGATCACCGTAGCACCAACCTCCACCACCGTAACATATCTCTCGTTCTCTCCAGGAACAATACTGGTTCCAGAGACTATCATGCCGGTATTAACATAATCACCTGCTAACGTTAAATTCTCGCTCGTTGTTATACCATCTTCCGCTCCTAGCGTTAATTGCACTCCCGTTGTAAAGTCTGAGTTTATTGGTTGTCGTGCTATAGCAATATCCACTTCATCAGTTTTTGCTGTGGCTACTATAGATAGAGTAGACACGCCATCGCTTGTGTTGGGTCTAGATACATATCCCGGTTTAGCCGTAATAGTTGTAGTGGAGCCAAGAGTATATAAACTAGAGTTATCCAACGATCTAGCATTATAAGAGATTATAGGTTTTATGGTTTGATATATTCTTAAGTTAGGTGTTGAAGGAAGAGTAGCCGTAGGCAGAGTGCTGACTAGTGTTGGGGACGTATTTCCAGCAGATATTAAAATATCAAACGTTTGTCCCACGCTCGTTGAAGGGAAAACTATTTGGTATTCATAATAACCATAATTACTACCCATGCTCGGCGTAAGTGGTATGGTTCTATTGGTATCAAGTGTGGCGGCAGAAGAAAATAAAGAAGTTGCAAAATCATATGTGTCACCACTAGTTTGTGCGGTTATTGTTAAATTATATGTCTCTCCAACATCTCCATATACTTTCAAAGATCTCGTCTCTCCAGTCATATTCATGTCTACTGAATTAATCACTAGATCTGTTATGCGATTAAGAACTGGTTCTAATACTATTATCTCTCTAACATCTTGATAGAAAGTTATTTTATGATCAAGTTCACAAGTGTTACTAATATCATTGTTAGGTACTGGAGGTGTATACCAAACCTCAATCACACTACCTGTTATTTGGCCAGCAGCATTATATGTGTATGTTGGAATTTGAGTATACATACCGGTTGGGTAAGGACTTCCAGTAATATTTCCTTGAGGTCCTGGGACTAAATAATAATATCCAGAATCAGCACTAAATGTTTTTGTAAAAATTAGTGAGGTAGTTCCTCCAGTAACATATCCACTGTGAAAATGGGCTGTCACACCACTAGAGATAGATGGTGCAGGAGAGCTTATACCTGTTCCCTCTAAGTTTACTATAGTATGATTTGTTCCAGAAGTAAGAGAGGTTATACAAACTTGCCTAGTTGTTTCTGTTGGTGGATCTGTAGCTTCTATAACATCAATATCAATATTTATATAATCTTGTGTTCCAGATGGAACTACCCACGCATATAATTCTATGGATGCGTTTACCGTATTAGTTGATGTTCCGGGAACACCGTTGTCAGAGAATATTACTTTTTTAACTTCAGGATCCGCATTCCAAAAAATTGATGGGAGAGCAACGCTATCCACCCATATTCCTGAACTAACTGGAGTCTCAACACCTCCACTTACCTGAAATTCACCTGCGGTAAGCACATACCCATTGCTCGGACTTATAGTTAAATTGACCGTTTGTGTCGGCATTGTTACTCCTGGTGTAGTTAATAATGTGTAATCTGATGTTGTCCAATTTGCCATTTATATATATATGTATTTTAATCCCAATTAGTACCAGTACTACTTTCATGCCACTCTCTAATTGTAGTTTTACCTTCACCCTCTGCGTCAGGATCACTATGATCTAACACCGCCATACCTATTCCTTGTACTGAAAACTCTTCTGTATCTAAATTATTCAAAGTTGTTTCCTCTCCTTTCATAACACCGAACCACTTTCCTTCTTTTTCTTTAAACTCTATATTATCTCCAGTTTGCTTATCTGTTCTTATGAGAGTTGTATACCAACCATCTTTAGCATTTAAGTTATAGTATTCGCCATCACTAAGATTGGTCAATGTGTTTCCAGCAGCATCAGTTGGCGATGCAGTAATCATAGCTGTAATCTTAGCTTGTGAACCCTCGTAATTCATAGTGTTAAAACTCTTAATACTTCCTGGATCATCGTTCATTAAAAATGTTATACTTGAATTTGTTTTGTCTCCATAAAAAGTATTATAACTAGTGGAAGCACTCGCCGAATCACTGTCATGATGTTGATGTAAGTTCCCGTCTTTAAATGTATAGTACTCGTTATTTAAACTAACTCCACTTTCCGGATGAAAAGATTTAAAACTAATCCAACCTTTTGTTTTCTCACTAAAACTCAAAGTTGTAAATTTCTTTTGTCTACCAGCATCCCAATAATTCACTACAGTAAGATTATACTCTTCTTTCTTATCATCCCAAGATCCAAAAGTTTTTATTGGATGACTACTGCTAACATAGTTTTGTATTCTTAAATTGTCTGCAAACCAATCTTTCATACCAAGATCTGATATAGGTGTTAATCCATCTTGAGATAATCTTAAAACAACACCTCTAGTTCTGTCTGTAAAGTAAGCTCTATATGATTCCGACACAAAAGATTCTGGATTAGTACTTATACCCCAATCGCCAGTAAAAGGTATAGTTTGTCCCAATACTTTATCTGTAGCTATCAACTGAGGTTTACCATCAGCATTAAACAAGGCATCTTTATTAGCACTTACTTTTAAAATCTTATCTTCACAAAGGGTAACTAAATCAGTGTTTCTAGTAAACAACTTTTGAATACTTCCATATGATGGATTCAAATCTTTAGTAATCTTCTCTCCTTGAATAAATTGGTTTAAACTATTAACACCACTTGTAGAATTATATATTCCAGAGTATATTAAACCTGATTTTCTGTGTTCTTCTTTATATGGTTCATTTAAAGTGGACGATGCTTTTACACCGTTATCTACGGTTACAGCATTATAATCGTCTCTAATTCTATCTGACTCCACTCCATTTCCAAACGAATAACAATTATGCCAACTCAACTGAATAGGTCTAAAGCATGGTCTTAGTGATTCACCACCAACAAAACCAAAATCTTTACTATCCCCAAATATAGTTAATGTGGTTGCACTATTACCCCCACCAGAATCTACAAATGCCTGTATAACACTTCTATCAGGACGTGTAAACCTAATAGCATCATATTGAGATAAGCCCGCGGCCGCTCCAAAAGCTGGAGTGAATGTTACCGTCCTATCACTCCAACTAGTAACGGTGTGAGAGGTTAAAGTATTGCTATTCCAAAAGGTACTATTTATAGGCGCAAACTGTTCGTTTGTTTTTTCATTAATATCGATAGGGTTATCCCTACCAGCCTCATAATATATATCTAAACCAACGTCTTCTGTGGGTTCTGTTTCGAATATCGCAGGGTTGTCTATGAAGTAATTATCATCTTCATCTGTAAATGGATCCAACAACTGTATCTGATGAGTATTAGTTCCATCGTGGCGTAAACCCGGTACAGATGCATCTGGAGAGTTTAATGGATGATATCCCGCTGGCCCTTGTCCTAACTCCTTATCTAAATTAAGTGACCATCTTTGCCTTTGGCAATTAGCCCTCAGTTGTTCTTTATTATAATCCCAAGTATCGTTAGGTATGTAAGGAAAGAGACCCTGATTCACCAATTCCAACGCGCTCCAGGCATCATTTTTATAATTTTTAATCCCCCATCTAGACCTAACGCCCTTAACCGTATATATTATATCATCAGGATCTTCAGCCCACTTAAACCTAGTCCCAACATGTGCTAATTTATCAATAAACTTTCTAGCGTCCCCACTTGGCCCACTTACCCATCCATCCGAAGCACCACTGGAAAGTCTCCCATTCCAATTAGGTCCATCCTTATTCGCACCCGAAGAACCCTTCCAAGATCTCTTCCAATTATCTTCATATCCAGGACCAATTCCAGCCCAGGAAATATCTATTGTTCTATTGTTATTATAAACGCCTTGACCTCTCTCCTCCAAAGGCACTCCTACCCATGTTCCATCAGTAGAGGTCCCACTCGAATGTACTCCAGGAATATTATTAGCACTAGTTGCCTTAGGATTTGGTAGCTTCCCAAATGTCCCAGCACCATCTACACCCGTCCCATCATGACTATATTGAGATGCTTGATCTATAAAAAAGTTATCAAGGCGGTCTTGCTGGTTCCAGAAAAGATATGCCGGCATTGAAAACTGTGAAAACCAGTATCCAAGGCCCGGACCGTAGTTACCCACTCTACCGTTACTCATGGCGGCCCAGTTTTCATTAGCTGGACTACCAACCCCAACATAAGCATTAGAAAATTGAGCCATTTGGTTGGACGTAATACCCGGGTTGATTGAGTCGCCCCACGTATAGCTAGATCCAGATGCTGGGTGTGTCACTAGTGGTCGTATAAAAGAGCAACCGTACGAAGATGTTATAACAAAATCAGTTTCTTTTATCCTACTCATAACGTGACTTTGCAATACTAAGTCTTTATATATTTTAACAAAAAACCTTCCATCAAACTCTGGCTTGTTTTCTGGTATCTCAGTAATTACTTCAATCCCTAAGCCATCTATACGGGTAGCGTATGTCTCATTAGTGGATGTAAATGCCATATCATCTCCAAACTTCCCGTCGATAGTAATTACAGTGTCATTAGCGTTAGCCTGTATTTTAACGATTTCATATGCTTTTGACGTATCCGAGGGTCCAAACATTTTTATCTTTACTACGGTACCACCACTCAACAGTTTACCAATAGTTTCAGTTCCATTGGGACCAGAACCTGCTACACTACCAAAGGCAACTGTAAAACTACCCCTGTTTATCTCAATAGTTCTCGAATCAGGTACTGGAAAACCACCACCCGAATTTCCTATTTGGTCACCAAAACCAGGTCCACCATTATACATTACGCCTAAAGACTTCTTATCTATTTTAATAAAATCTGGAGCTTCAGCCTTTATAGCTAATACCTTGTATTTAGCTAGATCAGTAACTGGAACGTCTGTACCATGTGCTTTCTTTAGTATTAGAAATGTTTCATCCGTAACTTTGTTTCTCTCTGATGACGGGAAGGACAACCATATATTACCGTCTTCGGCATTATACCAACGATCCATTGCTAGATTATAATACTCGTTAGATGTTTCTTTAATAAAAAACTTATATGTTTCAGCCCAAGGTGGAGGTGGTGTTTTTAGTTTAACCTCCAACTTATTCCACTTTGCACTATATAGCTTCTCTATTTTTATACCTCCTTTCTTTTGACTACCCAATACTGGTGTCTCTCTACCGTACTTATCAGAGAAGACAACTCCAACTTGATAAGTCCTCATTGTCTTAATAGATTTTTTAGTTGAATCTAAATCATCAAAATCAGCTTCATCACTCCATAGTGAGATTTCTATTTCTGGATCTTTAAGCTTCATACCTACATATGATGCAACATTGTAATTTTGTATATAGTTACCAAATACCAATCTATTCCCTGTTATCTCTTGAGCCCTAGCAAATCTAGGAACATTATCCCATGGTCGTATTAACTGATTAGAAGGTAACACAGCATGTATTATTTCTGTCTCTAACTCGTACTCGCCTCTCTCATGAGTTTGCTCTGGCCAGTTAGGACTACCATCACCATGTTTAATTGTTTTAACTGAGTATACATTTGGTTTTCCAGATTCTTTGTATAGGATGTCTACTTCAATAACATCCCTAGGTCTTAGACTATCTTCAACAAAGTATTGTTTTAATTTTAGATTTCTAAGATTATTAATCATTCCTAGATTATGTCCTTTTTTAGGATAATAATCATATTCTCCGGGCATAAATGCTATCTCGGACCAAGGAGCGAATGTAGAATACTCTCCGTCCTCGTATTTATATCTATAAGAAAATCTAGGGAATTTAGTTTCAAATAAAGGAGCTGTTTGTTCTAACTTAACATACCAAAGTTGATCGGTACCAGCTATACCGCTATCAATAGCCATTACTTCTAATGTATAGCCGCTAGTTTGAATAACGTCTGGAGCTCCACCTAAACCCACTGGACACCCAACAATAACCTTTACTCGAACTTCGTGGTCGGTAAAGATACCGTCAGCACCATCATCCTCGTCACTAGTTAATATTAGAATATCACCTTCTCTAAAATCTACAGCGTTTGTAAAAGTTACGTTAGCGAGAGTTGTGCCAATTGGAAGTGGATCTCCCGTAAGGACATCTGCCCAGTTGCTACCGGTATTTCCCTTGAGTATAGTAGAAAACACGGCATTACTTACGCCGGAAGAATTTTCTCTTACCTTTTCCGTAGAGGACATTTCTAATATAAGTGGAGTAAGTGGACGAGGTCTTATTACGGTTATATTACTCTCAGTCAACCAATGTGTTTTTTCCCCACCATCTCCATCTGTAACAATTTCCAATCTATCACCCCTAAAATCTGCCGTTAATCTAGTATGAAAATAATCATTTTCGCCATTAAACAAAACGAACTTATTTAAAGTACCAGCAGCGAGCGCAGCTGGGTGACCATCAATACCACCTCCAACCATATATTCTAAACCACCCGTTCCTCTTATACACCTTGCTATATTGATCTTTTTAGGTTCGCTACTAAATACTGGGTCTACACCATCCACCCAGAACATCATACCGTCTACAATATTAATGGCGTCAATATAATTATTATGATGAAAACTCAGAACCCTAGGAGCGTGGAATGTGACTAAATCATATTGATCACTGACAAAAGATTCAGATAGTTCAATGTTCCAACCATTGTTTCCAACATCAGCTTTTATGGATATCACCGTAACGTTGTCAGACTGGGTATAATGCACACCACCTATGTAACCCTCAATTACCATTCCAATCCTAATTCCAGTTATATTTTTAGCAGCATCTCCTAAATTCGGTATATGTATATGTGGATATGAACTACTCGTAGTACCAGCAATATTAAGATGTGTAACTATTTTGTGTATATCAACAACTACATATCTATACGACTTAGTAACAAAATCATACTCTATAACATAGTCTTTAAGTATAGTATGATCTTTAGTGGTAACCGGATCCGTGGTAACCGCGTCTCCACCACAAACTAAATAATATATTTTATCTTCTTTTCCATGAGCAATAGAACCAACACACGTGCTACCCGGTGCTACGGTAGATTCCGTTAGGTTAGTATTACCTAATAAATTAGATACAACTCCAACGCTAGCACCATCAGATGTTGCTACCTGTATATTCATTGCATCTCTATATTCACCAGCTGGAACTAATCTCTCATCGAGATCTTTATTCATTCTACCACTAGCAAACGTACGTTTTAACTCCGGCATTTATTAATGTTTTATTTGTTTAGACCTTCCCCTTAACACTTGAGTTAGTTCTTCAAGTTTAATGTTAGATAATCTTAATTTCGCTTTCCTTGTTTCCGCAAACCTCTCTTTCTTAATAGTCATTAGTAACTGAGGTTGTGTATCCTTTCTAGATAATAACAATCCATATAATACATGTTTGTAAAATGCTTCTTCCGCAAATTTATGTAAGAGCGTAGCATTTAAATCTATAGCTGTGTTAAAAGTATTTGTTACTATACCATCACTGATATATTTTAATATTAATGTTTTTCCATTTAAGTTTGATGTGAAGTGAAATTTACCAGCAGTTTCGTCTATAAAGAACGAACCGTTGACTTGGGAAAATTGAGGATCTAATCCAAATCTTTGCCCCAAAGCTCCATTGTAAGTTTGATCGTCATATGAGTCTTGATCTTGAATAGGCGTAGCAGATTTAAGATTAGTCATAGTTTCAGAATTTTCATCCGAATCTAGGTCATCATCCGCCGCACCTGTTATTGTAAAGCCTCCCCAATCCTCTACGCTCTCTGTTATATCTAGTGGGTTAGAAGATTTTGACATAGGATATATAACATGTTCAATACCACTACTGTCACTCCAAGATAGTTTGACGTAATTAACATAATCAACTGGCATTACTAAAACTAATTGAGGAGGCACGGTTACCTCCCAATCTTTCACGGACTTTAAAGTATCGAAACTTAATTCCTGCATAGCTCTTATAGAATGAAAAGTAATATCTTGATCTAGTACATCTTCGCAAATTTTCCCTTTACCAACGTACACGGCTCTAAAGGAATCTATTGCTTCTTCTAACGATAGAAATTGATATGAGCCATGATTTCCATTAGCCCCATAATAAGCTTGCTCGGCGTTTGTTAATATTCCCATTATTGTGCTTTTATTTGATTACTACTAATTTGTTTTTGTTGTCCCACTTGCATTAAGCCAGGTTTGTTTATAACTATACCGGCTCCTTCTAATATTTTATAAACTAGGTTTACTTCCTCGGAATCATGTAGTATAAAATGGGTAGAAGTGTTGTGGTTGTATAGTGCTTTTTCATTTACCACTACATATCCCCAAGCAACTGTACCTAGAGGTTTTGTAATTGTTTCACATGTAACTGCTACTGTTGCCACGGTTTTTGGTGTGTATACAACTATATCTTCACCAGTCGTACTACTTTCCGCATATACAGGGTCAATACCACCAGCATGTCTCTGTGATACTGAAAATCTATGAATTTCTTGAAGGTCTACTTTGCGACATACTCTATTGTTGTAGAATATTTTTCCAGTATGATAATTTGATGTGGGGAATGTTGTACCACCTGTAACGGTAGCAATTGTAGTGAAGGGCTTTAATTTTTTCTTGATTAGTTCTGCTAAATCTGATTGTTCAGTTTCGTCTTCTATGATGGGTTCTAATCTTTCCCTTTTATTGAGATCGTAAAAATATTGTTCAAATATTTCCATCTCAGCCTGATTGGCTAATAGATTAAATTCTTGAGGCGTTATATATCCTCGTTGTTCTTTATTGGCTAATGCCAAAACTCTTTGATATACTGTATCTACGCTTATAGCCATAATGTCTTTTTATTTATAGTAATGCAACCACCCGTAAGAGTGGTCGCTCTACCATAAGTGATTAATTATTTTAATCGTTTTTCTATTGTTGAGTAAATCTCCATTCCTTCGTCAGTCTTAAACCATGAGGCTAAAGCTGAATATGGATGTTCGTCAAATGGGATGGTCATTAACTTCCTACCATTACTCCCCCATTGAAATGCTCTTTGATCTTGAGATAATTTTATAATACCAGCTTCTGAAGCTTTAATACCAAAGTTCCTAAGTTGAACATTGTCATCAGTAACTAACTCTAGAAACAGTTTAGGGTTCTTCTTAGCATATAGCAGCAAATCTCTTTTAATCTCCTTAGAAGTCATGTTAGATACCTTAGATCCAATTTCCACTCTTAAGACCGCTTCCATCATGTCAACATCTAGGTTGTTTGCCGCATTCATAGCTGCTATTTCAAACTCTAACCAATCTAAATGAGTTTCTGCTGTTTTAACAGTATCTAACTCCTGAAACAACTTGTTTCTTAATGGGTGATATAGAGATAGTAGTTTTTGTAAAATTACTTTATTTCTTGCTACATTTAATGTCCCATCTCTAAAGATTATTTGTGCAATTCTCGCCTCACCTTTAAACTCATCAACGAAAACTGTTCTTTGATTAGTAGTTAAAGCTAATTCTCTCTCGTATCCTTTTTCCTCGTCAAACCAATAAATGTTCTTAGAGGGTATTTTATGAGACAGCGGAGATAGTCCATCTTTTAAAAAATATACTCGATCTTTAACTTCCCAAGTATCTTGTTTTGTTTGTGGTTCTTTTACCACTTTTTCTGTTTTTTCCATAATATAATATAATATAAATTAATAAAATAAAAACCATCCCCGTATTTCAGGGGACGGTTTTAAAAATTGAGACTACGCTCCTTTGATTAACATGAAGTTATTCGCACCTTGAACAACTAAACATCTTTCAGATAAGAAGTGCATTTCCATCGCATCTAAATCAGAAGTAGAAGCTCCAACAGAACCAGTAGTCCATGTTTTCATTTTTCTATCTTCCATTTGAGAAGCTCTATATCTAACGTGTAAGAAAGGTCTTTTAAGATTCTTTCCTAATTGTTCGTCATATACTGAAGAAACTCCAGCTGGAACGATAACACCATATATACCACCTAAACCATCAGTAGTAGTACCAGCGACTGCATCTAAAACACCACCTCTTGTAGTTGGGTCGTTTAAGTATTTCCAGTCAGATTTGTAGAAGTCATAAGATCCACGTCTAAAACCAGCAAAACCTAAGTTTAATGCCATGTCTTCTTCGTTATCAAATACTCCGTAAGAAGCATTAGCACCAGGACCAGCTAAAGCAGCTAACATAGCATCAATCCCTAAAGATTGAGTTCTATTTAAGAACATCATGTTTTCTTCAATAGCGCCTTGCTTATCAAACTCTTTTAAGATATTATCAAAATCAACAAGAGCGGATACTTCGGTTGTGATATTACCTCTATCAGTAATAGCCGCGAATAGACCTTCAGTACCTTTTACTCCAGCGTCGTCTAATGCAGATGAATCTGTAGCTGCTTTTTCAGCTTCAATCATACTCATTTCTAAGTAGTCAGTGAAACGAGCTCTAGTATCACCCTCAGCTTTTAAGTACCATAAGTATCCAGATTGTCCATCTTCACCAGAAACTTCAACCCAACCAATTTGAGAAGCGTCAGAACCTGAAACTTCATACTTATCTTTCAAGATAATTGGTGAGTTAGAGAATGATTTGAAACCAGGCTCATTAGCACCAGCTCTACCTATTGTTCCTTTTGCGAACTCAGAACCGTACACAAACATATGTGTAACAGCAGAACTTTCAGTAAGACCACTTAAATCACCTTGTGTATAAGGAGCCACAGTAACCGTTAATAAATCTGTTGAGATAGTAGTTACATAAGCTTTTACTGTTTTATTAGCATCAGAAAGAACTACTGTATCACCCACTCTAACACCATGCGTTGCGCTAGGCATTGTTATAGTTCTATCACCTTGACTTAACACTGTGACAGTGTAAGATAAATGTAATCTACCTTGTTCAGACCATACTACTTGATCAGAAGCCATAGCTTCTTCAGCACCTACCTGAGATAAGAAACCAGCAACAGTTCTGTTTCCAAAAACTTCTGCTTCTTTCTCCATCAAATCCGGTAGATATTGTTGTGCCCATGTAGCACCATCACTTGCTGCGAAGTCGATGTATGCGCTTGAGAGCGTTTGTTTACTTGGAGCTGGCACTGAATTCAGTGTTGCTCCAGGATTAATATTTGCCATTTTTTAAATTGTTTTTAATTATTTATTCCTTTTAATTTTAAATTTAAAATCAGAAGTATTCTCACCTAACACTCTTGCAGTAATACCGCTTGAACTTATCTCACCACCATGTGACTGGCGTGGGTTCATATCGATATTTTTAGATTTGGCTACACTATCTTTTAAAGCGTCAGCCTTACCTTGTTCGTAAAAGTGATTAGCGATTGCATCAGAATTCATTGCTGTAAATAAAGACTTATGATAACCACTAGCATCTTCCATTAAATTTTCTTCGTTAAGAAACTTTCCTACGAAATTGTTAATGTCGCTTTGTGTTGTCTTTACTTTATCTACATCCTTAATATTAAACCTAAACTTCTTGTCTCCGACGTTATATTCAAAACCTTTGAATTTATCGCCAAACACTTGATCTGTTTTGTTTAAGAATGTTGACTTAGCTTTGTTTGCTGCTTTTTGAGTCTCTTCTGACTTCGTGTTGTGTCTATTAAAGAAGTCAATTGCTTTTTGTTGATCGGAAGTTAACTTACTCCCAGCTTTGATATCTTCATAGTATTTGGACTTTAGCCCGTCCAAGTGGCTTTTAGCGCTGGCAACTTGCTCTTTAAGCGCTAATTTTTTTCTTTTAATATCTCTTTCATCATCCATTTCCTCGTCAAATGAAAAATTATCCTCCATTAAGAAGTCAATTTCATCATTATCTAGATGTGATTTAGTTTTTCTGTAGTATTCTTTTAATAGTGTTTGACTGTCTAATTCAGAATAATCTTTATTTAAATTAACGTAGTCTTTTAAGTCTCCACCTGTTTCCTCCATAAAGGTCATTAACTTCTGAACTCCCTCTGGTAAGTCTCTACCTGTCTCTACAGATTCGATAAATTCTTTTTCTACCACCTCAGCAACCTCCTCTACTTCATTTGTTATCTCTTCCAATAAAGGAGTGTCAGTAACTTCGGTAACTTCTTCCACGGGTTCAACGGGTGTTACTTCTTCTACTGGTGGATTTGAAAGATCTACCTTAATAATATCCTCTGCTTTCTCAACTAGATCAGCTAAATTAACTTTAACGATATTATCTTCAGGTACTTTAAATTTTTTCATTGAAGGCTTTTTCTTAACCTCGACTTTGCCCTCCGTAGCTACTTCTAAAACTTCCGGTTTTTCAACGGTCTGTTCGGTTACTTCTTCTTTTTTCTTTTTTGCCATAATAAAATATAATAATTAATAAATTGTTTACTTAGGATCAAACGCGCCTAACCGCATTCCACCACCTATAACATCATTACCTGACGATTCAAATGGTTTCTCTTTTACTTGTTCTCTTTTTTCTACAAGACGTTCTTGTTGTTGGCCTTGTATCTTTGTTCTGTCATCCTGTCTACTCTCTTTTACTGCGTCTTTCTCTTTAACATTTTCAATATCCATCCTCTTTAATTTCATGTTAATTTCAAACTCATGGTCCATTAATATTGTCTTAACTTCGGCTTCTACTTGAAGAGTTTGTTGCTTGATTTTTCCCTTAGCTTGCTCAACTTGAATTTCACTTTGTACCATTGCTTGTTGCTTTTGCAGTTCAGCTTGAGCAGCAGCTTGTTGTTGTTGTGCGTTTGCGTCTGCTTGAGCCTTCATATTTTGCTGTTGGATCTCTTGGTCTTTCTTCTGCTTTTTCTTTCTACGTAATTTTAATAGTTGATTAGCAAGTTTCATATTCTTTATATCTCTCAAGTCTATAGCATCTTCTAAATCTATAGTTTGTTGTGATAATGCAACTTGTATGTTATTTTCTAACATAGCTTGTTGTTCTTCGTCTGGAGATAGATCTATAAAAATACCAAAATCATATAAGTGTAGATTAGCCATTTCTTCTAATGTGGCTACGTTATGTGCTCCAATAGCTTGTATAAAAGCATTTTTAGTAGGAGAGTATTCTATGATATCAGATATCCTAAGTGAGAGGGATTCACACACATCAGCAGTTATAAATAATCCTGAATTTAGTATATGTCTAGTAGCTGTATTAGAATTAGCTGCTGCTAATTTCTGTACTCCAACTAAAGTTTTTGCGTCTGGAGTTGCAGCATCTCTAGCTTCGTTTAACCCGGTAGTATCTCTTATCATTTGTAGATAATAATTATACGTCCCAATTAAACTCTGCATCTTACCACTTCCACTTCCAGAAATTTCTTGAATAGGTATTTTACCCATATTCTGATCTCCATCTGCCGTGTATGATCTACCTATAATCGAACCAGTTTGGAAGAACATGTTTAAAGCTTCTTGTGGGTTATAGTTAGTTCCATTACCTAAATCAATCTCAGCTAAACCATCAGCATCTAAATAAATTCCATCCGGAACCATTCTTGATAGTATTTGTTGTAATTTTAAATGTGTTAGTTGAATCATGTCTGCAAAACCAGTAATTCTACTAACTAGGGATTCTATTTTACCATTGTACATCCTAGGCGCTACAATAGAATAGTTCATTTTAACTTTAGTAAAATCACTTTTAGAACGCATCATATTCCTTGCTTTCTCCCATCTAAGCAATCTACTTGTACCTAAAATCAAAGCGCCCTCATATAAGCATTCTACTTTCCTACCTAGCCTACCAAAATCCCCTTCTTTATCTTCTGGTGGATTAAATGAATCATCTTTCTCTATTGCTTTACTTCCACCGCTTCCAGTTTCCTTTACTTTATAAACCTCATGGATATATGTTTTGTAATTAAAATATAAAACCTCCACTTTCATAGAGTCATCATCTTGCCCTGTGCCTCCTCTTTGTCTCCAACTAGATTTGTGATTACTTTTAAAAATATCTTCTAATTCACTTTCTGTAAGATCTGGGAACTCTCTTATTAATTCGTTAACCGGAATGTTCTTTACTTCTCCAACATAATAGATATCGTCGAAATAAGGTGAGTCAGTATAAGAGTAGACTAAATTCGCTGGATCTACATATTCTACAGTAACACCTTTAGCTGTATTAAAAGAAGTTTTTGCAGCAGCAATACCTAAAACTGTTAGATCGTAATATAAACGCTTTTTAGTTAGCTCGTATTTACTACCTTCTAGTAAAACGTTTATCGCTTGCTCCTCTGCTATTTCTACTGCCTGCTTATATGTTAATTGCATATGTAGTGCTAGCTCATCCTCTGTCTGTGGTAAATCCTCTTTTTTATTTTCATATAGATCCATATTCATGAGGTTCTGAGCCATATCATTAAACTCTTTTGTTCTCATGTCTTTCATTATAGATTCCATGTACTTGGTTCTCTTGTCCACACCAAAGGGATCTTGTGAGTAAGCCTTAACATCAAATATTCTCTCCGCCATACCGTTTACAACTATATCTACAAACTTTGGTATAATCGGAACTGGTTTCCAGTCTAAATTTAAATAAGATAAATCACCATTAATAGATAGCTCATCTTTATATTTTTGTATTGATTGTTCTCCTCTAGCATACAAACGTAATCTGTGAAAATTATTTATATTACCAAGAAATCTATTATTATATCCAGTAGTATTGAACCACTCGCTCTCGATAGCTCTAGCAATCTTTAAGCCGTACTCACCACTCGACTTTTCTCTGTCGCTAACTACTTGACTTGGAAATTGACTCATATTTATTTTTTAATTAGTATTGACGTATTACCCACGTTTGAATATCTCCCAACATTTAAACTTAGTTTTGGTTTTTCAATCTTAGCATTTGGAGCATACAAATGTCTATTGCAAGCCATTATGGCTAATCCAGAACTTATAGCAGCATCAAATTTCGTTCTTTTGTTTATATCAAATCTTGCCCAATCATTTAAGGTTCTATTAAAATACATACTTCCATATGTATCATTGTCCTTTAATCCCACGTGTCCCTGTATATACATCTCAATAGCAGCTGCGTGGGCTTGTTTTATATCTTCGCTAGAGTTAGGAATTCCTCCAACTTCTTTTTCTGCAACCGATAATTTATTCCAAACTTTATCTGGTCTATTCATAGAGTATCCTCTATACCCTCTTCTTCTTAAATAATATAATAATCTCGGTTTATTGTTTTCACACAGTAATGGCATTCCATAAAATATTAAAGCCATTAAAACATCTTCAAAAAATATTTCAGCGGTTTGTGGTCTAGCAATGTATTCCAAAAAAAATTGACTAGGTGGAGCATCTTCCATTGAGAACTTAGTTAACCCGTGTAATGCTCCATTCGATCCTCTTCCGTCTACAGTTCCCGATATATCATAAGAGTCACAACCAAAAGCTCCTATATGTTCATTACCGGGATACTTCATTCCATTTTTTAGAACAGCCTTATTTTGTAGGTTTAAAGGCGGAACCCAGCTTAAATTAAATCTACCTTTTATATCTGGATAAAATATTACTTTCGAATCCTTAACCCCGTTTTCCCACTGGAAATTACCAGTTGTAATAACCGCTGAATTTCCTATACCCTCATTGTAATCTATTTGTTCGTATAATTTAACTAAATTGAATATACTATTTCTTGTCTCATCTCGGAACGCGTGCTCTGTTGTTCTTGGGAACTGACGATAGAACTCATTTAAAGCATCATGATCTGATCTTAATCCTTCAGCCTCGTTATTCCAATGCTCGATTATACCTATGTCTATTAGTTCGCCATGTGGGTCGAAGACATCATTATCCGGACTATCAAACACTGGATCTCCGTATTCATCAATAAATCCTTCGTAGTTCCATTCCATTGGGATAAACAAAGAATATAGACCAGACTTCGTTTGTCCATTTTTATTCCGTTTTGTAACATCTGAAGCATTGTATAATTTTTTAAAATTACTTCCACCTTTGTCTAAAGCATTTGAAGTTGAACCCATCATACACTTACCAATAATTCTACTACCTAATCTTAAGCATGTTTTTGTAACTCTCCAGTTGTTTAAAATATTATCTGGTCTTTCCCACTTACCGCTTTCATCATGAACTAATAGCGCTAACTTCTCACCATCATAACTATTATCCCCTGTATTCTTCCAATCTATAGTTGTGTCTAAACCTTCTATCTCTTCTAACCCGTCTGTAGCAGACATTTTCCTTCTAGTAAATTTACTCGCTGGAACTCTATATGCTAACTCAGATTTTGGACGATCCATACCATCTTGTATGGGTTTAAAAAAGAATGGGTAGTTGATTGATATAGGAACTACTTTGTCTGTAAACATTTTCTTTGCATCTGACCCGCTCTTTGAAAGTATACCATATCTACTATCACCTGCAAGAGTAGCTAAGTTAACTGTTTCTGCTGACGACATAAAAGAAAATCCAGATCGTCTATTTTTTAAGTAGCACATTCCATAACATCTTTTATCTACTTTACAAGCTTCCCAAAATAAATAAAATAATCTATTTGCTTCTCTAAAGTCTGGAGCACCAACATCAATCTTGCTCCATTGTAAATACATATAGTGTGTACCTGTTATGTATATGGGTTTACCATTATTTATAAACCAAAACCCTTCCTCTCTTCTTTTAAACTCTTCGTCTATATAATCGAACCATTGATCTTTTTGATCTTCTGGATAAATTTTCCAATCAAAAATACTTTTTAATCTAGCTAGTTCTTTAGGTTGATCAAACTTAATCCACTTGTTTTTTTCATGTTTAAATACTTCTTTGGGAACCTTAGGTAAAGCGATCTTAAGATTTTGTATTTCAAGTATTTCCCCTATTTGGCCAGTTTTAGAAAGTACAATTATATCATGCTCTTTATCATAACCATATTTCCACTTCTTACCTTTGTTATATCTACTAATGGTAGTTTTCTTTACAGGCTCTATTACTTTAACTAAACTTTGCTTGTACATTACTTAGATCTACCTTCCGCGAATCCTTTAAAGACTTTTTCCTTTCTCTCTTCAGGTGTTTTTCCCTCGAGTAAGTTTTCTTCTTCTTGGATTCTATTAAGTATTTCAAATGCATCAAATATAGCTAATTTTTTAGTGGCTGCTGCATTCTTAAGTCTATCTGCTGATATATCGTCATCTGAATCTACAATTGGTTCTTTAGCAACTTTAATCAGTTCTTCAACTGCTACTTGCCCAGCCTGGATTATATTCCTCTTCGTCTCCTTGATATTCATATTTGATAGTAATAAAATTAGATAAAATTCGATATAGTCTTTCCCCATCGATTATAAATTCGTATTCAGATTCTGGACTAAATCCCACTAAGTCACCTTGTCTAACTGTTCCGTCTGAATATTTAACAACACCTACTAAAGGTTGTTCCGCATTAATGTTAAATTGATTTTTTGCTTTTAGTGGTTTTATAAAACAATATCCCTTAGGACACTCCCACTCTTGATGTCTCTTGTATAGGAATATTTGATCATCTCGTATAAAATAAGTGTTGTCATCAAAATAACTTCTACTATTTTTCTCTATACCTTTTACGTTATGCCATCTACGAAAAACATTGTGATGTATTATAACCTCATCTCCAGGTAGTATGTTCGTATTTCCAATGATTGGAGTAGATATAACCTCTGCAACTCTGTTAATATATTGATGGTTAAAAATTTCAGTATTTAGTATTAACTCTGAATCACCAATTTTTTTTATATTGTTATATCTTTCTCCTTTTGGTTTTACGACAAAATCGTAAACACTCTTCATTTAAGCGGGTTCAGTAATTCCAAATCCATAAGTTTTTGGAGGTTTTGGTGGTGGTGGTGGTGATTTTTTCTTAGGTTTAGGTACAGGTGGAGTATATCCATTGTCTCTTTGTTTTATTGGACTCGCCACATCTAACATTCCTTTTAGTGCTGAATTTCTCATAATTTTAATATTCTAAGTTATACTCTACAGATACCGCCATGTTCTTATTAAAATCTTTCCAGGGCAATACATCATTTTTCTTTTTTATATAGATAGAGAACTTTGTTTCCTCTTCTATAATATCACAGATAGTATGGCCACCATATACTTCTTGTCCTACAGCGTAGTGCATAGCGTCATTCTTGTAGTCTTTACCTATAGTAATTTTTCTAATTAACTTGTCCATTTCCCGGGTAGTTTATTATACCGTCTACAATGTTTATATCCACCGTCCCATATTCTTTTTGAAACTTATTTTGGAGAATAGTCATTTCATCTTGAACTCCAGCGAACTCATGTAATAAAGCGTGTTTTTTAATTTCCATATCACCTAATCTCATTTGGATGTTATTAACGTTATGTATAACTTTTTGAACTTCCTTTAATTGTTCGTCTGAAATTTTCTCTGCCTTAGGAGATAAGTCTACTACTTTTTCTTTTTTTGTTTTTCTTTTTGCCATGATTTAATTTAATTTAATTATTTACTTCTTCACTTTTTCTAATGATCGCCCACCGAAGTAAGCACCGATCACGGTTATTAATACTATTTGTAATAAGTCTGTCCACTTAGCTTCGACTACAAAGTTAATTGTACCGGCGTCAATGAATATCATTAAAACTGTTGATACAACTAAGAATGCTAAGACAAGTGGTCTTATGTTTTTTGAAAGCCATGAATCAGATTTCATATCAGCTTCCCAACGAGACGTAACTTCTTTTTCCATCTCTATCTCATAGTTACTTATAAGTTCCTTTATTTTAAGTTCTGCTGCAAGTTTTTCTTCTTTAGAAGTATGTAGGTTGTCTATAACTCCACCTATACCTTTAACAAGTTCAGTTGCACCAGAAGAAAATATTTGGGTTAAGATACCCATTAGTAACCCGCTTTCCTTTCAGCCTGTATATAGTCCAAAGCTTTCTTAATTTGTTTTTCGGTTGGGTGTTTTCCGTCTGGAAGGTCGTTGTCATTTATAGCATACTCAATAGCATATTCTCTATCTTCAAAATCTCGCTGAGCATTATCACTACCAAACGTTCTACTAGTCTCTGGTCCTGCTTTTTTTGTAAGTGGCGAGTTTACAAATCCTGAAAATCCTTTCATATTATATCCCATATTGTTTTTTTATTCCCAAGGCATTTTTTCCCAAGGAAAATCTTTACTTCCCTCTGGTACCCATTCATTATTGTAAAATATTTTACCATCCTTTCTGTTGTATATCTCTCCATTCCATTTTATGAAATCATCATCATAAGCTAATTTACCAACCTTCATATCCGTCATGTGCACCATTTCGTGCATAAGAATGTGTTGCTCTTGTTCACTTCCTGGAGCTACTTTTTCATGTATGAATATAGATCCATCATTATTGGCTTCACCTAATACTCCTCCTTCTAAACTTTTACGTAACACAGGTGTACCTGGAACAGATGAATCAGTTTGTCTAAAAGACAATTTAGATTCTACTTGACCTTGATTAGCTATAGGTGATCGTGATGTTCCT